>JAANMT010000590.1_pt1 | contig 39168 bp, 47 predicted proteins | sample 7279711 | NCBI WGS metagenome assembly JAANMT01 (sample SAMN14094538, study PRJNA606508) | bioreactor metagenome | isolation source: A lab-scale SPAN reactor treating ammonium-rich wastewater day 1 | place: Ireland: Galway | collected 2017-01-16 | reverse complement strand
CAACTCATGCTCGTCAATTTTGCTTTTAATGTGGAAAAGAGTCAGTTGAGTATTTGGTTGACTAGTAATTATGGGATTAGTCATGGAGTGGGTATTTAACCAAAAACACCAAACATTTTACTTGTATTGAAGGACTTCGGGTACAATCTCGTTTATGAAAAATTGATCGATTAGATATGAAAAAAAACATGACCCAGACTAAAACTACCTTTATTGATTTAGATAATGCTCGAGTGGATGAGCAAAGGCGAGTGATGGAAAAAATTCGTGAGGCGGATCATTGTCCTTTTTGTTTGGGTAATTTGCGAGCTTATCACAAAGAACCATTCATTAAAGAAGGTCAATTTTGGATTTTAACAAAAAATCAGTGGCCGTATGTCCACACTTCAGTTCACTTGTTGTTTATTTATAAGCAACATGTAGAAAAATTGACAGGTATAGCCCCTGAAGCTGGAACTGAGTTAATCCAACTCTCTCAGTGGGCAGAAAGTGAATATAAAATGCCTGGTGGTGGATTAGCAATGCGGTTTGGAGACACTGATTATTCAGCTGGTACAGTGGCTCATTTGCATGCCCAACTATTGGTACCTGATATTGCAGCATTAGATTATGATGATGATCCCGTAAAAGTTACCATCGGCAAGACGTGGAAAAAAAGGGGAGCAAAATGAGGTCGGTATTTTTGATTGAGATAAAACTCAATATGACGGCTTATCAAGCTGAGGAATAGCTGAATAGATCTTAAACCAATTCAAGACTGGTAAGGTTTTGTTTTTGACCGATCAGAGATTGTAGTTTTGTCTAAATCGACCTTGATTATCTCCACCCCTGTCTGTTTCATTACATCTTCACCGTCTAATGTGGCGTAGCCTTCCACAAAGAAAAGTTGGCTAATACCGGCGTGAGCAATGAGGCGGGCGCAGTAGGGGCAGGGGAAGGTGGTCACAAAAAGCTGAGCCCCTTTGGTGGAGATGCCTCGTTGGGCAGCTTCGGCAATGACAGCAGCTTCAGCGTGTTCAGCGGTAGAGTAATTCATGTACTCGCCTTGGTGAAATAACTGCCTGACATCGCCACAAATATAAGGGGAATGATCGCTGGGTTGGTGACGATTGGCGGCAGAAAAAAGGACTTGATTATCTTTAACCAGAACCGCTCCCACGTGTCGCCACCAGTCGCTAGAGTTATGGGCTTCGGTAAAAGCTTGGGTCAAAAAGTGGTGGGTTAATTCGCTGATGGTGGTGGTCGAACTAGAGTTGACAGTTTTTTTTGCCGTTGCTTTCTCTCGGTCCCAACGTAGGAAAATCGGTCGAGACTCAATATCAGACCTTGGAAAAAACTGGCTGATTATCACCCGGCTGATGTCTTCATCTGGAGTAATGATTTGGCTTGGTTTTTGATCAACTAATTTGATAATTGAGTTCTGATCAACAATCACTGTGGTGAGTTGTGGGTATAGCTTATGGATGAGTCGTTCTGCCGACTTGGTGGTCAGTGCTCTGATTTCTTTGCGTAGATAATCCAAAGATGGATCTAGGGTTCGTGCCCAGTTGGGATCAATGATTGCCACTGTGTCGACTTGGTTGATTGCTGAATTGAACACTTCTTCGTAACCTAGATGCCAGACGGGGAGATAGATGAGGAGTAGCTTCATAAATTGGTGTGCTACCTATTATAGCTTGATTTGTGACTGATCTACTTTCAAATTTGACTTATTCAAATCTACCAAGTGGGGGCAAAGAAACTGCTCAAGAGAGGGAGTAGGGGCAAATCAACTCGACTGATGCCAGTTGTTGAGAATTAGTTTCAGAGCCAGTTGGTCATGTCAGTAGTTTCAATTCAGAAATTATACGAGGGAAAAAGTAGAGATAAGTTTCGGAATGACAACAAGTTGGTAATTACTTCTTTAACTCCAGCACGACTTCATCAATCGCCTGGTGGACTTTTTCTGTCAGTTTGTCGCTAAAGGTTTTAAAAAAGCCGATTTGCAAACGACGAATTTTAGCACTTGTTGAGGTGATGGCTTGAGCCTTGAGCACCAGAACTTGGCCACACCATTTAGACAGTTGCTTAATTTGAGATGCGCTATAGGTGTTTTCAGTCGCAACTAATACATCGGGCTTGATTGCCTTGATTAATTGCCACTTGGGAGCACCAGCTGGTTTGAGAGTCACATGATCTACGCTTTTTAAATAAGACAGCATTTCCAGTCTTTCATCTTCAGGTACCACTGGGCGATTGGTGCCTTTTCTTTGTTTGACCTTAGCATCATCATCCACACCGACGATCAAAACGTCGCCCTGTTGTTTGGCTTTTTCTAAGTAACGACCATGACCGATGTGAATCATGTCAAAGCTACCTTGCGTCAGGACGATTTTTTGACCAGCTTGACGGTACTGGTCGACCAGAGTTTGGATAAGAGCTAAATTGGGGATGATTTTGGCTGAGTGGGACATGGTGGTGATAATACCACAAATTAGCTGTATACTGAGGGCATGACAATGAAAAAGTGGGATGGCGATGAAGATAGACTCAGCAATAGTAAAACAATTTATGATGTGTCGTATAAAAATTTGATGTGGCGAAATTTTTTGGCGGGGTTAAGCAGGGGAGCGGGTTGGTTTATTTTTCAAATCTTGGCAATCGTATTTTTAGGGGTGATGTTGAATCAACTACTGATGCCGTATGTTAGGCAAATTTCCTTGGTTTTTACCAATTTATCAAGTACGTTGGAAACAGTGCGCAACCCAGCTCAACTTGGTGGGTCAATTTTAGAGAGTTTGTTGAGGAGGGGGGTGTCGGTACAGTATGACTGAAAAAAGGACAAACTTAGCGTTGCGTTAGCGTAATGAGATAGCACTTAGTCTAACACTATGATTCCTTCATCGCCGACTTTCTGATGTAGCAACTTCTCCGCACAGGCATCGACGACTTCGGTGGTTAAGACGCGCTCTAGGTTACGCGCCCCAAAAGTGGGGCTGTAAGCCTGCTGGATAATGCTCGCCATTTTTTCGGGAGAAATTTGAATTCGTAACTGGTGTTCTTGGATTAATTGCTGTTCAATTTGTCTTAATTTGAGTTGAACAATTTTTTCAAACTGACTTTGAGTTAAAGGTGAGAACAGAATAATACCATCAAAGCGATTCAAAAACTCGGGAGCAAAGATTTGCGTCGTAATCAAGTTATCGATGACCTGATCATGAAGGGAAGTGTACTCCTCTTGACTCAACTCTTCATCTAGTGATTGACCTGACCGCTGGTGGGAGTGAGCGTAGAGTAATTGGCTGGCTGCATTGGAGGTGGCAATAATAAAACTGTGACGAAAAGAAATTTGTTGACCACGAGAATCAGTTAAATAACCCTCGTCAAAAACAGTTAGAAGAGCAGTTAAAACTGACGGGTGGGCTTTTTCTAGCTCATCAAACAAAACTACTGAATAAGGATTTTGTCTAATTGCCTCTGTGAGAAAACCACCAGCTTGATGGTCCCTTTGACCGACCGGGGCACCAATTAAATTTGCTAGAGAATTAGCGGTTGTATACTCGCCAAAATCAATTCTAATCATCCGGTCCCGACTACCAAAGTAAATGTCCGCCAGAGCTTTAGCTGTTTCTGTTTTACCCACACCAGTCGGTCCGAGGAATAAAAACGAACCTTTGGGTTTGTCTAGAGATTGTTGAAGTTGAAGGGCGGCTCTTTTGACAGAGCTTGCCAGGGCTTTCAGAGCTCTTTTTTGCCCAATGACGCGCTGACTGAGCTCACTCTCCAAAGATTTTAAAACCTCCCGGTCTTGATCAGTCACGCCACCCAGGGGAATACCGACTTTTTTGCTTAAAATTGCCAGTACATCTGCCTTTGTTAACTGGGTTTTGCCAGAAGACAAACCTGCCAGGGTCATATCGAGCAAAGTCAAGGATTTCTCGGGATTGGGAATATGATCGAGCAGTTGTCGAGATTGTTTGACAATTTCTTGCAAAGCCGGCAGAGTGATTAAAAAGCGGTCGGATTCGTAACGATAAGCCACATACTTCAAGACATCCAAGGTTTCATCTGGAGTTAGGGGGTGTAGGTGGCGAATGTCAAAACCAGACATAACCAGGGAGTTTTGGGTGATTTTTTGGCGAAAACCACTGGTAGTGACCAAACCAATCAGCTTGAGACGATACTCTTTGCCGACTTTGCTTAACAGGGATGAAAAATCAGCTTCAGCAAAACTACCGCCCACAAAGCGATCAACTTGATCGATAACCACTATACAATTGCCTGCTCGCGACGCCTCAGCAAAGATTGTGGACAGTAGCCAGAGTTGTTCAGCGGGACGATCGCTGGCTACCACCACCGCATCGATGTCCAGGAGCATGACTCGATGATCAGCCAAAGCCGGAGGGACGCGATGATCAATAATGGTTTGAGCTAGAGAAAAACAGAGAGTTTTTTTACCCACGCCCGGATCGCCTACGTAAAGGACAGCGGGATTTTCTTGATTGGCAAATGTTTCCAGCAGGTGTTGGAGTTCTTCCGGTCTGGTTTCCACCTGAGTTTTTTTAGCGACAACCTCATTCAGATTTTGAGCAAATTTATCCAGCGTGGGGGTAAAACCATACGCCCAGTCCAAGCCAATGATGGGTAGATGTGCCCAGGCCTCTTTTTCGTACCAGTGATAGTGACGGTCAAAGCGAGTGACTCGGTCCCGCACCCAAGCGATGGTTTGCAGGAGCAGGGGTTGGTCGAGCGGTTGTTCAGAAAGGGCGGATTGACAAGTCGGGTGGCTAAGAATGGTGGTCAAAATATCCAGGCTGGCTTCGTCCAAGTGACGGTAGGCCTTGAGAGCGGTTTGTTGGTCTGGTGATAGTGGGGTGGGTTGGCTTGCTAGGCAAGCATAAAAAGCGTTGACATGCTCGTCTGACATGTCGGCTCGTTTCCAGACTTCAGAAATGACGGGTTGTTTTTGCAAGAAAGCAATAATAGCGGTTGAGTTGTTAAGATCAGCGGGCAGAGATTGGTGATCTAGCCCGACCTTGAGCAGATAAAAGAGAAAATCGATGGGTAGAAGAAGAAACCAGATCAGAATGGTTGCCAGCAGTGTAAATTGACTGGCTAGGGCTAGCCCCAGACCAGCGATGATGACGATTGATCTGACCCAAAAGCCCATGAAGCGACTGATCAAGTTAAAAGAAAAGATGTGCCAAGCACCGTACTGCTTTTTTTCTTGGTCAGCAAGATAAAGTCTTTTCCAGGGGAGAAAGAGTTGTTTGGCGTGGCGCTTGACACCATAATGGATCAAAAAGTACCAAGTCAGAGTATGTCTGGCTTGATTAAGCAAGCTAGGGATGTGGTGGAGGTAGTAGTGTAGGAATGACACGGCTCTATTGTATGCTAATTCGCTTTGATCTGGAAGAGTAAGATAAAAAATTCAATCAATGGATTGACACAACTGACTAAAAATGTCAAAACTTAATCTTCTCGTAGTATTTGTGCCAATCGTTGATGATCTTCAGGAGAAAGTTTTTTTAATTTTGCAACCAAATTAGGAAGTCTGATCTCAATAGAAACGTGTGTTTCTGATGCTGGCTTTTGTTCTGCAATGTCTGGTGGGATCTGTCCAGCTGCTCCACTATCATCTTCAACTGGTGTTTCAACTTTTGAAAAGTTGCCTTGAGCATCAACGTGAACAGACACAACAGTTAAAACTCTTCCATTATCGTCTTTAACAGTGTAAGTACATGTGGCAGTTAGGCCGATTTCTTCCTCTGTTTCTCTAGGTGAGTCTTCATAGTCAACGTCTAGAACCCATGGATAATAGACTGGTTTTTCATGACCGGTAGTAACTGGTATATTACTAAACTGTAGAAGTCTGTTCTCATACTTTCTTTTAAGTAAGAACAAGATGATTTCCTGAAAAGCAAGTTCAAGATCTGTACGAGATTTATTTTCAATAATTTTAGCTAAGGACTGGTCTTGTTCTGAAAATTCTCTTGGCATATTGATGTTGATTATAAATAACTGTGGTCAGTTCAACTCATATAAACACTAACTACTTCCAATTATATCTCAATTAGCTACAATAGCCTCATGGAAGTTTTTATTATTGCCGCTATGACGGCAGACGGGTTTATAGCTCGCCGTGCTGATCAAGTTTCAACAACCTGGACGAGTAAAGAAGATAAGCAGTGGTTTGTCAAAAAAACCAAAGAGGCCAAGGTCATTGTCATGGGTAGGACGACATTTGAAACAATTGGCGCACCACGGTCAGGTCGGTCGATTCTGGTGTTGTCTTCTGCTGGCAAAACTTCGCTTGATTCTACAGATTTGGAATTAGGGCAGGTAACACAGCTTGCTATTTCACCAGTTGATTTGGTTGCTCGCTTGCAGGAATTGGCAGTTGAGCAGTTAGCAGTTTGTGGTGGATCATCTGTTTATACGCAGTTTATGCAAGCAGGTCTAGTTGACCGACTCTTTTTGACTATTGAACCCGTGCTATTTGGTCAGGGAATTTCGCTTTTTAATCATTCTCTGGAAAACAAAATTGAGTTGGTTCAAGTGCATGATTTATCAGAGCAGACGAAGGTGATGGAGTATGAAGTAGCTGATTAATTAGATTACCTACAACGGGTGTCGTCATAAAGCCATTGTAATAACACGTCACCCTGAACTCGTTTCAGGGTCTATTAAGGAACCAAGTTTGTCATCCTGGACTTGTCAAAGACCTCGCCAAGGCGATGGATCCAGGATCTTCCAACTTAATTGGCACCGGAAACGTAAGTAGTAGATGCTGAAACCCACGCCGCTGCGGGGGAGCCAAGTTCAGCACGACGGTACAGGCAATGATCAGCATAACGGTAAAATTGACCGATTACAGCTGATAAGAATATGAACACCAAACTTAATGTAACCATCAAGCGCTTTGACACCTCATTACCTTTACCAGAGTATAAAACTAGTGGAGCGGCGGGGATGGATTTAGTCGCTCGCCAATCGCTAGTCATCGCTCCAAAGTCTGTTGGTTATGTCCCTCTTAACATTGCTCTGGAATTGCCTGAAGGTTACTTTGCCCTATTGACCGCTCGCTCTTCTTTGCATAAAAAAGGGTTAATAATGGCCAATGGGGTGGGGATCGGTGATTACGACTATCGGGGCGACGATGACGAGTATCAAGCCGCCCTCTACAATTTTTCTAATCAACCGGTTAAAGTTCAAAAAGGCGAGCGGCTAGTGCAGTTGCTGATTTTGCCTATCGACCGTGTTCAATTCACAGAAAAATCCAGCCTTTCTCATCCTAGTCGGGGAGGATTTGGGACAACGGGTAAGTAATGATCGAAAAATACTAGATAATTGAGTTGCTTGAGGTTACCAATTTCGCTGGTTCACATTTTTAAGCAACTAAAAGGCCTCTGTTTAACCCCAATTTTTCAAACTGCAATTTCTACACCACAACCTATTGAATTTCAAGTATTGAAAAACCACTAGATGTTGTGGTTTAGTGTCTGACGATGGTAAAAGCTAGAGAAACACATTGTCCTCAAGGTAAACAATTATCACTTCCCGAGAAAGTACTAACTTTGGGTCTAAGGGATCCTAGGAGAAGGGATGAGGTTGTTCGTAGAACAGACTCACTTGTATTACCACAGTTGCAAAGATCAGTTGAGAATTGGGTCGGTGATAGACCTTTGTTGGCTTATTCTGATAGTGATCCCAAAAGAGTAACATCACTTCTTGTTGGTGAAGTGAGAGAGTTTTTTGATGAAGTCTTGCTTCACAACGGCGAAGCTCTCAGAAGTGGATCTTTGGAAATGGCAGATATTTACTTTTTTGTATTTGCGTTTCTTTTCGGAAACCATATCGAAGTTGATTTTACGGAAATCAAAAACTCTATTAATGGTCAGGGTGCTTCATCAAAATCTCTTGAGTCTTTGTTGCAGATTTGTGGTGATTTAAGAGATTATCCAAATGCCAATACAACTAGTGAAATTTTGATATTATTGTCATCAATATCTATTAATTTAGGAACATTTTTTGATCCAAAAGAAGTCATGGATCATAAAATATTAATAAATTCTGCCAATTATCCAGTTGAACCACTCGTCCCTATTAGGACGGGAAAAAACTTAACAAAGGAAAAGTGGGTTCCTGCTTTCGATCACGTGGTCAGATCGCTTAGGCTAATTAGGAGAGCAAATAAATTGAGTGGTAGGACATTTGATACCAGATTGCTTAGTGAAGATTATTTTAAATATAGAGAATTTGTATTGAACTTTGATCATCCATCAGAAATGATAAAACAACTTGGTATCAAGCTGTCTGTAGATTATCAAATTGATTATAATTTGCTAATGAAGGTTGAATTTCAGCAGCATCGAATAATACCAGGAATGGGAGAGCAGGTAATATTTGAAGCGCAACATAGAGATTCAGGTGTTTATTCTCTAACTAGGCCGTCTCAAATACAAAGAGTCTAAAGGAGGGAAATATGACAAAGAAAACTAGTTTACTTATCACCCTCGAGGGTGGGGAGGGGGCGGGCAAATCAACGCAAATTGTTCGTCTACGAGATAAGCTAACTAAAGTCGGTCATGATGTAGTTGTCGTGCGAGAGCCGGGTGGGACGGTGATTAGTGAGCAAATTCGGGAGATTGTCTTGTCAAAGCGGCATACTGGGATGGCTTACACCACCGAAGTTTTGCTTTTTCAGGCAGCCAGGGCGCAGATTTACCGAGAAATTGTTTTGCCATCATTGACAGCCGGCAAAGTGGTGCTGATGGATCGGTCACGAGATAGTAGTGTGGTTTATCAAGGCATGGTGCGTGGTTTTGGTCGAGAAATGATTGAACAATTAAATGATATTTCGACTAAGCAAACCAAGCCTGATTTGACGATTTTACTAGACGTTGATCCCAAGGTTGGATTGGAGAGGCAAGTTGCCAATGGTGAGGTCAATCGCTTTGAAATGGAAGCCTTGGATTTTCATACTAAAGTTCGTGAGGCATATCTAGAGTTGGCAAAGGCTGAACCCAAACGGTGGGTAATTATCGACGCTAGCGACTCGATAGACCAGGTGGCAGAAAAAGTTTGGCAAGTGGTGCAGGAAAAGTTGAAAATTAAGTAAGCAGTTGCTAGATTAGTGGTGTTCATGATCTAAGGCAAAGGTTGTGACTAGAGTAGGGCGAAGAAAGGATAATTTTGAATAACCAAAAAATACACTTAATTAAATTTAAATTGTGTCCAGTCAACACTGGGCATTTCTAGTTACCACCGCCTCAAATGGGCGGTTTTTTTATGATTCAAGAATCTGCAATTACAAAATTAAGTCCATATCCTTCTGCGAATGATGTTGAAAGGGTCCAAAGAGTTTGGAATCACCAACAGGTTGCGAATTTACTAGGGTTGGGAATCAATGATTTACCTGCTGAGCTCAAAGACAACCTCGATACTTATAACGTTGGAGTTGAAGTTTTAAATGGCTGCGAGGTATTGAGGTATTAAGGTGGGATGGCTGTGATAAGTTGGCTGAAGGCTTAGAGGAGTTGTTGTTATCAGCAGGTCAAGATTTGGGCAAACTTTCTGATGAGGATTTTCTGACTAAAATGTTTGGAGATGAATTTCTAATACAAATAAGAAGTATGGATGTCAGTCAGTTGAGCCAAGAAATATCGACTCAAATTAAGACTAGATTATCAGATTTGGGAAGTTCACCTGATAACACAGCTGCAGATGTGGGTGGCACGAAGCCCAAAAGCATTCCGCTTTTAGATAAATTGTGGTTAAGTGACACTGAAGTTGCTAAAAATATTCCCGCCTGTAACCCTGAGGGGTGCAAGATGCCTTTACTAGTTCACAAAACTCTAGTCGTTCTTTTTTCTCGATTTGTTAGATTAACAATAGACCAAAAACGCATGGGTAGGTGGTTGGCGGTTACCCACGATATAGGTAAAATTCTAGATTACAAAAATGGACTTCACGGTAAGCTGGGTGCGGTAATGGTGGAGTCATTATGCAGAAGAATCAATAGTAGTAGAAGTAAAAAAGGGTTGTCTCTAATTGAAGATCAATTTATCGATAATTTAGTAGTTCTCATCGAAAATCACCACTTAGCAGGCAGTGTTTCAAAACATCTGACAAGCACTGAAGGTGATAATTTAGAATTTGGTGAATCAACAGATCTTAAGATCAGCTGGTTAAGGATGTTGAGTGAGACTAAGTCATGGGGCAATCATGGAAAAGACAAGACATTAGAAGGAGAAATCGCGGTAGGAAAGACAAGGGCAGGAGAAGTTTACAACTCTTCTCAATTTCAACATTTTGCAGAGTTACTGCAATATGTTCGCAAAAAAATTATTGCTTTACAAAATACCAATATTGATAAGGAGTCTCTTAGTAATTTATGCCAATACTATGGAGCCGAGATTTTAGATATTCCAGAGTTGCTAGCATTGCTAATTCATGGACACCAACTTGAACTAGTTGAAGTATTAACATATTTTTCGGTAGCTGATATTACCGCCTCTGATAAACCTGAAGCAAATGTTTATTTGGATAGATTAAAAACTGTATTTCCTCAACTCGCACATCTAATTATTGAGATTATGACTCATGATCCAAGTGATCGTTGGCAAGATGGGTTGGTTATTCGCCGACCAAAATAGAATGTTTGAGATATGTTGGCATTGACTGTCATTCTGCTATGATTGTTGTCTTGTTTATAGATTAATGGAATCTAATTTATGCAAACCCTCCCTAAAGCTGTCCGGCAATTAGTTGAGTCCTTTGAGCGATTACCGGGGATTGGTCCCAAGTCCGCCCAACGGTTGGTTTTTTACTTATTGCATACGCCGGAGGCATATTTGGATGACTTTGCCCAGCGGTTGACAGCCCTGAAGCGGGACACAGTGCTTTGTAGTCACTGTCACCATATTAGTGAAATCGACCCTTGTCCAATTTGCTCCGATCAAACTCGGGATCAAACTGTACTCTGTGTGGTGGAGCAACCGCTGGATTTGATTGCCATAGAAAGTTCCGGCACCTTTCACGGTCTGTACCATGTTTTGCACGGCTCAATTGCCCCGCTGTCCAACATTGGCCCTGATCAATTGTTTTTGTATGACTTAAAAAGCAGACTGGGGAACGTGACAGAGATGATTCTAGCCACCAATCCCACCATGGAGGGCGAGGCGACGGCGTTGTTTATCCGTGAGTATGTGCAATCTCTGCCCAGTGACCTGAGTGCCAGTTTAAAAATTACTAGAATTGGTCATGGGATTCCCATTGGGGCGGACATCGAGTACGCCGACAGCGTCACTCTCAAGCGGGCGCTGGAGGGGAGGCGGGCGGTTTAGGTTTGGAAGGTTTATTTGGCCTGTTAACAGATATTTGATCGTCAAATCTGTCTACTATCCACGGTAATTTGTATCGACTATCTCGCTCAAATCGAGTTTGGGGATAAGTAAATTGACACCTTCCATCAAGATGTGAGCGTCTCCATAAACCAGGAGCTCGTTGTTCTCGATTAAAAATCATGTTTATCAGGAGTTGGGTTGTAATTTGAATGTTGCTGACTTGAGTTAATTTCCCATTGGAAATACAACTAACTAAGTGATATTCTATAATCGATGATCAAAGTCATCAATCTGTTATCCGACACTAGCTCGCCAGAGTTGGGAGTCGGTTTTTTTGTCGCGAAGAAGTTGCCTTTTTTTAGTCATGATGGGCTTGATCAAGTATCCTCCACGGAGTGTAGTGGTCAATTACTTTGGAAGATTTTGAGTCCGCCTGTGGCGATTCAGGATGACAGAGCGGTCAACAACGCGCTTATCACCACGTATAAGTTTGCCAGAAAGGAGCATATATGATGCAGGTCATTGTGGAGGCCAAAAACATGGAGGTAACAGAAGGGTTGCGTAGCCATGCCCAGAAGCTGGCTGGCAAACTGCTCAAGCAAAATCGAAAGATCATTAAGGTGCACGTGACCATGGAGGCCATCAAAAAGAAAAGCAATGATCCGCAGGCCAATCAAGTGGTAGTAGTGGTTGATGTGCCTGGCAAAGACATCGTTGTCAAAAAACGAGCAGTGGATATGTATGAAGCAATGAATTTGGCCTTTGATGTGGCGGAGCGGGACATGAGAAAGACGGCCGAAAAGGGTCGGACGCTGACGAGGAAGAGTTAAGAAAGCTGTCCCAACTCTTTTTACTATGTGAGTCTGTTGCTGTTTGTTGACTAAATACCCTAAAAGGAGTATCAAGATAGTATTATGTCAAAAAAACCAAACCAATCAAAATCAACTAGCCAAGACATAAATCAGTCATCTGATTTTTGGAGCCTAGGTGGCTCATTAAAGGACGATATTGTGCTTTCTCCTGAAGAATTGAAACAGGCTCGAGCAAGTTGCGAAACCGACTGGGTGCGTCCAATGGGTCCTGTGACTGTAGTTTGTCACCCCTTCGTCCAAGATTCGTTGACCCACCTTCGTGATAAAACTACTCCAGTTCACAAATTCCGCTGGCACTCGGATCGAATTTGCCAGTACTTGTTTACCGAAGCTATCTCTGACATTGCTACCAAGGAAATTGAGATTGAGACACCTTTGACCAAAACCACGGGCATTAAGTTGACTGAGGAGGTGGTGATTGTGCCGGTGCTACGATCTGGTGTGTGTATGTTGTTTGGGGCTTTGCAAGTTTTACCCAAGTCTAAAGTTGGTTTTGTGGGTCTGGCGCGTGACGAAGAGACCGCTATTGCCAGCGAGTACTACTGGAAAATGCCGGTTTTGACAGAAAAAAGTGTGGTGATTATTACCGATCCTATGTTGGCCACCGGTGGTTCGATTTTGCAAGTCTTACGCCATCTTGGTGATTTTCAACCTAAAGAAATACGCATTGTCTGTGTGATCGCTGCACCAGAGGGGATTGCTGCTATTCATCAAGAGTTTCCTGAAATCAAAATCATCACCGCCGGCGTTGATTCCCACTTGGATAAGAAAAAGTACATCGTGCCGGGTTTGGGTGATTACGGCGATCGGTATTACGGGACAGAGTAGGATATACTACCCCCATGTCACTCTCGGTCGCTATCGTTGGTCTCCCTAACGTGGGCAAATCTACTCTATTTAATGCGTTGCTAAAACGCCAGGTTGCTTTAGCGGCGAATTATCCTTTTGCCACGATTGAGCCCAATGTGGGGGTGGTGCCGGTGCCAGACGCGCGGTTGCTAGTTTTAGCCGAAGTGGTTAAGTCCAGTGTTATCAAGCCCGCCATGGTGGATTTTATTGATATTGCAGGCTTGGTCAAGGGCGCCAGCCAAGGCGAGGGTTTGGGTAATCAGTTTTTGGCACATATTAGAGAGACAGCAGTCATTTGTCATGTCTTAAGGGCGTTTGAAGACGAAGATGTGATTAGAGAAGGGGCGGTTAGTCCGCGTGAAGATTTAGCGACAGTTCGGACTGAGTTGCAGTTGGCTGACTTGGCGACTTTGCAAAAACAAAAACCACCCAAAGGTTCGGTAGAAAAGATCGATGTGAAACGGTGGCAGGTGATCGAGACCATGCTCCGAGTTGTTGAGTCGGGGAGGGGAGTGAGCCAGAGTTGGGAGAAGGGTGGTGAGTTGGAGGGGTCGCTTGACTTTGCTCAAGAAGTAGCCAAAGAACTGTCTCTTTTGACTGCCAAAAAAGAGTTAGTAGTGGTGAATGTCAGTGAAAAGCAGTTGAGCGAAGGAGTTGATCGTTTAACCAAACAGCTGAGCGAGGAGTTGTCAGAATCTGAATCTAAAATTGTAGTCATGTGTAACCAAATTGAAAGCGAATTATCTAGCTTGGCGGATGAGGACCAAAAGTTGTATTTATCGGATTTGGGTTTGAAAAAAAGTGGCTTGGAACGCTTAATTCAGGCAGCATATCAAACTTTAGGCTTGCAAAGCTTCCTGACGGCAGGGGAAAAAGAAGTCAGGGCGTGGACGATTCCAGTGGGTTGCACAGCTCGCGAGGCAGCCGGCGTTATCCATACCGATTTTATGAAAAAGTTTATTTCGGCTCGGGTGGCGAGGTATACTGACTTCATTGAGTTGGGCGGTTGGAAAGGTCTAAAAGACGCGGGTAAAATGCGGACAGAAGGAAAAGATTACTTGATGCAGGATGGAGATGTAGTGGAGTTTATGGTGGGGAGTTAAGCTTCTTCTACATCTTCGAATTGAAGTTATGCGCCACTTTTTGGCATCTCACAAGCCTTAGCCAAGACATTGCTGAGGATAATTTTATTTTCTGGGTTCTGGAATTCAGACCAAGCAAGCTGTACAAAATCATCTTTGGGGAACATGACACAAACACAATAACAGCATACGTCGACGTGTAGTTTTTCTGAAACATGAGCTATGTGCTGTTGGGTATCATTTGAACGACTTTGAGAAAACTTGTGTTTCTTATATGCTTCTTCCATTGTTCTTCTGAGAAATAGCTTTTTTTCATCATCACTTCCACACTCTTCAAATTGGTTTCTAATTTCCTGTTCAGTTGATTGATATTTTATTTGAAAATATTTATTTATATCTGGATCCTGAATGATTTGAATTCTAAACTCTTCTGTGACTTCATCACCTGCCAAATCGGCAATAGTAACAGATTCAGTTGCCTCAGCTAATAGGAGCTGCCACTTGTGATTAAAGTAGGCAGCAAAGAGCTGTTCTAATACTTCGGTATGTTGGGTTAAAAATGTGCGAATCTCATGAATGACTGTAGTTGAGAGAGGCATTTTGCCGTCTTGGATCAATTGACCCATAGGTAGCAGATTAAAAAGTAATTTTCCCGCACCATAAAAGAGAGACTTGAGGTGTGGTAGTCTAGACTCTTTGAAAAACCAAAGATTGTTAGCATGTCTATCAAGATGAGATCTGTCAGCTCCATCAGCATGCAGCTGATGACTTAATAGAGAAGAAAACAACCTTTCAGCAGTTTGAGAAGATCCTTCTTTTACAACTTGTGATATGATACCTGGTACTGAATCAAGTTCAAGACCTCCAATTTGACTATCAAGTAAGTATTGAACCGCATGATCAATTTCATGCACTAGTGCGGAGGACGATGTAAAAAGCGACTCAGGTAATTCAGCATGACTAAAATCAAGTGAAATAATACTAAGTCTGCTTGACAATTTTCGAAATGTACCTATGCATCTGGTAGTTTGACCAGAATTTTCATATCTTTGCTGGGCAAACTGAGATAACTCTTCAGGATTGTGAGCGAGCACGACTTGGTGTTGGTTGCCTCTTGAGTCAGTGATCAATAGCGTAGGCACCTCAGTGGAGCTATTGTTTGTTGGGTAGTACCTTGCAGCTTGTTCCTCAGGATTTGATGAGTAGGGTGTAATTTCAATTTTTACATGATTACTAATGTCACCTGATTTGCCGAGAGCAACCTCAAATTTCCAACCTTGGTCAGTCAGATTTTTATAAGTTCCTGTTAAGTAGTCATCAAGTTTCTGATAGCCACTTCCACTAGGTAAAACCTCCCCAACTACCAAAGCATTTAGTTTCTCTTGGCCACTCAAATTGTCAAAAGAAATTAACAATTCTGGCCCATATTCACGCCACATCTCTCCCATACCATACTCAGCGTGTTCTTGAGCAACTGCTGGAGTTTTTCCATCTAAACGTCTTCTATATTCTGACATCAAAGCAGTCTGAGTTACGGTGGGCCCTTTCATTGCATCCATTAAATCATCCAGAGTTCTAGACGACTGTTCAAGATCTGCAATTTTTGCCTTAATCTCTTCAGGCGTTGGTGAGGTTTCATCAGATGTAATCATTAAGGTTTTGCGGTTTTTATGAGAGATTTAAAGTATTTTCAAATACTACATCAATGTGTTAAAGAGTATCATCTCCTGAGAAAGTGGTCAATCGCTAGGAAAAGGGTTGAATTTTAAATGTGGTATAACATAGAAGTATGCTTGCACATTGTAACTAGAAAGACCACTATGCACACGCTTCCCCCACTTCCGTACGATTACACCGCCCTAGAACCGTATTTTGATGCTCAGACGATGGAGTTACATCACAGTAAGCACCATCAGACATATGTGGACAAGCTGAATGAGGCGTTAAGCAAACATCCTGAGCTTGAGAGTAATGACGTGTTAGAACTATTGGCCAATATTAATAATTTGCCCGGTGATGTTCAAACTGCGGTCAGGAATCACGGTGGGGGTCATGCCAATCACTCGTTATTTTGGCAAATTTTGAGTCCAGAGAAAGATCAATTAATCTCACAAGCGGTGTTACAAGCCTTAGATGCTGACTTTGGTAGTTTTGATCAGTTTAAAACGGCTCTAATGCAGGCGGCAGTTGGTCACTTTGGTTCAGGATGGGCCTGGTTAGTAAAAAATCAACAGGGTAAGTTAACAATCTATTCAACTCCTAATCAGGATTCGCCACTAATGAGTGGGGATCGACCTATTATGGGTATTGATATTTGGGAACATGCTTACTATTTGCAGTACCAAAACCGGCGGGCAGAGTATGTTGAGGCATTTTGGCATGTGGTGAATTGGAATAAGGTGGAAGAGTTGATAGTCGGGTAGGGGTTGGGGTAGCTGAAGTAGTTCTATTAATACTTAAGTGGGAAGATTCTGACTCGACTTTGTCAGGACAGGACAACCTCGCTCCGCTCGTTAGTTCAACATGACGGGTGAATGAGGCTTGAAGATTACGGATCGAGTCTGCAATGACGTCATAATGGTTTGGAATGACAGGCAAAGGGCATTATGATTGCCAATCATGAATTGTGATATACTACTAACCTGAAATGTTGCTCGTACCGACTTAAGGTCGGTAGCCACTTCGCTTCTCGGGCAACTCAAATAATAATTGTAGAATCAACTCAAAACTAGTCGACGGATAAGTAAGTTGATGACAGTCAGGTTACTGTCAATCAGATTGATGATTGCCAATATAGTTTTCGGGTTGTTGTTAAGGAGCAAATATGAAAATTCTGGTTGATGAGCGCGTGCGTCAGTACGAACTGACTTTTATTCTACCCGCCAACCTAACTTCCACCGAGCTCAAACAATCTTTTGAAACCATCATTGACCTGGTCAAAAAATACCAAGGTGAAGTCGTGCGCCAGGAGGATTGGGGCAAGCGACCTTTTGCCTATACTATTAAAAAAGGAGGCAAGCGCTATTTAGAAGGTGCTTATCACCACTGGATAATTTCTTTAGCTGCCAAAAAAGTCAGTGACTTAGAAAGAGAGTTGTTTTTACTGCCTGGATTGATTCGATCATTATTGATCAAAGCCGAGGATAACACCATTCGTTTAACCCAACCTCTTGAACCAGTCCGATCAGACAGACCGAGATCGACTAGAGAGTCAGACAAGGACGAGCTGCCTCGTCGATCACCAAAGAAACCTGTTAAAGTCGTAAAAACTGACGAAATTGGGGGGTAAATGTCACAGTTTTTGTTCGAATTTATGAGTATGATACTTAGGTAGTAGTAGATACGTGACACCACAGTGAAAGGAAACACATGTCAGCACGTTCGTTAAACAAAGTCATGTTGATCGGGAACATTACCCGAGATCCAAATTTAAGGTTCACACCCAATAACGCGGCAGTTTGCTCGTTTGGGCTGGCGACTAATAGATCCTGGATGCCCACCGATGGCGGCGAAAAACAGGAGAGTGTGGAGTTTCATAATATCGTTGCTTGGTCAAAACTGGCGGAAATTTGTTCTCAACTCTTACATAAAGGTGACAAGATATACGTGGATGGTCGTTTGCAAACTAGATCATGGAAAGCAGACGATGGTGTCGATCGCAGAATTACTGAAGTAGTGATCGAGAATATGATTTTACTTCGATCTGCTTCTGATCGACATGCAGCTGTGGATGAAGGATATGCGACCGATGATAGTGGGACGAGTGTTTCTGCTGAGACCACCAGGACAAAGAGTTCAACGAAAAAGGATGGTGATGACGAAGAGGTGCTGCCAGAAGCCAGCGATGATGTGACTAGCGTGGAAGATGTCGCCGACGATGTACCATTTTAGTCTGATACATCGCCTGCTGGGTTGACAAATTGATAGCGATGTCATACACCAAACTTGTTTTATGGTGCTGGAGTCGAACATTGTCAACTAAGAATCAACAAATTTACTTGGAATGCTGAAACAAGTTCGGCATGATAGGAAATGTATTTGAAAGTATTTTGAAGATGCTGAAACTAATTCAGTGTAACGATTGAAGTTGTTTTTGTATTAAGTATTAAGTAAGAAAAAGCAGTATGAAACCAGTCAAAAAAAATAAAATTCAACTACCTCGAAGAATTAAGGTGCCTAAAGTAGCCTGGAAGTATGTGTCATACAAAAATCCAGACGCCCTCAAGTTTTTTATGACCGAACAGGGTTACATTGTGCCTCGCAATTTGACTCGTATTACTCAAAAGATGCAACGCAAACTGACTTTGGAGATTAAGAGGGCTCGATTCTTAGCCATGTTGCCTTATACACAAACTCTTAGATAGATTGTAATGTCGTAAATGGACATCTTTGTTTTATTGATCTCAAGCATAGGGTTATTGCATTTCGCAAGGAGTTAGCTACAACGTCGTCATGCTGGACACAATCCAGTATCTTAAGATGTGTGGAGTTGGTTGAAAACTACTGATTTATCACAGTTAAAAGATTCTGGATACCCGATTCCTTTGAGATAAACAAGTCCAGAATGACGACTAGCGAATTAGTGTTTGAGATTCTTGACCAAATCTGGCACAACGATTATTTTTTCAGTTTCCAGTGTATTCAGAAGTAACTTGATTTGCTAGAATAGAAAGTCTATGTCCAAGTCTGTGTCTACTCTATCAAAGTTAATTATAGTAGTGTTGCTGATTGTGTTGGGCATGATGGTCCAGTATCGGTTTGCGGTTTTAGGTCAGACAACTCTAGCCAATCTAACTTGGCTTAAGGCCTTAGAAAATTCCAAGGGTTCAAGTGTAGAAACTCAAGTTTCTGCAAATCAAGTTGATCTAGAACAGTTTTGGCAAGTTTGGTCTCTACTCCAAAAAGATTACTACGATCCAGAAAAACTCGATCAAGAAACCATGGTGGAGGGAGCAATTAAAGGCTTGGCAGCCTCAATTGGTGACGACTACACAATGTATCTTTCTCCAGAAGAAAATGAGCGCTCGGGAGAGGATTTGGCTGGGACTTTTAGTGGGGTGGGGATTGAGTTGGGATATAAAGATGGGATTTTGGCAGCTATTACACCACTCCCAGATTCACCAGCCGCCAAGGCTGGAGTCCAAGCAGGTGATTTGATTTTGCGAGTTAAAGATGCATCTCGGGATTTTGATGAGAATACCGATGGCTGGTCGCTCGATCGAGCTATTGATGAAATTCGCGGTCCGAAGGGTACGACTGTTACCCTAACCTTGTATCGAGAAGATAATGGCAACAAACCATTTGAAGTCGAGATAGTCCGCGATGATGTGGTAGTTAAATCAGCTGAGTTGGAGTTTGTGCCAGTAGGCGGAGGTGAGGTTGCCCACATTTCTCTCATGAGGTTTGGTGGTCATACAGACGAAGAGTGGGAGGAGTTAATTAGGCAAATTCAGAGACGCCAGCCACCGGTGAAAGGGGTAGTACTCGACATGAGGAATAATCCGGGTGGATTTTTTGATGGGGCAATTCGAGTTGCTTCTGAGTTTGTCGATAATGGAGTGATAGTCAAACAGCAAGGTAAGTATTCCACAGAAAGTTATGAAGCCTCTGGCCCTGCTCGATTGAAAGGTTTGCCAGTGGTAGTATTGGTTAATCAAGGCAGTGCTTCAGCATCGGAAATTGTCGCGGGAGCTTTAAGGGATCGCTTGGGTGTCAAGTTGGTGGGTGAGCAAACTTTTGGCAAAGGTACAGTTCAAGATCGGCGAGAGTTACCCGATGGTGGGGGTTTACATGTCACGATTGCTCGCTGGCTGTTACCAGGTGGTAGCTCGATTCAAGACGAAGGTGTCCCAGTTGACATTGAAGTTGAAGATGATATAGAAACAGATGATGTTGATGAAGCACTACAACGAGCGATTGAAGAGTTGTTTTAAGTTTGTCATCTTGTCTAGACAAAGTCGGGGCAGGATCTTCCAAATATGGAGCTGGTGATCAGCTTGGAAAATTCCAGTCTGCATGGCAGGAATGACGAAAGGAGGCTATGTGTCAGAAAAGAATCAAAAAAATGTACCAAATTCGACTAAAAAATCTTCATACTGGTGGTTGATTGGATTATTGTTAATTGGTGTGCTGATTATTTTTGGAGGTGGCGTGGTGGCTCGACCAGCGATCGAGTCAGAACTCAACAGGCAAGCATCAGCCTTGCCCGAATTTTTGCAAACTGAGACACTCCGTTCTTGGCTGGAGGAGCCCAAATCAGATTCCAATCAGGAATTCTCTTCAAAATTAAGTGAATTGTTGCAACAAGATGAAGTTAGTATTCCAGACATTGTGGAGGCGGCCTCTGATTCAGTGGTGACGGTTAGTATTAAAAGTCAGCGTCGCCGACTTGATTCCACTGGGGGTATTCTTAATTTTGGACCATTTGGCTTACAAATCCCTCAGCAGGAAGAGCGAGTGGAAGAAATTCAGCAGGATATTGGTACTGGTTTTATTGTGGATAGTGGAGAGGGCGTAGTAGTTACCAACCGGCATGTAGTGAGTAGTAGAGACGGCGAGTACTTGGTGTTTGATAATGAAAATAACGAGTACGCGGTAACCAGAATTTATCGTGATCCGACAAATGATTTGGCTATATTACAAGTGGAGGGCTTGAGAAAATCAGCTTTGCCTCTGGGTGATTCGGATCAAATTAGGGTGGGAGAGTCGGTGATTGCTATTGGTACAGCTCTGGGTGAGTTTAGAAATACAGTTACTACTGGGGTGATCTCTGGCTTAGGTCGGGGGATTACGGCTGGTGACGGCTTTTCAATGTCTGAGGAGTTGGAAAATGTGATTCAAACTGACGCTGCCATTAATCCTGGGAATTCCGGAGGACCGCTGTTAGGTTTGGATGGTCGAGTGGTTGGTGTTAATGTCGCGGTTTCACAATCCGCCAATAACATCGGCTTTGCTTTACCAATTAATGTGGTGAAGTCAGTCTTGGAAAACTTCAACACGACAGGTCAGTTTGAGCGACCATTTCTGGGGGTTAGTTACCGGATGATTACCGAGCGAGCAGCTCTGATGAACGAGGTGCCTCAAGGGGCGTTAATTGATGAAGTTGTGTCTGGGAGTTCCGCCGAAGTAGCTGGACTGCAGGTGGGTGACATTGTAGTTTCGATTAATGGTAAAAAAATGAAGGATGAGCAGTTGGCGGAAGTGGTCAATGCTTTAAAAATTGGCGACAAAGTCACAATTGCATACTGGAGAGATGGAGAGGTGCAGACTATTGAGGTTGAATTAAAAGTCCGACCAGAGGGGGTATAGCAGTCGCGAACATGTGTTTTTGCTTCGCTCAAAACGTCGCACGAATATTCAACTAGCACAATCAAGTTTTCTGCGCGCTCTGATCGCTCATCAAAAAGCACATGTTCGCTTGATTTGGAAGCTCGACTTTACTGTCATACCGAGCTTGATTCAGGATCTACTGAGGAATTTGTTCAAAATGACTAATCGACCTTGGGATCCAGTTAATAATTTTCCAAATGCAGTGGTTGCCGAATCAAATTATTGGGTAACTGAGATCAGTTACAGACAACACACTCTGGGTTGTTTTATCATTTTTTGCAAAAGAAATGTGACGCATATTTCAGATTTAAGCGACGAAGAAATAGTCGATTTAAAACATGCTATGAAAGAAATGGAAAATCGATTATCAAAGAGTCCTAATTTTCAACCCGACTGGATTAATTATTGGCAAATGGGTAATGGTTTACCCTGGATGCACTTTCATGGTATTCCCAGATATAAAATGCCAAGAGAGTTTGCGGGTCAGAAGTGGGTAGATCCTGAATTCGGTCATCCACCGATTTGGAAGAGACAAAAAGAAGAGAAAGATTTGATTGTGGAGATTAGAGAAAAGTTGAGTTGATGTCGTTATTCCCAACAGGACCCTGAAACCCACGCCTCTGCGGGGGAGCCAAGTTCAGGGTGACTGGTTAAGTACTTGTCTCCATCATCTCTTCTCTCAAATCGGTTAGCAACTCAACAATCTGCCCCTCTAGAATTTCTGGCAAATTATACCAGGACTGTTTGGTTCTATGATCGGTGACTCGGTTTTGAGGAAAGTTATAGGTGCGGATTTTTTCTGCCCTTTGAGCTCGACCAATCCCTGCTCGAGCAGCTCCCATTTGATTAGCTTGTTTTTCTTCCTCAATTTCCCATAAAAGAGCCCTGAGGAGCTCTAAAGCTGTTTCTCGGTTTTGAATTTGTGAGCGTTCTGAACGAGCAGTAGTCACCAGTCCAGTCGGTTTGTGAATTAGTCGCACTGCACTGCTAGTTTTATTGACACTTTGACCGCCAGCACCACCAGCTCTCATAAACTGCCACTCTAAGTCATCGTCTTTAATCACGATCGCTGTTTTAGGTACTTCTGGTAAAACGGCCACAGTAGCTGTTGAAGTATGAATTCGTCCTTGAGCTTCTGTTTCTGGGACGCGTTGAACGCGATGAACACCGGTTTCGGACTGAAACACTTCATAAGGAGTCAGCCCGACCAATTCTTCTGGCTGATCAGTATAGTCCTTGACTTTACCGGAAATTTTAATGACCATGTCATCTACATACTGGATTTTTAAACCCAACAACTCAGTCGATCGAACATACATCCGCAGTAGGTCATCGCCCCAGATTTTAGCCTCTTCACCACCAGCTCCTTGGCGAATTTCCATGATACAGTTAGTCTTAGCTGTTGATTCAGGATCGTCTTCAGGTCGCTCTAGTTGTTCAGATGCTACCACTAATTGCTGTTTTTCTACTTCGAGCTTGGCAATTTCCAACTTAGCCAAATCTGCCATTTCAGGATCAGTCATTAGTTCTTGGGTGGCTCTAATCTGCTGGTCAATTTGCTCGATTAATTGAGGGTATGGGTTGTACATAGATTATTTTCTCTAGATGCAAGTGTACCACTTTTTCCCAACTTGAGGTGATGGGCTTGACAAAAAGAGAGAGAGAGAGGAAAATCGGTTTATTAACAAATAACAAATATGCGGAAAGGTACAAAATATGACAACAAATGAAGCTTCCAGTATCCAGGTTGATCCTATTAATGGGTTGAATAGACAGGATCATAACCCGAATTTGGGATTTGCTCAAGCAGATGTAGCAAGCGATGGTAGTTCGAATGAGCAGGAAATAGCTGATTTCATGGATTGGTTGGAGGGAATGAGCATTCGTGACATAGTGATACTAATTAGACATCTCGACTCTCAGATAAATCATTTATTCTACGCGGTTAAAGAACTAGATGAATTAGTAAAAAAATTAATTGAAGTTGAAGAAAAAACAGCATGGAGTCAGGAAGCGATTTTGAAACTGCAGTCAAAACCAGGCCACAGATTTGAATTGTCATCATTTGGATCAGATGCACAAATATCACAACTACGAGGTACTCGCTTGCATCTTGAAGTTGAGGTAAATCGACTTCAAAGAAGTAAAAAATACGTTTGGAGAAAATTAGGAGCCCCCAATAGTGACAGATATAGAGAATTTGAAGAAGTATTCATAAGTTCATCATTCAAAGATAATGAGTGGAAAATTGAATAACGCTTGTTATTTTTAATTCATTTTAATTGCCGCTTTATCGCTCTTTTTGATCTCTGTCGTTTTCCCTGCCTTCCTCATCGCCCCCTGCTGATCCAGGAGAATTTCCCTGTAACTTTTGGTTGGACCGGCTGGCTTGCTTGATTTCTTGGTCTTTTTTGCCTGAGCAGCCTGTTTTTTGGCGAGGGCAGTTTGTTGTTGTTTCTGGAACCGATCAACTCGACCTTGTCTGTCTACAAAGCGCATTTCGCCCGTAAAAAATGGATGAGAAAAAGAGGTTACGTCGCAGTGAACGACATAATAGGTTAGACCATCAATTTCCCGAGTCTCCCGACTCGTCATGGTGGAGGTGGTGATCAGCTCTTGACCAGCTGCATCGTCAACGAATATAACAGGATTGGAAGTGGGGTGAATGCCAGTTTTCATAGAAGAGCAATTATACCACGGTCGGTGATTTGTGGTAGAGTGGAGGTATGAAAATGGATAGCACGGCAGGAGAGTGGTCGCCTATTAGCTCAGCTCAGCATATGATTTTTGATTTTGATGAAACCTTGTTCACTTTGCATTTACCTTGGGAGCTGTATTACAAACCGGTGTATGTGGAGTGTTTGCGTCTGGATCGGTCATTAGCTCAGTTTAAGTATCAGCATATTTCGGAGTTAGAAAATGAGGCGGTAAGTCGGTTGGGGGCAGATTTTCAGGCTTGGATCAGGCGTCACTCACAGGAGTTTGAAAGTCGCAGATTGGAGGGGGTGACGGAGCATAAGCAAATTACAGATTGGATTCGCCAGGAATCAGGAGATCGCCAGATTTACTTGTGGACGAGCAATATGCTGTCTACGGTAGCACCAATTTTGACTAGATCGGGGCTGATCGGTAGGTTTACTAGTTTAATTACCAAGGACAGCGTACAGTTTTTAAAACCTAATCCAGAGGGGTTTTTTCATCTCTTTGAGCCTTTAACTCAAGATCGATCTGAGTATATATTTGTCGGTGATAGCGAAGTTGATCAAATCGCTGCTAGAGAGGCGGGTGTTGAGTTCCAGAGGTTTAGGGCAACAATCAAGACTTGACAAAAAGTATATTTCAGTAATATACTCAGACTTATGATTGAGTTGCCACAACCAGTTAATTTTATTTGGAACAAAGGCAACCAAGAAAAGAGCTGGATCAAACATCAAGTTTTACAAAAGGAGGTGGAAGAAGTATTTTTCAATCGACCCCTGAGAGTAATCAGCGATTTGTCACATTCTCCGGTTGAAAAAAGATACTTTGCTTACGGCCAGACTAACTTGATGAGAGAATTAACCGTCGTCTTTACAATTAGAAACAGTAAAATTAGAGTTATCTCGGCAAGACATCTAAACAAAAGGGAAAGGAGAGAGTATGAAAAAAGTCAAGAAAATTAAACCAATTCCTAAATTTGACTCAGAAGACGAGGAGAGAGATTTTTGGGCAACTGCTGACACGACTGAATATGCAGACACTGATCATCCTATTGAGCTTGATTTGTCAAAACTCAAACCCAGTACTGAGTCAATCTCACTCAGACTACCATCTTTTTTACTGATGAGGATTAAAGAGTTGGCCAACTCCAAAGACGTACCTTATCAATCATTAATGAAAGTTTATTTGTCTGAAAGGGTAGATAAAGAACTCAGAGCTAAGATGTCGATGAGTAGATAGGATTTTCTAATCGTGGCAGATCATGCTCCGACTTTGTCGGGACAGGATGACAACGTAGATAGTAATTTCTCAACCCCAACCGTTTTTTGTTCCGTCGTTTGCAAATTTTTGATTGTGATGGTGTGGTTAGCGATTTCTTCATCACCAATAACCACCACATACTGAGCGCCTATCTGATTGGCATAACCTATTTGTTTGCCTAGATTGTCAAATTTAGGGTAAACCTCGGTAGCAATGCCGTTTGATCTGAGTTGAGTTGCTAGTTCTAATGAAGCAGTTTGAGTCTCTGGACTAAACAAGGACACCAGCACTTTAGCTTGAACTTGGCTGTTTGTGACCAAACCTAACTGAACGGCTGCCTCGACTACCCGATCAAAGCCAAAAGCAACTCCAACTGCAGGTATATTTGGCCCCCCAAGCTGATGGATCAAGTTATCGAAACGACCGCCTCCTCCACACGATCCTGCTGAGTAGGCAGGTAGCCAGACTTCAAAAATCATGCCTGTGTAGTAATCCAAACCGCGAGCCAGAGTGGGGGAGAACTTAATGTCTTGAGCCTCTACTCCTAACGCTTGACAGGCTTCGATGATCGATTGCAGTTCTGGCGATGGTTGTTGTTGCTGAATATTAGCAAGTGCAGACTCTGCTTGTGTTTGCTCCAAACCCTTACTAACCAACTCCTTAATTACTGCTTCCGCAGGCATTTTATCCAGCTTATCTATGCTTTGAATAACACTCATAACAGGTACTTGCTCAGTGGCAAACTGACCTAGAGTTGACATCAGTATTTGTCGATCGTTTATGCGAATTTCAACCTGAGAAAAGCCGATATTTTTAAAAGCTTGGTAGGCACAGGCAATAATCTCGGCATCGGCCACTGGAGCAGGAGCATTAAAGATGTCGATATCACACTGGGCAAACTCTCGGTATCGGCCTTTTTGAGGTTTGTCGGCGCGGAAGACATTTTGCATCTGGTAGCGACGAAAAAATTTAGGTAGCTGGTCGCGATATTGGGTCAAAACTCTGGCGGTTGGTACCGTCTGGTCGTAGCGTAAGCCCACCTGGCGATCGCCTTTATCGGTAAAGGTATAAACCAGTCGATCGGCTTCGTCCCCATATTTACCTAGTAGCAGACTGGCATACTCCAAGGTGGGTGTCTCTAGCGGTTGAAAACCAAAGTTCTCAAAAGTCTCTACAATCAGCCGTGCCACTTGATCGCGAACTCTCTTTTCTGCCGGCAAAAAGTCGCGAAAGCCTTTGAGGGTTTGAGGGGTGGAGGTGGACATAGAAGGTTTTGTTAAATCAATATTGAGTGAGCTTAGTGTACCATTAGATTAACTATCGACATCAACAGATGTATGGTTGTTATTATGATAATGTCAACATGTTAACACGATAGCATATAAAAGGGCAAGTTGATCTGGAAGTTAGCTTTTTGTTCGCTTCTTTTTTGAGTGATCGGCTTTGGGATATCGTGTACTCAATACCTGTCGATAACCTCCAAATGACTCTTGACTGAGGAAACGAGCTACTCGTGTGACGGTGGTAGTACTGGCTCCAGTTTTATTTGCAATTTCCACGTACGATAGATTGGTGGTCCACAATAGTTTGGCAATCTGAAAGCGTTGAGCCAAGGTTTCAATTTCTTGAGGAGTGGCAATGTCGTAGAGGAAATTGAAGACGTCTTGGGATGTATGGAAATTTGCCAACACTTTAGATAATTCAACAATATTGGTATTGCCGACAGGGGTTTTTGTTCTCATGCTTTTATGGATTGACTTAGTAAAGTTTTAGGACTAGCGACATCACACAGTGCCCCTGCATAGGTGAGCATTCCCTTATCCCAAGTCACCAGAGTCGTTTTGTGAATTGAGGCCGTGACTACAATCACTAGGTCGGACGCTTTTAAATGATCAACTACAGTGACACGTTTGAAAAAACTCTGTAAAAACTTCAGATCAAGTTGAACTATTTCATTCTTGAGTAAATTACGATAGGCAGAGGTAAGTTCTGAGGGTTTAAGCTTTGAAACAATTGTCAACACTTCAGCAATTACTATGGTAGGAGTAAGTAATGGTGCGTTTACAATCGATCTAGCAAATTCAACAGACTGATCGTGATAAATATCTTCTTCGACAGCCATGGCAACATAAACTGACGTATCCAGAAGATATTTCATGGTTTAATCTCTTTCTGCTCTGACTAAATCAACCGCCGACACGGATGAATGCATGAGACGTGATTTTGGTAGATAGGCAAAGTAGGCCAGAGCATTTTTTGGTTTTTTTAGCGACACTTTCTTTTTTTTAGGAGTGTATTTGCGAATGGTTCGATCCGCACCTTGTCTGATAAGCTCGGACATGGTGGTATTGTGCATCTCTGCTAATACTCTAAGATCAGTGTGAACTTGTTCTGGCAAATAAATTTGGGTTCTAATCATCATATGAGAGTGATTGTAATGTATGCAGTGATGTATGTCAAGCATGGTATGATACCCTCATGTCCTATTTGTCGCAATTATCCAAAAAAGTTATCAAGTTTAGAGACGATCGGGGTTGGAAGAGATCTCATGGATCAAAAGATTTGATATTGGGGTTACTGGTTGAGCTGGGCGAATTGGCTGAACACTTTCAGTACTTCACAGGTGATGAGTTACTAGAGTATCAGCGGGACTTTAAGGAGGAAATTGAGGAGGAGTTGGCGGATGTGCTGTTTTGGGTACTACTGATGAGTTCGGAGCTGGATATAGATCTGGAAAAGGCATTTCAGAAGAAGATGCAGAAAAATGAGCAGAAGTATCCAGTTGGTGACATTGATCCAGTTTCGGGTCTGATGAAGACGGGTAAGATGTATAATCGGTGGCGGGAAAAAAATAGAAAAAATTGAGCCCCAATATTAGTGTTAAAAGTGAGGGCCAGTAGCTCAGTTGGTAGAGCGCTGCATTCGCATTGCAGAGGTCAGGGGTTCGACTCCCCTCTGGTCCACAGAATAACATGTAGTAAAATACCTTTGGTAGAGCGTCCCGCCGTTGGCGGGAAGGCGACCGGTTCGACCCAGGTGCGGTCCACAGTAGATTTTAGCTTGCCCATAGAGAGGTAATTATGTCAAAGTCCAAACAGGCTATAAAGGCACAAAAACCAAGTCAGAGCATGCCAGTAGCTAAACTTTCAAAGGAAAATATGGTGCCGGTTGCTAATAAAGCCTCGATTCATGCTCAGTCTGCCCTGGCAGATTTTATGGAATTTATCCGAGAACAGGGAGTGGTAGGGTTAGCAACGGCGGTGGTGCTGGGAGCGGCAGTGACGAAGCTAGTGGGGTCACTTGTGAATGACATTATTAATCCCATCATTGGCATTTTACTGGGCAAAGCTGGCGATTTAGCGAGTTATACAATTACGATTGGGACAGCAGAGATTAGGTGGGGGAGTTTTGTGAATGCGATTATTGACTTTGTGATTATTGCGTTGGTGGTTTATTTTGGATTGAAGATTTTGAAGTTGGATAAGTTGGATAAGAAGAAGTAGTTCAACTAAGTCTGTGGTTTAAGTTGACGTTTTGAGATGCTAAAACCCCGCTTTTTCGGGACAGGCATATTCGCAATGACGATAAGGAAGGTTAATTGGTTAATTCCTCAACAGTATGGTCACTGATCAACAAAGTATTCTCATATCTGCACCCAAATTTACCCGGCAGATAGATGCCTGGCTCAAGGGTGATGGTCATATTGGGTTTGAGCTCTTGATCTGAATTGCTACTGATAGAAGGGAGTTCGTGAATTTCCAAACCCAAACTATGGCCGCTGGTATGGATGAAGTTATCTTTATATCCCGCTAAACTAATGTGTTCCCGACAGACATGATCGAGCTCCCTGGCAACTGTCGGTTGCCCAACTTGCAATTGCCTTTTCATCAACTCCAAACCTACCTGATAGGCTTGGCTGACGGTATGTTTGACTTTGACAAATACAGCATCAGGTTCATCACCAAACCAAAGCGTGCGTGTTAAGTCGCTGCAGTAACCATGATAACGACACCCACAATCAATCAAAATCGGCTGGTTAGGAGTTAGAGAGCGATCGCCAGGTTGATGGTGGGGTAGAGCAGTATGATCACCAATGGCCACGATAGTGGGAAAAGCTCCACCACCAGCTTCATTGTCGACGAACAGCCGATCGATTTTGGTAGCGATTGCACGCTCAGTATTTCCTGGTTGTAAGTTAGTAATCACCTGATTGACAACTTTTTGGGTAATTTGAGCCGCTTTTCTCATCAAATTAACTTCAGTGTTATCCTTAATCATGCGAGCCTGAGTTAAAAGGCGAGTTTTTAGCAGACTAGTTTTAACCGAGACCCGATCAATGATCACTTTTTCTTCCACATACATAGAAGTTGGGTCGATTAAAATTTCTGTAACAGCCTGACCGGCAACTAACTGATGAACCGCTTTTTCAATTTGGTTGGGTTGAGTGCCAGTTTGATATTCAATAAAATTCAATTTGGGTAAAGTCAAAAAGTGTGGATGAAGCAAGATAAGACTGGACTTTGAACACAGCAAAATCGCCTCTCTTTGGTAGGGGAGAAGGAATTGATCAAAGCCAGATAAATATTGAATCTCGGCCGGATAAGAAATTATGGCAAGCTGATTCGGAGCTAGGTTATGCTGAAATAACTGAACTCGGCTTTGATAAATTTGTGAGGAGATAGACACAGTTATTCCTTCACCTCTTCTTTGACAAAGGGTGCCAAAGCCCGCACAGTAGTTACCGTTCGATTATCACCATCCACATATCCCGTTACCAGCACGCCAGTATCACTGGTGAAATTGGCGGCCGTGGTTGGCTGACCTTCGGAGTCAAGATACCTAATTCCAGAAGCCAAAGTTAGTGTCGCACTCTCACCAGACTGTCTCTCCACGAGCTGGATTTGAGATTTTGACAAAGATTCCAGACTACCTAGGGAAGCAAAAGGAGGCTCTGGTCGAGGCGACTTGGTATAAACTAGGGTTTTTTCTGGAATCAATGATTCTAAATTGTCGGGTTCACTTAGAGCACCAATCACCAACAACCAGTTTTCAACTTCAATTTGATTAGGTTCGATCTTTTTTTCTCCCAAACGAATATTAGTCAATTTTTCCAAAGTCAAACTGATGGGTTGAGTTCTAGTTTGGAGGCGAATAGCTTCATCGGTGACTCGCTCAACTTGACCCAAGTAAGCTCGCCTGAGTTGGTCAATAACAGTTTGCACTGGTTCTTCTGCTTGATTAGGACTCAATTTGTCATTAATCCGATCTAGAAGAGCTCGAGTAGTGGTACTGGGGGCGGTGGTTGGGGTCGTGACTGTGGTATTTTGGTCAATTACGCCTTCATTATCTTTGGTTTCGCCTGTAGCCGAAACAACATCTTCATCCTCATCTTCAGTGTTGATCTCAACTTCATCACTCGTAGAGTCATAAACGACTAGTCTTTCCACGCTTTCAGACTGACCTAATTCATTAATGGCTAATAAGGTCAAAACATTTAGACCGGCTTGCAGTTGAACATTAGTTGCAAATTCATTGTCTTCTGGTTGGGCAATGATTGTTTCTGATTTAGGAGAGAACAGCATTAGTGTGACAGAAGAGTTGAGTTTGCCAGCTAAATTGATCGAAGCAGAGCTAACAACCGTACCCTCAGGTGGTTCCGTCAGGTCAATAGTAGTTATGTTATTGTCTTGATTTTCGTCTTGAGTAATGGTGGGGGTGACGGTGGTGGGGCGATCAGCAACTGGCGTTACTACTTGACGGAATTGATAGAAACCAACCGCTACCAATAAACCTAAGCCCAAACCAATGCCAATCGCTAGAAAAGTCTCTCGATGCATATGGTCATTATACCAGCTGGGAAGCAGGTTACTGGTGACACAAGTTCTATAACGGATCATACCCCCCTGTAGAATACGGGTGACTGGTTGATGGACTCTGGATGCCAGTTACAGGTTCACAGATGGTTGGAGCAAGTGGGAGCTGAGTGACTTGTTGCTAACAGCTGAGTGGCTTGTACTTGACCGTATTTGAATGTATGGTACAAGTGCAATCATAAATATTTTGATTGATAATTGAGTTGATAAAGAAAGGCAATTATGACCATTACTTATCTGGGACACTCCTGTTTTAAGCTGAAAGGTAAAAGAGGCACGGTGCTTTTGGATCCCTACTCAGCCAAGGTTGGCTTTGCTTTACCCACCACCTCAGCTGACATAGTGACCATGTCTCATGATCACTATGATCATAACTATTCAGCAGGAGTAACTGGCACCGTCAGACGGCCCCAGCCATTTTTGATCACCCAAGCCGGCGAGTATGAAGTGGGAGGAATTTCCGTGTTTGGAATTGCCACCTGTCATGATAATGAAGCTGGATCAGTCCGAGGTAGCAACGTAGTATTTACAGTTTTAATAGATGAAGTCAGAGTTTGTCATTTAGGTGACTTGGGGCACATGTTAACTCCTCAACAAGTCGAGGAAATTGGGGGAGTTGATGTGCTGCTATGTCCCGTGGGCGGTGAGTTTACCATCGATGCCCCCACGGCACTCAAAGTGATTCATCAATTAGAACCAGCGATTGTGATACCTATGCACTACCATACTGCTCAGCATGCGGCTGACCTTGCCAAACTACAACCTCTGAGCAGTTTTACTCAAGAATATGGCACTGAACCCCAGCCAGTGTCTAAACTTGAGGTCAGTCCGACCCAGTTGCCTGAGGAAACTGAGTTGGTGGTATTAAGCCAGCATGTGAGTGGTTAATAGCAAAGACGTGATCATAAGAAAATATTCTTAATTAAACAAACAAGTTTTTTTTGATGAGAGATCAGAGTACACTTCAGACTTGGATGTGTTGGTTGAACATTCGTGCGACGTTTTGAGCAAAGCTAAAACACATACTTGCGAATAACAAGGAGTAGATCCTGAAGCAGGATAGCAGATCCTGAAACAAGTTTGGAATGCTTTTGCCAGTTCAGGATGATAGTTAAATTATGACTACATTACCTATTAAAGTCCCACCACATAGTTTAGAAGCCGAGACTTCGGTTTTAGGTTGTGTATTGATCGATCCTGAAGCGATTATTAAAGTTTCTGACATCTTGCGACCGGAGAGTTTTTATCAACACGACTTCCAGCAAATATTTGCTGCTATGATCAGTCTTTTTGAAAAAAGACAGCCGATCGATGCAGTAACTTTAGCAGAAGAATTAAGGAAAAATAAGAACCTCAATAGTATTGGGGGTGCAGCTAAAATTGCAGAGTTATCGACCGCGGTGACCACTGCTGCTAATGTAGTTCAGTATGCTCAAATAGTGGCCGATACAGCCATTAAGCGCAAGTTGATTAGTCTGGCCGGTACCCTGAGTGAACAGGCTTTTGATACTGCTATTGAAGCCAAAGACGTGATGGATGTAGCAGAACAACAGGTTTTTTCCTTATCAAACACAGTCGGTACCAGAGCATTTATCCCCATCAAAGATACCCTAGTAGAAAGTTTTGACAGGATTGATGAGTTGCAAAAGTCGGGTGAGTCACTGCGGGGATTGGCAACTGGATTTGAAGACCTAGATAGAATGTTAGCAGGTATGCAAAGATCCAACTTGTTAATTTTAGCAGCTAGACCAGGCATGGGAAAAACTGCCCTGGCATTAAACATTGCCCATAGTGTGGCCGTCAAGTCTCAAAAAAAAGTGGGTATTTTTTCTCTAGAAATGTCCAAGGAAGAACTTGTTGATCGTCTGCTAGTCAACCAGGCAGATATTGATGCTTGGAAGTTAAAAACCGGTCGTTTAGACCAGCAAGACTTTTTGAAGCTATCGGACGCGATGGGAGTCTTAGCCGATGCTCACTTGTTCATCGATGATACGCCAGGATTGAGCATTTTTGAAATGCGTACCAAAGCAAGACGACTGATGATTGAGCAGAATATTGATTTTCTGATTGTAGATTATTTACAACTGGCTCATGGTCGAACGATGGATAATCGAGTTCAAGAAGTAGCAGAAATTTCTCAGGGTTTAAAAAATATCGCCCGAGAGTTACGAATTCCGGTGTTAGGCTTATCGCAATTATCTAGAGCTGTTGAAAGTCGAGGTGAAAAAGTGCCCCAGCTGTCGGATTTGCGAGAATCAGGTGCGATTGAGCAAGATGCTGATGTAGTTATGTTTTTATACAGAGCCGATGATGATGTTAGAGAAGCAATGAAGCTGAAGGTGGCCAAGCATCGAAATGGGCCGGTGGGTGATATTGATCTATTTTTCCGCGGTGACAGGATCAAATTTTATGGACTGGAGACAAAAAGAGGGGGGAGTTGAGTACTATCAAAATCCTTATGAAGATGTGGAAGTAAGGCTAAACAAGAGATAAATTAATCCTCCACCAATTGTTAGAATCAATAAAAATGCACCTAAGTTTTTTTTCAAAGATCGATGTGTTTGTTCTGGCCTGGGTTTATCGACACTGACAATTATTACTCCCGCAATCACAAACCAAATCACGGCTCTGGCCACCACCGACCAGACAGAGGTGGGGTCAAAGATGGTAGTAAAGATGTTGCTTAAAGTTTCTATCATGGGCTTTTTATCGATTTCAATTAAATTAGACAGTTATTGCTTTTGATTTATTTTAAGATTTTGGCTTAATTTTGAATGGCAACAAGGAGGTTGCTCTCTGCACACCGTTGAATCAATCCTTAAATTAATCCATCAAACTTAGTAATGAAAGGCATGCATTATCAACTTTAAGTATGAATGGATAAACTAAATTTGACAACTAGCAGAGGCAATTTATCTGAGGTATAATGAGTGTTCATTTTCCTATGCCGAGGTGCTGGAATCGGTAGACAGGTCGGTCTCAAAAACCGATGAGCCTCAAGCTCGTGAGGGTTCAAGTCCCTCTCTCGGCACTCAATTAGCTCGTTGAGTTAATGTTTTGCATCTAACAAATAGTATTTTGTTGGTTATAAACTTAGCACCAGATATGCTACCAACTATATTTAGTCTGGGTCCAATCACCATCAAAACTTTAAATGTGTTTTTAGTGTTGGCTTTTTTAATCAGTGGTTTTGTCTTTTGGAAGCGTGGGCGAGCCGATCACTATCGAGAAGACCAGCTTTTTGATGGTTTTGTGATTAGTGGTATCGTGGGGTTAGTTTTCTCCAGAATTACTTTTTGTCTGACTCAACCTGAAGATTGGGGAGGTGTATGGCAATGTCTGGATGTGTTATCAAAACCAGGTTGGCTGGGGGCAGTTGGCTTAAGCGTAGCAGGTTTATTTTTGATTAGATTCAGTCGCAAACAAAAATGGGATGCTTTGGCCATTTTAGATATGTGGGTAATTGCGGTGGCTGCAGGATGGATAGTGATGAGTTTGGGAATGTTTCTATCTGGAGTCGGGTGGGGGAGTTGGTTGACTTGGCCAGTACCCTTAATTTCTGCAGGCTTGTTTTTGTTATTATTTGTCTTCTTAGGTTGGGCAGAACAGCATTACAGGTTATTTGGCTGGTATAAACAGGGTAGAAGTGTGGCGCAAACAGGTTTTGTGACGGCGGTGGCCTTAATCGGAGCCAGTTTAATTTCCTTGTTAACTTTTGGTTTTCAATTTGGGGCGGTTTCGTCAATAACGCTAGGTGTTAATGTACTGATTGACTTAAGTTGGTTAGTATCAGGTCTGATTTTATTGTTAATTAGATCTGGCAGCATGTCACGACTATTTAAAAAAAAGCCTCGTCATGGTTGAAAAATTGTTCCAGTCACTTGAATTGATAGATGACCAAGACTTGGTTGATCATCAAGATCATGGGCACTTCCAAGCTATAAACAAGCCATGGTTGTGGGGTGGTGGTTGGGTGCTGTTTTTGATACTAGTTGATCAAATTACGAAATTGTGGGCAACCCAGGCAGATTTAGTCTCATTGAATCAAGGTGTAGCTTTTGGGATGAGTTTGCCACCAGTGCTGTTAATGATAGTGACAACATTATTGCTAATTGGTGTGGGGTGGGGGTGGTGGCAATGGGCAAAATCAAATCGCAACGATCACATATTGGCAAAAAATCAACTTTTGCAGTTGTTTAGTTACGCGATGATTCTAGCTGGGGGAATTTCCAACTTGATTGATCGGCTAATTTGGACAGGGGTGCGAGATTGGTTGCCCATACCCTTGACGTCTTTGCATAATAACCTAGCTGACTGGCTGATTGTAGTTGGGTGTTTAGGCTTAGTTTGGTCGGTGAGACTGACTGGCTGTCATGCTGAACCACCGACGAGCAGCCTATCATCATGAGCTTGACTGTTTTTGTCGTCATTGCGGACTAGCCTGCCCCGAAGTAAGCGGGGATCCGCAATCTCAAACATTAAAAGGAACAAAGAGTAATCGGAAATTCCGAGATCCTGAAACAGGATAGCAGATCCTGAAACGAGTGCAGGACTCCTCGTTTCACTCGTCGGTTCAGGATAACGGGTAATGGGATCTGTTCAATATGACGACAAAAAAATCGATCTGCTAAAATCGACACATTGATGCAATCAACACCTTTCAATCAAATCAGCCTACTCTCCGACTCAATAATTCTCTACCAAGATGATGATCTGGCGGTGATTAATAAACCAGCTGGGGTGGTGGTCAATCAAGCCAACTCAGTTCGGGGCGAAACTATTCAAGGTTGGTGGTCAAAGCGACTACCGGCTTTAGCTCATCAAAATGTTGTAGACAAAGATTGGATGTCCCTGATTCCGATTGATTTTGACCATCAATATGGTACTCCTGAAGAAATTTTTACCAATCGTGGTGGCTTGGTGCATCGGCTTGATAAAGACACTAGTGGTTGCTTGGTTTTAGCAAAGAACCCTGGGGCTTTAGTCAATTTGCTCAAACAATTTAAGGATCGTGAAACTCATAAAACTTACTGTTGCCTCGTTCACGGGCGATTTGATGTTTTGAGTGGAGAAATTACCTGGTCAATTGCACGTCATCCTGGTTACAGTTACAAAATGACGGTGGCAAGCGAGGGTAGGGTGGCTTTGACTAAGTATCAAATTATGACTGAGTACAAGGGGTTTTCGCCTAAAGCAAAGACGACGCTGCCTAATTTATCCCAACTTGAATCACGGTATCAAGGTTTTAGTTTGGTGAAGTGCTGGCCAGAAACGGGTCGAATGCATCAAATTCGAGTTCACCTGACTCACTTGGGTCATCCGTTGGTTTGTGATCAACTGTATACAGGTCGAAAAAGAGCTCGCTATGACCAAATTTGGTGTCCTCGCCTGTTTCTACATGCTACTCAAATAGAGTTTGCTCATCCTAGGACTGGTAGAAAAATGTTGATCACTTCCAATCTTGCTCCTGAGTTAATAAGCTCCCTCACTTTGTTACAACAAGCTGTAGAGTAATTGTTAGTTAATTTGTTTTAGTCTTTCAAGTTACCTAATGTCGTTATGCTGGACTTGCCTGTCCCGAAGAAATCGGGGATCCTGCATCTTTAAATCGTTGGTTCAGGATGACGGGCTAAACGTTTTGTTAGTCAAATTGAGTAGTTCTGACTGCTAAAGATATCTTGCTTGAATCATATTTTTCACCTAGTATTAGGGCATGATTAAAGCTCGGCTGCCTGCACTCTGCCCAAGATCGACTGCCTGAAGCTTGATGTCATTTTTTTATTTCCCTGTGACGTTGGTTTTTTTGTGGTATAAACATTGCTAGGTTTTAAGTCGTCATCTTGCATTCTTGTTATGCTGACCCGCTTCAGCTGCATTATTGCTTGTTAGTCCAGGGTGACGGGAATATTGAGTTAATTAAAATGAAAGGCAGTATGTCAAAAGATGCTATTTTTTCTCTTATAAAGCAAGAAGAATCCAGGCAAATTGCCAAAATTGGTCTGATTCCATCAGAAAACAACACCTCACCTGAGGTTAGTCAAGTGCTATCAACTTGTTTAAGCAATAAATATGCCGAAGGCTATCCTTTTCGCCGTTATTATGAAGGCAACCAAATTGTGGACAAAATTGAACAACTAGCCATTGATCGAGTTAAAAAGTTATTCAAACTGCCTTATGTTAATGTGCAACCTTATTCGGGTTCGCCGGCCAATATGGCTATTTACTTTGCCCTGATGAAACCAGGAGAAACGCTGATGGGATTGAAGTTGACTATGGGAGGACACTTGACACACGGTCATCCTGAGGTGACTGCCTCGGGTCGTTTTTACAACTCGGTGCAGTATGGAGTTAAGCCAGACGCTCGGATTGATTTTGCCGAGGTTAGAACTTTGGCTAAGAAACACCGACCCAAGGTGATTGTGGCTGGTAATACCGCTTATCCGTTTGTGTTGGAGTTTGATAAGTTTCGGGAAATTGCTGATGAAGTTGGAGCTTGGTTGGTGGCTGATATCTCGCATGTGACGGGTCTGGTGATTGGCAATGAACATCCTTCACCGGTGCCGCATGCTGACGTGATTATGTCAACGACTCACAAAACTTTTCGAGGTCCGCGAGGAGCGATGATCATGGTCACAGATCGAGGATTGCATAAAGATCCTAAACTTGGTCAGAAGATAGACTCGGCTATTATTCCTGGACTGCAGGGTGGGCCTCACAATGCCACCACGGCTGGGATTGCCATTGCCGCCGAGGAAGCAAGTCGATCCGAATTTAACAAGTATGCTAGACAAATTCGCACCAATGCTGATGCTTTGGCCAAGAGCTTACTGTCTCGAGGCTTGAGTTTGGTGGGTGGTGGCACTCAGACGCACTTAATGGTGATTGATTTGTCGACTATCAAGCCAGGATTAGGGACGCAGGTGGCATATGCTCTGGATGTAGCAGGTATTTATGCTAATCGAAACACAGTACCGACTGAGCCAATGAGTCCATTTTATCCATCAGGACTGCGAATAGGCACGCCACTTGTTACTACCAGAGGCATGCAGACTCAGGAAATGGAACAAATTGCGGATTGGATTACTCAAGTGGTGGAGCATGTGCAGGGCGAAGAATTGCCATCTAGTAAAAAAGAGCGTGAGTCATATCTGGTCAATTTCAAAGCCAAAGCCGATCAAGACAAAAAACTACTCAAGCTCTCCAAGGAAGTCAAAGAGTTGGCGAGTGAATTCCCGCTGTTTAGGTGGTGATATACTATATAAGTGGTTGTAGTTCAAAATCACAGTATTTAGCGGCCACAAGGAGGCAGTATGTTTGAAGGTGTATCCACCCCCAAGTTAGGTTTTGAGGGACGCGTTGAAAATGAAACAGATGCAGCACCAGCAGAAATGACACCTATGAATTCATCACCTTATGAACAATTGAGTGAAATTGTGAATGCTGAGCTGATCAGAAAAGTTCAAGACAGGTATGGAATCACTATTAACCTTGGTGGTCAGGGACCAGCCAGAGAAGACGCAATTACTTTCACAGATACGAATCTGGGAGGTGGTACCTTCCAACAAGAACTGCATATTCCTGATGCTTGGATGCAAGAGACGAAAGCAACTACTGCAAACGAATTTATTGACAAACTTCGGGCTTTATTATAAGCAACATCAATCATTGCTTCTATTTGCCTCGATCAGCATTAATTGCTTGGGATTAGGTTTCTCGACGATTTGACCGTGTTGGTGGTAAGTGAAGTTTGAAAGACCAGCTTTTGTCACTATCTTAGTGATGGCTTCGAGTGATTGACTGGGTGTTGGGTGAAACTCCATGATTAGGTGTTTGACATTATGCAAACAATGGCGCGTTTCAATTAGAACAGCTTGCT
>JAANMT010000587.1_pt1 | contig 39207 bp, 38 predicted proteins | sample 7279711 | NCBI WGS metagenome assembly JAANMT01 (sample SAMN14094538, study PRJNA606508) | bioreactor metagenome | isolation source: A lab-scale SPAN reactor treating ammonium-rich wastewater day 1 | place: Ireland: Galway | collected 2017-01-16 | reverse complement strand
TGTTTCTGCAGAACTAAGTAAGTTCCTACGCTTCGCAATCATTTTCCTTCTGTAACCTGCTGCTATAGCATTTGTAGTAAAAAAAAATCTCCCGCTTACCGGGAGACTTTAGTTATTAGTTTTTCAGACATTTTTCAAGGAACTGATCCTGTTCCCATAAAACGTGCAGAATACTTTCTTTAGCTGCATAACCGTGAGATTCTTTCGGTAAAAGAACCATTCTTACAGGCGCTCCCAGGTTTTTCAGTGCCTGGAAATATCTTTCGGTCTGAAGTGTGAATGTTCCTGGATTATTATCGGCTTCACCGTGAATAAGCAACATTGGAGTTTTCATCTTGTCAGCATTCATAAATGGCGACATTGTGTTGTAAACCTCCGGTACATCCCAGTAATTTCTTTGCTCAGACTGGAATCCAAACGGCGTCAGTGTTCTGTTATAAGCGCCGCTTCTTGCGATTCCACAGGCGTAATCTTTAGAATGCGTCAACAGGTTCGCAGTCATAAAAGCTCCGTAAGAATGTCCGCCAACCGCAACTTTGGATCTGTCGATATATCCTAATTTATCTACGGCATCAATTGCTGCTTTTCCGTTTGCAACCAACTGAGGCATAAATGTATCATTCGGTTCTGCTTTTCCTTCACCGATTATCGGGAAAGCTGCATCATCCAGAACTGCGTAACCTTTGTTCACCCAATAAATAAACGATCCGTAGCTTGGGAACGTAAAATCATTCGGGTTCTGGGTGTTTTGTCCAGCAGTGTTTTTGTCTTTATATTCTGTAGGATAAGCCCAGATTAACAGCGGTAATTTTTCTTTCGGGTTTTTTCTGTCGAAATTTGCCGGAAGATAAAGCGTTCCCGTGAGTTCTACTCCATCATTTCTTTTGTATTTGATAACTTCTTTATAAACATTTTTAATGCTTTCAAAAGGATTTTCAAAATGAGTTACTGCAGTTCCTTTTCCGTTTTTAATGTTTCTGATCGAATAATTCGGATATTGATTCGATGACTGCTCTACTACAAGAAGATTTCCGGTTTTGGCATCCAGAATGTCAATGATGTTTTCCTTGGAATTTTTCAGTTTCGAGGTATAAATTCTCTTTTTTCCAGAAGAATTCAAATCAACTTCATCAATAAACGGAAACTGACCTTCTTTCGTAAATCCTTCACCGACAAGATACGCTTTGTTATTTTTCGTATCAATAACTGTTCTTCCGTACTGATTTTTGGTGGTATTAAAGTTACCCGGATCGCTGTAAACGTCCTGATAATTGCGGTCATCAATAATTTTCGAAGCGTTATTTTTCAGATTGATGAGATAAGATTTTGTATTTCTTGTATCGTACCAGCTGTCTGAAACAATCGCAAAATCACCATTCGACCAATCAATACCACTGAAACGCTGCTTTGTTTTGAAGAAAGATTTCGGTGCATTGCTGAAAGGTGCTTCCCACAGGAAAATTTCGTCTCTGTTTTCTACATTTTTAGACTGATCGCCCCCATCTAATGCCTCAGCATAAACCAAGGTTGAAGGCTGATCATCTCGCCAGCTCATATTTCTTTTTCCGGGTCTAACCGAAGAGAAACCTTTTGGCATAATCTCCGTAAGCGGAATTTCATTTACGGTTTTCACAGAATTTCCATCCTTGTCGTAAACTGTAGTAGTCATTGGGAATCGGCTCAGCGGAACAATGTAGGAATATGGTCGCTGTATTGTTGTAAGCATCAGATAATTTCCGTCAGGCGAAAAACTCATTCCTGAGTAAAGCGCTTCAGCTTTGAATGGAGTCAGATTTCCATTAAGAGATACTTTTACCAATTCTGCTTTTGCAAGCGTGTCGAAATTAGCTTCATCCTGTGGATTTTTTAGCAAATCCTGATAAGTTCTGTTTTGTGAAACTTTTCCGTCAGCATTTGAGACAGTAGGTCCGGAAGGTATCATTTTTTTATCATCGATCAGTGCACTTCTGTTGGCCGGAATCTGTTTTACCAAAAGAGTTTCCGAATCTTTCATCCAAACATAAGGCATTCCTAAGTTGGCATTAAGATGATCACCGGTAAGTTTTTTTGCGGTGGCTGTTGCGAGGTCAAGGATCCAAAGTTCCACTCCTTTCGCTGTGGTGTTGGTAAAAGCCAGTTTCTTTTCGTCTGGTGAAAAACTGGTGTAGGCAATTTTAGCATTAGCCGGAAGTCCTTTAACCTGAATTTCGTTTTTATCTTTTAACTTTCTAATTTTTAGATTATTAGCATAAGTCATTGTACTCGAAATGTTGGTTAACGGATTCACCCGTAAACCTGCAAGACGCATTTCTTCCTGGTTAAGATCATCCAGAGATTTGTAAGTTGGTCGGTAAGAAAAGATGAGCCATTCTTTCTTGCTGTCCATCATTACACCTGGTGCTCTCTGGAAATCTGCAAGTTGAAGAATCTCCGCTGAGGGCTGCTGATACGTTATACTCTCCTGTGCAAAAGCAAAGCCTGCATACAGAAGCGCGATCATTGTCAATTTGATTTTCATAAAAATATAGTTCTGTTTATATTATAAAAAAATGCACAAACTCGCGTCAATGCATTTACTGATTTTTTTTATCATGTTACCAGCCCGGCTCCCTTTTCCTGCCAATCATCGCATCGACAGAATATTTGCCTGGTCCGAAAGCGAAAAGCATTAAATAAACCGAAAGGTAAAGCAGACTGGCTTCTCTTTTTTGGAAAGGATCACCGCCGTGTACAATAAGTCCGGCTACACCCATGGTAATGATCAGAAAGAACACTGCGAATCTGGTAAAAAGACCGAGAATAATAAAAATTGAACACACAAATTCAGCAAAAACCGCTAAAATCAAAGAAGTTTTGTCGCTTAATCCAAGAAAGCTGAAAAACTGAATTTCTTCACCCGACAATAAATCCTGCAGTTTGGGATATCCGTGTGACAACATTGCAAAACCTACAAAAATTCTAATAACAAGAAGAACAATATCAATAATCAGAGGATTGCTTTTCGTTGAAGTAAAATAATTCATGAATCAATTTTTACCAAAAATAAGAAAATCCTTTGTAAAACGCAATTACCGCTAGGTTTTCTTTAGCGGTAACCGAAATTTTTTAAATCTCTCTCATTTTTCCGCCAGTCTTTTTTAACTTTTACGAATAGATTCAGATGAATTTTTTTAGCGAAGAATTTTTCAAGATCAATACGCGCTTCGGTGCCCACTTTTTTAATGGCTTCACCTTTGTGACCTATGATGATTCCTTTTTGGGTATCTCTTTCAACGTAAATGATTGAATCGATGAATATAATTCCCTCTTTTTCCTTAAACATTTCAGTAACAACCTCTACCGAATAAGGAATTTCTTTATCGTAATTCAGAAGAATTTTTTCACGTATCGCTTCGTTAACGAAGAATCTTTCGGGCTTGTCGGTGTAAAGTTCTTTGTCGTAATACGGCGGATTTTCCGGAAGTAAAGATTTAAGTTTTGGTAAAATTACTTCGGTATTGAAACCTTTCAGCGCAGAAATCGGAAGAATTTCCGCTTTTGGAATCCTTTCATGCCACAATTCCATCGCCTTTTCAAGATCTTCCTGGTTAGATTCGTCGATTTTATTAATGAGAATAAGAACCGGCACTGGAATCTTATTGAGTTTTTCTACCAAAAATTCAAAGGGTTCAGTTTTGTCTAAAATATCAACAATAAACAAAAAAACATCGGCATCCTGAAGAGAATCCTTCACAAAATCCATCATTTTTTCCTGTAAACCGTACTTCGGATCCAAAACTCCCGGCGTATCAGAAAATACAATCTGCAGATCTTCTTCGTTGTACATCCCGAAAATCCTGTGTCTTGTGGTTTGTGCTTTTTGGGTAACGATTGCGAGTTTTTCGCCCATCAGTTTATTGAGAAGTGTTGATTTCCCGACATTGGGTTTACCAACGATATTTACGAATCCTGCTTTGTGCATTTTAATTGAAATTTAAGAGGTTTTTCAGAATTTTAATGAACCGAAATTCAATTCTGAAGACTATGGTGCAAAGATAGCGATTATTGAATTGTTATGATTTGGAAACCACCGGAAGGATTTCATTTTCAATCAGACCAAATTTTTTTCTGTCTTCTACTGAAAATTTTCTGGAATAAAAATTAATATCAGTTTGAAAACCGACGCTTTTAAGTCTTTCAAAGTAATCCATTCCGTACCAGCGAACGTGGTCATACTGACCGAAATGTTTCTGTCTTTCTTTAGGATTTTTAATACTGAAATCTTCGTAGGTTTTTTCTAAAGAATTCTTCATCGGCACCTGAAAAATTCCCCAGCCGCCTTTTTTCATCACGCGATAAAGTTCGCTCATCGCCTTTGCATCGTCTTCAATATGCTCCAGAACGTGATTGCAGAAGATCACATCGTAGCTTTCGTCTTCAAACGGAAGGTTCAAAATATCAGCCTTTACATCGACAATCGGTGAAAATAAATCGGCCGACGTATACTCCAGATTTTTCATTTTTTTGAACTTCCTCAGAAATTCCTGTTCCGGTGCGATGTGAAGGACTTTATAGTTTTTAGTAAAAAAATCGGTTTCATTTTTCAGATAGAGCCACATTTGGCGGTGTCTTTCCAGACTTAAAGTCCCGGGAGAAAGCGCATTATCACGCTGTTTCCCGTATCCATACGGCAAAAATTTACGGTAAGACTTGCCATCGATAGGATCGGTAAATTTGTTGCCTTTAAACAGCTGATAAATCAACGGGCGAAGAAAAATGCTTAAGTTAATAAGCATTGGTCTTGGGATTTTGTTTAAAAGGAAATTGGCGATTTTTTTCATTAAAAATCCAGCGTAAATGGTTTTTCTTCGTCGCTTACGATTCCTAAAGCTTCGTAAATATATCGATATGTTGAGAGTAAAACTGGCTTTCCGTTGATGATACAAACATCGTGTTCGAAATGTGCTGAAGGCGAATTGTCAAGTGAAGTCACCGTCCAGCCGTCATCATGAAATTTTACTTTCTCGGTTCCTAAATTTACCATAGGCTCAATGGCAAGTACGATTCCGTCCTTTAAAACTTTTCCGCTGCCTTTTCTTCCGTAATTCGGAACCTGAGGATCTTCGTGCATTTTTCTGCCCAAACCATGTCCAACCAATTCACGCACAACACCATAACCGTATTTTTCGCAGTATTCCTGAATGGCGTTTGAGATATCTCCTACTCTTTTTCCTCGCACGCACTGCTCGATTCCTTTGTACAGAGATTCTTTGGTAACTTTCAAAAGTTTTTTTGTTTCCGGAGTAACTTCACCCAATTCAAATGAGTATGCATGATCTCCGTAGAATCCGTTCATATAAACTCCGCAGTCAACAGAAAGAATATCACCTTCTACCAAAGGTTTATCGTTTGGAATACCGTGAACAACTTCTTCATTGGGAGAAATACAGAGGTTTTTCGGGAAACCGTACATGCCTAAAAATGCAGGTTCACCGCCATGATCGCGGATAAATTCACCGCCCAGTTTATCCAGATGATTGGTTGTAGCGCCGGGTTTTATTTCTTTGGCAAGCATTCCCAAAGTTTTGGAAACGAGTTGTGCACTTTCGCGCATCAGTCTCAGCTCGTCGAGTGTTTTTAATATAATCATATCGAATTAACTTTTACCAGAAAAGTCCTTTTTTCTTATCTTTTTTCATTTTAGAATAGGCTAAAACTTCAGAACCTTCAACCCGGAATTCGATTCTTTCGGTGATGATATTATAAATTTCGCCCCAGCCCGGGAAACCGCCCAAATTTCGGTCATCAATAAATAAATCGGCATCAATTTTTCGGGAAGCCTGCGCATTATCGAAGATTTCACCTTCAAAACTTGAATTAACAGCGTAAAATTCGACACCGTTTTTTCTGCAGAATTCTACCGCCTCATCGAGAGTTTTCCCATGCCTGTAAGTCCATAGAATTAATCTGTATCCTTCGGACTGAAGTTTTTTAAGCGTTTCAAATGCAAAAGTTTTGGGTTTGCCAATTCCGGGATATGCGTCTTCAACTACAGTTCCGTCGAAATCAATGGCCAGTTTTTTATTGCTTTTCATTATTCTAAATTATTCTAAAATTTCAGATGTGCAAAGATAATAAAATAAAAGAGCGGTTGAAAAACAACCACTCCCAGAAATTAATTATTATGCTGTATTATGATTTTACCCATTTAAACTGGTATTCTAAATCAGGAGTTGCGATTCTGTCGGTAATTCTTTGAAGCCTGCCCGGAAGTTTCATTAGATATTCCTGTGCTTTTTCAGCTTTTTCATTGAGCCCCGTGATATGTTCAATTTTCCAGTCTACAAGAAGGTCGCTCAGAATGTTGATGTAATCCTGACCGGTATAAACCATTGCGCGTTGTGCAGCATCGGAAAAATGGCCCCAAAGCTCACCGGCTTTCTGACCGGATTCACGCATCAAGTGAGCAGGCATTACGATTTTTTTACGCATCATATCTTCAAAAGCAAGCATCATTTCGGATGGGTCGAGTTCGAATATTCTTGTAACGAACTGTTTGTAGGCTTTTGCATGTCGCGCTTCATCAGCAGCGATCACCCCACACATTCTGGATAATTTGGTATTGCCTGTCTGTTTTGCAAGAGAACCTACTCTACGGTGAGAAATATTTGTCGCTGTTTCCTGAAAACTGGTATAAACAAAATTTCGGTAGGGATCCATAGAAGTTCCGATATCGAATCCGTCCTGAATTAAATACTGGGTGGTAATTTCCACTTCGCGCATATTTACGCGACCACAGAGATAAAGATATTTGTTGAGCAAATCGCCGTGACGGTTTTCTTCGGCAGTCCAGCTTCTGACCCACTGTGACCAGCCTGATCTGTTTTCCTGCTCTACTCCGTCGATTCCCATGATCCAGGATTCGTAACTTGGTAAAGCCTCTTCTGTAATACAGTCGCCGATTAGGGTAACAAAAAGATCGTATCCCATTTCCTGGGCGTAAGTCTGGAGTTCTTCTACATCATGCTTAAAACTGTCCGCTGAAGGGTCAGGAAGGAAATCTGTAGGTTGCCAAATTTTTTCTACAGGCGTTAAATAGGAGGAAATAAAGTCATCAACTTCTTTACCCAAATTCCTCATGACTTCAATTCTAACTAACTTATTGTACATTATTTACTTTTTATAAGGAACAAATATATATTAAAATTTTATTATCTCATGCATAACTGTTTCCAAAAAAGCCATAATTGTCGACGTCAGCAGATATTATTTGACAGGTTTAAGACTAACTTACAAGGATATCTCCAGTCATGATTTCGGGAATCGGCACACTCATTACCTTTAAAATTGAAGGTGCAACATCACCCAATTTCCCTGGTTTTAAATTCCATGTATGATCTTTATCCATCACGATTAGCGGAACCAGATTTGTTGAATGCTGGGTATTTGGGCTTCCGTCGGGATTTTTCATTACATCAGAATTTCCGTGATCAGCAAGAATAAAAACTGCATAACCGTGCTCATAAGCAGTTGTTGCGACTTTCTGGATGCATGCATCTACCGTTTCGGCAGCTTCTACGGCTGCAGAAAATACTCCGGTATGTCCTACCATATCAGTATTTGCGAAATTCAGGCAGATAAAATCTGCAGTTTCGTTTTCGATTTCCGGCAGAATTTTTTCGGTAATATCGTATGCCGACATTTCCGGTTTGAAATCATAAGTCGGAACATCTTTCGGACTCGGGCAAAGCAATCTTCGTTCTCCTATAAACTCGGCTTCCCGTCCTCCCGAAAAGAAAAAAGTAACATGTGGATATTTTTCTGTTTCTGCAACACGGATTTGCGTTTTTCCGTTGCGCTCAAGGATTTCACCCATGGTTTCCTCCAAAACTTTTTCATCAAAAACCACTTTTATATTTTGGTAGTCTTTATCATAATTGGTCATGGTAACATAATACAGATTCAGATGATTCATCCCAAACTCAGGAATATCGTTTTGTGAAAGAACTTCAGTAATCTCTCTTCCACGGTCTGTTCTGAAATTGAAACAGAAAACTACGTCATCACTTTCAATTTTTGTCATCGGTAAATTGCTGTCTTTCAGGCAAACAATGGGCCGGAGAAATTCGTCTGTGATTCCATCTTTATAACAATTGTCCAGCGTTCCGAGAATATCACGGGTAGGTTCGCCAATGCCTCTTACCATTAGGTCGTACGCTAATTTCACCCTTTCCCAACGCTTGTCACGGTCCATTGCATAATATCTTCCGATAACGGAAGCTAATTTACCAGTGGTTAAAGACATGTGATCCAAAAGTTCTGCTATAAATGCTTTTCCGGAATGTGGATCACAATCGCGGCCATCGGTAAATGCATGCACATACACGTTATCATTCAAACCATATTCGTGCGCTGCAGTCAGCAATCCTTTGAGGTGGTTGATATGAGAATGTACGCCTCCATCAGATACTAAGCCAATAAAATGCACATTTTTTTTATTAAGCCTTGCATATTCAAAAGCCTGTGTAATCACATTTTCTCTCCCTAAAGTAGCATTTTCCACCGCCATATTGAGTTTGACAAGATTCTGATATACAACCCGTCCCGCCCCTAAATTCATGTGACCTACTTCAGAGTTGCCCATCTGCCCGAAAGGCAATCCTACGGCAATTCCGCTTGCTTCCAGGGTTGTATTGGGAAAATTGTTATAACAGGAATCGATAAACGGGGTATTTGCCTGAGCAATTGCTGAAACTTCAGGGTTGGTTCCTATTCCCCACCCGTCGAGAATGGCTAAAATGGCTTTCTTTGACATTTTGAATATATTTTGTGATACAAATTTAAGGAATTGCGGGCAATAAACCGTTTAATAGCCGCTATAGTTTACGAAGTGGTTAACTCAGAATTTTCTCGAACGCCTTTCTCGCAGCGCCCCGGAAATAAACTTCACCACAATACGTATATCCCAATTTGTCTAAGATGCTCAACATCGGCAGATTGTCGAAATTAGTATCGACTTTTATACTGAAAACTGATTCTGATTTTGCAAGCTCTTCAATATTTTTAAAAAATTTTGTGGCTATTCCTTTTCCTGCAAATTCGTCGGAAACTGCCACCCTATGGATTACAACATATTCTCCGGAGCTTAACCAATTGCCTTCAATGATTTCATAAGCAGGCTCAATATCGAAAATAATCGCTGCATATGCGGCAATCTGACCGTGGATTTCTAAAACATAACCAAAGCCTTTTTGAATGTCGGTTTCAACAGTTTCGATATTAGGATAGCCATCCTGCCACTGGTTACTTCCGTCATTTTTTCGGCGCTGAATAGCCTGCTGTAAAATTTTCCAGATGTTTGCTGTGTCCGCTATTTTTGCTTTTCTTACTATGTAATTCATGTTTTTTATATGCTTGGGATTGCTTAATTCTTACAAATTTAGCTAAACATTATAAGTATTGCCGGTATAGTTCACATCATAAACATTATATAAAAATACTTAATTTTAGAAAAAAAAATCATGAAGAAGAAGCTTGTCGTCTTTTCTGGCGCCGGTATTTCAGCGGAAAGTGGAGTTCAAACGTTCCGGGATTCTAACGGATTGTGGGAAAATCACCGAATTGAAGACGTGGCGAGTCCTGAGGGATTTAAGCGCAATCCGAAATTGGTTTTAGATTTCTATAATGCTAGGAGAAAACAACTTCTTGAAGTTGAACCCAACGAAGCCCACTTTATCTTAGCGGAACTTGAAGATTTATTCGAGGTCCATATTATCACGCAGAATGTTGATGACCTTCATGAGAGAGCCGGCTCCACCAAAGTTACTCACCTACATGGAGAACTGAAAAAGGCCAGACCTATTGACTCTTATACAGAAATATTTTTCTGGGAAAAAGATCTGAATCTGGGAGACTTGGATGAAAATGGTGTACAGCTTCGGCCACATATTGTATGGTTCGGTGAAATGGTCCCGGAAATGGATATGGCAATCTCAATTGCAAGGCAGGCAGAACTCTTGTTGGTTATCGGAACATCAATGCAAGTTTACCCCGCAGCCGGTCTTATTGACTATATTCCTTCCCACTGTAAAGTTTATGCAATCGATCCAAATCTAAAGAACAGCTTTGCGGACGATGCAAATTTTTTAAAGATGTCTGCCACGCAAGGAATGAAAAAACTTAAAGAGATTCTAATAATGAACCGGTAAAATATTCATAATCAAAAAATTAAGGAAATGCTGATTATGGTGGTCAATTTAACTGCTTCTGGAATTGGTATTATAAATAAAAAAAAGAACCGATTAAAAACCGGTTCTCTTCTTTTTCATTATTTGTGTCGTATTTGATACGTCAAAAGTACTATTAATATTGTCTAGAAAAACCGTGAAAACACCCTTTTTTAATATAAATTGTGTTTTATTGCGAATAAAACAATTCCGACACGGGTTTTTACATTGAGTTTCAAAAAGATAGAGTCCCTGTATCCGTCGATTGTTCTGGGACTCACGCACATTTGGTCGGCGATTTCGCGGTAAGTAAGTTCAGAACAGGCCAATTTTATGAATTCCAGTTCCCGGTCTTTTAATCCTTCGTTCAGATCGTTCATAAACTTCTGTTCGGTTTTTATTTTAAGCAGACTTTGCGTTACCAAGTCAGTATAAAAGATTCCTTTTTCATGTACGATATTTATTGCATTGAATAAAATGTCGGGTGACATATCTTTAAGGAGATAACCTTTAGCTCCAGCTTTCAGCATCTTAATGATTGTCCCTTCATTATCTTCCATCGTAAGGGCGATTATCTTAAGATTCGGGAATTTCTTAGAAATTTCGGCAGTTGTTTCGATGCCGTTTTTAATGGGCATATTGATATCCATTAAAACTACATCCGGAAAATTTTTGGTTTTTTGAAGCTCGTCTATAAAATCCTGACCGTTAAAACAATTCATTATGACCTGGAACTTCGGATTAAGGGAAATCATATTTTCCAATGCCTTAGATACCAGTTTGTGATCATCAACAATTGCAACTTTTACTGTTTCCATTGTTTTATTTTTTAGGATATATAAGTTTCAATACGGTGCCTGCATTTTTCTCACTGGTAATCTGTAAGTCAGCATTCATCATCAGTGCCCGTTTTTTCATATTGCTGAGGCCCGAGCCGTGTTCGCTTTGTTCATCGATTCCAATTCCGTTGTCAGTAATTGTAACGGTAAGTATTCCGGGTGCATCCTCCACTTGAATCTTTAAGTTTTTTGCTTTAGAGTGTTTCAGTGTATTATTGACGCTCTCCTGAATGATCCGGAAAATGATTACTCCATCCTTCGGATTAATTTCTATATCGTGTTTATTGCTTCTAAATTCAATATCTATGAGTTTTAGACGTGAAATCCGGTTCATCTCAATTTCCAGCGAATCAATAAGCCCAAAATGTTCTACCTGATCAGTGATAAAGGTTTTCGACATATTGCGGAGATCCTGAATGGTTTCCCCCAATAATTCATTAATCTCATTTAAATTAGATTTGGCACTTTCCTCACAGTGTGCGATCACCTGGTTTATCATTAGTTTTGCGACCGATAGTTTCTGACCAATATCGTCGTGCAGTTCCTGGCCTATGTAGGTTAGCGTGACCTCACGCATTTCTATCTGGGCGAGTGTAAGTTCCTGCTGAAAATTCATTTCTTTCTCTTTTTGCAAAAGAAGAAGTTCGCCTTTTTTTCTGACATAGAAAATATACACCAAAACCATCATTAAAATCACAAAGAGTATAATGATGGTTGATATTATCACCAGTATGTCGACCTCATTGGCTTTCAATTTTCCATAATTAAGTTTTCTTTTTTACTAAAGAATATGCCGGTGAGCATAATTGCGTATCCTGTAAAGTTAACAGAATAAAGTAAGATGAGAAAAATATCTTTGGAAATTGACAGTTGAATTGCATTTTTACTGATAATTATCAGCGGCAAAAGACCTAAATAAAGTACAATTAGACTGATTGCGATCCAAAAAGGGTAATATGAAGTAATGTTAAATATTTTTTCTGAATTGAAGGTTTCAAAGAAAAATAAGGTAATCGAAAAAAGTAAAAGTATGATGGTGAGGAAATACGTTAAATAGGGAAGATAAACAAAAAAATCACTCATGAAAATTATCGAAAGCGCAATATTCAGGGAATTTAGACAAATAATGCCTAACTGAATTTTTTTCAATCGTTTATTATTCAATATTTTATAGAAGTAAATCAAAACGATGCTGAAGAAACAAATGATAACTCCCCCGGCCATAAATGGCGTGGAATTATATTGGTCACCATAAACCACTTTCCCGATTGTAGAAAACATTTCAGCAAGAAGCACCACAATCATTGATGCGATAAAATAGCCGATATGTGGTCCTAATTTCTTCCTTTTTAATATAAGTAGACTGATGATCAATAGATAAACAACAAGCAAGACACTTGTTAAATATAATCTGTTAATTTCCATAGCAAATACTAGTAAGGCGGGTTAGCCGAAGAAAGATCCATTCCCGGCACTCCCTCAATCTCTGCACCTTTTACAGCAGGATTCTGGTCTTCAGATCTAGCTTGCGCATCATCTTTAGCTGATATAACAGTAGGAATCAAATACACCGTTTGGTAACCATACATCTTGGTATCCAATCGTGAATCGAAAGGCCCTTTAGCCGGATACTGTCCTAGCTTTATTTTAAGACCTGTTACCTTTTCTCCTTTGCTTTCTGCTTCTTTCTTTGCAAATGCGATGTAACCTTCAAGTTCATCAATTGTGTACCAAAATTCTCTTGAATCTGGCTTGGTTTTATCTCGTTTTTCGTTAATATACTTGTAATTGGTAGCTGAGTAAACCGAATCTAATTCCGACATTAGGTTGCTATCAATCAGTTTTTTCTGGTAACTGTCGTTTACTGCTGATTGCTCAGATTTTTTTTCAGTGCCAGCGGATTTCACTTGCTTGTTTTCCTGTGTGCAGCCGGACATTACGACGGCAGTTGATAACAGGAGTAATGCTCTTGTAGAGTAGATTTTTATTCTCATAGTTTTTATTTTAACCAAAAATAGTTTATATTTGATTACAAATTATAGTAAAAACACCCTTTTTTTACTGATACTACAAAAATTCATATGTTTTCCGTAAATATTGCTCACAATTATCAAGAAATAAAGAAGAATTTACCCGAAGAGGTGCAACTTGTTGCAGTTTCAAAAACACATCCTGTAGAAGCAATTCTTACAGTGTATAATTTAGGACAAAGGGTATTCGGAGAAAATAAAGTACAGGAACTCTGTGAAAAGCAACCTCTTCTACCAGAAGATATCGAGTGGCACCTTATCGGACATCTCCAAACCAATAAGGTAAAATATATCGCACCTTTTATAGATACAATTCAGAGTGTAGATTCTTCGAAACTTTTAGAGGAAATCGATAAACAGGCCGCAAAAAACCAAAGAAAAATAAAAATTTTACTTCAGGTAAAAATTGCTGAAGAGGAATCTAAATTCGGCTTGGAAATACACGAAGCAAAAGAACTTTTTCAGGAGTGGCTTAATGGAAAGTTTCCTAATATAGAAATTAACGGTTTAATGGGTATGGCAACCTTTACTGAAGATAAAAACCAGGTGAAGAAAGAATTTACTCTTCTAAAACAAATCTTCGACAAACTCACATTACAGAAACCATTGAAAATTCTGTCGATGGGTATGAGTGATGACTATCCTGTTGCTATCTCGTGTGGAGCTAATTCGGTAAGGATAGGATCCGCTATTTTCGGAAACCGACAATATGACCTATAATTGGTTTTAGGTACGATTATTGCTGAATAATATGCAAATTTTAAACTGAATTTTTATTAAATCCATAAATTTTTATTAATGCAAAAAATCTTAATTGTTGAAGATGAAAAAGCCATTTCGGGCGTACTTCAAAGTATTCTTTCAGACGAGTTGCCGGATTACGAATTTGTAATCGCAGCAGACGGTCTCGAAGGCTTTAAGCATATTGAGAAAGATGATTTCGCCTTGGTCGTTTCCGATATCAAAATGCCAAAACTTTCAGGTACTGAGTTGCTTAAACAATCTTTACAACTTAAACCAGATACCACATTCGTGATGATTTCCGGACATGCAGATATTGATACTGCTGTAGATTGCCTGAAAGAAGGTGCATATGATTTCATTTCGAAACCCATTGATATCAACCGTCTTATTACCAGTGTTAAAAACGCTTTAGACAAAAGAAATCTTACCAGAACTAATCAGGTTCTGAAAGTGGAAAATACCACATTAAAGAAAAAAGTAAACAAGAAATATCAGATGATTGGTCAGTCCGCTGCCCTGAAGAAAATTCAGGACATGATTGAAAAAGTGGCTAGTTCTGATGCCAGAGTTTTAATTACTGGACCAAACGGGGCAGGAAAAGAATTGGTGGCCCACTCTATCCATGCGCAAAGTGAACGCAGCAAAGGACCAATGATTGAAGTTAACTGTGCTGCAATTCCATCAGAACTTATCGAATCTGAGCTTTTTGGACATGTTAAAGGCAGTTTTACAGGCGCCATCAAAGATAAACAGGGGAAATTTGAACTGGCAAATAACGGAACTATTTTTCTTGATGAAATTGGTGACATGACCCTCGTTGCTCAGGCAAAAGTTTTGCGGGCGTTACAGGAAAGCAAGGTTTCTCCGGTAGGAAGCGATAAAGAGATCAAAGTTGATGTTCGTGTTTTGGCAGCTACCAATAAAAACATGAAGCAGGAAATAGAAGCCGGGAAATTCCGCGAAGATTTGTATCACAGGCTATCGGTAATCGAAATCTACGTACCGCCATTGGATGAAAGAAAAGAAGACATACGTCTGTTGGTAGATCATTTTGCCAAAACGATTTCCGAAGAGCATGGCACCGCTCAGAAGGTTTTCGACGAAAAAGCGATTTCCGCCCTTGAAAATTTCAGCTGGACAGGGAACATCCGTGAGTTACGTAATGTCGTCGAGCGGCTTATTATCTTAGGATCAAATCCGGTCTCGGAAGATGATGTTGCAAGTTTCGTAAGGAAATAATTACATTAAAATAAATAACTAGAAAAAGTTTGCAGTATTTTTGCTGCAAATTTTTTTTATGGCATTTCTCAACAAGCAGTACACGAAAGCGTGTCTTACATTAGCCCTTCCCGTTATGATTACACAGGTTGGTCAGGTATCGGTAAATTTGTTCGACAATATTATTGTGGGAAAACTTTTAGGAGCACAGGCTCTAGCCTCGGTATCACTGGGAAATGCGGTGTTTTTTTCGATTTTTGTATTTGCGCTTGGATTTTCGTTTGCGATTCCGCCATTAGTTTCTGAGGCTCATTCGCAGGAAAAACACAGCGTCATTAATTCAGTTTTCAGACATGGTTTTGTGATTAATCTGGGAATTGGATTATTGCTGATGATTCTACTTTTCGCCGCCATGCCGCTACTCTATCATATGGATCAGCCGGTAGAAATTATTCCCGATACAATTGGATTTCTGAGCATCATGACTTTAAGTATTCTGCCGTTCATGGTGTTTCAGACGCTGCGCGAAGTCTCTGAAGGTTTATCTTACACCATCGGGGTAACCAAAGCCACCATTATTGCCAATGTCATTAATATTATTCTGAATTATGTCTTCATTAAAGGGATGTTTGGGTTTCCGGCGATGGGTGTCCAGGGATCTGCATTAGCAAGTTTAATCGCGAGAATTTTCATGATGATTTTTCTTTATTATGTCTTGCTGAAAGAAGAAAAAACCAGACAGTATATCAAGGCGTTTTCGTTAAAGATTGCAGAATTTTCCAAAGAAATGTTCAGTAAAATGCTGAAAATCGGTTTTCCTACAGCTTTGCAGATGTTTTTTGAAGTTACTGCGTTTGCGGGCGCGGCTTTTATCTGTGGGCTGGTTTCAGCAAAAGACATTGCGTCTCACCAAATTGCATTATCAATGGCTTCATTTACATTTAATCTTTGTATCGGATTTAGTGTTGCTTCCACAGTGCTTATTGGCCGCAAACTTGGCGAGCGGGATTATGTTGGACTTAAGAAAGTCGGCATTAATAATCTGAAGATTGTCTTCATTTTTATGTTTGTATGCGGTGTGTTTTTCATTGTCGGCAGACATATACTCCCTACGTTCTTTACAAAACCTGAAGATACCGATGTGGTGCAGTTAGCAGCAAAATTATTGATCATTGCTTCCCTGTTTCAGCTTTCAGACGGAATCCAGGTCGTGGCACTCGGAAGTTTAAGGGGAATTCAGGATGTGAAAATTCCTTCTATTATTACTTTCATTGCATATTGGTTAATAGCAATTCCTTTAGGTTATATTTTGTGTGTTCCCATGAAGATGGGCGCTTTCGGAATGTGGATTGCCTTAGGACTGGGGCTCACCGTTTCCGCAGTTTTACTTGTTTACCGGTTTTTGAGTCTTTCTCAGAGAAAAATCAATGCAGCTCATTAATTAAAATCTTAAAACAGAAAATCCCCGAAATTATATTCGGGGATTTTTTATTTAAGGTTTGACTAAGACTTCTATTTAAAACTCAATTTCCTGGTCAGGATGGATGTGATCGTAGTCAGCAACCATTTCTTCTTCATAATTTGTTTTCTCTTTTTTCGAAAATCTGTTCTCCAGTCTTACCATTATCAGATAAACTACCGGTACAATAATCAGTGTAAGGAAGAGGGATGAAATAAGTCCTCCGATAATTACAATTGCAAGTCCGTTATTCATTTCTGCAGCTGCACCTGATGCCATCGCAATCGGAAGCATACCAAATACCATTGCGATAGTTGTCATCAAAATCGGGCGAAGTCTCGCATGATTTGCCTGAACTAAAGCATTTTCAATTGTCTCTCCTTTATCAATCCTGTGATTTGCGAAATCCACAAGCAAAATTGCATTTTTCGCCACAAGACCAATCAACATAATAATCCCAAGGATCGTAAAGATATTTAAACTCTGGTTGGTTAAAGCCAATGCCCAAAGTGCACCGATAAATGAAAGCGGAATAGAGAAAAGTACAATAAACGGTTTCAGGAAGTCATCATAAAGTACGACCATAATCATGTAAACCAAAAGGATCGCAGCAAGCAAGGCTACTCCCAAAGTTCCGAAACCTTCACTCTGGTTTTCCATATTTCCTCCCCAAACCCAGTTTACACCGGCTGGTTTCTTCACTTCTGCCATTTTCTCTTCCCACTCCGCGGCTACACCACCTGTCGTTTTACCTACAGTCTGAGCCTGAACCGTTACGGAAGGTGAACGGTCGTAGCGCTCAAGCAACGCCGGGCCGGAAGTAAAGTTGATGTCTGCGAACTGCGAAAGCTGAACTTTAAATCCGTCTTTATTCACAAAGTTGATGCTTCTCACATCGTCGATGTTGGTTCTGTTGGCTTCATCAAGAATGATATTGATGTCGTATTCATTGCTTCCTGTACGGAATTTATTATCTGTATTCCCGCTGAAAGCTGTTCTCAACGTCTGTCCCACGGTAGCTACATTTAATCCTAAAGATGTCATCTTATCACGGTCTACCGTAACCGAAATCTCTGGATTACCTTCTTCCACACTCAGTTTAATTTCTGAAGCTCCGTCGATTGTTCTCAACTTAGCTTCTGCGGCTTTGGCGTAAGACATTGCATCTTCCAGCGTTGTACCCGTAACGGTCATCTGAAGCGGGGCTTGTTCTGCACCCATAAACCCTACCGGCACCGTGGTTACTTTAGCGCCGACCAATACTTTTTCAAGTTCACGTTTCAGTTTGGCAGCATATACTTTGGTATCATCTTCTCTTTCAGATTTTGGAACCAGTTCAAGACTGATTTCTGATTTATAGTTGGTAGACTGCATCGCTCCCATTCCTCCACTCACCTGACCGACCGAAGTAATCATTTTAACGATTTCAGGTTTCTGCGCGAGGTACTTTTCAGCATCCTGGGTGATAAAGTTGGTCTCTTCAAGCGAAGTATCTTTCGGCATTTCGATCTGTACAAGGAACTCACCTTTATCATTTGCCGGGAAGAAGTCGGAGCCTATATACCCCATTACTGCCAATGCAATTGCGCTAACAAATAAAATAATGGTAATCCCGAAGGTTTTCAGTTTGTTTACTAAACTCCATTTCAGGATTCCTTCTATTTTGTGCGTAAACCAGGTAAGTCCGTTTTCAAATTTTTCAAGTATTTTACCAAAGAAAGATTTGTTATTAATAACTTCCAGTTTTCCGTAACGTGAGAAAAGCCATGGAACAACCGTAAATGAAACAAGTAATGAAAGCAAAGTTGCAATAATTACCGTGACACAGAACTGCGAGATAATGTCGGAAACCAATCCGGAACTCATCGCAATTGGCAGAAATACCACCACAATTACCAGCGTAATCGCCGTAACAGTAAATCCGATTTCTTTTGCACCGTCGTACGAGGCACGTACTTTGTTTTTGCCCATCTCCATGTGGCGGTGGATGTTTTCAATAACAACGATTGCATCATCCACAAGAATCCCAACCACGAGGGAAAGTCCAAGTAAACTCATTAAGTTCAGACTGTATCCCAAAAGATACATTCCGATAAATGTTGCAATAAGCGAAGTTGGAATCGCTACCATTACAATCAGTGCATTCCTGAAACTGTGCAGGAAGAACATCATTACAAATGCTACAAGCGCAATCGCAATCAGCAAATCTTTGATTACAGCGTTCGCCGCTTCCAGCGTAAAGGTAGAAGTATCACTTGCTAAAGTTATCTTGATATTACTTCCTTTGTACTGCTCTTCGATCTGGGCGATTTTTTCCTGCACCAAACGGCTCACTTCTACAGCGTTGGCATCGGTCTGTTTCTGTACCTGAAGCATCATGGTATTTTCCTGATTGATACGTGCTATTTTATCAGCTACCTTCTGGGTATCCTGAACCTCTGCTATATCTGAAAGACGGATGTTTTGCCCATTTTTAGATGAAATCGTAAGGTTTCTGAGTTCTTCTACTGAAGAAATTTTTCCTGCCAGACGGATGAGTGTGCTGTTTGATCTTGTTTTTAAACTTCCCGTAGGAAAATCTAAGTTCGACATTGTAATAATCTGCTGAACTTCCGGAATGGTAAGTCCGTAACCTTCCAGTTTTTCCTGGTTCAGGTTGATGCGGATTTCCCTTTCCTGCCCGCCAACAATATCCACTTTAGAAACCCCCGGAATTCTGGAGAATACAGGTTGAATTCGCTGATCAATAAGGTCGTAGAGTTCATTTTCGGTAAGGTTTCCGGTTACACCCATTCTTACGATCGGCATATCTGAAAGCGAAAACTGTGTTAGTGACGGTTCATCGATATCTTCCGGAAGGTCTGAACGGATGGCGTTAATCTTACGCTGCGCTTCATTTAGAGCAAAATCTACGTCGGCATCATTATTAAACTGAATGATGACCACGGAAAGACTTTCATAGGATTTAGACTGAATTTTCTTTACTCCTTCCAGCGCGGAAACCGCATCTTCTATTTTTCTTGAAACTGTATTTTCAACCTCCGAAGGCGAAGCACCCGGATAAACCGTGGCTACAGTTACCACTTTTACTTCAAATTTCGGAATAAGTTCGTAGTTCAGCTGCGAATAGCTGAAAAGCCCTCCAATGATCAGTAATGCAAGCATTACAATGACCAGACTGGGTCTTTTAATCGATACTTCTGCTAATTTCATCTATATATTCTTAATCGATTATTATTTAAGTTTACGGATCGGCGTTTTGTCGGTAAGGTTGATCTGGCCGCTGGTAACAACTTCATCACCTGCTTTCAAACCGCTGATAACTTCCACTTTGCTTCCGTAGTTTGCGCCTCCCTGAATTTTCGTCAGATAAGCAATATTATCTCTCACAACAAACACCAGATTATCGCTTACACTTCCTACAAAAGCTTCTCTAGGAATCGTAAGAACGTTGTTGTTGCCGCTTCTGTTAAAGATTGCAGTTCCGTACATCCCTGCTTTCAGTTTGTTGAAACTGTTGGAAACGGTAATTTCTACCGGAAATTTCAGTGCTCCTGAAGCTGACGGCGCGATGAAAGTAATTCTGCCATCAATAGCACCTTCAACCACATCAGGCTGAACTTTTACCGTATTGCCTACCGCAAGCTGGCTTACCATAGACTGGTCAACATCAACTTTAAGCTTAACTGAAGAGATATCTACCACTTCAACAATTGGAGTTCCCGGATTTAAAACGGTTCCAACTTCAACAAATTTCTGGTTTACGATACCGCTGACTTTAGAAATAACATTCGTATCACCTGACTGAAGATTTGCTGCCTGTAACTGCGTTCTTGCATTTTTTACCTGAAGCCTTGCCTGATCGAGCTGCAGCGCTGTTACTCCTCCGGTTTTATAAGCCATCTCGTAACGGTTCAGCGCCATAATCGCATTATCCAGATTTGCTTTCGCGCCGGAAACGTTTACATTGAGCTTTTCACCAGCCATTCTGCCAATACTCTGTCCAGCTCTTACGTAGCTGCCTTCTTTTACATAAAGTGCGATAAGCTGTCCGCCCATTTCTGCTGAAACTTGAGCCTGTCTGTTTGGTAAAAAAGTTCCGTTCACAGTAAATTCTCCGCTGATGTCTTCTGCTTTAACTACAGTTGTACGCACGGCTACATCTTTGTTCTTTTCGGCCACGATGGCTACTTTCTCTTCATTGCTTTTCTTGTTACGCTGAAGAATGAAATAAAATGCAGCGCCAATTCCCAAGATGGCAAGTATCGTGATGATTGTATTCTTTTTCATAGTTTTATTAATTGATATCGTTTAATGTTTTGAGTTTACCCTGTGATTTCAACAGGTCGATTTCTGCAAGTTTATAGTCTAATTTTGCTTTTGTAAGATTGTTTTTAGCCTCGGTAAGGTCGCGTTCAGCATCAAGAATGTCGTTTAATGTTGCCAAACCGTGCTGGTAGTTGCTTCTGGTGTTCGACAGCACACTTTCTGCAAGTGAGACGTTCTCTTTCTGCATATCAATCATCGTCATGTTATTTTCAAGCTTGGTGATTGCATTCTTGTGCTGAAGATCCAGACCCAGCTCGGTTTCCCTTAGGTCTGCCTGTGCTTTTTCGATTTCTATTTTATTAAGTTCCACTCTGGATTTGGTTGCGAAGCCATTAAATATTGGTACTCTCACATTCAAACCAATCGATGCCATGTCGGACCAGTAAACACCATTGTCTTTCCCGTTCCACCAAGGCATTTTATCGCCCTGCCCAAGGAAACCGTAGTTTGCAGAAAGCGAAACGGTTGGATAATATTCTGCTTCGGTTGCTTTCTTCTGCCACTGCAGCAATTCTATTTGTTTGTTTACCAGTTTCACTTCACTTCTGTCAGAGAAATTTGTAGAACGGTCTGGCAGCAATGCTGGATCAAAAGTCTGCTCTGGAAGTGTAATTTCCTGAGCCATAGGCATTCCGATCATAAATTTGAGAGAGTTTTCTGCTAAATCTACCGTATTTTCAAGCTGCTTAACACCGGAGCTCACATTATTACGTGCTACCACTACCCTGTCATAATCAATCTTTCTGGCTAATCCTGCATCATATAAACCTTTAATAATTTTGATGGTCTGATTAGTGATTGCAAGATTGCTTTCGGCATTTTTCAACATCTGACCTGCCTGATAAACCTGAAAGTAAGCGTTTGCAACTTTTTCGATAATCTGTTCTTCTGTAAGTTCTGCATTAAGAAGGTAAAATTCTTTCGTAGATTTAGCTGCCTTAAGCCCTACAAAAACTGATTGGTTAAAAAGATTCTGTGTAAGCTGGACCATATTGCTTGAAGTCCATTTCTGACCGAAAGCTACTTTTACCTGTTGCCCCGGTGCTCCAAATATTTCACCCGGTAACACAGATTCCTGCAGCAGAGGGTTATAGGTGGTAGAACTGTTGAAACTTATATTCGGATAAGCATTGGATTTTACCTCTGCAATCTGTGCATCTCCTTTACGGATATCTAGCCGGGCTTTTTCCGCGTCGGCTTTGTGCTCCAATGCATAGGAAATAGCTTCGGGTAAAGTAAGAACCTTGTTTTCCTGAGCATATAAAAATCCGCCGGACAGGATTAAGGTTAAGATTAACTTTTTCATTATTATAAATTGTTATATTTTTTTAACTGTTGTTTGCCTTTTTCGGTGGTAATTGCATTCATATAAAACATGAGCGCAATATTGCTGTACTCTGTACGGTCGGTTTTACTCGTATCCAGAAACGGTGAATTGTCATAAGACATTACCATCTGAAAGTAGATACCTGCATATAATCTTGCATCGAAATCATCTCTGTAATATCCCTGCTCCCTACCTCTTTCAATGTTATGTATAAGTACTTCTGCGAATCTTTTTGAGAAGTTCATCATGTGCTTATTGAAGATTGCAGGGTAATATTTGATAAGCTGGCGTATTAATAATGAATTGTTGGACTTGGCTGCTTTTTCGATGTGTTCATCGCGACAAAACATGCGTTCCACAGCATTTTCTATTTTGTTATCCAGTTCACTGAGCTTCTCAATTACTTCTGTAAGCTTAAATTCCAACACATCTTCCAAAAGAGCCTCCTTGTTGGCGTACATTTGATAAAGTGTTTTTTTCGACATCCCAAATTCCTTTGCGATATCATCCATCGTGAGGGTTTTAGCGCCGTTATCGATAAAAAGATCAACGACTTTCTCCAGAAATTTTCTATCCATATCTAAATTTGAACGTGCAAATATAAAAAATAGGAAACTAATAAACCAAATAAGTTTCCTGGTTTTTTATTGAATTTTTCTATGGCCCTATTGCTGCTTTCAATCAAAGATAAATCTCCAAGGGTGTAATCACCTCATTAATCATTATTTACAGTGATTTTTTAATTTTCATTTGAATAGGTGATTTTTCATTTTCCTTATCCTTCTACATTTGTATCACAAACTAACCAATAAAATTTTTTAACCATGAAAAAATTACTTTCTAGTGCATTCGCACTTATCGCAGTAAGCTTCGCTTATGCACAATCCAACGTAGATGTAACTACACAAGTCGGAACCGGTAACTATGCTACAGTTGACCAGGACGGATTAATGAATAACAATTCACTTTTGCAAGTTGGCAACAATAACGATGCTGATATTGACCAAACTGGATGGTTTAACCAAAACGACGCTGTAAGCTGGGGTAATGGCAACGATATCGATGTAGATCAGGTGGGTATTGGAAACTCTAACAGTACAGAACAGTACGGTAATAACAATGATGCGCAGACAGATCAAAACGGATTACTGAACGAAGTTGAGCAATTACAGGTAGGTAACGGAAACGATGCTTATGCTGAGCAAGACGGAGCTTTCAACTATGCATCCCAAGATCAGGACGGTAATAATAATGATGCATCGTCTGAGCAAACCGGTATGGACAATGTAGTTTATCAGTCTCAGGATGGCAACAACAATGATGCTGCTGCAATGCAAATGGGTAATGATAATTATATCCATCAGTTACAGGATGGTAATAATAACGATGCTACTCACGATCAGTATGGTAACGGAAACTACGCAGATTCTCACCAATACGGTAACAACAACGAAACCTTAGGTTTACAGATTGGAAACAATAATGACTTGATTCAATACCAATGGGGAAGCGGAAACTACGCTGACGACTGGCAAATTGGTAACAATAACTTAGCCGACACATGGCAAATTGGGACTAACCATTCACACATAGGAACACAGATTGGTAACTCCAATACGATGATTATTACTCAATCTAACTAGTAATAACTTTTATACACCAATGCAGGAGGAATTTCGGTTTCTCCTGTGTTTTTAATTAAGAAAGACCCCATGAAAACTTTATTTACATTTTTATGTTTTTTCTTTGCCTACCTTGGGTTTGCGCAGGTAAACTCCTATCAAATCAACAGTTTAAATGTACTCGATTATTATCAGAGAAACCACCAAGTTCAGGATCCCTTAAATGCTTCTCAAAGCATAGTACTCCAAATTGGGAACGAAAACACTGTAGAGGTAAGAGATCAAAGACAGGAGTATCTAGAACTCAGTCAAGTAGGTAACGACAATACGATATATTTTACAAACCCTAATAATTACCCTACAAATGCCGAAATAAATATACAGGGCTCAGGCAATTACGTTGATATTGTGGGTAGCAACAGCATTTCCGATGGCATGAAAATCAATATCAACGCCAATGACATGACGATTTATATGAGAAATTACTAATCCCTTGAAAATGAAAACTCTCATCTCAATTCTAGTCGTTTTTTTTCTGGCTAACCATACCTCTGCTCAACATTTAAGCGGAATTACCGGAAAAATTATAACCGAAAACAAAGAAGGTCTACTGAAAATTACAGCCACCGCAATTAGCAAATCAAGTATTCATTACAGCTTGAATTACATTCTAGTTTCTGTGAAAAAAGGAAAGAACGGAAGTTCGAGCAATAAACAAAGCGGCAAATTTTCATTAAAACCCAATGAAACTAAAACCTTTGCAGAAACTAATATCAACCTTACGAAACAAGATGCCTTGAAAGTGTATTTGTTTGTTAAGGATGAGGAATCTGATAAATTACTATCAAAAGACAGTTTGGAAGTTAATCCGGAAAAATTCAGTTCTGCAGTTAGTTACATCCCCGAAAGCAGTATTGAGTTGGTGGGCTTAACAATTGATGAAACCAAAACCAGACTCGGGCAATTATTCTACGAATCCTTTTTTAAAAAGTATAACCAAATTCCTAAGAAATTCGAAGGAACTGTAACCATTTCTGAACTTCCATCATTTGGGCGTAACAGCAGAATCATTGTCAGTCAGGATGATCAAATGATTCACAGCTTTTTAACCCGCCCTGATGAAGAATCTATAGATGCTGAAGCCGACCGGGCACTGGCAAACCTTGCGGAGTATAATTCCAGAAACAGTTTGAAAAATAAGGAATTTAAATATTAACAATTTCCACATGAAGAAGCTACTACTCATAGTATTTTTAACAGTATTTTCTATTTCAGCCATAGCACAGCAACTCGTGTATAAACCTATTAATCCCGCATTTGGCGGTGATACTTTCAACTACCAATGGTTAATGAGTTCTGCAAGTGCCCAGAACCAGTTTGATAATAATCTTAGGGGAGCATTAGATAGAAGTACAAATTCGCTTGACAGTTTTACCGAAAATTTAAACCGGCAAATCCTTAGTGAATTGTCGCGGAAACTTTTTGGAGATCAGTTCGGGGATGGTGATTTGCAGCCAGGAACCTACATTTTTGGTTCTATATACCTGGAAGTCATACAAACCGGTCAAGGATTACTTATCAATATTTTAAATACCGATACGGGAGAACAGTCAGAAATTCTTATTCCCGGTGGCGGTTAACAAAGTTCAACCCTATGAAAACACACAACCTTTTAAAACTAGCATTTCTAACTCCACTTTTACTCCTATTTCAGCACTGCACACTATTTAATTTACCTACAAACAGCGAAAAATCCACCTTAGGAGAAATTACTCCTTATACCCCGGAAATTAAAAATCTGCCGGCACCAAAAGAGAAAATTGTTGTGGGAGTTTATAAATTTCGCGACCAAACCGGCCAATATAAGGCAGCGGAGAACGGAGCGAGTTGGAGTACAGCAATTCCACAGGGAACAACAACCATACTATTGAAAGCTCTGGAAGACAGTCGTTGGTTCACCCCAATTGAGCGCGAAAATATTGGAAACTTATTGAATGAAAGGCAGATCATTAGAAGTACAAGAAAAGAATATGCGGGAAACGATGCTACCGAATCCTCAATGTTACCGCCACTGCTTTTTGCGGGTGTAATTCTGGAAGGCGGAGTAATTTCTTATGATACCAATGTAATGACAGGCGGAATTGGTGCCCGCTATTTTGGCCTAGGTGCTGGAGCGCAATACCGGCAGGACAGGATTACCGTCTATCTTCGGGCTGTTTCGACTTCTACAGGAGAGATTCTTAAAACGGTATACACATCCAAAACAATTCTCTCTACCAGCATAAACGGCAATTTTTTTAGGTTTATTGATGCCGAAAGACTTCTTGAGTCTGATGTAGGAATTACACAAAATGAACCGGTACATCTGGCGGTCACTGAAGCTATTGAAAAAGCAGTTCTTTCTTTAATTGTTGAGGGAGTTCGCGATAATCTTTGGGCGAACAAACAGAAGAGTCCGGCGGATTTCAAAGAAATTATCGCTAATTACAAATCCGAAGAGAAATTGAATGACCAGCGGCTCATCGGCAACAAATTCCCGAACAGTGACAGAGGCAAGTTTGCTCTTTTTGCCTATGCTGAAGGTTTTAAGATTAAAGGCGATTATGTAGATGCAAAGATGACGCTCGGTGGAAAGGCAGGAATTAAGTACTTCCTTACCGATAATTTAAATGCTGAAGTAAATTTTAATGTAGTTACGATGGAAAACAAGGATATTTTCAAAAAATCGGTAATGATGTCGGAGATCAATTTAGAATATCTTTTCCTTTCAAAATATAAGTTCAGTCCTTTTGTCTATGCTGGAGGCGGCTCCTTTTTTTCGCCCGACAAAACAAGATACAAAGCACAGTTTGGAGGTGGATTGGAATATTTAGCTACTAAGAATCTGGCAATTCGGGTCGTAAGTCAATATGATTTTGGATTTGATGATGACTGGGATGACTACATCAACGGGTCACAAAAAGATCAGGGTGTGAGGATTGGGCTTGGTTTAAACTATTATTTCAGTTCAAAAAAAATTAAAAACTAAAATCATGAATAAACTATTATATATACTTGCGTTTTTTGCGCTGATATTATCCATTATTTCCTGTAGTGAGGAGTTGGTCGATAAAGTTCAGACCGGAACTTTAAAGGGCGTTGTTATTAAAAAAGGTACCAATCAACCTCTGAAAAATGTAAAAGTCCACACTACCCCATCTACAGAAACTGTTTTCACCAAAGACGATGGAAGCTTTATCATAGAAAACATCCCAATTGGCGATTATTCCGTGCGGGCAGAGCTCATGGGCTACCTTACAAGTTTTCAGGGCGTTAGCCTCAAGAATAATGCTCAAGTGGTTTCGGTTGTTTTTGAACTTAGTGATGATGAATCACTGAATTCTTCGCCATCGGTTCCTATACTTTTAAGTCCGGTAGACAATGCTGTGAATCAGCCACTTTCAGTAGATTTATCATGGAATGCTACAGATGCTGACTCGTTGGATATTTTAAAATATAAACTCACCGTTAAAAATGATTTCGATAGTCAGGTTGTTGAAATTAATGACTTGACAGAAAAGCACTATTTTCTTGAAAATTTGAAATTTGGCGTAACTTATTACTGGCAGGTGAGCGTAAACGACGGAGTGAATCCAGCGGTAAACAGTGAAGTTTTCAGGTTTAAAACTAATTCCGTTCCCAACAACAGGTTCCATTATGTAAAGAAAACCAATGGCAATTACTACGTTGTTTCGAGTGATGAGGCCAATACGAATTTTCAGTTTACACCTCTTTCAACAAACAGTTGGCGGCCCCGACTCAATCAAAATGCGGGATTAATAGCTTTTCTAAGGACAGTTGGTGGAAATGCACACATTTTTACAGCAAAGCCGGATGGTTCGCAGCCATTCCAGGTTACAGCAATTCCGATCGCAGGGTTTAATAATGCAGAAATTGATTTCTCATGGAGTACAAACGGAAAAGAATTTCTCTATGCAAGCTTCTCGAAACTTTACCGGATTAATAAGGACGGCAGCGGGCTCGAACTTTTGTACTCCACTCCAGACGGTAGTTTTATTTCAGAATGTGACTGGAGCTACGACGGAAGTAAGATTGCACTAAAAACTAATGATCCTAACGGATATAATGTTAAAATTTATGTAATAGACATGATGGGAAATACCGTGAAAACAGTATTGGAAAATGTTGCGGGAGCAGCCGGTGGACTCAACTTTTCAGTAGACGGTAATCTTTTACTTTATACCCATGATATCTCCGGTCACCAGGAAGATAATTACAGGCAGCTTAATACACATATCTTCATTTATAATATGCTAACGGATACACACACCGATATTTCTGCGGCAAGTGACAAACCCGATGGAAGTAATGATCTGGATCCGCGATTTTCACCTAATAATGCTGATGTGATTTTTACAAATACTTCTAACGACGGCATATCAGTAAAAAATATATTAAAAATTATCCTGCAGGATAATTCAAGAACTACCTTATTCCCCGACGCAGAAATGCCAGATTGGGAGTGATGTTTTCAAGGGAGTTGAGGAATTTATTCCTCAACTTTTTTTTATTTTACAAAGCAGAGGAAATAACTCTGCTTTTTTAGTGTCACAGCTGGATGGTGGTTAAGAAAAATAGGACTAAGGAGCCTTATGGATGTAACGTGAAAGCTTAATTCCCAGATCAGTCCACACGATCCTTGGATTTGCATTACGTTCAAGATGATAATCCGCATCAGAAATTTCGGTAAGAATTGCTTCAATATTAGCACCGTGAATAAACTGGGAAAAACTTTCCCATTTAAAACCTCCGGAATCAATCTTCTTGTAAACTAAAGTTTCGTTGCCATAGTTCTGAAGTAAGGCAAGACGGAACATTTCAGCGCAGTAATCTAAAAAATTCTTCTGCTTTTCACGGTTCCATGCTGCGATGTTACGCCCCCAAAAAACGATATTTTTCAGAAATTCCGGTTTTTTCTTTACCTGAAATGCCTCACGAACCCACATTACAAAAAGATCTTCGAATTCCGTATCTGCATTTTCTGAAACCAAAAGTTTCTGCGCGCTGTTCCAGTCACCCTGAGCCTGAAAAACGGTTTCTCTAAGTTTTTCCTCTCCGATCTGATGATTATTTTTAAGGAAATTCTCGATGTCTTCGTCCTGAATTCTGGGAATTTCTACCAACTGAGTCCGTGAAAGAATAGTTGGTAAAATAAAATCGATATTTTCAGCGGTAAGGATGATTAAGGTATCTTTCGGCGGTTCCTCCAGAAACTTCAGGAATTTGTTGGCGGCAGCAATATTCATTTTGTCTGCCTGCCAAACAATCAAAATTTTGCTACCGCCTTCGAAACTTTTTAAAGCAAACTTTTTATTCAGTTCATCAACTTCGTCGGCATAAATAGTAAGCTGCTTGTTCTCGGACTCCAGAATTTTAGTCCAGTCCTCATTATTAGCGTACGGATTAGCAAGAATCATTTCCCTGAAATTCTCAAGAAAATTATCGGAAAGTCCGCTGCTTTTTTCTTTAAACACAGGAAAACTGAAATGCAGATCAAGGTGATTCAGGTGTTCTACTTTTGATGAAGAATGCAGATTCTCTTTCGCGAAAATTTCTTTGGCAAAAGCCAGTGCCAGCGGAAGTGTACCGTAACCCTCCTTCCCAATGAAAAGTTGTGCATGTCCTACCCTGTTATTTGAAATGCTTTCTCTGAGGAGTTTTTTAAGATTTTCCTGACCTACAATCTGTTCCCAATTCATTTTTCAAAGATAAAAAAAAATGCCTCACGTAGGTTTTCAAAATGATTTCTATAACAGCTACTAAATGATCATTATTCAAAGATTCCGAAAGAATTTTTCGGACTCAATTTTCATTTTTAATAACAGCAAAGCCCCTTAACAAACTTTAACCAAAGTAAATTTCCTCAATTCAGTATTATTTAAGATATTTGCGCATTATTTTTAAAAATAGAGAATGAAAAGATTTTTTGTATTACCACTCGCAGCAGCGGGATTTTTCCTGAATGCTCAAACGATTGGTAATTCTCCTTACGCTGCCTTCGGAATCGGGGATGTGAAGTATGATAACACAACTGATGTAAATGCGATGGGCGGCATATCTACAGCTTATATCTGGGATTTCAACAATAATTTTAATTTCGGCAACCCTGCTGCAAATAAAAATTTAGAACTTACTACGATAAAAGTTGAGGGAACCAACGAAAATAATTTCTTCAAATCAGATTACGACAATTCGAATGTTACCAAACATTCATCTTACCTTTCCAATATTGCTATAGCATTTCCGATTTCACAGAAAGTAAAATTTGGTATGGGTTACCAACCCTACAGCTCCAAAAAATATTCTGTACTCATACAGAAAGATGTGGAAGATTCCGAAGTAAAAACAGCTAATGTTTTTCGGGGTGAAGGAACATTAAGTACTGTTCAGGCAGCGTTGTCTTATCAGATTTCTCCTGAGTTCGGTCTAGGTTTCAGAACCAACTTCTACTTCGGAAATCTATATGATATTAATGAACTTACTTATTCCAACGCCGAGTTGATTAATGGATATGAAACCAAAAACAAGATTAAAACCTTCAATTTCACATTGGGTTCTGCCTATCAGAAAAAAATTGGTACCGACAGAAAGCTTACATTAGGGGCAACCTACACTTTCGGAAACACCGGTGAGATGGAGACTAATTACACGAACAGTACGTATTTTTACACCACAGGAAACCAAAAAGAAAATATAAGTGTCATAGACGAGGATTTCAGTACTGATAAAAACCTTATCCCTATGGAGTTTTCATTCGGTGCGGGTTACGGGCGTGATGCCAAATGGTTTGTAGGAACTCAACTGGATTATAGAAAAGGGGAAACCATTCAGTTTCTTGGCCAGCCGTTCACGAATCAGAATTCTTACAAAATCGCTGCCGGAGGTTGGTATTTACCTAACTTTAATAACTTCAGGAATTATTTCTCAAGAGTTACTTACCGCTACGGCGCCTATTACGAAAAAGGAAACCTTTCTTTCAACGGAACCAATATCAATCAGTTTGCTATAACCGGAGGGGTTACTTTACCTTTCGAAAACCGAAGTGCGGCCAGAATGAGCGGTATCGATCTTGGTTTAGAAATCGGGAAAAGAGGAACATTGGAAAATAATATGATCCGCCAGAACTTTGTTAACCTGAGAATCGGACTGAATTTTGCCGATAAATGGTTTAACAAACGTCTTTATGATTAAGAAATGAATCTTATCGCTAAAATATTCTATAAAAATATAGCCGCCTTTTTGGGTTGTGCTATATTTTTTGGTTTAATTTCCTGTGATGAAGATTTAACAACGATTAATAAAAACAACAACACCAACTTTCCCTCTCAGGTCATCAACAATGCCAATATTGTTCAGCGTGATTCGGGAATGGTAAAGCTGCGTGCTACGGCACCGCTTATCGAGAAATACGAATTTATCGACTCACCGTATATCGTTGCAAGAAAAGGTATCAATATTCTTTTCTACGACAAGAAAAAACCTAAAGAACCGGGAAAGATTAATGCCAAATATGCCAAGTTCAATGAAAAAAAGAAATTTTACGAGGCTAAAGGAAATGTAAGAATCACCACGAATGAAAATCAGATGTTCGCGATGCAGTCGGTATTTTGGGACCAGAATAAAAGACTCATTTACACTTCTGATACCGTGTACGTCACCGACAAAGATGGCTCCACACTTGTAGGAGCAAACGGAATGAAAGCCAAGGATGATTTCTCAGAATACACCTTTTACAACAATTCCGGCAACATTAACGCTAAAAAAATCCCCGAAAAAGGAAGATAATTTTCGTAAATTCGAAAAAATCTTTTTTTATGACCTTTCACGCAATCGGGTTGATGTCGGGAACAAGTCTCGACGGGCTTGATATTTGTTTTGCAAAATTCCAAAGATTAAATTCCGAATGGAAATTCAGTATTCTTCATGCTGAAACACTTCCCTATTCTTATGTGTGGGAAGAAAAGTTAAAGAATTCAATTCATCTGAATGCTGAAGATCTATTGGCACTGAATTCTGAATATGGTTTCTATCTGGGTGAAAAAGTAAAAGAATTTATCACCAAAAATTCATTGTTGGAAATTGATTTGATTGCGTCGCACGGTCATACCGTTTTTCATCAGCCACCACGACATTTCACGTTACAGATTGGTGACGGCAGGGCAATTAAAATTTTAAATAAAATTCCGGTAGTTTACGATTTCCGGAACCAGGATGTTTTAATGGGCGGAAACGGCGCGCCGCTGGTCCCGATCGGTGATGAACTGCTTTTTTCGGAATTTGACGCGTGCCTGAATATTGGAGGATTCTCTAATATTTCTACGCGAAATAAGGGAAAAAGAATCGCTTTTGATATTTGTCCCGTGAATATTGTTCTTAACCGATACGCATCAACTCTCGGAAAAAAGTATGATGAAAATGGAAATTCTGCCAGAAACGGTAAGGTAAATGAAAAGATCTTAACATCATTAAATTCCCTTGGTTTCTACGCAGAAAATCCTCCAAAATCGCTGGGAATCGAATGGGTAAATCAGAGTATTATTCCGCTGCTCGAAAATGAAACGCCGCAGAATATTCTTGCAACTTTCACCGAACATGCGGCAGACCAAATTGCGAAGATTTTTAATCATTACCAGTTCAAAAACGTTTTATTTACGGGCGGCGGAACGTATAATTCCTATCTAATTGAACGCATTAAAGCCAAGTCAGCAACCGATATTATCATTGCTAGTCGGGAACTCATCGATTTTAAGGAAGCACTGATTTTTGCATTCATGGGTATTTTGAAAATGAATAACGAAATTAATGTACTTTGTTCTGCTACCGGGAGTTCGGCTGACCATTCGTCAGGAATAATCGTTTAAACAGAACTTTAACTTATTAATAAAATATTATGCAGATTGACATCAGAAAACTGGCCATCGAAGATTATGATGAGCTTAAAGAGACTATGCAGAAAGCCTATCCGGCTATGTCGGAAAATATCTGGTCTAAAAAAAGCATACAGAAACTGATCCGCATCTTCCGGGATGGGCAGATTTGCATTACCGTTGACGGAAAAATCGCAGCGGTTGCACTTTCCCTTATCGTGCAGTACGAACTGTATGGAGACGATCATACGTATAAAGAAATTACCGGAAATTATACCTTCAACACCCATTCTGATACCGGAAATGTACTTTATGGAATTGAAGTTTTTGTTGATCCCGAATTCAGAAAGTTAAGACTTGCCCGAAGACTTTATGATGTAAGAAAAGAACTTTGCGAAACCCTGAATTTAAAATCGATAATGGTCGGCGGACGAATCCCCAATTACCACCTGCACAGCGCAGAACTTTCGCCACGCGCATATATACAGAAGGTAAGAAATAAAGAAATCTATGATCCGGTATTGAGTTTTCAGTTGGCGAATAATTTCCTGCCGGTTAGAATTCTTAAAAATTATTTGCCTGAGGATCAACATTCCGAAGAAAATGCAGTGTTGCTGCAGTGGAATAATATCTACTACAGTAAAAAACCGAATACAATGCAGGATTCTGTGATCCGGTTGGGATTGGTTCAGTGGCAGATGCGGCATTTTAAAAACCTTGATGCTTTTTTTGAGCAGGTAGAATTTTTCGTGAATGTAATGGCAGATTACAAATCGGATTTCATCATGTTTCCGGAACTCTTCAACACGCCTCTGTTAGCTCCTTTCAATCATCTTTCAGAAAGGGAAAGTATGTTTAAACTGGCTGAACTGACCGAAGCAATTAAGCTGAAGCTTTCCGAATTTGCAATCGGTTACAATATCAATATAGTTGGAGGAAGTATGCCTCTTGTCGAAAACGGCGAACTCTACAACATCAGTTATTTGCTACACCGTGACGGAAAAATTGATGAACACAGAAAAATTCATATCACACCCAACGAGAAAAAATATTATGGTATGAAAGGTGGTAACGAAATTAAAGTCATCAATACCGATTGCGGAAAAATAGGTTTGGTAATATGCTATGATGTAGAATTCCCTGAATTACCAAGGATTTTAGCTGATCAGGGTATGAAAATCCTTTTCGTTCCTTATCTCACCGATACCCAGAATGCTTATACACGAGTTCGCCACTGCGCAGCTGCAAGAGCGATTGAAAACGAATGTTATGTTGCCATTGCCGGATGTGTCGGGAATTTGCCGGGCGTAAACAATATGGATATTCAATTTGGGCAGGCGGCAGTTTTCACACCTTCAGATTTTGCCTTTCCATCCAATGCGATTAAAGGGGAAGCAACACCGAATACAGAAACAACTTTGATTGTAGATGTGGATCTGAATTTACTGAAAGAACTTCATCACTACGGCGCGGTGCGCACCATGAGCGACCGGCGCAGAGATCTCTATGATACTGTAAATTTCAACAGCGAAACAGAATAAAAAAATCCCGGAACAGATAAGTTCCGGGATTCTTTATGGTAAGAATTTTTATTTTAAAGTTTAAATTCAAGTTTCACGTTAAAGAATCTTCCCGTTAACCGTACAGGAACCGGATAATTATAGCCTGTAGAAACATCATTAACCCATTGGTTAGCTACCGTATTGCTGATGTTGAAAGCATTAAAAATCTGTACTCCTAAAACAAGTTCATTAAAGTTACTCCAGAAACCGCTGTTTACTTTATTGTCTTTCTGATCGATGAAAACTTTAGACAAACCTATATCAACTCTTTTATAAGAAGGTAAAGTTCTCTGGTATTTATATGGCGCTTCAAAATCAGGTTTTCCGTTCGCGTCTAAAGAAATCGGTGTTCCCGAAGGAAGTCCGTTCGCATAAGTCAAAGTAAGATTTACACGCATCGAAGGAAATTTAGGCATATAATCCTGATAGAACATGGAAAATCTGAATCGCGGATCAGTTGGTCTCGGGATATAACCACGGCCTTCGATATTTTCGTAAACGCGCGCATAACTTGCGGAAATCCACGAATCTACACCTGGAACAAATTCACCGAACAATCTTGTATCAAGTCCATAAGCGTAACCTTCAGAATTATTGGCTCCGGAATAGCGAATTCTTACGTTATCAAGATAATACGGAATCAGGTTATCCATTTTCTTATAGTAAACTTCCGTAGTTAATTTAAAAGGTCTTTCAGCCATTCTGAATTCATAATCGTTGGCTAAAATCACCTGCGTGGAACGCTGCGATTTGATGTTGGAATTAAAGTTTCCGTCCAGATCTTTAATTTCTTTATAGAAAGGCGACTGGTAATAAATTCCTCCCGAAATTTTAAAGAGCATATCCATTTCCCAATCAGGTTTGATGGCAAACTGCGCTCTGGGCGAAATAATGGTTTCATCGTTGAAATCCCAGTGAGATGCACGAACCCCGGCGTTTACAAAAACTCTGTTCTGACCCCAGAAAAATTTCTTAGAATATTGAGCATATCCTGAAAGTCTGGTAGGCTGGATATGATTTTCACCTGCAATATGGAAGCGAAGACGTAGTTGAGACGGATCCAGAACCCCCGGATTGGTATAATCTCGCGGAGTGCTGTAACCTAATGAATCTACGAGTTGCCATTCATTGGTGAAATCTTTCAGGTTTTCTTTTTCGAATTTTAAACCTACCTCGAAATCTGTATTTACATCAGGTGAAAAACGTGTTTTTAACTGTGAGCCATACGTTTTTACCAATAAATCATTTCTTGCGTGATCAATCTGTCCGCCCACATCGTAGGAAGTAATTGGCGCTCCGGTTACCGGATCAAAAGTCTGCAGCATATATCCTGAAGCGATGGAGTAATATTCTCTTTCGCGGTTTTGGTAAGCGAAATTATCAAGAGTAAAGGTCCATTTTTTATTTGGTTTAAAGTTGATAGATGCTGTGCCCATCATATTTTTATACTGGTCATCTTCCTGGCCGTTGTAGAAAACGCTCAGTTTTAAAGGTGTCTGCAAACTTCCGAAGTCTACTTCCTTCACTTTCGGAACCATTTCATAATCATTTTTACTCCAGTAACCGATAAACGAAAAGTCCCACTTGTCATTCAGTTTATAATTGATATACGACTGAAAATCCATGTACTGAGGATTAAAATCGGTATCTTCATTCAGAGTATTCAATACCAGATTCGTATTTCGATAACGGCCGGAAAACAGCGCAGAAAGTTTCCTGTTATTGCTTGCTAAGCCTGTTGAAAGCCTACCGCCTATTAAACTTGCCTCGCCCGCTACTTCAAATTTTGTGGGTTGACGATAATAAATATTTAATGCAGAAGACATTTTATCACCATATTTTGCCTCGAAACCTCCAGGAGAGAAATTAATTGCCTGAACCATATCAGGGTTGATGATACTCATCCCTTCCTGTAAAGAATTCCGGATTAAAATAGGCCTGTAAATTTCAATGTCATTGATGTAGATAAGGTTTTCATCATAGTTTCCGCCGCGAACCATATACTGGGAAGATAGTTCCGTGTTTGAGTTTACTGACGGTAAAGTTTTGATCAGTCCTTCAACTCCACCTGAAAGCGATGCAACCTGCTGAGCTTCTTTTGCAGAGATTTCAATAGAAGTTAAATCCGTTACTTTAGGTTTACCTTTTTTCTGGAAAACCACTTCCTGAATTTGGGTTTCTCTTTCAGCATTCACGAACAAAATGTTCATATTCTGAACTTTCGGAGTAGGTTTAATCGTTTTGCTGAATCCCCTGAAATTTTCCTTCTGTACCGAAAGAGTCTGTTCTTCTAGAGCGAGAGGGATTTTCACAAATCCGTTATCATCAGTTATAAAATTCTGACTGTTATAGGAGACATTGGCTTGAGAAACAGGAGCACCGTTTTCGTCGAGAACTTTAAGATTAATTTGCGAAAAAACAAAAAGCGGCGAGAATACCAGGAGTAGAAGTATTTTTTTCAATGCGGTGAATTTAGATTTTAAAGATAACAAAAATTAGAGGATGGCCTGTCGTACGCGGGTTAATTTTTGAAGCAGATCTTCCAGTTTATCAAGTTGAAGCATATTGGCTCCATCAGAAAGCGCACAGCTTGGATCCGGATGAGTTTCTATGAAAAGTCCATCTGCACCTACGGCAATTCCCGCCTTTGCAATGGTTTCAATAAGTTCCGGTCTTCCGCCTGTAACCCCCGAATTTTGATTGGGTTGCTGAAGCGAATGCGTAACATCTAAAATTACGGGTGCATATGCTCTCATGGTAGGAATTCCACGGAAATCAACGACCAAATCGGTATAACCAAAAGAATTTCCACGTTCGATAATGGCCGTTTTTGGATTGCCTGAATCTGTAACCTTCTGTACCGCGAACTGCATGGATTCCGGGGAGAGAAACTGGCCTTTTTTCAGCGTAACACATTTATTGGTTTTTGCTGCAGCAATAAGCAAGTCGGTTTGGCGTACCAAAAAAGCCGGAATCTGTAGAACATCTACATAATTTGCAGCCAAAGCCGCATGTTCGTTTTCGTGAATATCTGTTGTTGTTGGAATATTGAAAGTCTCGCCTACTTTCTTCAGGATTTCCAGAGATTTTTCTTCACCAATCGTGGTGAAAGAATCTACACGGCTGCGGTTTGCTTTTTTGAAACTTCCTTTGAAGATATAAGGGATTTCATATTTATTGGTAAGTTCTACTACTTTTTCAGCGATTCTCAGCGCCATATCTTCACCTTCGATAATGCACGGACCGGCGATAAGGAAGAAATTTTTCGAGTCTTTATGATGAATATTATCTAAGTACTGAATCATAATATAGTTTTCTAATTTATTATAAGTACAAAAATACGGTTTTTCTGACAGAAAAGCGACCGGAACTGCTTTGCGCCATTCTTATTTTTTCTGCTCCTTCAGTGCCTTTTCGAATTTATCGACGTGAACTTTATACTGGTCCTGCCCGATTTCTTTTTTGTAAATATCAATCCACTTTTCAGCATTTTCTAAGTCGGGAGCGTTATAAAATTTAGAAATCTGATTGATAATACTTTCGCTCTTATAACTGGCAGTTTTAAAGTGTTTAAAATTTGCGGTCAAATAGTCGGCGGCTTCTGAAAATTTATTCTGGTTAAGCATCGCGTAATGTTTTTCCTTAATGAAAAGTTCATTACTGAATCCGTTTTTTGCTGCTTCGGTAACGGTTTCTTCACCTTGAGCAAATTTTCCCAGAGCGTTGTACGCGTAGGCAAGTTCGAAATAAAATTTTTCAGATTTAAAACCGCTTTCTTTTAATTTTTCCAGGCCTTTCAGTGCTAAAGCCGATGCACCGCCGCCATTCATAAAACTGTATTTATCAACCAATACATCGTTTTCAGGTCTTTTGGATTTGTAATGTTGAAGAAACGATGCAGTTTCCGGCAGTTTGAACCCGGTAACCTGCTGGTCAGAAAGTGCAGCGACCTGTAAACCTAAATTCTGCCATCTCGCAATGATATTGGTTTCCGCCGGTTTGTAGACAAGTTTTCCATTCTCGGGAACCAGTGTCCCGAACAGCTTAAAAGTGTAACCTGCATTCTCGTCAAAGTATGGCAGGCCCACATTGAGAAATTTATCAGTAGCCTTTGGTGGCAGAATAACGAGCCGGTTTTCAGCATTGACAAACGCTGTATTAAAATTGAATTCTTTTGGAACCTGAATTTGTGTATGTCCTAGAAAAAATGAAAAAAAACCAAAGAGAACAAGTAGTTTTTTCATGATAATTTATTTAAGTTTAATAAATATTTTATCAAAGGTATTGATATTTCGGGAGGAGATTTTATCTTTTAACTGCTTTTTTCCTAAAATTTTTCCGAAGCTGGAATCCAGCGTACTTCCTTTGGGAACCTGCCAGTAAAAGGTGTTTGCAACAATTTCAGCTCTTTCTTTTTCTGCTTTTTTTGCATTTGTAAATTCTTCGAGCAGAATATTTTCCGAACCTTCTGTTCCCACAAAAACATAGATATGCAGATCATCAGCCTTGCTGAATGGATTATTGTTTAGAATTTCAGCTATTTCATCCTGGTTTTTCAGAAAAAGAAAAGCCTCATATTCGAAATAATGCGACATCGCTTTCTCTAAAATTTTCTTCAGTTCCGAAGGTTTTTTATCCGACGAAAACAAAATGTTTCCTGATGCAAGAACGGTAGAAACATCTTTCATTCCGGCATCAGAAAACACTTTAATGACTTCTGCCATCTTCATGGAAGTACCGTTAACATTCACTCCGCGAAGAAAAGCACAGTATTTCATGGGTATATTTTATTGCGTAGCCTTCATGATCGCATTGGTAATCTGAGCCTCTTTCTCTTTGGAATACGTTGAATCATACGGGTTCATCACATCAAATAAATAAGTGTAAAACGGAGTAATTACCTGTACTTTTTCAGATTCTCTAAAGGCTTTTTCCTTGCCCATGG
>JAANMT010000577.1_pt1 | contig 39437 bp, 16 predicted proteins | sample 7279711 | NCBI WGS metagenome assembly JAANMT01 (sample SAMN14094538, study PRJNA606508) | bioreactor metagenome | isolation source: A lab-scale SPAN reactor treating ammonium-rich wastewater day 1 | place: Ireland: Galway | collected 2017-01-16 | reverse complement strand
TCCCGCCGCGCGCGGCCACCGAGCCCTTCGGCCCTCCGCAATGTCGGGCCGATGCGCCGCGCCCCGAGCGCTTCGTCGTCCAGGACGCGCGAAGCGAGTTTTGCCGGCTTCACGAGGTGTTGCGCGGCGGCGCCTGCCGCGTCGAGGGCGACCGCGTGCTTGTCTCGGAGGACAGAACCCGGACCTCGGTCTTTTCCCTGATCCCAGACCTGCGCGAGGATTCCGACTTCTCCGCGGTGCCCCGAAACCAGGAGTTGCGGACTGGGCTGGGTCAGCTCGAAGGCCTGCAGATGTACCTTTACTCGGGACGCCCCTGCGAATTCGACGGGCTTCAAGACCTGATGGATCTCATGGAGGTCTATACCCTCTATCGCGCGGCGCTGAACAGTCCGCAGCCGGCGCTGCGGCGCGGGTTTTCGGAGGGGAGGGTGGGATGCATCCTGCGACGCGGCGTTCACGAGGATGGCGAGGCGCACGATGTCCAATGGAACGGTCTGTCGATCCGTCACGGGGAGGGCTCGCGCCATGACGCGATCGTAACGCCGGCGACCGTTCGCATGGAAGGGCTGCCCGCCGACACCCCCGTCTCGGATTGCATCGTCGTGCGTTGAACACGAATTAAAAAGGAGAAAGAAATATGAAACGACTCTCAGGCATACTCATCGTTCCCTTCTTACTGGCCTTGGCCGCCTGCGCCTCGGGTCCGGGGCAAGTCCCCGATGAGGGAACCGGTTCCGCCGCGCTCTCACTGCAATTGGCCGGCCTGGAGGACGGGGAGATCTACGCCAGCAACGACGGCTACGTCCTGACCTTCACTCATTTCGCGATGGCCTTCTCCGGGATGCGGCTTGGCGATGCGGAGGTCGACGAGGGCTTCAGCGCCGATTTCTTCGACGAAGAAGTGGTCGACCTCGTCGAGATCGAGGAAGTTGCCCCGGGCGAGTACGACGAGGTCGCGCTCACGATGGGGACGGCCGGGTCCGGAGGCAATGCCCGTTTCGTCAAGGCTCGCAACCTCAAGAACGCCGAGACGACGCCGGGGGCCCTCGACGGGAATTCCGCCTTCTTGGAGGCGGAGGCGGTCAAGGGCTCGGACCACTGCGTCCTTCAGGTCGTCCTGCAGGCGGACGGGGAGACCGTGGAAGTGGACCCCGGCGACAGCGACGTCGAGGTCGAGGCCGGCGAGGAGGCCGAGGTTTTGGTGGAAGTCGACCCCAACCGGGTCTTCTCCGGCGTCGATTTAGGCGGTCTTTGCCAAGGCAGCGGCGTGGTGACGATCTCGGCGGCCGATAACGCGGAGCTGGCGGATCGCATCGCCGCCAATTTAGGCGGCGCCTTCGCCCTGGGAAGTTCCGCAGGCCACCACCATCACTAGGCGACGGCCCTTCTTTGAGACCTTGGGGTTTTGCGGGGACCGGGGCGGCATGCCCTTCGATCTTTTAAATGAAATATATTTTCAATAATTGGCGATATTTTTTTGCCATCCCATTTTTTTAGCAACCAATATTCGATGATTTGCGATAAGGGGATCGAAAACCGTTTCATTTTAATTGAAAATTAATTTCATTATGACACCCCCCGCACCGCCGCCGCGCGACCGTTTCGAGTTTCAGTTCAACAGCCTCGGCATCCTGCCTTTTCCGGCGCCTAGGGGCATGCCCCTGCCCTACGGCGTGCGCCTCAATCCGGGGGTCTTGATGCAGGTCAGCGGTTTCTTCCTCGAGTTGAACGTCGAAACCGGCGTCTACAACGAGGTCGAGTCGCCGATCGGGCTCGACTACTACGAGAACCACGGATCGCACGCCCTGACGCCGCCTTCGCCCTTCCTGCTGGTGCAATCGCTGTGGGGAGATCCCGCGGCGCCGGGCCGCTTCCACCTGGGGGTGCGCAGTTTCAGCGCGGGCTGGCGCTTCGACAACGGCATTCAGCTGCGCGTCGGGCCGCACTATTACGAGCAGACCGAATTCGACAATTTCTTCACCAACCAGGGCTATGCCCCCGGCGCCGAGTACGCGAAGGTCTGGATCCCCTTGGGCGTCTTCAACGGGGAGTTCCGCTTCGAGCGCAGCGCCGCCACGGGGACCTTTCGCGAAGGCGTTTTCAGCGCCGCCGTCATGGGCGGGGCCGACGGCACCGTCCTGGGGCTGACGCAGGGCCTGCTGACCCTGGGGCTGGGACAGCCCGCCTCCGCGCCGCAGCTCAGCCTCACCGCCTTCGGCGTCGTCCGTTCCAACCCGGCCAATCCGGCGCGGCCCGAACTCACCGACCCGGGCCTGACTTACGGCATCGGAGGCGGGGCCTGGATCGAACATGGGATCTTCGCGGGAGGGATTGGGCTTAATTTTCAGCACTCCAGTTCGCGGGGAGCGCACGAGCTGGAGGCATTGGAGGAGCGTTTTTCGGCCACGCTCCTCGCCTCTTTGAACCCAGGGAATTTCCGCTTTCGCGGCGCGCTGTTTCTGTTGAGCCGGACCGATTCGGAGGATCTGCGCCTGGGACCGGCGCGCGGCATGAACGAGACCAACCTCGAGCTGACCGCCGGCTACCAGATCGTCGACGGCCTGGCCGTTCACTTGGGTTATCGCGGCGCCTACGGGCGCGGCTACGACACCCACATGGGATTCATCGGCCTGCAGACCTATTTTCAGGGCATCGTCCCGATACGCCCCGTCGCTAACGGGACTTCATCCACTCGACCGCGCGCCGCAACTGGGTTCGCATCTCGTTAGGCGGCAAATGCAGGCGCTCGCCGTGGCCCGGCAGCACCCATTCGAAATCGTAGTCTTGCAGTTTTTCCATGGAGCGGATCGTTTCCGGCCAGGAATACCAATTGGCGTTGCGGAAGGCGATCAGGTGCCCGCGCCCGCGGCTGTAGGCGAGATGGTCGCCGGTGAAGAGGAAGCGACCCCGATACAGCAGGACGCAGTGGCCGCGGGTGTGGCCCGGCGTCGGCAAGACTAAGAAATCGTCTCCGAAGGTGCGCGGCGCCTCGCCATCCAATAAAATCTCCGCCCCTGGCGCCGCAGAGGCATCGGCGCGATGAATCACGCGCTCGGCCCCGAACCGCTCCGCGTATTTGCCGGCGTCCGCGACGTCGTCGCGATGGGTGAGGAAGACGTAGCGCAGGCCGCCCATGGCCTCGAATTTTTTCGCGAGAAAGGGCAGGAAGCGCGGCGCGTCGATCAGCCAATTCCCTTCGGGATGATGGATGAAATAGCTGTTCGCGCCGAAGCTCGCCTCCGCGTTGAAGCCGCAGTAAAAGACCTCTTCCGTGATCGGGAGCGGGAAATCGTCCATCGCCTCTCGGGCCGAGACCTTTCCCGTCGTTCCGATGGAACTGGTGGGACAGGCGAGGAGGGCGCGGAGTGCGAGGCGCCTCTCGTCCTCACCAACCGGTTGGGAACGAACATAAGAATACTCCCCCGCGTCGGCGAAAGTCGAGGGCGCCAATTGGCGGCAGGTGTCGCAGTCGATGCAGCTGGAGTCGACGAAGAATTCGCCCGGTTGATTTTCCGGGACTTTTTTGAGGGCATTCGCCATGGGGACCTCGGCAAAGGGCTCCAGATTTCCTTGGAATTGCTCGCTGCTTATCTTAACAGGGTCGAGCGGCGGCGGGCACTTTCGCGGAAACAAATCTTCCGCGGGGGCGATAAGACCGCCGCTAAGGCAACCGCACTCCCAACAGCAGAAAACATTATGGAATATTCAGTATTTGCTTTTCGGCCCCGGGCCGTTTCGTCCGGGGCGACCTCGATGCCCGCCTCCAGGAACCCGCGTCGGGAGGGCGCCTCGATCTTGGCCCGCCTCCTGGAAGGGGGCGACGCCCCCGGCGCGCTTTCCAGCGCCTTGGCGGGGGCCGACGGGGACTTGAGCCTGGCGTTGTCCCGACAGAGCGGGGCCTTTCGCGCGGAGCTGGAGCGGAATTGGGGTGCGGAGGGCCTCGAGGCGATCCTTCACCTGGCGGGCGAGGGCGATGCCCAACTCTTTTTCGAGGGCCTTTGGGGCATGGGGCGCGAGTTGGAGAATCGCGATCGCCTGCCGCAGGCCGCGACGGTCTACGGCGCCTTGTCGGAGGGTGCGCGAAGCTTGGCCGCCGCGTCGCCGGTCGAGTCCGCGAATGGGTTACGCGCCATGGAGGCCCGCGCGCGGGAGCGCTTGCGAACGATGCGCGGCGAGGGATCGACGGGCGCGCGTTTCGAGTTTCTATCGCGGCGCCTCGCCGCCCAGGCCACCGACCCCGCCATGCTACTCGGCATGACGGCGGCGGGCATGACCTTCCGCCTGGCGCGCGTCGCGACCCTAAGCCGCCTCGCCGCCGCCCCGACGGTTTCGCTTGTGACGCGCGGCTGGATGCCCCGCGCGATCGCCTATAGCTCCGGCATGTTCGCGGAGAGCCTCGCCTTTACGGCCGGAGTCCGCGGCGGCAACGCCTTGCTTGGACGCTCCCAGGATTGGTCCCTCGATGCCGTGGGGCGCGAATGGGCCTCGGGCGCCTTGACGCTGGTGGGGCTTCGCGCGACCGGCGCCTTGGCGCGCAGCGCAGTGCGGGGCTTGGGTCCCGGCGAGGGTTTGACATTGTCTCTGACGCGCGCCGTCCTGCCGCAGGCCGGGATGCTGGGCGGGATCCTGCTCAGCCACCGCCTCGAGGCGCGGTTGGGCATGAGGCCGCGACTGGCGGACGGCACCGAGCTCACCGACGCCCTGGCGACGCTCTTGCAATTCCATGTCGGCGGGCGCCTGGCACAGGGCCTGATGGGGCCGGGCTGGGCGCGCCTCGAGCGGGGCTTGGACCTGCAGGCCGAGGCCTTGGCGCGTCGCGCGCCGCTGCGGCCGCAGCTCCCCGGTTCTTTCGGTCCCTTCGCTTCCTTGGCTCCGGCGGGGGCGAGTTTAGGACTGCCTCGCCGAAATGCCGCGCGGACCGAGAGCCTGTCCGGGCTGATGAGCAAGCCCCTCTTTATGTCCTCCGATCGCAGCGATCCGAAGGGGCCGAGGGATTCCGGTGCCGGGCGTCCGCTCGGCGGGGGACGCGCTTCCTCGCTGGAAGGCCTCAGCACCGAGGCCGCGATGACCCGCGAGCAGTTTCAGGACCTGTGGCGGACTTTGCGCCTAACGCCGGATCCCGCGCTGCGGCGCGACCTGATCGGGTTGTTGCTCAACGAGGCGCGCATCTCGCCCGAGGCGATCTCCTTCCTGAGCTCGCTTCGGGACGCCGAGGGAAATTTCCAGGGGCGGGCCGAGGTCTTGGAGCAGATCGATGCGGGCCTGCGGAGCCTCGACGTCTCCGCCCTCCGGGAATTCGCCGGCAGCAATCCCTACGCCCTGCGCAGCCTCTTCGAGCTGGGCAAGGGCGGCAACGCCCGCGCCCTGGAGGCGGTTCAGCAGATGGATTTTTCTCCCTACCTCGAAACGGCCTCCGGCGACGCCGGGCGTTTGGTGGAGATCGCCTCGCCGTTGCGCTTCGCCTTCGAGGGCGGCAACGCCTCCGCGCGGCGCTTGGTGCAGGGACTGGGTGAGCCCGTCGTCGAGGCCCTGGCGCGGGAGGCCGAGCGCCATGTCGCCGAGTCTTCCATGTCCGACGCGGCGAAGGCGGTTCATTTGCTGGCCGTCGTCGGCAGGGGCGAGGGCGACGCCGCGGTCTCGGCCCTGAGCCGGCTGCGGGAATTTCCCGTCGAGCTCTACGAAAACAAGGAGATCGAGGATTTCACCGTCCACTCGCTTTACCTGATGGCGCAGGCGGGAAATCCGACGGCGGCGGAGCTGCTTGCGAGCATCGAGCTCTACACGGTCGCGCCGGGCTCCGCGGGCCTGCTGTTGAAGCTGTACCGTTACGGCAGCGAAGGATCTTTCCTCGATCTTAAAGACCTGGCCGCGGAGGGGGATCTGGGCGCGGTCTCGGTGCTGCACGACTTGGCGCTTTCGGGCCTTCGGCCCGCGGGCGATTTTCTGGGAAGAATGGACCCCGCGCCGATCCTGCGCGAGGCGAGGACCTCGAATCGGGCCCTGTACGCCCTGGGCCTGATTTCCCAGCACGGGAATCCCCACGCCGCCCAAGCCTTCCAGGAAGGCTCGGCCCTCGCGAACCGCCTGCGCGGGCTGCTGAACGCCGACCCCTATCGCCTGCTCTCGGTGGTTACGCCGGAGATGCTGGTCGAGCAGCACGCCTCGATCGTGGAGGGATTCGACGCGCTCCCGTTGCGGGCCCGCGAGTCCATCAGCCGCGGGATCCTCGAGGCCTGGCAGGCCGAGGCCGACAAGGCCGGCTATTATGCGGACAATCCCGGCCGGGCGGTCACCGAAGACCTGATCCCGCAGTCCTTCCTCGTCCGCCTGGCGGCGGAGGGCGTCGAGAGGTACCGCCGCGCCGGTCGCGAGGCGCCGCCGCCGCGGCGCTCGGAGACGCGCCCCTCGGACCGTCCCGATCCCAAGAAGCCGAAGCGCTTCGTCAATTAGTAGCCGGATTGGATTTTATCGGTCGAATTTTATTCGGTTGCCCTCGGTCGCCGATGATTTTAATATGAAATTCTTCAGGTAAATCCGCCGTCTAGGGTTTCGGGTAAGGAAACCAAGCGCGTTCTACTGACTTAGGAATCCGTCTAAATGAACCAGGCTACCCACAACAAGATTGTCTCTTTCATATGGGGCATCGCGGACGATGTATTGCGCGATCTCTTTAAACGAGGGAAATACCCCGATGTCATATTGCCGATGTGCGTTCTGCGCCGGATGGATGCGGTACTGGAGTCTACCAAGAAGAAGGTGCTCGAGACCAAAAAGCTGCTGGATGACAGCGGCATCACCGAACAACGGGCGGCGCTCTCGGCCGCCGCGGGGCAGGCATTTTACAACACCTCCAAATTCACGCTGCGGGATCTCAAATCACGGGGGAGTCGACAGCAACTGCTTGCCGATTTTGAGAACTACCTCGACGGTTTCTCGCCCAACGTCCAGGACATCCTCGAAAATTTCAAATTTCGCAACCAGCTCCCCACCCTCTCTAAGGCCGATGCGCTCGGAACCTTGATCGACAAATTTCTCGACCCAGAAATCGATCTGAGCCCGGCCGGGATCGACAACCACGCCATGGGGACCGTCTTCGAGGAGTTGGTGCGCAAGTTCAACGAAGAGAACAACGAAGAGGCCGGCGAGCACTGGACGCCTCGCGATGCGGTGCGGTTGATGGCCAATCTTATATTTTTACCGATCGCGGATCGCATCAAATCCGGTTCCTATTTGCTGTATGATTGCGCCTGCGGCACGGGCGGCATGCTTACCGTGGCGGAAGAGACTCTCAACAGCCTGGCCGTCGTTCGTAAATTGGCCGTCACCAGCCATCTCTACGGCCAAGAAATCAATCCCGAGACCTATGCCGTATGTAAGGCCGATATGTTGCTTAAAGGCGAGGGCGAGAACGCCGATCACATCGTCGGCGGTGCGGAGTGGTCCACGCTTTCCCACGACGCATTCCCGGCCCAAGAGTTCGATTTTATGCTCTCCAACCCCCCTTACGGCAAGAGCTGGAAAAAAGACCTCGAGGTCATGGGTGGAAAAGAGGGTATGCGCGATCTGCGTTTCAAGGTGATGCATAACGGCGAAGAGCTGTCCTTGGTCACACGCTCCAGCGACGGCCAGATGCTTTTCCTGGCCAATATGGCTTCAAAGATGAACCGCCGTTCCGAGCTGGGAAGCCGGATCGCGGAGGTTCATAACGGCTCCTCGCTTTTCACCGGCGACGCGGGACAGGGTGAAAGCAACATCCGCCGCTGGCTGATCGAGAACGATTGGTTGGAGGCCGTCGTCGCCTTGCCGCTTAACCTCTTCTACAACACCGGGATCGCCACTTACGTCTGGGTCTTAAGCAATAAAAAGGCGGCGCATCGCAGGGGAAAGGTTCAGCTCATCGACGCCACCCAGTGGTTCAGGCCCTTGCGAAAAAACCTCGGCAAGAAGAATTGCGAGCTTTCGCCTGAGGATATCGATCGTATCACTCGAACCTTTCTGGAGTTCAAGGAGACGCCCCAATCCAAAATCTTCCCCAACGCCGGTTTCGGCTATTGGAAGGTGACGGTGGAAAGGCCGCTTCGCCTGCACAGTCGGATATCGCTTAAGGCCGTTGAGAGCCTGCGTTTCGCCTCGGGTGACGAGGACCTGCGTTCGATCCTTTATGAGGAGTTCGGCGACGATCTATTCATTCATTTTTCTAAATTGTCCGGCGCGTTGGAGCGACGGCTTTCGGAATGGAGCGACGAGGAAGAAACGGACGACGAGGAAGACGCTCCGCCCAAGAAGGGGCTGTCCGAGAAGAAGAAAAAGAAGCTGCTGGATCCCAAGTCTTGGGAGCGCGACGCCCGGCTGGTTGCGGCGGTCGAGGCCCTGCGGGAGATCCTCGGCGATCGATTGTATGAAGACCATAACCTCTTCCGCGAGGACATGGACCGGGCCTTGAAGAAGGCCGGTCTCAAGCTCCCCGCGGCGGAGCTCAAACAAATCCTCAAGGCCGTCAGCTGGCGGGTTGAGACTGCGCCCCCCGTCATCGCCAAGATCCATAAGCCCGGCAAGGTCAAGGCGGATCCCCTGCGCGGCCTGTTCGAGGCCAAGGCGGGGACTAAGCCGGCCGTGGTGGAATACGAGCCCGACCCCGATCTTCGGGACACCGAGCAAGTTCCCCTTTTGGAAGAGGGCGGCATCGAGGCCTTTATCCGCCGCGAGGTTTTGCCCTACACCCCCGACGCCTGGATCAAGGAAGACGCGACCAAGATCGGCTACGAGATCAGTTTCACGCGGCACTTCTATAAGCCGCAAGCGCTGCGCAGCCTGGAGGAGATTCGCGCCGACATCCTGGCCTTGGAGAAGGAGGCCGAGGGCTTGTTGGACGACCTGTTGATGGGGGCCGGGGCGTGAGTGAATTACCCGAAAAATCCCAATTTTTGATCTATCAGGCCGAGAACGGGGCGATTAAGATCGACGTTCGCTTCGAGGATGAGACGGTGTGGCTTACCCAGCCGGCCATGGCCGAGCTCTTTCAAACGACTCAGCAAAATATCAGTCTCCACCTGAGGAATATCTACGCCGAGGGAGAGTTGTCTTCCGGGGCAACTCACAAGGAATACTTGTCGGTTCGCCAAGAGGGGTCCCGTAAAGTCGGCCGCAAGCTGGAATATTACAACTTAGACGCAATCATTTCGGTGGGTTACCGCGTCAAATCGCGGGTGGCCACCCAGTTTCGGATCTGGGCCACTCAAAAGCTGCGCGAATACATCGTTAAGGGCTTTGTTTTGGACGACGAACGCCTCAAGAACCCGGATCGGCCCTTCGACTACTTCGAAGAGCTGCTTCGGCGCATTCAGGACATCCGGGCCTCGGAACGGCGTTTTTACCAGAAGATCACGGATATCTACGCCACCAGCGTCGACTACGACCCAACCTCCGAGACCAGCCTCGTCTTTTTTAAGACGGTGCAAAACAAGATGCATTGGGCGGTGACCGGGCAGACGGCGGCCGAGCTGATCCGTAGCCGAGCGGACAGCGGGAAGCCGAACATGGGCCTCACCAATTGGCGCGGGGTCAAGCCGCGCAAGGAAGACGTGACCATTGCGAAGAATTATCTGAACGAAGCCGAACTGGCCGCGCTCAATAACTTGGTGGAGCAGTACCTGGTCTTCGCCGAAGGCCAGGCGATGCGAAGGATCCCGATGCGGATGGCCGATTGGGTCGCCAAGCTCGACGGCTTTTTGCAGCTGAACGACAGGGAGATTTTGAGTCATGCCGGCAAGATTTCGCACGATCTGGCCGTGGCCCATGCCGAGGCGCAATACGACGCCTTTCATCGGCAACGGCTGGAGGCCGAGGCGAGTCGCCAGGATGATTTTGAGCGGGCCTTGAAGCAATTGCCCAAGCCAAAGGCGCCCGGCACCAAGAAAAAGGGGAGGCGGTCGTGATCGCCGACTTGGAGCCGTATCCGGAGTACAAGGAGTCGGGGTTGCCGTGGCTTGGGCGGGTGCCGGGGCATTGGGAGGTGCGCCCCGCCTTTGGTGCCTTCGTGCAAAACCACGAGCGCAACCACGGCATGAAGGAGAAGATCGTGCTTTCCCTCAGCTATGGGCGTATTGTCATCAAGCCCGCAGAGAAGCTCCATGGACTTGTTCCCGAGTCGTTTGAAACCTACCAAATCGTCAATCCAGGCGACATCGTTATTCGCACAACGGATCTTCAAAATGACCACACCAGTCAGCGTGTTGGCATGGTGCGAGACCGAGGAATCATCACGTCCGCCTACCTGGCTCTACGTACGATCTCTGGAATCAATCCGGAATTCGGCTTCCAATTTCTCAATGTCTGGGACTCCAGCAAAGCGATCTACGGTTATGGATCGGGTCTTCGCCAGAACCTTGACTTTTCACATTTCAAAAGAATGCCTGTCGCAATCCCTCCGCCCGAGGAGCAGGCTGTAATCGTACGGTTTTTGAATTGGGCGAATGGGCGGTTGGAACGGGCAATCCGGGTGAAGCGAAAGGTAATTGCGCTGCTCAATGAGCAGAAGCAGGCTATTATCCATCGCGCCGTCACCCGAGGTCTCGATCCCTCTGTCCCCCTCAAGCCCTCGGGTATTCTGTGGCTTGGCGACATCCCGCGGCATTGGAAGTTGTCAAGGATTAAAAATGAGTTTTATTGTTTAAATTCGAAACGAGTACCTCTCAATGCAGTCGAGCGCGGTGCAATGACTTTAAGGACCTACGACTACTACGGCGCATCGGGTGTGATCGATAAGGTGGATAATTACATCTTCGATGACGAACTGTTGCTCATTGCAGAAGACGGAGCTAATTTGGCTCTTCGGAATCTCCCGCTTGCCATTATTGCGCGAGGAAAGTTTTGGGTGAATAACCATGCTCATATCCTCAAGCCAAAGCGTGGAAACATCGTTTATCTAGCCTATCTTCTAGAAACACTGAATTACAACCCCTGGCTCTCAGGAGCGGCTCAACCCAAACTTACACAGGAAAGGCTGCTGTCGATCTCCATTGCTGTAGCTCTACCAGAAGAGCAGAATAGGATCGTTCAGCAAACATTGGAGCAAACACAACCGCTGGTAACCGTTATTTCCCGCCTCGAGCAGGAAATCAAACTCCTCCGCGAATACCGCGCTCGCCTCGTTGCCGATGTGGTGACCGGCAAGCTCGATGTGCGCGAGGCGGCGGCCCGACTGCCCGAGGAAGCACCGCCCAGTGCCATCGAGGACAATGCCGACCTCGACGACGAGGTCGAGACAATCGACGAGGAGGTCGCGGTATGACCACCGACACCAGCGAAAAGGGCCTCGAAACCTTGATCATGCGGCAAATGACCGGCGCGGACGGTCTCTCCGTCACGACGGACAGGCTGGCCGAGCGGCCCGCCTCCCGCGGCGGCACTGGCTACATCGCCGGCAGCGCCCAGGACTACGACCGCGTCCACGCGCTCGATGTGCCGCAACTCTTCGCCTTCCTGCGCGCCACCCAACCCGAGGCATTCCGGAAGCTGGCCTTTGCGGACGAGCGTGACCCCAAGGACATCAACCGCCTCAAGTTCCTCGCGCGCCTCTCCGGCGAGATCGGCAAGCGGGGCGTTATCGACGTCCTGCGCAAGGGCATCGACCACGGTCCCCTCCACTTCGAACTGTTCTATGGCACGCCCTCGCCCGAAAACGCGAAGGCGGTGGAGCTTTTCGGGAAAAACCGCTTCTCGATCACCCGCCAGCTCGCCTACAGCATGGACGAAACGCGTCGCGCGCTCGATCTTTGCCTGTTTATCAACGGCATGCCCATCGCCACTTTTGAGCTCAAGAACAGTCTCACCAAGCAGACCGTGGAAGACGCAGTCGAGCAGTACCGGTGCGACCGCGACCCGCGGGAGCCGCTTTTCGGCTTCGGGCGCTGCGTGGTGCACTTCGCCGTCGACGACGCCGAGGTGCGGATGTGCACCGAACTCAAGGGCAAGGCCTCCTGGTTTTTGCCCTTCAATAGGGGGTGGAACGACGGCGCGGGGAATCCTCCCAATCCCCATGGGCTAAAGACCGATTACCTTTGGAAGGAGCTGTTGACCCCGGCGGGTCTCACCGACATCCTGGAGAATTACGCCCAAATCGTTGAGACCAAGGATCCGAAGACGGGGAAGAAGGAACGTGCCCAAGTTTTTCCCCGCTATCACCAGCTCGACGTGGTGCGAAAGGCCCTTGCGGACGTGGCGACTCGTGGGGTCGGGAAACGCTACCTCATCCAGCACTCGGCGGGCAGTGGCAAGTCCAACTCCATCGCCTGGCTTTCGCATCAGTTGATCGGGGTGCGGCGAGGCGAACGCCAGATGTTCGACTCGGTGATTGTGGTCACCGACCGACGCGTCCTCGACGACCAGATCCAGAAGACCATCAAGCAGTTCATGCAGGTGGGGGCGACCGTCGGTCATGCCGAGCATTCCGGCGACCTGCGCCGGTTCATCGAGCAGGGCAAAAAAATCATCATCACCACGGTGCAAAAATTTCCTTTCATTCTCGATGAGATATCGAAGGACGGCCAGGGTAAGTCATTTGCCCTGGTGATCGACGAGGCCCATTCCAGTCAAGGGGGCAAGACCTCGGCGGCGATGAGCGCGGCCCTGTCCGACGAGGTCGATCCGGAAGATGAAATCAACGACGCCCTCGATAAACGAATGGCCGCTCGGAAGATGTTGTCCAATGCCAGCTATTTCGCCTTTACCGCCACGCCTAAGAATAAGACTTTGGAGATGTTCGGAGAGGCGCTGCCTCCCGACGCCGAGGGCAGGGTGAAACACAGGCCTTTTCACAGCTATACGATGAAGCAGGCGATTCAAGAACGTTTCATCCTCGACGTACTCAAACACTTCACGCCGGTGGACAGCTACTATAAATTGGTCAAAAAAATTGAAGAAGATCCGGAGTTCGACGCCAAACGGGCGAGAAAGAAACTCCGGAAATACGTCGAAAGCCACGATCATGCGATTCGTCTCAAGGCCGAGATCATGGTGGACCACTTCCATGAGCAAGTGATGGCGCTCGGCAAAATCGGCGGTCAGGCGCGGGCGATGGTGGTGACGAACGGTATCGAGCGGGCGATTCAATATTTTCACGCCTTTCAAAACTATCTTGAAGAACGCAAGAGTCCTTACCGGGCCGTTATCGCCTTTTCCGGCGAACACGATTACGGAGGAGCCAAGGTGAACGAGGCGTCTCTCAACGGGTTTTCAAGCGGCGATATCGTGAAAAAGATCCGGTACGATCCCTATCGTTTCTTGATTTGCGCGGATAAGTTCCAAACCGGCTACGACGAGCCCCTCTTGCACACCATGTATGTCGACAAACCGCTCTCGGGGGTGAAGGCGGTGCAAACGCTCTCCCGCCTGAATCGTTCCCATCCCCAAAAACACGACGTCTTTGTACTGGATTTTCAGAACAACAGCGCGACCATCACGCTGGCTTTTTCGGATTACTACCGAACGACCCTGCTCAGCGAAGAGAGCGATCCCAACAAACTCCACGACCTGAAGGCCTCCCTCGACCAAGCCCAGGTCTATTCTCCCGAGCAGGTGCGGGAGTTGGTGGACCTGTTTCTCTCCGGGGCGGAGCGGGATCGGCTCGACCCGATCTTGGACGCCTGTGTCGCGGTGTATCTGGGGCGGCTGGACGAGGATCAGCAGGTGGAATTCAAGGGCAAGGCCAAGGCCTTCGCTCGCATTTACGACTTTTTGGCCTCCGTGATGCCCTACACCAACCGAGAATGGGAAAAGCTTTCCATCGTCCTCAATATGCTCATCCGAAAGCTGCCGGCCCCGAAGGAAGAGGATCTTTCGAAGGGAATCTTAGAAACCATCGATATGGACAGCTACCGGGTCGAAAAAAAGGCGGTGATGCAAATCGCCTTGGGCGACGAGGACGCCGAGATCGGTCCGGTCCCGGTGGAGGGTGGTGGCGGCAAACGAGATCTCGAAATCGACCGTTTGAGCAATATCCTCAAGGCCTTCAACGAAAATTTTGGAACTTTGTTCACGGACGCCGACCGCGTGGCGAAGCGGATTCGCGAGGATATCGCTCCGAAGGTCGCCGCCGATCCCGCCTACAAGAATGCCAAGGAAAATACTCCACATACGGCGCGGATGGAGCACGACCAGGCCCTAGGAAAGGTGATGCAGCTTCTCTTGAGAGAAGACACCGAGATATACAAGCAGTTTGTGGGTAACGAATCGTTTCGTCGATTTGTCGGGGATATGGTTTATGCCCTGACCAATCAGTAGATGTTGTAGGTCCCCACCGCGAAGGCGACGTCCTTGCCCTCCTCGCGGAAGACGTGGCACTCGATCACCGCGTGCGACCTGCCCTTGAACTTGACCTTCGCGTCGCAGAAGATCTTCTCGCCCAGCTTCACCGGGGAAAGATAGTTGATCTTGAACTCGATGGTCGAGGTGCGCTCGCCGCTCGCCAGTTTGGTGAAGACCGCCGCCCCCATCGAGAAATCGACGAAGGCCGAGATGACGCCGCCGTGCGTGACGCCGGCGGGGCTCAGGTGCTTCTCCTCGATCTGCAGGGAGGTGCGGGCGCTGCCCTCGGCGTAGGTCTCGATGTCGTAGCCTAAGACGGCGCCGAAGTTGTCGGGGTGGGTGAAGATGCGCTGGACGAGTTCGTTGAGCTTGGACATGGCTCAGTTAAGCACCGCGTCTCGCGGAAGTCAATCAGGCCTCGGATTCATCCAGGCTCTCCAGCCGGGCCTCGAATTCCCGGAATTTTTCATCGTGGCGCGTGGTGACCAAGTCGAGTCGCGCGTAGGCCTCGTCGATCTTCTTCTGCAGCTCCTTGAGCGTCTTCGAGATCTCGACGAAGCGGTCGACCTTGGCCAGCTGCGAGGCCTCGGCCAGCTCTTGGTTGATCTTCGCGATCTCGCCCTCCCAGGCGGCGATGGAGGCCTCGAGCTCTTCCATTTCCTTTTTCAGCGGGGCCAGGGCCTTGGATCGTTCGGCGACGAGCTCGGAGCGCTGCTTGCGCTGGTCCTTTTTGTTCAAGGACGGCTTGGCCGTCGGCGCGGGGGCCGGGACGACGGGCGCCTCCTGGCGGATGGGGCCCGGATCCTCCTCCTCCCAGCCGATCTTTTCCAAAAACTCCTCGTAATTGCCGTTGAAGACCTCGACGCGCCCGTGGTGGAAGACGACCAGCTTGGTCGCGACGTCCTTCAGGATCATCTCGCTGTGCGTGACGATGACGACGGCGCCGTCGAATTCTTGGATGCTTTCGACCAAGGCCTCGATGGATTCCATGTCGAGGTGGTTGGTCGGCTCGTCCAGGAAGATCAGGTTGGAGGGGCGGGCGAGGATCTTGCCCAGCTGCACCCGGCTGCGCTCGCCGCCGCTCAAGACGGCGATCTTCTTTTCCGCCGCGTCGCCGCTGAACATCATCGTCCCCGCGATGCTGCGCACGGCCGTGCGGCCCAGGTCGATGTTGGCGCTTTGGATCTCTTCCTCCACCGTCATCGACTTGTTGAGGCGGTCGATATTGGTCTGACCGAAGTAGCCCAGTTGGACGTTGGGGTGCGAGTAGATCTCGCCGTTCGTTGGGGGGAATTCTCCGGCCATGACGTTGAGCAGGGTCGATTTGCCTTTCCCGTTCTTGCCGATGACGGCGATGCGGTCGCCCGGCTTGATCGCTAGGCTCAAGTCGCGGATCAGCGGGACCTTGGGGTCGTAGTGGAAGCTGACATTCTTAAGCTCCATCAGGCGCTCGGCGTAGAAGGGGACCGAGCGGAAGGCAAAGTCCAGGTTGTCGATGTGGGCCAGCTTCTCCAACGCCGGCATCTTTTCGAGGCGCTTGATCCGCGACTGCACGGCCGCGGCCTTGGTCGCCTGGGCGCGGAAGCGGTCGATGAAGGCCTGTTCCTGCTTGCGCTTCTTCTCCTCGTTGACCCGGGTCTTCTCGTGGATCTCCTCGTCCTGCAGGATCTGGGCGTAGAGCTTTTCGGTGCCGCCCTTGATCTTGCGCAGCTTGTTGCGGTGGATGGCGGCGGTGTGGGTGACCACGTCGTCCATGAATTCGCGGTCGTGCGAGATGAGGATCAGCTCGTTTTCCCAGTCGCGCAGGAATTGCGTGATCCAGCGGATCGAGACGATGTCCAGGTAGTTGGTGGGCTCGTCGAGCAGCAATAGGTTGGGGTTGGAGACCAGGACCTTGGCCAGGTTGAGGCGCACCTGGTAGCCGCCGGAAAATTCCTCGGGCGGCCGCGCCATGTCGGCCTCGGTGAAGCCCAGGCCGAAGAGGATGATCTCCGCCTTATAATGATAGTCCTCCTCGCCGGGCGGCAGTCCCAGGCAGGCCTCCTGCAGGACGGTCGGCTGGGAGAACTCGATCTTCTGCGCCAGGTGGCCGATGCGGTAATTGCGTGGGAAATTCACCGTGCCCGCGTCGGGTTCTTCCTCGCCTAAGATGATGCGGAACAGGGTGCTCTTGCCGTGGCCGTTGCGGCCGACCAGGCCCAGGCGTTCGCCCGAGCCCATCTGCAGGCCGACGTCCTCGAAGAGGACCCGACCGCCGTAGGATTTGCTTAAACCTTGGATCATCAACATGCGGCGGCTGCCTAGCTTGTTTTCCTCTCGCCCGCAATATCTCGATGGAGCCGATTCGAGGCCTGGAAACCCTAGACCCCTACCCGGATGGGGGAATCAAACCTCGGCCTGGCAGCCGAAGGACCCAGGCGCGGGAGCCGGAAATGAAGACGGAGCAAATTTATTTCATTTTAAATTCATATAGTTACATTGATTTTCAATTTTCTCTCGATCCGCCGTTCTCTGGCACATGCCTTGCTAATTTTCCCTATCGAAGGAACGGGGGCGCCTCTCTCTCCGCCTCCCAATCCCTCACTATAGAAAAATAAATACCGTTTGCTCCTGCCTCCGGCACTCCAGCTTGAGCTTAAGCAAAAGGGTGTTCATGTCGAATCAGGTTAAGGGCTTCAACGACCTCATCTCGGAGAGAAAAGCATCTCCCCTCAAGTTTGCCTGGGATAAATTCAAGGAAATCGGCGTGATCCGCAGCGCGGCGCCCTCGGTTCCGGCGGCCAAGCGGGCGGGCAAGCCGGCCGTTGACCCCGTCCATCGTCGGGTCCAGGAATACCAGACCCTGGTCACGAAGAAGAACCCCGCGGGTTTACGCTTAGCCCCCCCTCCGGCCGCCGCGTCGCCGAAGGCGGAGTCCCGATGGGCGGAGCAGGTCCTGAGTCAAGGCCTCCATCAGGCCAACCCGCAGCCGCGCCCGGACTTGGTCAAGGCCAAGGCCGCAGGCATCCTTTTCTTGTTCGGCGCCTAACCCGCATTTTTCGGGCTTTTCGGTTGGCGGGGGGGCTTGTGAGATTTACAATTTTCTAGGTTTCCGGCGGCCCTGGCCTCCACCGCCCCGCAGCACTCCTAAAAGCACTCCCATCGCTTACGGGCTTGGAGCTTCTGTATGGCTGACAAGGTTGGACTGGATTCGGGATCGGTCCCCCCGCAGAATATTCCACCGGCGCAGGCCGACGCCTCGAAGGCGGCGTCGCCGGCCGGCGCCGGCGGCGCCGAGTCGCCTTCCCAATATTTTTACGAGGTCGCCCAGTCGGGATACGAATTCTTGGTGAAATACGCCCAGGCCGCGGCCGAGGCGCAGAAACCCAAGGAGCTCAAGCCGGAGGAGGCCGCCGCCCATTTCGACCAGGCGGAGAAGGAATTTCAAAGCACCTACAAAGACGCCGGAACGGGCCCCGCCGCCGAGGCCCAAGCCAAATCCAAGATCGACGCCATGCAGGCCGCGATGCCGGCCCTGATGGAGCAGGCGAAAGACCCGGAAGTCCAAGCCTACCTCAAGGAATTCCAGGGCGGCGAAGCTGCGGAGGCCGAGTCGGGTGACGCCGTGGGCACGGACGTTTCGCGACAGGGAGGCGCTCCGGCTCCGAATGATCCGGCCAAGGCGAAGGCGGCCTTCGAGATCCTCTCGCGCCTGCGCGCCTTGGAGAAGGCCAAGCGCGAGTATTATTCCAAATACCGCCAGGGCTCTCAAGACGATCTCGCCCGCCGGTCTCTCGAAAAGCAGCGGAAGGCCGAGGCGATGCTGAAGGGGATGGGGGACGAGCTACGCTCTCAACCCGATTCGGCGGAGGCCCAGCGTCTGCTGGTGGAGATCGACACGACGGTCGGAGATTACGTCGCCCTGCATCGCGATTTGCAGACCTGGAAACAGGCCGCCCAAGGCCTGAAGGATCCCGCCGCCAAGGTTGCAGAGCTGAATTCGGTCCTCAAGGAATGGGCCCGGCAATACGACAAGATGCTCGACCTGAGCGCCGCCGAGGTGCAGGCCGAGGTGCAGGCGGTCAAGGACGAGATCGTCGCCGCCTTGCGGGACCATCCCAAGCTGATCTCCGCGGACCAGAAGCCGGTTCCCAACGGCGCCGAGCACGTCCGCGTGATGCTCGATAGGGTCTTTCCGCCTCCTCTCGGCGGCACGATCGTTCGGCGGGAGTTGCTTTCCGGCCTCAGCCTCGAGGGGATGGGGCATTTCGCCCAACTGTCCGTCGAGGCCGACGCGGCGATGATGTCCGCGATGCAGAAGTCTCAGGCGGGCGACGCGCAAGGGGCCAAGGAGGATTACCTGAAGGCCTTGGGCGCCTACGCCGAGCTGCGCGACGAGGCCGCCGCCCGGGCGATGGACCGGGAGATCCGCAAGCTCTTGGGCCGGGGAGAAGCCCCCATCGCAGACTACAAAATGTTGGGCCGCATCCACGCCGAGTTGAAGGGCAGCGGCTTGAAGCTGGAGGCGGAGCTCAAGGAAGAGATCGCCTCCCCCGAATGGATGGGATTCTTCTTGGAATCCTCGATGAAGGTGACCAACCGCCATTTGCGGGGCGCGGATTCCAAAGTCGCCGACGGCCAAGATCTGGCCGAAATCTTGGAGGTCGCGGAAAACCTGATTCAGGCGGTGAAAATTCGTCAGGAAGCAGGAATTGCCAACGACGATCCGGTCCAATTGATGGAGATCGATCGCCTGCAATTGGTGATGCGGAAGAATGCCGACGCCAGAAAATTGGGTTCGAAGGAACGGCTCGAGCTGCGGGAAAAGGTCGTCCGCCTGGACGTCGCGAGGTTTCCGGAATACGTCGACGCGCTCACGCGGCCGATTCGCGGCGCCTGGGAACCGGGCCTGCTCGATCGCATCGCCCATCCCGAACGCAGCGGCGCGATCGGCGTGGGCATTGTCGGGGAGGATATCGGCAGAGAGATGCTGGAGCACCTCAAGGCTTGGGAAGAGGACCTGGACCACAGCCGGCTCGAGCCGAAAACGGAGTTGGACCGGCGGGCCGACATGTCGGCGGTGCTGTCGCTGTTCTATCCGCTGACGAAGATAGGGGAGAATCCCCCGCTCAACCAAGCGCAGCTGACGCCCTTGGTCCGGCGCAACGCCGAGCACCTCCAGGCCTTGACGTCCCAGGTGATCGCCGAGCGATTTCCGATGGTGGCCCGGCAGCCCGAGCTATTGCAGGCGATGGGGGAGGATGTGTCGGCTTTAAGCCAAGAGGCCGTCCAACGCGGCGGCGCCTCCTTCGCCGCCCTGTTGCGAAACCCGAAGGGTCTCGAGGCCTTCGTGGCCATGAGCTACAAGGCCTACGATCTGGAGACCCGGGCTAAAACGCTCGAAGCCAAGGTCGAGGCGGCCAAGCTCAAAAAAATGCCCGAGGAAAAATCCGCTAAATGGCAGGCCGAGGCCTTGCACCTTCGCATGCAGGCGGCGGAGCTTTATTCCAAGCGCGGCGGCCCCCCGGAACGCGTCAAAACGGTGTTAAAGCCCGCGATGGATTTCTTCGAAGGAGTCGCCGCCGACCCCCATCTGACCGCAGCGGAACGCGCGGAATCTCTGCTGGACATCGCCAAGCTCTACCAGGCGGTGCGGCTTCCCGAGGAGGCGGCTCGAGTCTATGAAAAGATCGTCGCCATGGAGCGGGACCGATATCTCAGCGGCACGGTGGACGAAGGCCTGCACACTGCCGCGACGCTGGCCCAGGGCCATCGGGCCCTCTTGAAGGAACCGCCCGATTACGACGCGGCGAAAAAATTCTTCCAGTCCTTGCCCGGCGTGAAAGAGGCCCAACGGAGCTACGACGCCATCGTCGCCTACCAAAGATCCCAACGGTTGCCGAAGGTCCTGGGCGCCTTGGAGGCCGTGGCCGCCGAATACGCGCAAAAGTTGGAACAGCGAAAGGGCAAGGCCGAGGCCGTCAAGTTCCGCGCCGAATTCAAGGCGCGGGCGAAGCTGTTCCGAGACAAGCTGGAGAGCGGGGATTACCGCACGATCGAGGATTTGTTCGCGGTCTTCGGATACGTCCGCCACGACGCCCATCAAGGACGGGACTTTTATAAGTGGGCGGTCGGGGAGAGCGATTCCATCGATTGGCAGGAGTTCAACCAAAAATCCCTCAGCCTGCTGCAGACGGCCACCAATCCCGAGGCCACGGACCGCGATTTCGCCGCCTTGGGGCTGGAGATGGGAACCTATCTGGGGTCGGCCGGCGATTTCGATCTCTTTCAAGCCGGGGCCAAGGACGTCGCCTATTTTGGAGCGGCCTCCCAGATTTTGGATATGATGGGCAAGGACCAATACGTCGGGACCCAGGCGAAATCCTACCGCAGTGGCATTGCCAATCGCTCGGTGATTCATGAAACAGGCGTCTTCCTCGGCAACCTCTCCGTCGTCGGCGCGGAGAGCCTGAGCGAAGCGGGGAAGAGCGCCGCCCTTTGGCTGGTTCCGGCCGGCGTGGGGCGTCTCGCGGGTGCGGGGGCCCGCCTCGTGGGCGCGGGCGAACGCCTCTCCATCCTCGCCAACGTTGCGGCCTCTTCCTTGAGCGGCATGCTGGTCGAATCGGCCTGGACCGGGAATTGGGACGCCTTCTCGGCCAAAGGCCTGGCGACGACCGGCACGACCACCTTCATCAGCTATTTCGGCTACCGGCATATCGCGCGCCTCAGCCAAAAGCTCGGCGAGGCCGCCAAGCGCAGCTCCACCTTCGGGCAACGGGCCGCCGGTCAGGCGGCGATCGGTTTCTCCACCCGAGTCATGCTAGAGATGGGCGAATTCACCGCGGGCGGGCTGTTCGAGGCGGGGATGTCCTTCGCGCAGGAGGGCTTGGGGATCCAGAAGGTTTCCGAATTGGAACAAGAGGCCTCGCTGATCCTGCGGATTTTTTCCAAGGTGCTGAAGGGCGGATTCGAGGAGAAGCGCGAGAATCTCGGCGAGGGATTTGCCGGGAGATTGATCGATTACTCGACGGGGGGCTGGCTCCACGCCGTCGAGCATAAGGCCCAGCTGAAAGATCGTCAGGCGGATATCGAGTCGGCCGCGCGGGCCTTCGGCTGGAATTTGGATTTCAACGCGGCCAAGGCCTGGATCGACGAACGGCGGCCGGTGGACGGGGCCAAGGCCGGCGAAAAGGAATTGGCCGCGCTGCTGTCCATGGATCCGCGACGTTTGCAGGCGATCGCCGAGGATCCTTCGAAAATCGCCCAAGCCAGGGAGGCGGTTCAAAAGCTGTACCCGGATTTGGATCCGAACTCCTGGGAGGCCCAGCTGCGCGCCTTTCAAGTCTTGGACTATTTCGAGGTCAAAGGAAAGAAAGGCATTGCCGAGCAGTTCTCCGAGTTTCAAAAAACGGCGGAGTCCTTGGGTACCCGATCCCCCGAGCACCTGTCGGCCTATTACGAATTGGCCTTCCGCGGCCTGACGCCCAAACAAGCGAAGAAGATGGCGAAAGAGCTCGCCTCGACGCCGAAGCTCAACGACAAGCTCGATGTGCTGGTCGACGCCTATGTCCGACCGGGAGCCAGGCTTGGGGCCGACTTGAGGGACTCGATGCGGGCCGAGGTGGTTTTGAGCCTCCTCGAAGAGGCCGTCACATCCAAAAAATCTCCCGGCGCCTTATTGGAGCGGGATGTCCAAGCGGCGACGCCATTGGCAAAGGCGCCCGGAGCGAGGCCGGACGCAGGGCCCTATCGAACTCAAGCCAATTTCGCCGGCCTGCCTTGGACCTTGGGCGACATCTACGAAGGCTTTGCCAAGTTTCTCGGCATCACGACGCAAAAGGCCGCGAAAGAACAGGGATGGAAACAGCTCGACGCCTGGGTCGAGACGACGAGCCGCGATCCCGGGCCGAGCTCCGACGCCGTTTCCTCCGAGGCCCTGGCCAGGGTCATCGCCCAAGGCGGCAAAAAACCCGCTCGCGCCGCGGACACCCTGGTAGAGGGGAGCGGCATCACCCATCCCGGGCTGGCGGAGAAACTTCAGCTTCGTTTCGAGCGGATGGGTCTCGATGCGGGGCAGATCTCCGCCTTGGCCAAACAAGCGGCGAAATTTCAAAAGGGCCTCCGGGCGATCGCGGAAGGGCTTTTGGGGAAGGGCGCCCCCGACACCCCGCAGGGGCAACTGTTGGCGGCCGAGCTACTGCTGAAGGCGGTCGAGTTTGGGGAGCAAGGGAAGAATCCGGCGAAAGTGCTTCAATATTTTGAGAACGTCGCCCAGGACCTGGGGGAGGCCAAGCCGCAGCTCGATGCCGCCGCGGAAAAGCTGCTCCAGGCGCGCGATGTTCACCACAGCCCCGCGGCCTATTCCGTGAAAACGACCTTGTTCTTGAAGGCGCTTCAGGACTCCGCCGCCGGAAAAAGTTTCGAGGCAAGTCTGGCTGCCTGGACGAAGCCCGCCGTTTTGGGGCGCATCGCGGAGGTGCTGCTGGAGACGGAGGCCACCGGCGTCAGCACGCCGCAAGGACGCCTGCGTATCACGAAAAAGTTCATCGCCTTGTTGGGAGCGGCCGGAAGTCCGAAGACCTTATTGGGCGCCCTTTACCCCGCCGAGGCGAGGCCGGTACCGCTCAATCTCCAAGGCATCGCTTCGTTGGAGGAGGTCGGTGGCCAAGCCCGCACGAAGTACGCCGAGATCGAGGTCGAGGCCGCCAAGGCCTGGCTTTTTCCGAATCCGGGCCGCCAGGTGGAGGTCTACAACCCCGTCACGAAGACCTGGATCCCCGCCAAGGAGGGGCAGACCCTCAAAAACGGGACATGGATCCGCCAAGAGGGCAAGGACCTGGGTCGCAAGCTCTTCACCTTGACGCCCGAGGGAGATGTCTACCTCGAGGAGATCGGCAGCGTCGCGCGCCGCATGGAAGAGGGCGGTAGCGTGCTGCGGGCCCTGCATGAAAATTTCCCCGCCTGGTTCGGGGTCGGAGAAGCCCTCTCCATGCGGACTTTCGGCGATCTAACGAAGATCGTTCCCGAATTTTTCCGCCGGGTGGAGGACGACCGAAATCCCGATTGGGATCGGTGGTACACCGAGATAGAGAACGCCGTCTCCGCGCTGGAGCCGGCGGTGCAGGCGCTGCCCGCGCACCAGCAGGCGGAGTTTCGCATCGCCTTGATGCGGAAGCTGGCCGGCGGCGAGCTGACGGTCGAGCGGGCGCGGGCGATTGCGGAAGCGGTGCTGAAATCTCCCCTCGATCCGACTCTGTTCTCGGCCGGAGAGGGAAGGCACTTCGGCGACTTCTTCGGGGACTTCGAGGCCCGGCAAGCCAAGCAGGATTACGGCAACGTCTTCGGCGATGAGACGCCGCTCGGCGTTCAAGGTTTGTCGGAGCATGAGTTCGATGTGTTCGGCGCCGGAGAGGAAATGCCGCCGCCCCCCGAGGAAGTGGTCCCGCAGGCCATCGCGGCGGCCGAGGAGGATTGGTGGCTAGGGGACGGAACCGCCCCCGACACGGAATTGGCTGGAGTCGACGCCGTCGAAAACATCATTCCGTTCTTGCCTCCGGAGCGATCGAAGGCCCCGACGGTGAAGTACCCGGGACAGCTCGCCGCCGCCCGCCTCGGCCAACCCGAGGCGATCGCCAAGCTCCTGGGACAGGAGGCCATGGCGGAGGGGATGCGGCAGATGGAGGCGGCGCTTCAGGACTCCGCCGAGCCGGCGCAAATCTTCATCCGCCTCCCCAAGGGAGAATCGCGCGAAGACGCCATGGTCGCTGTCAGCGAGAAGGCGGACGCCTTGAGGCTGGCCTTGGAAGATTTCGGCGGGCCAGGGGAGTTGGTGTTTTTCACCCCGACCGGAAAGAGAGTCCTCATCAAAGTCGAGGTCGAAGGCGCGGCAGCGATGAGCCCTCCGCCCAAGCCCTTGTTTCAAGAGGAAGACGAGGCCGAAGCCGCCGCCTATTACGACGAGGTCTTGCGGGCCTTGCAGCACGACACCGATCCGTCGGGGTACGTCCCGCCGAAGGCCGAGGCGGCCCCGTTGCCGGATGAAAAGGACTTACTCCACGGTCCCGTGCGAGACCGCATGGCCAAGGCCCTCACCGATTTCCTTGGGATGCAGGTGAACCGAGCGAGGATGGCCGAGGCCTTTCCCGCCGCCGCGGAGGTCTTTAAGGTCTTCGAAGGGGCGGGTGAATTGATTAAGCGCATCGCACGCAGCGGCTGGGGTTCCAAGGATTGGGCCGATCTGAAAAAAGAGCTGGAGTCGCTGCGGCCTCGGATCGAGGCCGCCGACTCACTTTGGGTTCAATCCCAGTCGGCGAAGTACTACATGTCCTTCCTGGACACGGCCTTTATGCCCTTGGTGCTTCGTACCCACAACGCGCCGACGGAGGCGGAGATCCCGGTCCAGGCGATCCAAACCCCCGAATGGCTCGACTCGCCGGATTTCGAATTAGGGATGTTGGATGACGCGGCGCGGGCCCGCGAGGGGAAGCCGCCGCGTTTTGCGGCGCCCGCGATGGTCTTGCAAACGATGGATGCAGAGGCGGCAGCGAAGCTGGAGACAGCGGTCTTGGAGAAGGCCGAGGCGCTCGGGTTGGAGCTTGTCGCGAAAAAGCCCGGCAAGTTCGAGTTTCGCACTCCGATGGGCGGTAGTTTCGAAGTGAAGATCGAGGCCGTCCCGCGCCGCATATCGCTGGATCCCAAGGCAGACAAGATCTCGCTGGAGACCGCGAGCTACCTCGAGCGTAGCGGAGACAGTTGGATTTTTAAAAACCCGGGGAAAGAGTCCTGGTTTATCGGTGCGGACGCGCGCGGCGTGATTACCGGAGAGCCGGTCCTGCGAGACGGAGACCTGCTCGTGTCTTTCGATGGGCAGGCCGTGGTTCTCGAAGACCCGGTGCTGCGCGCCAAGCCGGCCTTCCGCACCGGCTCGGGCGTGAGCGCCCTGAAAATCCCCGAGCACCCCTTCGACAAGATCCCGCCGCCGCAGGAGCTGCGGGACCGCGGCGTCCGGCTGGGAAGGAATTTCGAAAAAATTGAAGTCACCTACCGGGCGAAGCCGGGCGAGAAGCTTCTGATCCGCCGCCCCGGACAACCGGAGCCGCTCGAGGTGAAGCCCCTCAACGAGGCGGCCTCGGGCGGCAAGTCGGCCAAGGCGCGTCCCGTCGCGGTCGCCCTTCAAGCGGGCGACGTCCTCGAGATCCACACGGTCGCGGTCGGCAAGAAGAACCCGGTGGCGAGCTTTCCCTTCGGGACCTACGGCGGCCTTGTCGGATTGCCGAAACTTTCGAGTCAAAAACCGGTCCTGGCCGGACAACTCACCGCCGCGGATCGGGAGGCCGTGACGCTTCAGGACCTGCCGGCGGTCCCTCCGCCCGCCGCGCCTCCGTGGAGCGACCTATTGGCGGGCGCGCATCGCATCGTCCTTCATGCGGTTCCTTTCCTGCCTTTGATGCCGGTCTTCGTCGACGCGGTCTTGAGTCAGGGCTTGTTGGGCGGCGGGGCGCAGCTGTCGATGGCGTGGTTCGGAAAAATCGGCGACAAGCTCAAGGGCCTGCTTTCGGGTCCATCGAAAGAGGAACCCGCGCAAGCGACACCGCTAGCCCAGGCCGATACCGTCTCGCCCCTGGAAGCGGGCACCTATGTCTGGGACGCCGGATTCGATATCCGCTATCTCCCGGAATCCGCCGACGTCGAGATTCGTCACCCGGCATTGACGGGAGAAGATGTCCTGGCGCTGTTGCGCCGGGACGGGCAGGACTTTTGGGTCTTGCCGCGCAGCGAGGTCGTCAAGGTCCTCGATGCGGGAGGCCGGCCCTTACGTCTGGAGAACGGGTTTGATTCCCAGACAGGGGAAAAAATTTCTCGGGGATACCGGGTGCCCGACCAGGCCTATTTGCGGATCGGGACCCGTCTCTTCGCTCGGCAGGGCTCGCACTGGGTTCTTCTCCAGGAGGACCCTTGGAGCGGGCGGATTTTCCGCCTGACTGGGGCTCTCGAATTCGAGATCCCCGTCGAAGTTCCTAGGAGTCAAGACGAGGCCCTGATTCCCGTCGCGGCCCCCATGCCCGAGCCCAGGACTGTTTCCGCCGCCGGCCTCGACAAGGACGCAAAAAAAATCGACGTCGAAGCGCTTCCCCTCGCCGTCCAGGACAACCAACCGGACAAGCCGCGCCGCGCCGCCTACGCGCAAAATCAACCGACCTTCGCTTACGGTTCCTTCGCCGCCCACACTGACGAGGGCTTGGGAGGCAAGTCGGTGAACGAGGACGCCTACGGCGTGCTCCCCGAATACGGCGTGGCGGTCGTCGCCGACGGCATGGGCGGCATGGGCGGCGGCGACAAGGCCAGCGCGGTGGCGGTCGCCAAGCTCGCGGAGATCGTCAAAGACCCGAATTGGAACGGGGACCTGAAGCAGGCGCTGATCTTGGCGGGCCGTGCGGTCAATCAGGAGGTCAATCCGCCGAGCGATCCCACGAAGAAGGCGGGGACCACCGCGGTCATCCAACGCGTCATCCAAAAGGGTGGAAAGACTTTCGCGGAGATCGCCCACGTCGGGGACGCCGGCGCCCTAGTCCTGCGGCCCAAGTCCGACGGAGGCTTCGAGGTCGTCTTCGCCACCCGCGAGCAATCCATGGTCGCCGAATGGCGCAATTTGGGGTCTTTGAAGAACACCATGGAGATGCGTTGGTCCCCTCAGGCCCATGTCGTGTCGGGCGGCCTGGGTCTGCGCAAGGACGCGAAGCCTGAGTTCGCCTCCGTGGAATTGCAGCCGGGGGATTGGACCCTCTTGTTCTCCGACGGGATCGGCGACAATTTTTCCAAGGATGAATTGTCGGTCCTGGTCCAAAGCAGCAAGACGCCCGAAGAAGCCCGCGACCGGATCCTGGCGGCCCTTCGCCTCAAGATGGAGCGCCTGCAGACCGCATCGGCGCAGCTCGAGGCGGGGCAAGACGTCTTCCTAGTTCCGGTCCAAGAGAAGGGAGCCGATATCGAGGAATTGGAGATGCTCCCCATCGACGGCTGGCAGGACTATTACCTGGGCGAGGGCGGCAAGGTGGTCGGGCGCGCGGTGCGATTCAAGGATGCGCAGGGTCAGGTGCGCACCGGAGTGGAGGTGCCTTGGGCGGAGGGGCGCTTCGCGGTACGAAACGCGAAGGGCGAGATGGAATATTTCCGAGGAGAGGCCGTCCAAGGCCTGGACTATTTCCTCCCGGTGGACCGTTACAAGGCCGACAACGTCTCGATCCACGTCTACAAGCACGAGTTGCTGCCCGCGGCCGCCGAGGCGCTAGACGTGGCGCCCACCAACTCTCAGCTCGAGGAAGAATGGCGCATCGACGACGTGCTCGACGAGACGCCGCAGACCTTGGTCTCGAACATCCCGCCCACCCAGAAAATGAAACCGGTCCAAGGCGAGGCCCCGCCGCCTCCCACCGTCAAGCTGGCGCCCATCGCCGAGGAGATCCCGCCGACCTACAAGTTGATTCAGGCCGTGTCGGCGCCGAAGCATCCGGAAGAGCCCGGCACGCCGGCTTCCCCAATCTTGGCCCGCGTGGGCACCAAGGAGATCGACCTCTCCCTTGCCAGGAAGGAGCCTCAGGTCGTCTACCGCGAGGGTCCGGTCCTGGTGGAGCTCTCGGTCGATGCTTTGGGCCGGTACTTGCTCAAGGGCAGGGGCTTCCACTGGGGGAGCAAGCCCGTCACGGTGGAATTCGAAGGGAAGAAATTCCAGTTGAGCCGCATGAAGCCCAGCGCGCCGCCTCTGGAGGCCAAGTCCGCCCGGTCGCCCGATATCGAAAAAACGCACGTGGCGATCGTCGTCGGGGCCTCGGATTTCAAGACGGGCCTCTCCGAGTCCAAAGGGGAATTGGCTGCCTCCGACATCCCCGCCGGCGTCGCGATGGAGCTGGTGGCGATGCCCACCGCTCTTTGGGACCGCGACTCCGACAAGAACGAGGTGCGGGTGGAGGACGTGCTGGCCGAGAAGCCGGTCTCCGTCGGCACCCTGACGCGGGAGGAAGCGGGCGGGCTGACCTTGCAGCTCCGCAAGGAGCTGCTGCCCGCTTACCAGGTCGATGTGCGGGACTCGAGCATGGCGTTGAAAAAGGGCGCTAAGGGATCGGTTTACGACCCGATCGCCCTGGCGGAAGGCGACCGCATCGGGATCGGCCCGACGGGGATTATGAAGTTCGTCGTCGCCCGGGATGAACAAGGCCGGCTGGTCCTGCGGCCGGACGGCATCGACCAAAAGGTCCGCGTCCACTTGTCGGCTTCGGGCATCGTCTCCGCGAAGTCCGAACAGCCCTCTCCCTTCAAAAAAATGATCGAGGATTCCATGAAGGCCAAGGGGTCCGAGGAACCCGCGTTGCCCGCGCTTTCTCCCGAAGAGCGCTTGGCCCAGGCCTCCTACGTTTCCCCCAAGGAGAGGCTCGGGATCGTCCGCGACGACAAGGTCTTGTCCGACCCCCTCAGTTTCCTAAGGTACATAGATTCCACCAAGCGCCTGCTGGGTCCGGAGTTGAGCAAAAAGCTGGAATTTTTACTGGTCGACAGTCCCGAGGGCCGGGTGAGGATTCAAAAGCTGCGCGAGGCGGTTGCCCGGCGGGCCGGACATTCCTATCCCAACGTGGACCAGTTGCGCGAATACGCGGTACAGGCCTTGCTCCAGGAAGGGATAGATATTTCCGAGCGCGCCCTCAAGGAGCTGGGCCTGCAAAAATCCCTGGGCGTCGTGAATTTGACCTTGGGCGAGGCCTTCTTGCCGCAATTGTATCCCAACGACGTCCCCGTGGCACTGGCCTCCGAGGAGCGGAAGGTCTGGATCTTGGGAGACTCGGGTTTTTCCGCCCTCTTTAACCCGCAGCATTCCGCGACCTTCATACCGGGATCCATCTTGGGAGAAATTCGCGCGCGAGGCTATCTCGAGGCCGTCGCCGGCAACATGCTTGTCGCCGGGCATCAATTTTCATTCAAACCCTATCCTGGATCCCTCGGGACGGCCGTGCCCGTCGTGCAGCTGGAGGGGCAGTTGTTTTCCTTCCGACAATCGGGCGATGTCCGGGCCGTCTTCACTTTCACTTCCCTGGCCAACCCCAAGCATCAAGTCGTCGTCGAGGGGCCGCTCGGGACGGATCCGAAACTGGCGATCGAGGTGGCGAGGACTTCCGCGAAGCAGGCTGGGAAAGCGACGGCGATGGAAGACATCCTTCCTCTCCTGCTGTTGGAGAATCCGCAAAACATCCCCGTCAAGCTGTCCTTGGAACTCCGCGCCTTTCAGATCCTTGGTTGGATCGGGGATCAGAATGGAGAGACCCCGCGGGCCTATTCGGTGCTGGAGGGCGCCAAGGACCTGGTCGACAAGTGGGGGGATCCCGTTGACATGCATAATACCCTTGTCGAGATGGAGTTTTTGGACCGCTATTCCCTCAGCCTGCGCGCCGCGGATCGCGAACTTGCGGAGACCCTCTTGAAGATGGTCCAGGACAACTATGGGGCCTCCCTGGATCCCAAGCAGATTCGCGGGCCGGAGGCGTTTTCTGACGAGCGAGGGAAGGGGCTCCTCCTCCGCCTTATCCTGGGCCAGCCCGCAGGCGCCACAACGGTCGGGAAGATGCTGGAAGTGAAGGCCTACGGTCCCGATTGAGTGGGCGAGCTGTCCCGGCCCGCGCAGCGAAAATAGGACTTCCGATTTTAAAGCAACTTGCCCAAATCCCGGGCGAAAAGCTATAACGTCCATAGCTCGGGGTTTATCCGCCTTCAAACCACTCCAATAAACCCCTTTATCCAACGATCGACATTCCAGGGGGCCGCATGTCCGCGACGGGGATACTCCTATCCGCACGCTTATTTGGCGCATCGACCCGCGATGTGGGACAGCCATGCCCGCGATCGGGGTCGCGGGGCGCAGATCTCGCCGTCGGGGTGCTGAGCCCCGCGCAGCGAGAGGCCTGGCGCGACTTGCAAGCGGAGACCGATCCCGCGCTGCTCGCCCGCGCCGCTCTGGACTTCGCCGCCGGCCTCGAGGCCTCCGGGTCTTCGGCCGCGTTCGCCTATTACCGGATGCTGGACGATCCCGCCTTTTCGCCGGAAATCCGCGCTCAGGCGCAGCGCCGCTTGTCGGTTCTGGCCGGGGGAGGTCCAGTTGGCGAGCGCTTGGAAATTCGGCTCGGAGGCTTCTTCCGCGAGGCGAGCGACCCGGCGATGCTGGGAGCCATGACATCCGCCGGCCTGGTCTTTCGGACGCTGCGCATCGGGACCCTCGGCCGGCTCTTGGCCCGGCCGCGGGCGCATGGGCTCACCCGCGGCACCGGGGCCTCGCTGGCCGCCGGGGCGGCGGGATTCGCGGCGGAGGTGCCCGCCTTCGTCTTTGCCCGCCGAGGCTTGGAGGGGGTGTTGGGCGGCGAGGCCCATGCGACCGGGATCGGCGAAGACCTGGCGCGGACCGCGTTGCATCTGGGCTTGCTCAAGGGAGTGGGCGCCGCGACCGGTAGCCTGACGAGATCCCCCTTGGCCGGGCAGGCCGGGATCTTCGCGGGCATCGCGACGGCGCAGGTCGCGGACCGACATTTGGGCTTAAGCCCGGCGGGAGATTTTTCCTCGCTGCTCTTCGAGTCCCTGGCGACCTACCTTCATTTTCAGGCGGGAGGCCGCCTCGCGCAGGCCGCTCTCGGCCCGCGTTTCGGCGCCTGGTCGCGGGAGTTGGAGCTGCGCGCAAAAATGCAGGAGGGCGGGTTTCCGAGGGGCGGAGTCGGTTTGGCGCCGCGACACGCCTTCGCGGCGCCGGGCGCCGGGTCCGGGAACTCGGCCGCCGGCCTCGAGGCCCGACCGCGGCTCCCCGACCGCTTCTTCAATTTCAGCCAGGAAAGCGGGACCGGCTCCGACCTGCGAACCGTCACGCGCCGCTTCGGCGAAAAGCTCGCGGAGCAGTTGCGCCAGGACCCCGAGGCACCCGGGCTGCGCAAACTGAGGGAGCAGGTCGCCAAGACCTCTTCCGCCGTCCAAGAGGTCTATGGAGAGCTTCTGCTAAAGGTCTCGGAACGCGAGCTCGAGCGCTCGGCCGTCGACCGCGTCGAGGACCTGCTGCTCGGCGCCGGCTCGGTCTTCGCCTACGTCTCCGAGCTGAATCCCCTGCGCCGCGCGCGGGGTTCCTTCTACGACAGCCTGGTGCAGGAGGCCTTCGAGCGCAGCCTGGTCGAGCGGGACGCCGAGGCCCTCGGCTCCTTGATGCGCGTGGTCTCCCAGGAGCCGGGGATCCCCGCGCTGGAGCGGTTTTTCCGGCAGCGCGAATGGCACCGCCGCTACGGCCTCGAGGTCTTGCAAACCGCCTCCGCGGAGGTCTTGCCGGACCCTTGGCGGGCCGCCGTCGCGGCGCTTCCCCTGGGCGAGCGACAAGTCGGTCGCGCCGCCGCCGATCTCTCCCGCCGACTGATCGCCGATTACTTGAAGGCCTATCACGCCCGCAAGATCGCGCCGGAATTCCGCAACCCCGCCCGCAACGCCCTGATCGCCGTCCACAAAGAACAGGGCCCGGTTCTGCAGGCGATGGATCTGCCCGTCCTCCGTCGCGGCCTGGTGGGGATGTTCGAATTGCTGCGGGGCGACCCGGATTGGGGCAGGGTATTGGCCGCCGCGGCCGGTCAGGCCTTTCGCAGCCCCGTGCCCGTCCTCTACCTGGACCGCCTCTTCAAGCTGACGGCCACCGAGGGGCCCATGGAAAAATTGGGAGACCTCGCCTTTCCCAAGCCCTTCGACCTGGAACAGACGAGGGCTGTCTTCCAACCGGAAGTGGCAAGGAAGGATTGGCGCGTGGCCGGAGGGAAACTTAACCGCGGTTTCGAGACCGGCTTCCTCGACGACGCCCCCTTCGCCTCCAAGCTGGCGCGTTTCTACCAAGACCTGCCGGGCTTGGCGAACTCCGTCGAGGCCGCGCGGCGCCGCGCCGCCTTCCACGCGCGGGCCGCCGACTTGCTGCGCGCCCGCGCGGAGGGGAATCGGGCCTTGGGTCTGAGGTCGGCGCAGTCCCCGCTCCACGGCATGGACCTCCTGGACCTCCTCGACCTGCAAGCCACGCCCCTCTCGCAGCTCGCGCGCGAGACCTTCCTGAAGGGCGAGGTCGACTTGCAGCTGCTCAGCTACGCCCAGATGCAGGAGCTCTGGCTGCGGCAGGAGCAGAGCCGGGTCTCCAAGGATCCCGCGCTGTCCCTGTTCCTGCCTTCGGGCAGGAGCGCCTCGGGGCGGCCCACCGTGGCCGTGGTCGCCCCCGCCGCCGCCCTGACGCTGGAGGAGAAGGCGGATCGCGCCCTGCGGGTGGCCGGCTGGGCGGTCCACGAATTCGAACACTACGCGCATCATCGGGCGCTGCCCTTCCAGGACCCGGCGGGCCTGCTGCGCGCCGAGATGCGGGCCTCGTTGGAAGAACTGCACTTCTTGCTGAAGAACGGCGAGGTCTCGGAGTGGGAGCGGATTCGCCCGCTGGCGCCGCAGGGATTGGGGATTTACCTGCGCTCGAGGGTCGAGCAGGATTATCTGGGGGAGCCTCGCCTGCGGTAGCCGGCGGTGCGGCGGGGGGGGCCGATGCCGAATCCTCTGGGCAAACGGCGGCGGGGCCCTTAGCATGGCCGCATGACGAAACGCTCGACCTTGGTCCTGCTTGGGTTTCTCCTGTTGAGCGTCGCGGTGCAGGCCGCGGGCGCCTGGGCGACCTTTTCCGAAATTCCAACTTGGTATCAGGGCCTGAACAAGCCCGACTGGAATCCCCCGCCCTGGGTCTTCGGCCCCGTGTGGACGGTCCTGTATGCGTTGATGGCGGTGGCCGCCTGGCTCGCCTGGCGGGAGGTCGGACTGCGCAGCGGGGCGCTGCGCTTATACTTCTTGCAGCTGCTGCTCAACCTCCTATGGTCCTACCTATTTTTTTGGGGACATTCGCCCTTCCTGGCCCTGATCGACATCGGGCTCTTGTGGCTGGCGATCGGCGCGACGACGCTCGCGTTTCGGCGGGCGCGGCCCCTGGCTGGAGCCTTGCTGCTGCCTTATTGGGGCTGGGTGGGCTTCGCGGTCGCGCTTAATTTTTCGATCTGGCGGCTCAATCCTTAGAGAGCTTCGCGCATCCTTCTCCTTTTATTTGTTTTTTTCAGAGTTTTCCGCGGGGCGGTTGCGGGCGGCGTTGCGCTCGTTGATGTGCAGCCCGATCAGGTAGGTCACCATCACCACCAAATAGAGCTGTCCCAGCACCGCCTCCATCGAGACCAGCATGCGGCTCCAGGGCGAGGCGGGCATGATGTCGCCGAAGCCCAGGGTGGTGAGGGTCGTGAAGCTGAAATAGATGAAATAGTAGAGCTCCGAGAATAAGTGTTTGCCCCGGGCGGGAAGGTTGAAGAGACGCTGGTCGAAGAAAAAGGCGCCCGGGTCGAGATCCTGGAGGAAGGAGTAGACGAAGGCCCAGATAAAGCCCAGCAGGAGGTAGATGCAGAGGGCCGCGAAGATGGTGTTGGAGGTCGGCGCCCGGCTGCGGATGACGTGCCTCAGCAGCAAGCCCGCCGTATATATAAGGTAGAGCCCGTTGACCGCCGTCCCGGTCAAAATCAAGAGGTGGTTGCTGACGGCATGGCTGGTCCAGGTCAAGGCCTGGGCCAGGATCACCAAGGCGAGGGCGGTGATGGCCAGGTGCTTGCGTTCGCTGACCGCGAAGACCCCCATGATAAGGACCAAGGAGAAGGCCAGGTCGAGGAGTGCGATCCCGACGACTTCGGTCGCGATTAAGGGATGGATCAGGTAGGGGAGTAGGAGCGCCAAAAACAGGAATAGGAAGCGCCGGTGGAAGATGGCGTCGCGCAGCTGGAGGAGTTGGGCCTTCAAGGCCCCCGAAGATGCCAAAGCCCCGTCATGCTGTCAACGCGAGGTCCCTGAAAATTCCGAACCTTTGTCGGGGAAAAATGAAGCAACACTTCAGGTCGTGGGTAGTCCCGAGTCGCGAGATTGTGTACAAATAGGGCCGGGAAAAAGCGGCGGCCCGGCCAGGGGATTTCGGAGGCATTTTTCAAAATACCTTCTTGAAATCCATAAATTATGTGTGGCATAGAGCTATCCCTTTTGCCCTTTTTGAGATTCTGGACACATTTTGAGGATTTATGGACCGGCAAGAAATCCGCAAAAAGCTTGAAGAAAATGGCCTTTACGATCCGCGGTTTGAACACGATTCCTGCGGCGTCGGGTTCGTCGTCCACATGAAGGGCAAGAAGTCCCACGACATCATCGAGAAGGCCCTGCTCAGCCTTAACCATCTCGAGCACCGCGGCGCCTGCGGCTGCGAGGTCAACACCGGGGACGGGGCCGGCATCTTGATCCAGCTCCCCCACGCCTTCTTGACCAAGGTCTTCGGCCAGGTCGGAATCCAGCTTCCGGAAGAGGGGAAGTACGGGGTCGGCACCCTGTTCCTCCCCCAGGACCCCGAACAGCAGAAGAAGGCCGAACAGATCCTCGAGCACGTCGTGGCCGAGGAGGGGCAAAAATTTCTGGGCTGGCGCCCGGTGCCGGTCGACGCCTCGATGCTGGGCAATATGTCCAAATCCGCCATGCCCTTGATGAAGCAGTTCGCCATCGGCATCGGCGACAAGGGCCCCAACTTGCCGGGGCCGGCCGACGACGCCTGGGAGCGCCGGCTCTTCATCATCCGCAAGGTCTTCGAAAACGCCGTCCGTTTCTCGCGGATGAAAAACTGGATGGACGTCTACATCCCGTCCCTCTCCAGCCGTACGCTCATCTATAAGGGGATGCTGACCTCGGGGCAGGTGAATCCCTATTTCCCCGACCTCTCCGACCCCGACATGGTGACGGCGATCGGGCTGGTGCACTCGCGCTTCTCGACCAACACCTTTCCCAACTGGGAGCTGGCGCATCCCTTCCGCTACATCGCCCACAACGGCGAGATTAACACGCTGCGCGGCAACATCAACTGGATGCGCGCCCGCGAGGCCCTTTTCGCCTCGCCGCTCTTCGGAAAAGAGATCAAAAAGGTCCTGCCGGTGGTGCGCGAATTCGGGTCCGACTCGGCCGTCTTCGACAACGCCCTCGAGATGCTGGTGCAGGGGGGCTACTCGCTGCCGCACGCGGTGATGATGATGATCCCCGAGGCCTGGAGCGGCCACGAGACGATGAGCCGCGAAAAGAAGGACTTCTACGAGTACCACAGCTGCCTCATGGAGCCCTGGGACGGCCCGGCCTCCATCGCTTTCACCGACGGCCGCATGATCGGCGCGGTCCTGGACCGCAACGGGCTAAGGCCCAGCCGCTACTACGTCACCAAGGACGACCTGGTCATCATGGCCTCGGAGGTCGGCGTCATCGACGTCCCGCCCGAGCAGGTCCTGCTCAAGGGCCGCCTGCAGCCGGGCAAGATGTTCCTGGTCGACATCCAGCAGGGCCGCATCATCGACGACGCCGAGCTCAAGCACGGCCTCGCCACCGCCAAGCCCTACGGCGAGTGGCTCAAGAAAGAGCTGGTCAAGCTCGAGGAGCTGCCCGCCTCGCCGCACCTGCCCGAGCCCGACCACGCCACCGTGACCAAGCGGCAGGCGATGTTCGGCTACAGCGTCGAGGATATCAATTTGTTGATGCGGCCCATGGCGGCCAACGGCGAGGAGGCCATCGGATCGATGGGCACCGACACGCCCTTGGCGGTGCTCTCCGACAAGCCGCAGAACCTCTTCAATTATTTTCAGCAGCTCTTCGCCCAGGTGACCAACCCGCCGCTCGACGCGATCCGCGAAGAAATCGTCACCTCGGTCCACACCACGATCGGCGCCGAGGGCAACCTGCTCGATCCCAAGCCGGAGAGCTGCCACCAGATCCAGCTCGTGAACCCGGTGGTCGACAACGACGAGCTGGCCAAGTTGAAGCAGCTGGCCGACAAGCCTTATCGCGGCTTCAAGTCGCTTACCCTGCCGATGCTGTTCAAGGCCTCGGAGGGCGCGCAGGGCTTGGTGGCGGCCGTCGAGAGGCTTTGCGCCGAGGCTACCGCGGCGATCAAAGACGGCTGCAATATCTTGATCCTCTCCGACCGCGGCGTCGACCGCGAACAGGCGCCCATCCCCAGCCTGCTGGCGACGGCCGGCGTGCACCACCATTTGGTGCGCGAAGGCACGCGCTCGAAGGTCGGCCTGGTCCTCGAGTCGGGCGAGCCCCGCGAGGTGCACCACTTCGCCCTTTTGGTCGGCTACGGCGCGGGGGCGATCAACCCCTACTTGGCCTTCGAGACCTTGGACGACCTGATCCGCGACGGCGTCCTCGAGAACACCGACCACAAGACCGCCGAGCTCAAGTACATCAAGGCCGTGAAGAAGGGCATCGTCAAGGTCATGTCGAAGATGGGCATCTCGACCATCCAAAGCTATCGCGGCGCCCAGATCTTCGAGGCCATCGGGCTCAACAAAGAGCTGATCGACAAGTACTTCACCCATACGGCCTCGCGCATCCAGGGCATCGGCATCGAGGAAGTCTGCCAAGAAACCCTGAAGCGCCACCGCAGGGCCTTCCCAGAGCGGGTCGGCGGGCCCCTGCTGCTCGACGTCGGCGGCCAATACCAATGGCGCCGGGGCGGCGAGTACCACCTGTTCAATCCGGACACCGTGGCCAAGATGCAGGCGGCGGTGCGCGGTGACTCTTACCAGGATTTCAAAGAATATTCCAAAGCGGTCAATGACTTAAGCCAGAGCCTCTGCACCCTGCGCGGCCTCTTCGAGTTCAAGAAGGGGAAATCGATTCCGATCGAGGAGGTCGAGCCCGCCAAAGAGATCGTCAAGCGCTTCAAGACCGGCGCCATGTCCTACGGCTCGATCAGCGCCGAGGCCCACGAGACGCTGGCCGTCGCGATGAACCGCATCGGCGGCAAGTCCAACACCGGCGAGGGCGGCGAGGATCCCTTGCGCTTCATCCCGCTGCCCAACGGCGACTCGAAGAACAGCAAGATCAAGCAGGTCGCCTCGGGGCGCTTCGGCGTCACCAGCGAGTACCTGGTCAACGCCGAGGAGCTGCAGATCAAGATCGCCCAGGGCGCCAAGCCCGGCGAGGGCGGCCAGCTGCCGGGACACAAGGTCTATCCCTGGATCGCGAAGGTCCGCTTCTCGACGCCGGGCGTGGGCCTGATCTCGCCGCCGCCGCACCACGACATCTATTCGATCGAGGACCTGGCCCAGCTGATCTTCGACCTGAAGAATTCCAACCCGCGCGCCCGCGTCAGCGTCAAGCTGGTCGCCGAGGTGGGCGTGGGCACGGTCGCCGCCGGCGTCGCCAAGGCGAAGGCCGACCTGGTGCTGATCTCCGGGTACGACGGCGGCACGGGCGCCTCGCCGCAGACCAGCATCAAGCACGCGGGCATTCCGTGGGAATTGGGCCTGGCCGAGACGCAGCAGGTCTTGGTGATGAACCGCCTGCGCGACCGGATCACCGTCGAGGTCGACGGCCAGATGAAGACCGGCCGCGACGTCGCGATCGGGGCCCTGCTGGGCGCCGAAGAGTTCGGCTTCGCGACCGCGCCGCTGGTGGCGATGGGTTGCATCATGATGCGCGTCTGCCATCTCAACACCTGCCCGGTCGGCGTCGCCACCCAAGACCCCGAGCTGCGCAAGAAGTTCGCCGGCCAACCCGAGCACGTGGTGAATTTCTTCTTCTTCATCGCCGAGGAGCTGCGCGAGCTCATGGCCGAGCTGGGCTTCCGCAAGGTCGAAGAGATGATCGGCCGCTCCGACCTGCTCGATTTCAACCGCGCCATCGCGCATTGGAAGGCCAAGGGCCTCGACCTAAGCCCGATCTTCGAGCGGCCCAAGGTAGGTCCCGAGGTTGCCACGCGCCGCGTGACGGAGCAGGACCACGCGCTCGAAAGCGTTCTCGACTATCAACTGCTGCCCAAGGTGAAGTCGGCCATCGAGACCGGCGAAAAGCTCGTCGTCGCGAGCCCCATCACCAACCGCAACCGCACCACCGGCGCCATCATCGGCAGCGAGGTCTCGCGCAAGCACGGCTTCAAGGGCCTGCCCGAGGACACGATGACGCTCAAGTTCCAGGGCTCGGCGGGGCAGAGCTTCGGCGCCTTCGTCCCCAGCGGGATGACGCTGATCCTCGAGGGAGACGCCAACGACTACGTCGGCAAGGGCCTCTCCGGCGGCAAGCTGATCGTGTTTCCGCCCAAGGCCTCGACCTTCGTCCCCGAAGAGAACATCCTGATCGGCAACGTGGTCCTTTACGGCGCCACCGGCGGCGAGGCCTACTTCCGCGGCGTGGCGGGCGAGCGCTTTTGCGTGCGCAACAGCGGCGCCAAGGCCGTCGTCGAGGGCGTGGGCGACCACGGCTGCGAGTACATGACGGGCGGCCACGTGGTCGTGCTGGGGAAGACCGGCCGCAACTTCGCGGCGGGGATGAGCGGCGGCACCGCCTTCATCTACGACCCCAAGAACGAATTCAAAGCCAACTGTAACCCGGACATGGTCGATCTCGAGACGATCCATGAGGACGGCGACATCGCCCTGCTCGAGGAGATGCTCGAGGACCACGTCGAGTACACGGACAGCGCGGTGGCCAAGGCGATCCTCAAGGATTTCGACAAGGCCCTAGATTCCTTCGTCAAGGTCATGCCGAAGGATTACAAGCGCGTCCTCCTCGAGGCGCAGAAGAAGATGGCGGAGTTGAACATCACGCTGGAGGCCGCGCTGTATGGGTAAGATCACGGGTTTCATGGAGTATCACCGGGACCACTATCCCGAGCGGCCCGTCCAAGAGCGCGTCCGCGACTACCGGGAAATCTACAAAGAATTCCCCGTCGAGCGCCTGCGCATCCAAGGCGCCCGCTGCATGGACTGCGGGATTCCCTTCTGCCACCAGGGCTGCCCGCTGGGCAACCTGATCCCCGACTGGAACGACCTGGTCTACAAGGACCGCTGGCGCGAGGCGATCGAGCGCCTGCACGCGACCAACAATTTCCCCGAGTTCACCGGCACGCTCTGTCCCGCGCCCTGCGAGGGCTCCTGCGTCCTGGGCATCAACGACAAGCCGGTCACCATCAAGTACATCGAGCTCAACATCATCGACCGCGCCTTTCAAGAGGGATGGGTCAAGCCCGAGCCGCCCAAGAAAGAGACCGGCAAGAAGGTCGCCGTGGTCGGCTCCGG
>JAANMT010000571.1_pt1 | contig 39615 bp, 33 predicted proteins | sample 7279711 | NCBI WGS metagenome assembly JAANMT01 (sample SAMN14094538, study PRJNA606508) | bioreactor metagenome | isolation source: A lab-scale SPAN reactor treating ammonium-rich wastewater day 1 | place: Ireland: Galway | collected 2017-01-16 | reverse complement strand
TGTGGAATAAATAGAGCGACTTTAGGATTAGAGAAGAAGATCGATAGTAGGTTGTTAATCAGTGAAAATCGTGAATCGCACGAATGGATGTTTTGCGTATATTTGGAGTTTCCAGTAAGGCTATGAAAACTGACAAAAACATAACAGGAACAACAGGAATATTAGTTGCTCACGACATAGTTAATAGGTGTTGGAAAAGTGATTGGCAAAAGATTGACCAGGAAAATGACGATGCTATTGACGGAATAATTCATGTAAGGAAAGATGGTGAATTGACAGGTGAAGTTATCTATGCTCAAGTAAAATCTGGTGACGGATACAAGTTAATCACGAAAAATAGACCAAATTATATTGGAATAAATGTCGGAAACAATTATTTAGATAGTCACAGATCGCGATGGAATAGATTAAGGGGCGCTGTAATTTTAATTTTTGTCGATAACAACAAAGAAGCTTATTGGACAAATTTAAAAGACAACAATTCATATACAGCAGAAAATAATTCAATAATTTTAATTCCAAATAAGCAACGCTTCGGAGCGCATTCAAAAGGCCATTTTCGCAAGATTGGTGATTTTTTTCCTCAAGATAGAGAATTATTAACTGTCAGACTTGAGCGTTCAGATCTTTCATATTTGAAGATTGACAAACCTCTAAAAGAAACGGCAAGAAATTTTTATAAAGACTGGTGTAACTCGGATACCATAGAGAGGACGAACCCTAGTTTAGGAGTTGTAACTGTTAACAGAACAGGTTGGCGACACATTAGCAGGTCAGAAAGAGGTTTTGATAAGATATTTCAGTCTTGGCAACTATTAAGTGCTGCTAAAAAAATAATTCAAACGGTTGACAGGGCATATCAAATAAAGAAACAAGAGACGATTTCAGAAGGTGAAACAGAATATATTGTAAAAGATTTTATTAGTCTTCGAGCTAAAGTAGTTTTTCCCAATAGACACGAAAGTGTTGTTCAAGTAATTTTGCGAAGAAAAAAAATTGTGAACATACTAACTAATACTATCCAACAGCAGGTTTGGTTTTACTCAGTTTATGAACCTAGAAGAGGGATAAGAATATAAAAGTGCAGTAAGTTTACTAAAATCACATTGGGTTAACTATCGAATACCTTGCGGCTCGCCTTTGCCTGTGTGAAAAATAGTAGCGTTACTGCGTGACAAATATACAGATAAATGAGAATTATTTAGACGAACGAAAGCACTATTAATAAAACGGATTTTGCGTCATATGGGCTAACGTACAAACTCAGAACTTTGTACATTTATTAAATATTACTAATAAAAGGAAAGTCTGTGATTCGAAACCCGCAAAGTCCGAAAGCGTTAGCAACATCATAAGGGTTATCACAACGAATTAAACACGCTAATCAAGACAATGCCAATATATCAAGAAATTTTAAATTGGTCGCAAAACAAATCTTTATTTGTTCGGGACGCGCTACGAAGATTAATTACGTCAACGACACTCACACAAAACGACATTGACGAACTTGTTCAGTTAGTGAAAAAGGATTGTGGCGATACAGCAATTACTTTAAATGCAATACCACTTGATATCACTCATATACCGACAGCAATTACACCAAGTGGAAATTATCCAAAATTAATTAGTCTTAGAAATCCAATAAATATTTGTGCTTTACACAGTCAAGGAGATTTGCAATTTTCAAATACGGGTTTGACTGTTGTTTATGGTAACAATGGTTCAGGTAAATCAAGCTATTCACGTATTTTAAGAAAACTTTGCTGGAGTAGAAATCCAAGTGTTACACTAAAAAAGAATGTTTTTAATCCGTCTTCTAATCAACAAAATGTTGATTTTGTCGTAGAAAACAATGGCTCAAACGTTAGTTTTTCTTGGACAGAAAATAGTCCGAGCAATCCTATTCTTAATTCGATTTTTGTTTTTGATAATGAGTGCGGGAATATTTACATCAACAATGAAAATCCAACAGAATATAAACCTGTTGGAATTGATGTTTTAGAAAAATTAGTTTCAACCTTTGGAAATATTTCGCAAGCCTTTAGTTTGTCTATTGCAACATACAACTCACGAAAACCAGAGTTACCCCAAAACTTACTTCAAACCTCCACAGCACAATGGTATGGTACAATAGAAAATTTACAGCGCAATAACGTTGATTCATTTATCCAATTTACCCAAACAAATATCACTAGAAAGCAAGAGCTTACAGTGTTAACCACAGCACAAAATCCTGAACAGAACGTTACAAACTTAACCAATCAGCGAACACGAATTAACGGATACATAGAACAGTTTTCTCAAATAGAAACATTATTCAACGAGCAAAACTTAAATGAGTTAAGAGCAAATAGAAATTCTTTTGAAAGCATAGATCAAGCGTATCAAATTGTGACAACAGAACTACAAAATGTAAACACGTTGGAAGGGTTTGGAACAAGTCCCTGGCGAACTTTGTGGGAAGCCGCAAGAAATTACGCTCATAGTTCAAATCTTTCAGACGGTCAAAATTTCCCGTCGTTAATTTCATTGGAAAAATGTGTGTTGTGTCAACAAGAACTTGACGAAACAGCACAACAAAGATTGACAACGTTTAATCAATTTGTTTTAAATGACGTTTCTACACGTTTAAATACAATTAACTCAACAATTCAGGAAAAAACACTCCTATACAATTCATTTGTCATCCCACCACTTGAAAACCTTGCAGAGTTAGAGCAGTTAATACCAAATTTTAGAGATAGCTATAACCTATTTGCTAATTCAGTCCAAGCATTCGGAAATTTAATTGTCTCATTTTTACAAAATGGTGGTGAGCTAAACCTTAGTTTACAAACTCTGACACCAAGTATAGCAAACATAATCCCAAGAATTTATACAGAGATTAAACAGAACAATCAACTTCTACAAAATAGAAATGCCTTAGTTTCCGAACTTTCAGAACTAACGGCAAAAGAATTTTTGTTTAATAACAAAACGGCAATTCTTCAGTATTATGACGAACAAAAATACAAATCTTGGATAAACACTTGTCAATCACAACTTGCCACCAATGGAATTTCACGCAAAATTGGCGATTTAATGGAAAACCAAGCCGTGAGTTTGCAACATCAAGAATTTATTTCTCATCTCAATTTCTTCAATAGAGATTTAGCTAATAAAGTTTTGATTTCAAAAACGAGAACAAGTCAAGGAAACACTTATCAAAGATGTGGTTTAAACGGAATTAACGATTCAATCAATTCAATTCTAAGTGAAGGCGAACAAAAGATTATTGCCTTATCAAACTTTTTAGCTGAATGTACAATTGACAATCGCCTAAATACAATAATATTTGACGACCCTGTTACATCTTTGGATATGGATTATCGGGACTTAATCGCAAATAAGATCGTTCAATTATCTCGAACTAGACAAATTATTGTATTTACGCACGACCTATCTTTCTTACGCTTGCTAATTGACACACATAAAACAACTACGACAACAGACTGCACTGTAATTGGAATTGACAAACACAACGGTATAAGTGGAATTGTAACTGACGAAATCCCATACTTAGCTAAAAACGTTCAAGAGAGAATAGATTCTATAACACGAGTTTTGAGAGAGCACGATGCTCTTGCCTTGAATAATGCACATGGAAGAGAGATAAAACTTGATTCGGCACGCAAAAGATTTAGAATGTTATTAGAGCGCTCTGTTGAAGAAATCTTATCGAACAAAACATACGAGCGATTTAATAAAAATATACATCTGAAAAGAGGCAATTTATCAAGTTACATTGTTACCGAACAAACAGACGTTGAATTTCTTTTAAATCTCTTTAGCAAGTATTCACTGACAGAACACGATGGTGGAACTTCAACTATTCCACTGTTACCGAACAAGAACGAAATTGCTCAAGACATTAGAGATTATTCAAATTGGAAAGATGCATTTATAAACAAAAGGCGCGCATTTCAAACAGCAAATAACTACATTTAAAATACTATCACCATTGCTGAAAGTCTTCTTACTTTGAGCCTTCTAAAAATAATTATCCTTGGTATACATAACCGATAAAGCCTTTATCTAGATGCTGAAGACTGCCTGCACTCTTACCCGAAAAGACCATATCAACAGAACAAAATAAAAATTTTGAGAGAACCCAACACCTCACTCAGAGTGAACTGGCGGAAAAGTCGGGTATTTCTTTAAGAACTATAAAGGGAATTGGGCTTAATCCAACTTGACATTTATCACTCATCCACCGCAAATAAATTTCTTATTTTTGCAGGATGAATACTTCACTCATCAACAAATATAATATTCCCGGCCCGCGGTACACTTCGTATCCGACCGTTCCTTTCTGGGACGATTCTTCATTTACCCCGCAGTTGTGGGAGCAGTCGGTCATCCGATCTTTTAATGAAAGCAATGATGCAGAGGGAATTTCCATCTATATTCACCTGCCATTCTGCGAGCAGCTGTGTACGTTCTGCGCCTGCCATAAGCGCATTACCAAGCAGCATTCCGTAGAAACACCTTATCTGGAAAGCGTGCTGAAAGAATGGGATCTGTACTTAAAACTTTTCGACAGAAAACCAAAAATTAAAGAACTGCATTTGGGCGGGGGAACGCCTACGTTTTTCTCCCCGGCAAACCTTAAAACTTTGTTGGAAGGGATTTTTGCAAAAGCAGACATCGCAGAAAATCCTGAGTTTTCCTTTGAAGGTCACCCGAACAATACCACCCGTGAGCATTTACAGACTTTATATGATTTAGGCTTCAGAAGATGCAGTTTCGGGGTGCAGGATTACGATCCTCAGGTTCAGAAAGCCATCAACAGAATTCAGCCTTTCGAAAATGTAGAAAGAGTAACCAACTGGGCCAGAGAAATTGGCTACAAAGGTGTTTCTCATGATCTGGTTTTCGGACTTCCGTTCCATACCTGGGAAAAAATGGAGTTCACGATCCGCAAAACTTTGGAACTTAAACCTGACCGTTTGGCATTCTATTCCTATGCGCATGTGCCGTGGATTAAAGGAGTCGGACAGCGAGGTTTTGATGAGAATGACCTGCCAAGTGGTGAGGAGAAACGGAAACTTTACGAAAATGGCAAGAAGCTTCTAGAAGAATTAGGATACAAAGAAGTGGGAATGGATCATTTTGCGCTGGAGCATGACGATCTTTACCAGTCTATGGTTTCAGGGGATATTCACAGGAACTTCATGGGATATTCGTCAAGTAAAACGCAGCTGATGGTTGGTTTGGGAATGAGCGCGATTTCGGATTCGTGGTATGCATTTGCCCAGAATAATAAATCAGTGGAAGAGTATCAGAAATTGGTTGAAGAAGGAATTATTCCGGTGGTAAAGGGTCATATGCTGAGTGAGGAGGATTTGAATATTCGCCAGCATATCCTGAACCTGATGTGCCGTTTAGAAACTTCGTGGGATCTGCAGACTGCATTCCCTGAATTACCCAATGCGCTGGAAGCACTAAAGGAAATGGAGGCCGACGGACTGGTTGAACTTTCAGACCACACCATTAAAATAACAGAAAAAGGACGTGCCTTCACCAGAAACGTTGCGATGACTTTTGATTTGCGGATGATGCGCAATAAGCCAGAGACAAGGATTTTCTCGATGACGATATAATTGATATGAATGAGACATTTATGGTTTGAGGATATGAATGAATTCATATCCTGGAAATAGTCCGTTGCTCTGCAACTGGTTGTAGGGAGTTCCGTAGGAACGGACGATATTTTAAGGTAGGAATTTTCTCGATGACGATATAATGTTCTGAATTGGGATTGTGGATATGAATGATACATTTATGGTTTGAGGATATGAATGAATTCATATCCTAGAAATAGTCCGTTGCTCCGCAACTCGTTACAGGAAGTTCCGAAGGAACGGACGATATTTTAAGGTAGGAATTTATTCCTACCGTCTTATAATCATCACCTCAAAAAAGATCTAAAATGCCCAACACTTACACGCAGCTTTACGTTCAGGCCGTGTTTGCGGTAAAATACAGAAATGCTTTGATTAAAAAGCCATTTCAGAAAGAGCTTTTTGCCGTCATCGGAAATCTGATTAATGAAACTGGCTGCTCCACTATTATTGTAAATGGAGTGGAAGACCATGTGCATTGTCTATTCCGGTTAAAAACTACTGTTTCGTTATCGGAAGTAATGAAAAGTGTAAAGGCCAAATCATCGAAATGGATTAACGAAAGTGGATTTCTGGACGAAAGATTTGAATGGCAGCGCGGTTTTGGCGGTTTCAGTTATCATCCTTCTATGGTAAAGAAGGTTTATCATTATATCGAGCATCAGGAAGAACATCACAAAAGTGAAATTTTCAAGACGGAATACCAAAAAACGCTGGCTGAGTTTAATGTGGAATATGATGAAAATTATTGGTTTGAAGATTTGATTTAAATTTGAAATCCGCTGACTGACTGATTATTTAATAATTACTTTTTGGGAGTAAATTCTCAGTCCTTCCGACGAAACCGTTACAAAATATACGCCCGGTTTTAGAGGTGAAATATCGATGCTTTGATCATCATTTACTTTCCTTTCCAGAACTTTTCGTCCTTCAGCATTATTGAATTCCGCGGTGTTGTTTTTGGTTTTAAGACCATTGATGAAAATCTTATGCGTTGCCGGATTCGGATAGATTTTAAAACTGTTTAAAGTGTTCTCATCTGATGCCAGCGTGGTTGTTGTCACCCGGAAGATCTTACCGTTGTTTACAGCTGCCACATACAGTTCTTTAGAGGAATCTTCACCAAATGTTGCGAAATTATTCCCTGAAAAAGCAGCACTCCAGACAATGGAACCGTCCGTATTCATTATTCCGATTTGGGTAGAGCAGTAGTCTGCGAAAATATATTTACCGTATAACGCCGGATAAAGGCTGCCGCGGTAAACGTAGCCGCCGGTAATCGAACATTTACCGCCACTGTGGTTATAAGTGGCAACAGGAAAAGTCATGGTATTCTGGGGAGCACAACCTGTGGTGTTATATGCAGTATTTCCTTCGTAGCATCGCCATCCGTAATTGATTCCGCCTTGTGTAATGGGCATTCTGTTGATTTCTTCAATCTGATTCTGTCCTACATCGGCAATCATAACGTTTCCTGACGTAAGGTCGAAGGAAAATTTCCAGGCATTTCTGAGGCCGTAAGACCAGATCTCGTCAGCGCCATCAATTCCGACAAATGGATTATCGGGAGGAATGTTGTAAGGTGCAGTGGAATTTACATCGATTCTGAGCATTTTCCCCAGCAGTGAATTTTTGTTTTGTCCGTTGTTGTTGGGATCTCCGCCACTTCCGCCGTCTCCGGTTGTAATCCAAAGCATTCCGTCGGGCGCGAAATGAATACTGCCGCCATTGTGATTGGTAAAAGGTTTGGGGATGCTGATGAGGATTTTCTCTGAAGACGCGTCGGCCACGTTAGGATCAGAACTTACCGAATATCTCGCTACGGTGATATTGCCGGAAGTATTGTTATAAAAAACGTAAAAATAACCGTTGGTGGAATACTGAGGATGAAATGCCAGACCCAGAAGTCCGCGTTCGCCTCCGAAAGTTATTTTCGTGCTGATATTAAGAAAATTGACTGGAAGTATAGATCCCCCTGGCTGAATGATCTTAATATAACCATCCTGTTGAACTGCGAAAATGCGCGCGTCGTTGGCATTCTTAATCTCTACAGGATTGCTTAATCCTGTTGCAAATTCCTGGAGTACGATATTCTGTGCGCAAAATATCGTAGAGGAAAATGCGGCTGCAATGAATAATAATTTTTTCATACTGTTGTGGTTTTTAAGGTGTTGTGAATTTACGATTTATTTTACAGATTTAATTTTTATTTGAAAAAACCACAATATAACCGTGGCTTTATCAATGTTTTGTTGGATTTTATTCCTAAAAAATTCAAAGTAAATTCTTTTGTTAAAAAATTCTTAATTCTATTGGAAATCATTATATTTGCCGACTATAATTTTAATGTTGTAAACTATTAACAATGCAAGGAAAAGGACTTATTACGCTGGTTGCGGTGATTCTGGGACTTATTTGTCTTAATGAATTGTTACCAACCTGGTATGCAGGCAAAATTGAAAAACAAGCCACTGAACTCGCCGGAGACAACCCGGAAAAGTATCAGAAAGAAATGGCAAGACTTTCTAAAGACACCCTGAATCTCGGTTTTACCGAACTTTATTATTCCAAAGCGAAAGAAAAGGAAATGAAGTTAGGTTTGGATTTGAAAGGAGGGATTAACGTACTTTTAGAAATCAACCAGAGAGATTTGGTGAATAATTTAACTAACTATTCAACAAACCCAATTCTGATCGAGGCGCTGAACCGTACAGATCAAATGCAGAAAAACTCTACCAATCCTTATATCAAGGACTTCTTTACGCAGTTCGATTTGGTGAATAAGGAAAAGGGAGCAAACCTGAAACTTGCAGACGCTGAAATCTTCGGGAATACCAATCTTTCTGAGATTAAATTCAATACTCCCGATGATCAGGTTAAAAAAATTATAGAAAACAGAATTGAGCTTTCTACCGGTACTGCTTACGAAGTAATCCGTACCCGTATCGATAAAATGGGGGTTACCCAGCCGAATGTGCAGCGTGTACCAAGAACAGGAAGAATTTCTGTGGAAATGCCTGGTGTTAAAGATATCGACCGTGTGAAGAAAATGCTTCAGACTTCTGCGAAACTTCAGTTTTGGGAAGTTCAGCAACTTCAGGAAGTTTATCCTTATCTGGAGCAGATTAATGCCGTGATCGCTGCAAAAGGCGACTCTATGGGCGTTGCAAAGAATACCAACTTTGTGAATCTTTTACAGCTAAACAGCTTAAGATCTAACGGTGTTGCTAATGTAAAACTTTCAGATACTGCTGCTGTAAATAAAATCATCAACAGTAAAATTGCTAAAGATTTAAGACCGCAGAATATCAAATACACCCAGTTTATGTGGGGCTACAAGCCGGAAGCTGGTGACGAGAACAATCTGGTACTTTATGCAGTACGCGGAAATATTAACCAGAAAGCTCCGGTAGACGGCGCTGTGGAATCTGCAAGAGTAAACTATGATGACCTCGGCAGAATCGTGGTAGATATGCAGATGGATTCCAAAGGTTCTAAAGACTGGAAAACCCTGACAGGTAAAAACGTAAACAAACCGGTTGCAGTAACTCTGGATAACGTAGTTTATACCGCGCCGAATGTTGTGAACGAAATCCCTAACGGCAGAACACAGATTTCCGGAAGTTTCTCTCAGGAGGAAGCTCAGGATCTGGTAAATGTTCTTGGAGCCGGTAAACTTCCTGCAGGTGCAAAAATTGTACAGGCAGAAGTAGTAGGACCCTCTTTGGGAGCAGAATCGGTAGATGCTGGAATGTATTCCTTCATTATCGCATTTGTAATCATCATTCTGTATATGCTGTTCTATTATGGCGGTGCAGGTATTTACGCAGTAATAGCAATTACTTTCAACTTATTCTATCTGATGGGCATCATGGATTCTGTGGATGCTACGCTTACTCTTCCGGGTATTGCAGGTATCGTACTCTCTATGGCCATGTCGATTGATGCGAATGTAATCGTATATGAACGTACAAAAGAAGAACTTTTCGCCGGCAAAAATATCCGTGAGGCTTATAACGAAGGTTTCAACTTCTCACTTTCGGCGATTATTGATGGTAACATTACCTCGCTTCTTACAGCTGTAGTGCTTTATATTTTCGGTACAGGCCCGATTCAGGGATTTGCGGTAACTTTAGGTATCGGTATTATCCTATCCATGTTTACCTGTGTACTTTTAACAAGGGTGCTTATTTTCAGCAGACTAGAAAAAGGCAAAAATCTTTCTGTATGGACTAAATTCAGTAAGAATATCTTCAGAAATACCTGGTATGATTTTATTGGAAAAAGAAAATATGCTTATATCATTTCCGGAATTATCACCATCATCTGTCTTGCTTCCATTGTTACTTCAGGATTTAAATTCGGAGTCGACTTTAAAGGTGGACGCAGCTATGTGGTACGTTTTGAAAAACCTGTAGTAGCCAATGATGCTGCAGATAATCTGGAAAAACAGTTCGTTAATAAAGAAGGCCAACAGAACGCAGTTGACGTGAAAACCTTCGGTAGCGATAACCAACTGAAAATTACAACCGACTACAGGATCGACGAAGAAAGTGTAGAAGCGGATCAGGATGTTGAAAGCAAACTTTTTGCAGGGTTGAAACCATATCTTCCGGCAGATGCACAACTTTCGGGCTTTAAGGATTCAGGAAGCAGTTACGGTATTGTAAGTTCTGTAAAAGTTGGACCTACTGTTGCGGATGATATTAAATCAGGCGGTGTAGTTGCGTTGTTACTTGCGCTTGCAGGGATCTTCCTTTATATTTTACTCCGTTTCAAGAAGTGGCAGTTTTCAACCGGAGCAGTGGCTTCATTGGTCCATGATGCGATTGTAATTTTGGGAGCTTACTCGATCCTGAAGAATGTAATGCCTTTCAATATGGAGATCAATCAGGATTTCATCGCGGCAATTCTTACAGTATTAGGTTACTCGATTAACGATACGGTAATTATCTTCGACAGAATCCGTGAATATCTAAACGAGAAAAAGGCGTTAACACTTGAAGGATTATTTAATGATTCCATTTCAAGCACGCTGGGAAGAACCTTTAATACAGCATTCATGACTTTCCTTGTTATTTTGGCCATCTTTATATTTGGTGGCGAAAATCTTAGAGGATTTATGTTTGCCCTATTAATCGGGGTCGGTTTCGGTACTTATTCCACCTGGTTTATTGCATCAGCTGTATCTTATGATTTGCTGAAGAAAAAAGGGGTAGAAGGATCTGCTAAAGGTCTGGTATCTCATGAAAGTGATAAGCCTAAAGAAGATTAATCTTACCCATTGAAATAGTATTAATGCCCTTTGAAAAAAGGGCATTTTTTTTGCCCATTTTTTAAAACTTCTTTTCACAAGAACTATCTTTGCACTCTCTTATGAAAAAAAATCAAAAGTCCGCAGCCATTGGATTCATCTTTATTACGCTCCTTATCGATATTACAGGATGGGGAATTGTAATACCGGTGGTTCCGAAACTGATCCAGGAACTTATTCATAACCCAGACCTCAGTGTAGCTTCCCAATATGGCGGCTGGCTGAGTTTTGCTTATGCCGGGATGCAGTTTATATTTGCGTCTGTTCTTGGAGGTTTAAGTGACCGTTACGGCAGAAGGCCGATTATCCTTTTTTCGCTGCTGGGGTTCTCGCTTAATTTTATGATTCAGGCATTAGCGCCTACGATTTTCTGGCTTTTCGTCGGAAGAATTTTCTCAGGGGTAACCGGAGCAAGTATTACAACGGCAAGTGCTTATATCGCAGATATTTCCACCGATGAAGACCGTGCAAAGAATTTTGGAATGATTGGCGCTGCTTTCGGATTGGGCTTCATCATCGGACCGGTGATCGGTGGTGTTTTGGGGCAGTATGGCGCACGGGTTCCGTTTTACGCAGCATCAATTCTCTGTCTTGTCAATTTTCTCTATGGCTGGTTTATTCTCCCTGAAAGTCTTGATAAAGAACACCGGCGACCTTTCAACTGGCGGCGGGCAAATCCCGTGGGATCGTTAATGCAACTCAGGAAATATCCTAAAATACTCGGGCTTATAGCCGCGTTGGTTTTTGTGTACATTGCAGGTCACGCCGTACAGACCAACTGGACTTTTTTTACGATGTATAAATTCAACTGGACTGAAACTTTAGTCGGCATATCGCTTGGTGTTTCCGGATTTATGGCAGCCTTGGTTCAGGGTTATCTCATCAGGTTTATTCAGCCTAAAATCGGGAACGAAAAAAGCATTTTCTACGGGCTTTCTCTTTATGCCATTGGAATGATTCTCTTTGCCTTCGCCAGCGAAAGCTGGATGATGTTTGCATTTCTGATTCCCTACGGTTTAGGCGGGATTGCCGGTCCTGCACTGCAGTCGGTAATTTCTGCTGAAGTTCCTAAAAGTGAGCAGGGGGAATTGCAGGGCGCACTGGCGAGTCTGGTGAGTCTTACTGCGATTATCGGTCCGCCGCTTATGACCAATATTTTTTATTATTTCACCCATGATTCTGCGCCATTTATCTTTCCGGGAGCACCATTTTTTCTTGGATTTTTATTAATGGCAATCAGTGCGGTGATCGTATATTTTGTTTTTCGTGAGAAAAGAGTCCGTTAGGATAAGTCTTTTTGATTAAATATTTAAAATGAAAATCAGTTTCATAAACTTTCGTAATTTTACGCCATGGAATTAAGTATAGGAGAAATGCTTTTGATTGCTGTGGCAATCGTTGTTTTATTCGGTCCGGATAAATTGCCGCAGATTGCGCGGGATTTAGGGCAGGGTGTACGCAAGATGCGAGGAGCGATGGAGGATGTGAAATCTGAAATCCTGAAAGAAACCGATAATCCTGTATCTGAAATAAAAAGAGAAATCGACAAAGTAAAGCAGGCTGCAAAAGATTATAATCCTTTAAGCGATATCGAACATAAGGAAGCGTTGGCACAACGGGATATACCAAAAGTTAATCTTGCGGATAATGATGAACACGAAGGACCGGTAAGCCGCTGATATGTACGAACTCATTCAGGAAGACAGACAGGCATTTCTCTATCTCAATAATTTGGGGAGTCAACCTTTCGATCAGTTTTGGATCATGGTGTCCGCAACGTGGATCTGGGTACCGCTGTATGTAATCTTTCTTTATTTACTTTACAAAGAATATAAACTAAGGAATTTAGTTTTTATATTGATTTTTATCGCGCTGGGCGTTACCGTGTCCGATCAGCTGGCCGGGATTTTCAAAACCGGAATCGCCAGATTCAGACCCTGTCACGATCCGACTCTGGAAGGTTTGGTGAGAGAGGTGAAATGCGGCGGACAGTTCGGTTTTTATTCCAGTCATGCATCCAATACCTTTTTTATTGCCACACTCATGAGCATCTTACTGCGTAAAACCCGCAGGAATCTACCTTTTTTGCTTTTCTTTTGGGCAGCAATGGTTTCTTACAGCCGTATCTATTTGGGTGTACATTTCCCGATGGACCTGGTAATGGGCGCATTAATGGGCTTTTTCCTGGGCGGATTTTTTGCGACACTTTCATTAAAGGTCATTTATAAAAGGGAAAGATCTAAAATCTAACCTTTATTTTCACGCTTTACTTATTATTCTTTTGACGCTCGCTTCGCTCGCGCCTAAACTTCAGTCTTTCATCTTCACGCTTACCGTCAAAAATATTATCTTTGCTTTATGTCACACAACAACGATAAAAGACTTTTCCTCATCGATGCTTATGCGATGATTTTCCGTGGGTATTATGCATTAATACGCAGTCCGCGGATGACGAGTGACGGAAAAGATACCTCTGCAATATTCGGATTTACCAATTCTTTAATCGAGCTCATCCGCCGGGAAAGACCGACGCATCTGGCGGTCGTTTTCGATGTGGGTCAGGCGAGTGTCCGTACTGTCGATTTCGCTGAATACAAGGCGAACCGAAGCGAAACTCCCGAAGCCATAAAGATTGCCATTCCGTATATTCACAGGATTCTGGAAGCGATGCATGTTCCGATTTTGGGTGTTGAAGGTTACGAAGCTGATGATGTCATTGGAACAATCGCCTGTAAAGCAGAAAAAGAAGGCTATACCACCTTTATGGTGACACCGGATAAAGATTTTGCACAGTTGGTGACGGACAAAATTAAAATCTACAAACCGGGCTTAAAAGGTGCGGAGTTTGAAATCCTGGGTGTTGAGGAAGTGAAGGCAAAATATGAAATTGAAGATCCCAAACAGGTGATTGATTTCCTTGCGATGATGGGTGATTCCGTTGATAATATTCCAGGACTGGACGGTGTTGGAGAGAAAACTGCAAAGAAATTTCTGAAAGAATACGGCAGCATTGAAAACCTGCTCGCGAATACCCACGAAATTAAGGGCAAACTGCGCGAAAAAGTGGAGGCGAGCGCCGAACGCGGGATTTTATCCAAAAAATTAGCGACCATCATCTGTGATTCTCCCATTGAGTTTCATCAGGAGCAGTACGATCTGGAAACTCCGGATTTTGAAAAAGTAAGAATTGTTTTTGAGGAAATCGAATTCCGCAGACTTTACGAAAACCTGTACCGTGCTTTTGCACCGGCAATTCCCGCAGCTCCTGGCATAATTCCCGATGAAAAGGCGGAACCAGCTGTCCCGTTAGGGAATCTGGGAGGCGCGGCCAGACAGCTCGACCTGTTTGCGAGTTATGAAGATCTGGATCAGGCAACCACCACCAAGTCGAATATCGTAGAGAACGATCATCTTTACCAGTATATCGATTCGCCCAAAGCACAGAAATTATTGGTTCAGAATCTACTGACACAGCAGGCCGTCAGTTTCGATACAGAAACTACCACGCTGAACGAAATGGATGCTGAATTGATTGGGATGAGTTTTTCCTATAAAAAGGGATTGGCGTACTATATTCCGCTTCCCGAAAACAGGGAAGAAGTTTTGGCGACACTTGAAATCTTCCGGCCGTTTTTTGAGAAGAAGGAAATTCTTAAAATTGCCCATAATTTAAAATTCGATTATAAAGTTCTGAAACAGTACGGAATACCAATCGAAGGAGCTGTTTTTGATACCATGATCGCTCATTATCTCCTGAATCCTGACGGAAGACACGGCATGGATTATTTGGCGGAAATGTACCTGCATTACAAACCTGTTTCCATCGAAACTTTAGTAGGGAAAGGAAAAAATCAGGGAACCCTGCGTTCAGTTTCTTTGGAAGAGCAGACCAATTATGCCGCCGAAGATGCTGATATTACCCTGCAGCTCTATCATATTTTCGGGCCGCAGCTTGAAAAAGAAAATCTTCAGGATTTATTCTATAAAGTAGAAATGCCGCTGATGAAAGTTCTTGCAAAAATGGAACTTGAAGGTGTGTCGCTTGATAGAAACTGGCTCGAACAGGAAAGTAAAGACCTGGAAAATGATCTGAGGGAACTCGAAAAAAATATTTTTGAACTGTCCGGCGAAGAATTTAATATGAATTCCCCGAAACAGCTTGGTGAAGTTTTATTTGAAAAAATGCAGCTTGATCCCAAAGCCAAGAAAACCAAAACCGGACAATATTCCACCTCCGAAGATGTTTTGCAGAAACTTTCAGGTAAGCACGAAATCATCAAACATATTCTCGAACACAGGACGTATCAGAAACTTAAATCCACTTATGTGGACGCACTGCCTTTACAGATCGATAAAGACGATCACCGCGTTCATACCAATTTTTCACAGACGACAGCAGCAACAGGACGTCTTGCTTCTGTGAATCCGAATCTTCAGAATATCCCGATCCGTACCTTGCGCGGACAGCAGATTCGGGGTGCTTTTGTAGCGGGAGAAGGAAAGAAGATCATTTCTGCCGATTATTCACAGATCGAACTTAGGCTTATTGCCGAAATTTCCAATGAGGAAAATATGATTCTGGCATTCCAGAACGGTGAGGATATTCACGCATCGACGGCTTCAAAACTTTTCAACGTTCCATTGGAGGAAGTCACCAAAACGCAGCGGAGTCAGGCGAAAACGGTGAATTTCGGAATTATTTACGGACAGGGCGCTTTTGCTCTTGCGGAACAGACCGGCCTTTCGCGAACCGAGGCAAAACATATGATCGAGGCGTATTTTGACACCTATCCGCAACTTAAAAAGTATATGGCTGAACAGGTAAAGAAAGCACAGGATTTAGGTTACGTGGAAACCATTCTGCACCGTAAACGTCATTTGAAAGATATTAATTCTGCCAATTTTGTGGTCAAAGCTCACGCGGAAAGAAACGCAGTAAACGCGCCTATTCAGGGAAGCGCCGCCGATGTGATCAAACTGGCCATGATTAAGATTGACGAAAAACTTACAGAACAGAATTTACAAACCAAAATGCTGCTTCAGGTGCATGATGAACTTCTGTTTGAAGCTCCTGCTGAAGAAGTGGAAACCGCAAAAAGTTTAATCAAAACCGAAATGGAATCCGCATTTGAAACCAAAGTTCCTTTACTGGTGGAAGTGGGTGTTGGTGATAACTGGCTGGAAGCACATTAAATCTATCGTAAACCATTCACACAGAAAATATTAAGTTATGAAAACAGTCATTTTTTACGAGAACAATCCTGAGGCAACGATGGAGCAGTTTATGGAGGTTTATCCTAAACATCAGGAAAACGAGGAAAGGTGCTTAAAAACCGGAAAAGTAATTGGGATCGGTCCGTTTTCCATTCCCGGAGAAGGCGCAATGGGAATTTTCGCCGACCTGGAATCTGCAGAAGATTTTGTGAAGAACGATCCTTTCGTACAGGAAGGTCTGGTTGCGAAAGTCACGTACAGACAATGGCAGGATGAACTTCTGTAACTGATGAAGTTTCTGATTGTCATTCCTACCCACAACGAGGAAAAAAACATTCTTTTCTGCCTGGAATCTCTGAAAAACCAAACCTTCAGAGATTATGAGATCGTGGTTGTCAACGACGGTTCAACGGACAAAACACAGGAAGTAGTTTCCTCGTTTATTTCGGATCCAATGATCAGCGATAAATTTTCAATACTAAATCTGGAAAAATCCGAACATGAACCCGGCGCAAAAGTCGTCAGAACCTTTAATAAAGGTTTGGAAAAAGCAGATTTGTCCAGATTTGATATCATCTGTAAGTTCGATGCAGATATTGTTTTCCCTGAAAATTATCTTAAAAAAGTTAATGCGATTTATGAGGAAAACCCAAAAGCGGGAATGGTCTCAGGAATTGTAAAGATCAAAAAATCGGTTTTCGAAAAGAAATTAGCTTTCGACTTTAAAGACGAAAAACGCCACTGGATTTTTGAAAATATTTCCTCTAAAAATCATGTCCGCGGACCAATAAAGTCTTACCGGAAGCAATGTTTTGAGGACATGAACGGTTTGAGGCCGGTTCTCGGCTGGGACAATATTGACGTAATGCTGGCAAAAAAACACAGTTGGGAAGTTGTTACCATAAAAGATTTATGGGTAAAACATCTGAGGCCGACGGCCTATAAATACAAAAATCAAAAGGCTGAAAAACTGGGAGAATATTTTTACAACATCGGTTTGAGTTTACCTTTAACTGTGGTTTCTTCAGCAAAATCTGCTTTAAAAAACAAATCTCTTTCTGAATTTTTTATCACACTGAAATCGTTTTTGAAACAGAACGGCAAAAGGAAATTATCCGATGAAGAAATTAAATTTATCCGGAATTTACGGTGGAATCAGATGTTTAAAAAAAAAATTTAACCACATAGTTTCATTATGGTCACGAAAAAATATTTGGATAATTTGACATACGAGATCATTGGAAGTGCTATTGAGGTCCATAAAACGATGGGCAGAGGTCTCTTAGAAAGCGTATATCACGAGTGTTTAAAAGAAGAGTTAAGACATAGGAAAATAAATTTTCTATCAGAGCTAAAACTCCCGGTGATCTATAAGAAGAAATTACTTAATGTTGATTTTCGTTGCGATTTATTTGTCGAAAATAATATTGTAGTAGAGCTAAAATGTGTGCACGAATTAATTCCGATCCACGAAGCACAACTTTTGACCTATATGAAACTATTAAAATGTCCGAAGGGCATTCTAATTAATTTTAATTCTTCTAATATTTTTAGAGAAGGTCAAAAGACCTTTGTTAACGAATATTTCAGTGGTTTGCAAAACGAATAAAACTATGAATCTATGTGGTTAATTACCATTTAATAACAGTCCAATCATGAAAAGTATAATTGCAATTCTTTTATTTTTTTACGGGATGTTCTCCGCGCAAAAAAACGCCGATCTTATCATTACGAACGCAAAAATTTATACTGTTAACCAAAAATTCGATATTGCAGAATCGATGGCAGTTTCTAATGGAAAAATTCTTGCCGTGGGAAAGAGCAAGGATATTTTAAAGAAGTTTAAATCCAAAAAGATTCAGAACCTTGAGGGTAAAGCTGTTTATCCGGGATTCATCGATGCGCACTGCCATTTCACAGGGTACGCAACGGATAAATGGAAGTGTGAACTGTGGGGAACAAAATCCTGGGAAGAAATCATTCAGAGAATGACGGACTATTCCAAAACAGCTCCTATGGAGTGGCTGTACGGAAGAAGCTGGGACCAGAATGACTGGCCTGTAAAAGAATTTCCCAATAAAGCAAAACTGGATGAGTTGTTCCCAAACCGTCCTGTATATTTAAAAAGAGTTGACGGTCACGCGGCAGTTGCCAATCAAAAAGCGCTTGATATCGCAGGCATTACGGTGAATACTAAAATCGCCGGCGGTGAAATTGAGGTCGAAAACGGAAAACTCACCGGAATTTTAGTTGATAATGCGATGACGCTGGTGGAAAAATATATTCCGGAAATCAGCGATGAAATGGCAGTTCAGTATTTTACGGAATTGCAGAAAGAATGTTTTTCTTACGGACTAACCTCGCTTCACGACTGCGGAATTTCCACCCATACCTTTTCACTTCTCGAAAAGATGCAGAATCAGGATTTGCTGAAAATGAAGATTTTTGCGCTGCTTTCTGATGAACCTTCTACCTATGACGAATGGATCAAGAAAGGAAGATTCACGAAAGGAAATATTACTTTTGGGGGTTATAAGGTATATTCTGACGGGGCTTTGGGAAGCCGTGGCGCCTGTCTGCTCCATGATTATTCGGACAAAAAAGGCTGGAAAGGTTTTCTGCTGAGCGATCAGCAACATTTTGAAAATTTAGCGAAAAGACTCAAAAACAGCAATCTACAAATGTGTACCCACGCGATTGGAGATTCTGCGAACCGGACGATTCTTAAAATTTATGGGGATGTTTTAGGCATACAAAACGACAGAAGATGGCGGATTGAACATGCCCAGATTGTAGACAAAAATGATTTTAATCTGTTCGGAAAATATTCGATAATTCCTTCTGTTCAGCCAACACATGCAACTTCGGATATGTATTGGGCGGAAGAAAGATTAGGAAAAGAGCGGCTGAAATATTCTTACGCTTACGAAGATTTATTGAAACAGAACGGCTGGCTTCCTTTGGGAACGGATTTTCCGGTGGAAGAAATTAATCCGATCAAAACGTTTTATGCGGCGGTGACGAGAAAAGACGCCAAACATTTTCCTGCCAACGGTTTTCAGAAAGAAAACGCTTTAACGAGAGAACAGGCCCTGCGCGGAATGACGATCTGGGCGGCGAAGGCAGCTTTTCAGGAAAAGGAATTAGGGAGTCTGGAAGTCGGAAAATCTGCCGATTTTGTGGTTTTAGATCAAGATTTAATGAAAGCGGAGGAACACAGAATTTTAGAAACTAAAGTGAATGCAACTTATTCGAACGGTAAAAAAGTACATTAACTTTTGAAAAAAATCGCCTACATCGAACTCGATACCCACGCAGAAATTGCCGGCAATTTTATGGATCTGATGCAGGATTCCGGTGAATTTTCTGTGGATTATTACTTCAGTGAAAAGATTTCAAAACAAATCGACCGCCAGGATTCCAACATATTTTTGACTGACCGTTCTAAAATTTTCAGCCAACTGAAAGAAAAAAAATATGATTTGGTAATCATCGGAACCGCACACCGATATTTCGATGTATTTTTAAAAATCACTGAATATTTTAATACCGCTGTAATCGTACATAATCTTAATTTCACGAAGATTTCCAGGTTTCAGCTGTTTAAAAATATTTTCAAAAAAGATTTGAAATACCGTTTAAAACTTCTGCTGAAAGAAGGTTTATTTTCTGCTCCAAAAGTTTTCGAAAAAGCCAGCAATCTTTTGGTTTTAGATGAAAGCTTAATTAAAAAAAATCCGGATTTAAGCCTCAAATTCCTGCCGGTTTTTTATTTCCACGAGTACGAAATACACAGAAAATCAATTATAACGATTGCTATTCCGGGCGCGGTATCCCAGCAAAGACGGGATTATTTGCACGTATTAAACTCCTTAAAAAATTTTCAGCGAAAAAGTCATTATCAGTTTGTATTTCTGGGAAAAGCTTCGGGTAATGAACTTATATGGATAAAGGAATTTGAGAAACAGAAACCTCAGAATATTTCAATTAAATATTTCTCCGAAAAAATTCCACAGCCTATTTTCGATGAGTGGATGCAGAAAGCCGATATTTTGTGGTGTCCATTGCAGAATGAGACCGAATTTTTCAGCCAGAAAGAATTCTACGGAATCACCAAAATGAGCGGAAATGTGGGCGACGCCATTAAATACGGAAAACTCGCGATATTCCCAGAGAACTATCCCAATTCACATCCGTTCATCGTTCCCGAAAATAAAAATGTTGAGGAGGAAATTTATACTTATCACAAATGGATGGGATATGATTTTGAACAAAATTTCGCTAAAGAAAAAGTGCTGAAATATTTAGAAGAAAAACTCACTGAACTTCTCTAAAATTTAAAGAGGCTTTTCAGGAAATTACGGTTGATATATTCGCCGAGCGGAAAAATTTTCAGGAAATAATTTCCCACAAAAAACATCAGAAGAACAATTCCAGGTTTATAGAATAAATTCACAAAACTGCTCTTGAATTCCGGTAAAATTACCGCTACAGTAATTCCTAAAGTTCCGATGATTAGAGCGTAAATCATTTCGATCGTCAGCGGAAATACCCCAAATTTAATGTAGTTGAAAACGATCTTTGCGATATTGAATAGTGTTAAAGATATTGCAGTTGCAATGGCCACTCCAAAAAGTTCAAGGTTTGTATTATTAAGGAAATACAGGTTTAGTGTCACCGTCGTTACCGCTAAAAACAGCATCACTACAATATTGAAACGGTAATATTTCGAAAGAGAAATTATATGACCGTTGAATCCTGTAGCCAGATCAAAAAGCATCGCAAATCCCAGTACCCAGATAACCGGTTCCGATTGTCTCAAGAGCTCGCCGTTCTTAATAAAATGAGTTAAATAAGGAAATCCGACCAAGACACAGGACAGCAAAACGAAGCCCAGGAAAAAGAGAACAAGTGATGATTTTTTATGCATCCTGTCGAGCTCCTCGAAATTGTTTTCTGCAAGATGTTTATTGATAATCGGTGCCGAAATACTGTATAAACCCATCGCCGGAACAGTGATAAGAGAAATAATAGAGTAGAGGGTGTTGTAAACTCCGTTCGGTTCGAACCCCAGAAATTCCCCAATCATCACACTGTCGATTCTCACCGCAATGAAATTTCCGATGTTGCCCAGAAACCCATAAAAACTGTAATTCAGAACTTCTTTCCACAGATTGTCTTTTTTGATATAATCTGTAGAAAAATCAGGTTTTAGTTTTTCAAGTCTGTTCGTGTAATAAATATATCCGAAAAGTCCCACAATAAACATAAGAATAAAGAACAGATACGCTGCTTTTTCCGGAAACCCGAGAAAGAAGAACAGACAGAACGCGCCCAGGTTGGCAACTTTGGGCAAAAGGTTTTCGAAGATATTCGGAATGGCGATCCGCTTGAAATTTGATAAATATTTATTAAAAACCGCGCTGAACGCGAGTACAAGAATTAATGGCAAAATCAGGCGTTTCATTTGCCACATCTCGGTTTCCTGAAGCTTCGGAAAGAGCAGATTTACCGCAAAATATCCGGTAAGGAAAATCAGAAAATTCGCCAAAACGCCCAACAGCGAGAGCGACAGGAAATTCTGGTGTTTACCGTCTTGCTTTGTTTGCGTATAGAATTTTACATTCGAAAAAGACAGTCCGAACACGACGATTGGGAGCAGCATTTCTGCGGTAGGAAGTACGTAACGGAGTTTTCCGTAAAACTCCATATCGTGGGGAAAAACGAATATTGCGGAGAACGTTCCGAGTAAAAAACCCAGATATCCAATCAATGAATATTTAAATCCCTGCCGCGCTACAACACTCATATGTCGGTATTTTTTAGCGGTTGCGGAATAAATATTATGTTGTTGATGTACGCTGCTTTGCTGCCTACTCTGTTTCCGGCGGTTCCGGTAATTATATTTTCAGTAAGTTTTTCGAGTTCGAAAGTTGTCCGGTTAAAGAAAAAAGCGCCGTAGCCCCAGTTTTCAATTTCATGAATCAAATCCGGAAGGGGTTCGGAATGATGCCGCTGTTCCATTTCCACCATTAAAGTCGGGCGGTATTCTTCGATCACTTTTTTTGCGCCGCGCAGGGTGTTCATTTCATTTCCTTCCACATCAATTTTAATGAAATCGATTTTTTTCAGGTTTTCAAGGCCGGCCCAATCATCAAGTTTAATCACTTTTACCTGCTGAAGAATATGTTTTGATTCTTCATTTTCGCGGTAATCGAGTTTCAAAGTTCCTCTTGAAGTATATGTTTTTCCTTTAATGACCGGGATTTTAAATTCTGCAGTTTCGTTTCTGTCAGAAAGCGCCAGTGGATAAATATGAACCTGCGGAAAAATTCTTTTGAGACGGTTGTAGAGTTTTTTGTTGGGTTCGAAGGCGTAGATATTCTGTGGCGAAAGTTTTTGTTCCAGCTGATAGATGAAACTTCCTACGTTGGCACCAATATCAATCATTACTGCATCTTTTTTGAGAAAATCTTTAATCCATATCAGTTCCGGCTCAATATTGCGCGCTGAATAGTTCTCCCTTGAAATATTTTTTAAATGTTTAAAATATCTCGCTTTGTAAAAACCCGGGGTAAAGAACTGTAATTTTTCGGTTAATCGTTGATATAAAGACATACGGTTTTTTATTGCAGCTAACAAAGGTAACAAAATATGTTAAATAAATGTTAAAGCGCTTCTTAAACATGAATTTTCTTCCATTAAAAACTGCTTTTCGTTACCTTTAGCCTTCGAATAAAATTATATGAAAAAGATATTTCTACTCGCCGGATTTGCGCTCCTTTCTTCCTGTTCTACGGTTCAGAATTCCAATAACAAAACCTTCACCTGGGAAGGGGCTAATATGTATTTTCTTTTGACCGACCGGTTCAAAAATGGTGATCAAACCAATGATGTCAATTTTGAAAGAACGGAAAAAGCAGCAGTTTTAAGAGGATTTGAAGGAGGCGATCTGCGCGGGATTATTCAGAAGCTTGATGATAATTATTTTTCGGATTTGGGAATCAATGCGATTTGGATGACACCGGTTGTAGAACAGATTCATAACGCAACAGACGAGGGAACCGGTAAAACTTACGGATTTCACGGCTATTGGACGAAAGACTGGACCGCACTGGATCCGAATTTCGGTACAAAACAGGATCTAAAGGAACTTGTAGAAAAAGCCCACGCCAAAGGAATCAGAATTGTTTTGGATGCAGTGATTAATCACACGGGTCCGGTAACGCCAACCGATCCGGTTTACCCGAACTCCTGGGTGCGTACTTCACCACAGTGTACTTACAATACTTACCAAAACACCACGGCTTGTACGTTGGTCGCCAATCTTCCGGATATTATTACTGAATCAAATGCTGAAGCCGAACTGCCGCAAATGTTGGTTGAAAAATGGAAAAAAGAGGGCAGATATGAAGCAGAAATAAAATCTCTTAATGAATTTTTTGCCAGAACAGGTTATCCAAGAGCGCCAAAATATTATATCATGAAATGGCTTGCTGATTATGTAGAGCAATTCGGAATTGATGGCTATCGCGTAGATACAGTGAAGCACACGAATGAAGATGTGTGGAAAGATTTCCAGAAAGTAAGTCAGGAAGCTTTTGATATTTATAAAAGAAACAATCCCTCGAAAGTTCTAGATAAAAATCTGTTTTTTACCGTAGGAGAAGTTTACGGTTATGGAATTTCGCAGAAACAGGATTACGATTTCGGTGATAAAAAAGTGAATTATTACCAAAACGGTTTCAAGTCGCTTATCAATTTCGATTTTAAAGGCGACGCCAACAAATCATACGAAGAGCTTTTTTCAGGATATTCAAAGATTCTTCATTCTGATCTGAATGGTAAGACGGTGATGAATTATCTTACCTCTCACGACGATGGTTCCCCTTTCGATAAAGACCGAAAAAGAACTTACGAATCGGCAACCAAACTTCTTTTAGCGCCCGGAATTTCTCAAGTGTATTACGGCGACGAAACTGCGCGCGATTTAACGATTGAAGGCGCAACAGGAGATGCCACGCTTCGCAGCAATATGAACTGGAATGATGTCCAGAGCAATGCTGAAACGAAAAAACTTTTAGCGCATTATCAAAAATTAGGAAAATTCCGTGCAAATCATCCGGCGGTTGGAGCGGGAGTTCATCAAATGATCTCGTCTTCACCTTATTGGTTTACAAGATTTTATAATAATGACAAAGTTTTAATTGGGTTAGATTTAAATACAGGTATTAAAGAGATTTCCGTATCGGATATTTTTGAAAACGGTACCAAACTCCGCGATGCATACTCCGGAAAAACAGTAAAAGTGGAAAATGGAAAAGCAATAATTATTACCGAATTTTCGTTGGTTTTGTTTGAACAGATTTAAATATGAAAAGAATAGCCGGCTTACTAACGATCTTCATTTCCTGCGTGGTTTTTTCGCAAAAAGTTCCCGAAATCAACAAAACTGAATTCTCAAAAGAAGCATTAGCCCAGAAAATTACCTCACAAAACGGCAAAAAACTTTCTGTATCGGAAGTTTTAAAAATGCACGAAGGAAAAATTTTAATCATTGATTTCTGGGCGAGCTGGTGCCGCGACTGTATCCTGGCATTGCCGTCAACAAAGGAACTTAAAGAGAAAAACCCCGGGATCGAGTTTGTTTATTTTTCCCTCGACCGCTCTCATGAACAGTGGAAAAAAGGTCTGGAAAAATATCAGATTGCAGAAAACGAAAATTATTGGTTTGATGAAGGCTGGAAAAATAATTTCAATAATTATATCGACCTGAACTGGGTTCCTAGGTTTATTATTGTAGACCAAAAAGGGGGAATCGCAAAATATTATGCAATAAGTCCCGCTGATCCCGAAATGCAGAAAACCATTGATCAGCTGACAAACAAAAGCCTTTAATAAACAAATTTAAATAAAAGGAGCACTCAGAAAATCGTTGAGCGGTTTAATGCTTTTAAAAATTTTGGCGAAACTTTCTGCTGCATCTTCTTTCATCAGCGCTTCGTTGGAAACAGGATGAACAACAATAAAATTCTTGAGTTTTAAAAATTCCGCCATCGGGTCATCTTTTTCGAAACCGGCAGGAACGCGCTGCAGCTTTTGTTCTACACTTAAACCGCGGAAATTATTCCGGAATTCATCCTGTTCTAAAATACTCAGGAATTCTTTGCTGTTCATGGAGATTTCTCTACGTATTTCCTTTAAGACAGAAGGTTCGGGCTGGTAAACTCCGCCTGCTAGAAATGATTTCCCCGGTTCGATATGAAGATAGTATCCTGAAATTCGGTTGCCTTTTCCCATTCCTAAACCCGCACCGAAATTGGTTTTGTAAGGTGATTTGTCTTTGGAAAATCTTACATCGCGGTAAATTCTGAACAATGCTTTTTTAGCATCTGTTTTCAGAATTTCTTCATCAAATTTTCCGATTTCTTCAATCAGCGTTTCTACAAAATCTACTACGTTGGCATTTGCGGAGAGGTAACGGTCTTTGTTTTCATTAAACCAGTCGCGGTTATTATTTTTGTGAAGATCTTTCAGGAACATTAAGGTTGAATTTTTGATGGCTGCAGACATATTTTGCGGATTTTAATTTCAAATTTAGCTGAAATAATGAAAACGGAGATACATGATTCCGTGTTTAACAGAAATTTAATAAAACAATGTAATTTTTATCAAATCTAAAAAGTGTATCTTTGCAGAATATTTTAAAATACTTAATGAATTTATTTACGGAAACCAATCTAAGTCCTGAAATTTTGAAGGCAATTGGCGAAATGGGCTTCGAAAGCCCCACAGAAATCCAAAAACAGACCATTCCTTTTATCTCTACAGATATACGCGACATGATCGCACTAGCGCAGACGGGGACGGGCAAAACAGCAGCATTTTCGCTTCCGATTTTGGATATGATTGACGAGGGTAGTCGCAAAATCCAATTTTTGGTGCTTTGTCCGACAAGAGAACTGTGTCTTCAGATTACGAAAGACATTAAAAATTATTCGAAATACATGCCGAGCGTTAAAACCACCGCGGTTTACGGAGGCAGCAGTATTATGGATCAAATCCGGTCACTCCGCGAAAAACCACAGATTATTGTGGGTACGCCAGGTCGTGTGATCGATTTAATTAACAGAAAAGCATTGGATTTTTCTGAAATTCAGTGGTTGGTTTTAGATGAAGCCGACGAAATGCTATCGATGGGTTTCAAAGATGATTTGGAAACCATTTTAAGAGAAACTCCCGAGACCAAACAAACTTACCTGTTCTCTGCAACGATGAACAAAGAGGTTGAAAGGATTTCTAAAAACTATTTAACTTCACCACACCGTATTTCCGTAGGATCGATTAACGAGGTGAAGAAAAACATCAAGCACGAATTTTATGTGGTAGGTTACCGTCATAAAAAAGAAGCTTTGAAAAGACTGATCGACGCTAACCCTAATCAATACTCGATTCTTTTCTGCCGTACCCGTATGGAAACGCAGGAAGTTGCAGATTTTCTGATGCAGAACGGTTACGCTGCAGATGCGCTTCATGGTGATTTGTCACAGGCTCAACGTGATACGGTAATGAAAAAATTCCGTCTCAAAAATATCGATATCCTGGTAGCGACTGATGTTGCGGCGAGAGGATTGGATGTAAATTCCTTAACTCACGTAATTCATTATTCATTGCCGGATGATCCTGAAGTTTTTGTACACCGAAGCGGTAGAACAGGAAGAGCAGGAAAAGACGGAATTTCTATGTCTTTAATCAAGCCTGAGGAATCCAGAAAATTAAAGCAGATTAAATCTTCAACAAAAATTGATATCGTTGAAAAGAAAATCCCAACCGGAGAAGCGATTATCAAAGCTCAGGTAGGCGGTGTCTTCGAGAAATTATTTACCGAGCACGAAGAGTTTTTCACTTTCGATGATTCTTTAATTCCTGATTTGTCAGAATTCTCTAAGGAAGAACTGGTTCACAAACTCCTTCAGCTTCAGCTGAGAGATTTAGCCATGTTCTACAAAGATAAAAATGATCTTGCTGACCAGAAATTTAATGCTGATGACAGAGGCGACAGCCGTAGAGACCGCGATAGAGGCAGAGACCGGGATCGTGACCGCGGAAGAGACCGTGACCGCGGCGACAGAAGAGACAGTTTCCGGGACGGTGGACGCGATGGCGGAAGAGACCGCGACCGTAAACCAAGAAAAAACAATGGTGATATGGTGAGATTTTTCTTCAACTTAGGAAAAAAAGACCAGCTGAAGAAAATGGATATGCTTGAAATCATCAACAAATCTACCGCGAAATCCAAGAAGAGACCAGATATCGGAGAAATTGAAATTTTAGAGAAATTCTCATTCTTCGAAGTAGAGAAGTCTTTCAAAGACGAGGTTTTGAAAGGATTACAGACCCAGAAATTTAAAGGTAAAGATATGCGTGCCGAAGTGGCCAACTAATTTTTTACCCGAAAATATATTGTAAGAATCAGTCCCGCTATTATAGTGGGACTGCTTTTTTGTAATTTTGTGGATAGATATTTCTTAATGTTAAGAAAACTTAATATAAAAAGCGTTCAGTTAAAACGGTTTTTCGGAAATTTGCAGCACTAATTTTAAATCAAAAAAAATGGGAATCGGCAATATTTTTAAAGCGTTCCAACCAAAAGACAAAGTGTTTTTTGTACTGTTTGAAAAAGTAGCAGCAACGTTAACTGAAATGTCTAAGGAATTTCACGAAGGGTTGATGGATTTTGACATCAATGATGATACAATGCTTACCAATATGAGCGATTATGAGCACAAGCTCGATGATCTTACCCATGAAATCTTTGTTCAGCTAGGTGAAAACTTTATCACCCCTTTCGACAGGGAAGATATCCAGCATTTGGCAAGCGGACTTGATGATATTGCTGATTTCATGTATGCTTCCGCAAAATATATTTACCTCTATAAAACTCCGCTTGATCCGGCTTATACAGAATTCAGTCTTCTGATTTACAAATCCTGCGTTGAAATCCAGAGCGCAATGGCAAATCTGAAGGATTTCAAAAACGGCAAAGCAGTAAAGGAATCATGTATTAAGATCAACTCTTACGAAAATATTGCAGATGATGTTTTAAGTCAGGCTACCGTAAAACTTTTTGAAACTAACGATGCGATTAACATCATTAAAATCAAATCTGTTTTGGAATATCTGGAAACGGTTACCGATAAAGCGGAAGATGTGGCCAACACAATGGACAGTATCGTAATTAAATATGCTTAATACCGGGCAGTAACCTTAAAAGTTAAGAATGGAATTACCAGTATTATTAATAATCATTATTGTTCTTGCATTAATATTTGATTATATCAACGGTTTTCACGATGCGGCCAACTCCATTGCGACCATTGTTTCCACTAAAGTTTTATCGCCGTTTCAGGCAGTTTTATGGGCTGCATTGTGGAATTTTGCGGCATTCTTTGTAGCGATGTATATCATTGGGGAATTCAAGATCGGGAATACCATTGCAAAAACTGTGAACGAAGACTTTATAAATCTAGAAGTCATTTTCTCCGGTCTGATTGCAGCGATAGCATGGAATCTGTTAACCTGGTGGTTTGGGATTCCGTCTTCATCATCGCACACACTGATTGGTGGATTTCTGGGCGCGGCATTAATGCACGCACTTGTGATGGATTATCATCATGTTGCATTGGCAAGTCCGGATTTAGGAATTTGGGAAAAACTCAAATTGGCCTTTCAGCAACTGTTTACGCAAAACGTTGTAAAGTATGAGAAGGTAATACCGATTTTCCTGTTCATCTTTATGGCTCCGTTTATCGGAATGCTTGTTTCTATTATCATCACACTGATCATTGTAAATTTTGCAAAGAACAGCAATCCAAGAAAAGCCGATGCGCAATTTAAAAAGTGGCAGTTGGTATCCTCAGCACTTTTCAGTCTGGGTCACGGACTTAATGACGCGCAGAAGGTAATGGGAATCATCGGTGCGGCGGTAATCTACTACCACGTAACCTTAATCGGTGGAACCGATGAATATGCATTGATGGATTCTGCAGACCGTTTTAAGCACTTTACAACCGATTATATTTGGGTGCCGTTTGTATCGTTCCTCGCTATTGGTTTAGGTACAATGAGTGGTGGCTGGAAGATTGTAAAAACAATGGGAACCAAGATTACCAAAGTTACGCCTTTAGAAGGAGTAAGTGCAGAATCTGCCGGCGCAATTACGCTTTTCATTACTGATCACCTCGGTATTCCGGTTTCTACAACGCATACCATTACCGGTGCAATCATCGGCGTTGGATTAACGAAAAGAGTTTCTGCAGTACGTTGGGGAATTACCGTAAGCTTATTATGGGCGTGGATCTTAACTATTCCAATCTCAGCAATTGTGGCAGGAATTACTTATTTACTCGTAATTGCGGTTAAATAGTCTACACAGAAAATCTCAAAAACCACCTTAATCGGGTGGTTTTTTTATGCGGTATTGTTAAGGCTAAAAGTTTTTAAAATTGTAATTTTGTGCAAACAAGAAAATTTATGCAGTTTTTAGAAGAATATCAGGAAATCGTCTCGAAAGCAATCGACAAATATACATTCAAAGATAAGCCAGAGGAGCTTTATGCGCCCATGAATTACATTATTTCGCACGGAGGCAAAAGACTCCGTCCGATTATGGTGCTTATGGCGAATGATATGTTTGGCGGTGATCTTCAGAAAGCCATAAAACCGGCCCTGGCCATTGAATTTTTTCACAATTTTACGCTGATTCATGATGATATTATGGATGAGGCGCCTTTAAGAAGAAACAAACCTACGATCCATACTTTACACGGAATTAATGCCGGAATTCTTTCCGGAGACGGTCTTTTGCTTAAAGCCTATAAATTCTTCGATGATTTGGAGCCGGAACTTTTCAAAGCCTGCATCAGAGTTTTTACCCACACCGGGCTTTTACTGTGTGAAGGGCAGCAGTACGATATTAATTTTGAAACACAGGAAGATGTAACCTTCAACGATTACATCCGCATGATTACTTATAAAACAGGCGTTTTAAGCGCATCTTCTTTTGAGATTGGTGCTTTGATCGCTGGCGCAGATTTTAAAGATGCAAAAGCAATTTTCAACTTCGGAAAAAATGTTGGAATTGCTTTCCAGATTATGGATGATTACCTCGATGTATTCGGAAACCAGGAATCGTTCGGTAAAAAACATGCCGGTGATATTTATGAGAACAAGAAAACAGTTCTTTATCTTTTAGCAAAAGAACACGGGACAGAGGAAGAAAAGAAAGAACTGGATTACTGGTACGCTAAAAAAACCGATAACGTAGACAAAGTTTACAGTGTGGAGAAAATCTTCCGCCGGACTAAAGTTGATGAAAAAACACTCCATTTGATCCAAAAATATAACGAAATCGCGCAGGGTTACCTGGACCAGATTGATGTTCCGGATGAGAAAAAGAAACCTTTCATCGAACTTGCAAACTATCTGTTGAGAAGAGAAAGCTAAGGTTTTCTTCCACCTAACCCATTTATTACATATCGTATTACCCAATGAAGTTCCGTACTGAAGTTGATATTCCGGTTTCAGATAAGATGTTAGAAATTGAAGACCGAACGTTTTCGATAGGATCATGTTTTGCCACAGAAATCTCAGATTTGCTTGCGAAAGGTCAAATCCAGACTTTAAATAATCCTTTCGGGACAATTTTTAATCCTTTTTCCATTAATAACGCGGTTAAAAGGCTTCATGATTCAGCGTTTTATAGCGAAGAAGATTTAATCAAATATGGAGAAGAGGTGATTTCGCTGGATCATCACAGTTCCTTCAATACCAGATTTCTGCACCAGACTTTAGAGAAAATCAATTCTAAAATCGAGGAAGGGAACCGCTTTCTGCAGCAAACCGACTGGGTAATCATTACCTATGGAACGTCTTATATCTATGAATTTCTGCCGAAGAAAAAACTCGTTGCGAACTGCCATAAAATTCCTGGGAAATATTTCGAAAAAAGACTGCTGACCAATCTGGAGATTACGGATTCCATTTATGAAACGGTTACGCTGCTGAAAGATATCTGTAAACCCAACGTTCAGATTCTGTTCAGCGTTTCGCCGGTTCGCCATACAAAAGACGGAATGGTGGAAAATAATGTGAGTAAATCCAAGTTAATTTCGGCGGTTCATGATATCTTGTCCCAATTCGACAATTGTCATTATCTGCCTGCGTACGAGATTTTGATGGATGATCTTCGTGATTACCGGTTCTATAAAGAAGATTTAATTCATGCCACCACTCAGGCAGTTCAGTATATCTGGGAAAAATTCGGGAACGCTTATTTCTCAGATGAAACCATGGATTTTGTAGAAGAAAATTTTAAAATTACCAAAGCATTAGCGCATAAACCTTCCGACGAAAAAAGCCCGAAGCATCATGAATTTCTCGAAAATCTCGAAAAAAGAATAGCAGATCAGCAGGCCAAAGTGAAGCATAAAATATTTTAAATTCATTTGGGCAGCTGATCCGCCTTCCACTCCCGCTTTTTTGCTTCGCTTTGCTACACAAAAAGAGCTCCGTTCAAGTCGGGCTGCAGTTAAAAACAAAATTATGATCGATACCCACACCCATTTATATTCCGAAGAATTCGATGATGACCGAAAAGAAATGATCAATAGAGCTCTTAATAAAGGAGTTTCTAAATTTTATCTTCCGGCAATTGATTCGGAATCACACGAAAAGATGCTGGCCTTGGAAAGTGATTATCCACAGCAGATTTATTCGATGATGGGACTTCATCCGTGTTACGTAAAACCGGAAACCTGGGAAAATGAACTGAAAATTGTTGAAAATTATCTGAACAAAAGAAGTTTTCCCGCAATCGGAGAAATTGGAATTGATCTTTATTGGGACAAAACCACTTTAGATATCCAGGTCAAAGCTTTTGAACAACAGATCGATTGGGCAATCGAAAGGGATTTACCCATTGTGATTCATACCCGTGAAAGTTTTGATGAAGTTTTTGAAGTTTTGGAAAGAAAGAAACACCCAAAACTCCGTGGAATTTTTCATTGCTTTTCAGGAAATCTTGAACAGGCAAAACACGCGATTGATCTGAATTTTATTTTGGGAATCGGTGGAGTAGTGACCTTCAAAAACGGAAAGATTGATCAGTTTCTGCACGGAATCCCTTTAGATAAAATCGTTCTGGAAACCGATTCGCCCTATCTGGCGCCGGTTCCGTACCGAGGAAAAAGAAACGAAAGTTCTTATCTTGATTTGGTTGCCGGAAAACTCGTGAATATTTACGGTAAAGATTTTGGTGAAATCGACAGGATTACGACACAGAATGCTGAAAGAATATTCTCTTAAAATAAAAAAGCCGCAAATAACTTTGCGGCTTTCTTGTGATCAGTAATTTCTTATTTGCTTCTGGAGAAATTACTCTTGTTTTTCGGTTTTTTGTAGCCGATATTTTCCTTTGACTGTGGCTTCGGGCGCGGAGTAAAAGATTTGTTGTTAGAATCTCTTTTTTCCACCACCAGATTATCAGTATGAAAAGGATGATCTTTTTCTACCGGAATTTTCTTGCCGATCAGTTTTTCTGTACTTTTCAGATTAATAAGGTCCAAACCGTCAACGAAAGAGATAGAACTTCCGTCTGCACCTGCTCTTCCGGTTCTTCCGATACGGTGAACATAAGTTTCGGAAACATCGGAAAGTTCGAAATTCACTACATATTTCAGTTCGTCAATATCAATCCCACGTGCGGCGATATCGGTAGCGACAAGAATCCTTGTTTTCCCTGATTTGAAGTTATTTAAAGCGTTCTGTCTCTGGTTCTGCGATTTATTTCCGTGAATCGCTTCAGCTGAAATTTTCTGCGACTGCAGTTTTCTTGCGATTTTATCTGCACCATGTTTCGTTCTGGAAAATACCAAAACCGAATCCGAGATATCATTCTGAAGGATATGCGTTAAAAGTTCAAGCTTATTTTCCTTGTCAACAAAATATACTTTTTGCTTAATGGTATCTGCAGTTGCCGAAACCGGTGCAACCTCTACTTTCACGGGATTCGTAAGCATTGAGTTTGCCAGTTTGCTGATTTCGTCAGGAAAAGTTGCAGAGAAGAAAAGCGTCTGTCTTTTCGGTGGAAGCAGTTTTGTAATTCGTTTCACATCGTGTACAAACCCCATGTCGAGCATTCTGTCGGCTTCATCTAGTACGAATATTTCCAGATGTTTCAGCGAAATAATTCCCTGAGAGATAAAATCCAGAAGTCGTCCCGGTGTTGCTACAAGTATATCAACGCCGCGTCTGAGTGCGTTTTCCTGTGCGCCTTGTTTTACGCCGCCGAAAACCACAAGGTTTCTAAGCTTTAAGTGTCTTCCGTAAGCATTGAAGCTTTCTTCAATCTGGATCGCCAACTCTCTGGTAGGCGTTAGAATCAAAGCTTTGATCTGATTGTTACGAATGTTTCTTTCTGTAAGATTCTGAAGAATCGGGATGGCAAAAGCTGCAGTTTTCCCCGTTCCTGTCTGCGCAGTACCGAGAAGGTCTCTGCCCTGTAAAATGCTTGGGATTGCTTTTGCCTGAATAGGTGTTGGTTGGGTGTAACCCTCTTCCTGTAGCGCCTTAGCGATAGGATCGATTAAATTTAGGTCGGTAAAATTCAAATGAAATGTTTTTAATTAAAATAAAATGAGCTGTGTCATTCTTTTTATAATGTAACGAAGGAATGAATTAGAAAATCCGTGAAATTTTCAGGTTTCCGCAGGGTGCGGATTCATCAAGAATGACATCGTACATAAAAAATCCTTCCGGCGAGGAAGGAGTTTTGTGCTGCAAAGATAATGTAAATATATTTAGTATAATTTCTTTACTGTGCGACTTTAGTCCATGTTTGGGTTTTGCGGAGATTTTCTATGAATATGTAGAGCTCATCAAGTTTTTCAGTACCTCCTTTTCCGTAATCTTCAATATGCTTTGAACTTCCGTCGGTGAATGTGATTCTTAGATGCGCGGTCGGTAAATCGGTTACATTCTTATTTCCGTAGTAGGGTTTGAGATTTTTCATATCCAAATCATCCAGAAGGGAGATAAGTTTATTGTAGTCGGCCTGTTTAATGGTGGTCTTAAAGATACCTTCTTTTGGGCCGCTGAAGTCATCTTTGGATCTTCCATCTGTAAAAGTGAATCTCTCAGCATCGATAACCGCAGTTCTGTCGGGATTAACAGTTATTTTAAAAATTGGGCAGAATCCAAAACAGGCTTCAGCATTATATTCAATCTTCGAATATTTCGACGCGTTTGGAGTTGCACATGCGAGGACGAAAACCATAGAGAGAAGAAAAAAGAAATATTTCATATTATTATTTTAAGGTGTCGCGGCAACTTTTATTCCAAAAAAAAATAGACTTGAAACTCAAATCTATTTTTTATAAGTTATTTCAGGAGACTAGCCATGCAGTTTTTTCCAGATGGCATCTTTCAGTTCCATCAAACCTTCCTGCGTTACCGCTGAAAAGAAAATAGGTTTTCTGTTCTCCGGGAATTTCTTAGAAATTTCATCCTTCAGCTCCTCGTCGAGCATGTCGGCTTTAGAAATCGAAACGATATAATCTTTATCCAGAAGTTCGGGATTAAACTTTTTCAGTTCGTTTTCCAGAATTTCGAATTCCTGATAATAATCCTCCGCATCAGCAGGAATTAAAAACAGGAGAATTGAATTTCTTTCGATATGTCTCAGGAAACGGTGTCCCAGGCCTTTGCCTTCTGCAGCACCTTCAATAATTCCCGGAATATCGGCCATTACAAAAGATTTATAATTCCGGTAATCCACGATACCTAAGTTCGGCGTAAGCGTGGTAAACGCGTAATCTGCAATTTTGGGTTTTGCTGCAGAAACTGCTGCCAAAAGTGTAGATTTACCCGCATTCGGGAAGCCTACAAGACCCACATCAGCCAAAAGTTTCAGCTCGAAAGTTACATAACCTTCTTCACCCGGAAGTCCGGGTTGTGCGTATCTTGGAGTTTGGTTGGTTGAGGATTTAAAATGCTCGTTTCCGAGTCCGCCTTTTCCGCCGTGCATGATAATAATTTCCTGACCATCTTCCATGATTTCGGCGATAATTTCGCCGTCTTCATTTTTTGCAATGGTACCGATCGGAACTTCAATATAAACATCTTCACCGTAAGCACCGGTGAGCTGGTTTTTTTGCCCGTTGTGACCGCGTTCAGCTTTGATGTGACGGGTGAAACGTAAAGGTAAAAGCGTCCATTCATGAGCGTTTCCTTTCATAATTACGTGACCGCCTCTTCCGCCGTCACCACCATCGGGACCGCCTTTCGGTATATATTTTTCACGGCGAAGGTGTGCAGATCCTGCACCTCCATGACCACTTTTACAGTGGATTTTTACGTAATCTACGAAATTTGACATATCTAATTAATTGTGAGTTCGCAGCAGTCGGCGAATGGTTTAATCAACCATCAAGCCTAAACTATAAACTGATTTTCTCTACTTCAGCAAAGAGTTTACCGGCAATTTCATCAATTCCGCCAACTCCGTTTACTTCAACGTATTTGCCCTGCTGCTTGTAAAGTTCTGCAACTTCTGCAGTTTTTGTATAATATTCTTTAATTCTTATTCTGATGATCTCTTCATTGGAATCATCTGTTCTACCGCTGGTTTCGCCTCTTTTAAGAAGTCTTTCAATCAGAATTTCATCACTCACAATCAGCGAAAGACAAACGGAAATTTCATCATTAAGAATATCCTTAACAATGGTTTCCAGTGCGTCTGTCTGGTTTGCAGTTCTGGGATAACCATCGAAAATAAATCCGTTTGTATTGGTAGGTTTCTTCACTTCCTCGATCAGCATGTCTGTTGTTACCTGATCCGGTACCAGTTCTCCTTTGTCAATATATGATTTTGCCAGGATTCCTAGAGCTGTGCCGTTTTTCATGTTATAACGGAACAGGTCACCTGTAGAGATCTGCTTCAGGTTAAATTTTTCAATCAGGTTCTGTGCCTGCGTACCTTTTCCGCTTCCGGGAGGGCCGAAGAGAACGATGTTTATCATTTTTATTAGATTTATAATTTGAAGTTTTGAGCGGTTACACTCAAAATATTATTTATTCATTGATACGGCCTTCTTCGAGCTGATATAGATCTCGCAGATTTCTGCCGAGTTCATCATAATCTAAACCATAACCCAAAACAAATTTGTTCGGAATTTCTTTGCCAATATAGTCGAGTTTGAATTCTTTCTTGTAAACATCGGGTTTCAAAAGGAAAGATGCAAGTTTAACAGATTTCGGGCGCTGTGTTTCGGTGAAATACTGAAAAAGACTTTCTACCGTATTTCCTGTATCTACAATGTCTTCTACAAGGATAATGTGGCGGTCTTTAATGTCTTTTGTCAATTCCATTTTCTGGTAAACGATTCCCGTAGACTGGGTTCCTGCATAAGAACTCATCTGAATAAAAGCGATTTCGCATTTACCGGGATAATGTTTTAGCAGGTCAGAAAAGAACATGATGACACCGTTCAGAACCCCAATAAATACTGGAGTTTCGTCTTTGTAGTCTTCGTAAATTTTTAGCGCGGTGGCTTTTACAATTTCCTGAATTTCTGCGTCTTTCAGATAAGGAACAAAAGTTTTGTCGTGAATTTGAATGGAGTCCATATATATTTACAAAATGCAAATTTAAGGTTTTTTGAGGAATTTTTTTAAAAATATAATTTTCACCACTTTTAATACTGTCAAGATATTGCTTCTCTATATATTTAAAAGTTAAAGTTTTTGCCCAAAACTTTTAATAAATCTATTTTTGTAGAAATCTAAAAAAAGTAAAATATGTCAACTTATGTGGTTGTAGGTCTTCAGTATGGGGACGAAGGCAAAGGTAAAATTACAGACGTTTTGTCGGCAAAATCCGACTACGTGGTACGCTTTCAGGGCGGTGACAATGCAGGTCACACGGTATATGCGGGTGAAGAAAAATTCGTGCTGCACCTTCTTCCTTCCGGTGTTCTGCAGTGTAAGGGAAAATGCATTATCGCAAACGGTGTTGTTGTAAATCCAAAGGCTTTCCTGAAAGAAATCGGTCAGATTGAAGAAAAAGGAATGAAAACAGATCATGTTTTTATCAGCCGCAGAGCCCATGTGATTATGCCTTATCATATATTACTCGATACGTATCGTGAAGAAGAAGCCGGCGGAACGCATATCGGAACCACAAAAAAAGGAATCGGTCCGTGTTATGAGGATAAGATTGCCAGAGTAGGAATACGAATGGTTGATTTGCTGAATCCGGAAGTCCTCGAGGAAAAAATTAGAAAAAACCTTAAAATCAAAAATTCCCTTTTCGAAAAGTATTTCGAAAAACCCACATTGGAATTTGATGAGATTTATAAAGAATTCCTGGAACTTGGTGAAAAACTGAAGGACAGAATCGTAGATACCGAAGTGGAACTTAACCAGGCTATCCACGACGGAAAAAATATTTTATTTGAAGGCGCGCAGGCCGCAATGCTTGATATTGATTTTGGAACTTATCCGTATGTAACTTCCTCTTCTCCCACTACAGGCGGGGTTTGTTCAGGAGCGGGTGTTCCTCCAACAAGTCTCAAAAATTTAATAGGCGTCGCAAAAGCATACACCACAAGAGTTGGTGAAGGACCTCTTCCGACCGAACTTGATAATGAACTGGGCGAAAGTATAAGACAAATCGGTTTCGAATTCGGAGCAACAACCGGAAGACCCAGAAGAACCGGCTGGCTGGATCTCGTTTCACTGAAGCATGCAACCATGATCAATGGCATCAACAATCTGGTAATTACTAAATTAGATGTGCTTTCCGGAATTTCACCTCTCAAAATCGCAACGAAGTATAAAACTGAGGACGGAAAAATTATCGATTATTTTACTTCTTCTACTACCAAGCTTTATAACTACGAGCCGATTTACGAAGAACTGGAAGGTTGGACTGAAGATATTACAAAAGTAAGAAGCTACGACGAACTTCCGCAAAATGCTAAGAAATACATCGAGTTTATCGAAAACTATTTGGGAATTAACGTGTATTTAGTCTCTGTAGGTCCTGAAAGAAGTCAGAACATCATCCGTAAAGAGTTGTTTTAAAGATGAATCAGCAAATAAAAAGCTGCTATATTAGATTATAGCAGCTTTTTTTATAGTTTTTTTTAAATCAAATGAAAATTTATTTTAAAAAATTTTAATACTAAGGCCTTTTTTTAAGAATATTTTAAATGAATTGAAGAGTTTTGAGATACGTGATCATATCGTTTAGTTTAAAATTTACATTTTACTATGATATGAATAATTAATCTAATTAATTATCAAAAATTTGGTTTGTTATTTGATGATTGTTTAAAAGTATTTAGATTTTAATTAAAAGTAAATAATTTGAATACTGCTAAGTCTAACATTTAAATTGAATGGTCATGAAAAATTTTTTAACTTCTGACAGAGAATCACGGTTTAACGAGATTCTTTTCGAAAACCGAAACAAAAGCTATGGTGCGTACGTACTGCGAAATGAAGAGGGAGCAGTTTTGAAAAAATCACTTTTTCTCGGGGTCGCTTTTTTTGCGGCAATCGCATTAACGCCTTTATTAATTAATGCATTGATGGTGCAAGAAACAGTACTTCCAGCGCCACCAGTTATTCATGATTTAACGCCGATCCCAATTACCAGAGACAAAGAGCCTGAAGTCATCAAACCTTCGCCTCCCGTTGCGCCAAAAGTAAATACTTATGATACCAGAGTTGCTACTCCGACAAGAGATGCACGCGAAGTGAAAACTGTAACTGATGATCAAAAGTTAAACGCGGTGCCGGGAACAGAAACAAGTCTAGATAACCCGCCTGTACTTACTCCTCCGGTTATTGAAACTCCACCTGTCACGGCTCCAATAGTACCCGAAGTTCCAAAAAAAATTGACAATACTCCTGCGACTAGGGTAGATGTAGAAGCGGCTTTTCAGGGAGGAATCAATTCTTTCAGGGCAAAAGTGGTACAGAATTTCAATGCCGGAGATTTCGAAGGAACCGGTGAACTCATGAAAACAATGGTTACTTTTATTGTAGAAAAAGACGGAACAATTTCTAACATTAAAGCCACCGGAACCGACAGGGATTTTAACGTCGAAGCCGAACGTACCATCAGAAAAATTAATGGAAAATGGGCACCAGCTAAACTCAATGGCGAAAATGTAAGAAGTTATTTTAAGTTTCCGATTTCAATGATGTTCGAGTAAATAAAACACCTTAAAGCGTAAATATTAACTTATCCACAAAATACCAGGTTTTGTGGATAATTTTTTTTCTGTATAATGCTTTAATTAACAATACTTTAACTTAAACCAACTTATCAACAATCATCTGAAAATGATAAAAAAG
>JAANMT010000570.1_pt1 | contig 39632 bp, 30 predicted proteins | sample 7279711 | NCBI WGS metagenome assembly JAANMT01 (sample SAMN14094538, study PRJNA606508) | bioreactor metagenome | isolation source: A lab-scale SPAN reactor treating ammonium-rich wastewater day 1 | place: Ireland: Galway | collected 2017-01-16 | reverse complement strand
CTTGATTCAAAAGCTGTTGTTCCGTTAAATTATGATATTCAGGCAAAACAGCGTAATGATACAATAGATTACGTTATATCGTCTAAATCGGGGATTGTCGAATCGCAAATATTAACGTCAGTGCGAATACAATCTAAAAATATTACTATAAATGATACATTACGCTCAAAAATCAGTTATTTAACAACATATATCCCTGCGTGTAATTGTATCGGCGTTTTATTGGATACTATAATAGACCTTGAATATTACAATGCGCCAATGTCTGTAACTGAAAACGACGAATTATTTTATCGGGAGCAAATTCCTATTTTATATAATTTTGATATTGAAGTATGGCTGAAGGATAGGCAAATTGAAAAAACTACATTTGTTTCCGTTTTGGGCTACACATACGAATACTATACTTGTAACGTATCGGCAAGTATTCGGGATTTACCCAAGGGTGCCTATTTCATTACAAATGGTTCTCAATCTGTAATTGCAAAATATCTACAATATTAAAATACTCATCAAGTCAAGAGAGGAGACTGTCTATGCAACATTTCGGACTAATGTCGAAGCGATTCCTTGCGCAAACATCTTTGTTTATTGCGCTGGCTTGCGCTTGGCTAAGTTTCGTGCCGAAGGCAGACGCACAGGCGTTATTGCCTAAACTCAGTCTTACGGGCACTGACAACGGATTTAACGACAATTTCTATTCCGACGGCCGTATTTGGCTTGGAAATGCCGACAATCGGATTCAAGAAGTTCTTGTGCCTGTCTTTATTAACAATCAGTGGTGGGACTCAAATCTTGTTAGCGATCCACGCTATGGAGGATGGCCAATATATGATTTCACCTTTTCTGTAATGTACGACGGCCGTAGCTTGGAGGCCGCCGGCGTACAAGCAAATGGATTTGCTCCCAATGATGAATTACTTACCGGTGGAAGTGGCTTTTCCTTCGAATGGGACGATATGCCCGAACCGACACGGTATAATGTTTACGTCAAAGGGCAACAAGACCAAGCAACCAAATACGGCCGCCGTATTATTGTAAGTGGAACATCCACAAGACGTTTACCTTTAACAGAAGATGGTCAGTACAAAATATTGGCTTACTTGAAGTTTAAGGTAATTCTATCGAAGAATAACTTTAACAATAACCCAACTGTATATAACGGTGCCAATAAAACTGCGATGTATGTATCAAACGATACAATACGTTATGGTGGCGCAGTTAATGAGCTGAGAGTTGGTACCGATGATCCGTTCCCGAAGCAAAGCAATATTGACCCGAATAATCCTTACAAACAAAAGTTCTATTTACGTGACAATAATCCTACAATAGGACTTGCAGGTGTTACAACCGGTTGGGCCGACTTCCCGAGCCGCCCGGGTGTAATTTGGGTTAATATCAATGTGGATAAAAATCCGCAAATCGGATTTACCGACTTTGGAATTTCCACTACGGACCTTAGTGTGGAAGTTAAGGAAGACGAGAATACTGTCGACGGCTCTCTATGGAATATAGTACGACCTATTGTATTGGACGAGTCGCAATTTCCGCAAGGTGGAGGATATAGGGATATTCAAGTTATGAATTTATCCGAGCGGTCGAGATTAACTAATATATTAGTACAATCCGACGCACCATGGCTGAAATTTAGAACTCTCGGCGGCGGCAACAATCCAATTCCGTTACAAACACGCCAAGGCGTTATACCTTACATTGACAACGGTATTAATGGCGAACAACCTGGCGATCTTAACGATGCAACCAATCGTTCGCGTCCGTCGCAAAGAGTAACAGGCATGAGAGTTCTCTGCGTAGATGATGATATACGCGGCCAAACAGATGTAGAATATTCCGGCGTGTATGTTGGTTATCTTACTTTTACAACTAATTCGGCTATGATATCTCCGGTTCGCCTAAGAGTTAACTTTATTTATTTCCGCAATCCACTGGAACCATATCGTAATCCGGCTGTAGGCCGTGAATTCGGTATGAAATTAACAGTTCATAACTCACGCGGAATGATAGGCGATTCGGTTAATCTCGTATTTGGTACGGCACATCGTGCTACTGACGGTCTGGATAGCTTGTTCGGAGAGGTAAAATCGGGTGATGCGAAAGGATTCTGGGCTAAATGGTTCGTACCGTGGCTTAAAGACGAATTCGGAAATGAAGTTGCACCCGACGGACTTGGCGATATTCCGATACAAAGCGAAGGCGGTTTCGTACAACGCTCCGTTTCACGTGATATTCGTAACTATGCAGTTGATACAACGTTGCTGTATTGGTGTCGCTTTAATGCAGACGGTGCGCAGAATTATCCTATAATTATACATTGGGATGTTCGCGACCTTCCCGACGGAGCGCAACTATTCTTGCGCGATACGCTCAATGGCTCTATTTTCTCGGTTGATATGCGCCAAGGAACGCCCGACCCGAATTATAGCGAAGGCGGTATGTCATTCACTATCCGCGACGCTAAAATTAAATCGTTCGTTATAGAATACACACTTCCGCGAGTTGTAAAATTCCCTGTAATAAACAGCGGTTGGAATTTATTGTCATTGCCCGTACGTCCTTCCGACAGCAGATATAAGTCAATATATCCGAACTCGGTTAATGATTATGCACAGAAATTCTCGCAAAGTCAATACTCTGATGAAGCCAATTTGAAGCCGGGTGTAGGTTACTTTGTAAAATACGGAAGCATAATTGACAGTTCAATCGCGGGTGTGCGTATATTGCATATTGACGATAAACTTTTCAATGTGCGTCTATACCCCGGTTGGAATACTATCGGAGCATTGAGCGTTCCGTTGCCTGTGTCGCAAATTGATTTCTTGCCGATACAGACATTCTTCCCGAAACTTGTGAGTGGCGTTTATGCTTACAAAACAAATCGCGGTTATGAAGAAGTGTCGGAATTGTCCCCCGGAATCGGATATTGGATAAAAGTAACCGAAGACGGCTACTTGAAGTTAGACGCACCGGCTACGCCGAAAATCAGTTCGGTTGCAAATGAAAGAGATGATATACGCAAAAATAGTGCTGAAGTATTGTTTAGCGACAATGCACAACATCAATCTTCGCTCTATCTCAATACTCGCGGATCCGTTAATAAATCGCTCTTTGAGTTACCGCCGACACCGATGGAAGGTATGTACGACGTGCGCTTCAGCAGTAATGTGTCACTTGAAACGGCAACATCGAGCGTTATTAAAATTCAAGGTGTCGAATATCCGTGCAGTATATCTATTCCGTCGGCAACGAGCGAATACGCTATAAGCGATGCAGAAACAGGTGAGCAAATAGGAACTATTTCGGCATCTAACCCGATAGTCTTCGTAAAAAATGCAAATACATCGCGTATTCGTATAGAAGAAATGAACAATGCGGAAACCGGTATATCGGTAATGCCGAATCCGGCAACCGAAACCACAACAGTTCAATTCTCTATTGCATCTGACGAAATGGTTGCCGTAAAGCTTTACAATGCAATGGGCGTTGAGGTTGAAGCAATTGCTCCTTATTTCCAAAAAGCAGGCGAAAATACTATCGAGCTTAATCTGTCGGGATTAGCTGCCGGCCAGTATTATTGCAAAGTAATTGCCGGAAATACCGTCCTGAAACAAACAATATCGGTAATCAGATAAGAATTACCAAGCTAAATAAAAAATGGGTAGCACTGCGAGTGCTGCCCATTTTTTTTAGATATATACTCGCTTAAAAATTACAGCAGGAAACAATATGAAAGAAAAAACCGAAAAACGAGCCGGTAAAGAGGATAAATTAATGGTGGCCGTTAATAAAAAGGCACGGCATAATTATGAAATTCTTGACAGATACGAGGCAGGTATTGTTTTAACAGGAACAGAAGTAAAGTCTTTACGGGCAAAAAAATGTAATATAGAGGACGGATACGCAACCTTTGAACCGAAGTATTCTTTGGAACTTATACTTATAAATCTACATATACAAGAATATGCGTTCGGAAATCGAGAAAACCACATCCCGAAGCGGAAGAGGAAATTATTATTGCATAAACGTGAGCTAATTCAACTGAAACGCTATGCCGAACAACAAGGATTAACTATAATTCCGCTTTCTATATACTTTACGCATGGAATTGCAAAAGTAGAATTAGCGGTGGCAAAAGGGCGCAAAGAATATGATAAACGCGAGTTTATTAAACGCGAAGAAATGAAACGTGAAATGCGGCGAGGCGAATAGATGTAAAATTACTTTTTATTCTATATTTGCAAGTAATTCGGCAACATCATTGCCTATAATACTTCCCAAGGCAACCCCCATGCCGTTGCAACCAAACCCCACGACAATGCGCGGTGAGTAATGCTCCGTAATTGGCAACTTATTCCGGGAGAAACCCATTATTCCTGACCAACGAGAAGCGATACCAACTCTATGTTGAGGCAGTATAATTTCGCTTAAGTATTGTTCGAGTGCCGTTTGAATAGTTTCGCTTAACCCGAAACACTCCGTCCTTTCGCCATCAAAATCTAAATTTCTACCTCCGCCAAACAACACTCTGTTGCCTACATTACGGAAATAATAGAAGCCTTCGTCAAAATGGAATGCGCCGTGAAACGGCAATTTGTCAATAGGCTCGGTTAATATAACCTGACCTCGCCCGGGAGAAATATCTATTTTAGGTAAAATGTTTTTAAGATAACCGTTCGTACATACGGCGGCACTGTTAGCAGTAAATTTCAACCTCTCGCTCGATACGCAGATTTCGGCAATTACGCGGTTGTTGTGTTCGGTTATATCTGTTACGCTTGCTCCGGATAGAATTTCAACACCAATACTCAAGGCAAAATTACGCAATGAAAGTATCATTTTTCCAGAATGGATTTGGCCTTCAAGCGGGTTAAATAATAAGTCGCGCATTCCGGCAAAGCCAAAGTCTTGTATACGTTGCGGCACCGCAGAAAAAAGAGGGCGGCGAAAAATATCGAAAATCAGGGCATTGACTTCATCAAGCCGATTTATAACAGAGGTAAAATTACTTTCAAATAAAAGCTCGTATCCGCCAAATTGCTCAAATTCTATAGCCGTATCGCCCAATCGCTTACGTAATATGGAAAGACCACGCCATCTTTGTTCGACAAGTGAAAATGCGGCATCAGAGCCATAACGGTCAATATCGGACGCAATTTCCGATAAACTTCCCACACAAGCAAATCCTGCATTTTTTGTACTTGCACCTTCGCCGAAAAGACCGCGTTCGAATACGACTATGCGTGCTCGCGGTCGTTGCTGTTTTAACTCGATAGCTGTTGATAAACCAATTATACCGGAACCGATAATTATGCAATCGGTTTCGAAACACGCGTCCTGTTCCCAAAATGAAATCATAATTGTAAGCTAAACTGTTCTGTGAATATGGCTTATATGATTGTTGTTCAACAGTTTATAGAGTATTGGATATTATGAATCTATATTGAATCTCAATGTCTTCCGCCTGCTTTTCTACCGATTTTCCGGATCCGTGTCCACTGTCAAATTCCATGTATAGCATTATCGCGTTTTTCTGGGCAGAGCGATTTTGCAGAGCTGCAACGAATTTTTTGGCATGAAGCGGGTCCACTCGCGTATCGTTTTCACCGGCGAATACAAACATTGACGGATAATTTACATCGGATTGAATGTTCTGATAAGGCGAGTACTTCATAAGGTATTCAAAATCATCGGCTTTGTCCGGATTGCCGTATTCCGGAATCCAATAACGCGCAATCAAAAATTTATGATAGCGTAACATATCGAGCAACGGTACGCCGCACACTATTGCGCGAAATAATTCAGGTCTCTGCGTTGCTATTGCACCCATTAACAATCCGCCGTTGCTGCGCCCCGAAGCAACGAGTTTTTCCGGCTTTGTATAACCTTCGCGAATAAGATATTCCGCCGCTGCAACATAATCGTCAAAAACATTTTGCTTTTTATCAAGCATTCCTTCGTGATGCCACGTTTCGCCATATTCGTCGCCGCCGCGTATGCCTGCGGTTGCCACGACAAAACCGCGCTGAATTAATATAGACGACATTCCGATAAATCCAGGTGTAATTCCAATATTAAATCCGCCGTAACCGTTTAACAATGCGGGGTTTGAACCGTCTTGCTTCAACCCCTTTTTAAAATGAATGAACATTGGAATACGCTTGCCGTCTTTTGCGGTGTAAAATACTATGCGTGATTCGATGTTTGAACAATCAAGAGTTGTCGGCTCGGAATATACGAATCGCCACGCCAGCGTTTTGCCGTCCAATGCGTAAAGTTTTGTCGGCGCGGTAAACGTCGAAATGGTTACGTACAGCGTATTTGACTGCTTGTTACAGGACATTGACAATACATTTCCTATTTCTGGCAACTCTATTTGCCGCAACCTGTTACCGTTGTAGTCGTATGCAAATAGCCGGCTTATAACGTCTTTTTTATCGCGCACAATAATGTAGTCGGAGGTAAATTCATATTCTTCAAGTACAGTTTCATTTTCGGGAATAAGCGTCTTCCAATTTGAAAATTCCGGATTTGACGCTTCTACCGTCATTAGCTTAAAGTTCGGTGCTTCGTGATTGGTATAAAAATAAAATTTGCCTTTATGATACGAGGGCGTGGCACGATACTTATCGCTTGAGTATACGGTACTTAATTTATCGGTTGTTCCTATCTTCCTTATTTGAAATGTACCTGAATAAAAATCTCCTTTTCCGTAAAAAGTATAGTTGTCGTGAGCGTCTTCGTCGTCGGTATCAAACACATAAGCGTTGTCTTTTGCATCATCCGGCGCAATTAGAAATTCTGCTTCGTTTTGCAGCGTTCCGATTTTCCAGCGATATGTTTTCAGCGGTTTTTGTGCGGCGATATCCTCTTTGTTGCGAATCGTGATGTAGGCGTGCTGTTCGTCGAAAGTCCAGCTGAAACTGAATATATTATTAAGCGGTTCGCCCAAAACCTTGCCGGAATTTACATCAACAATATAACAAGTGTTTATTTCCGCTCCTTTAATTTGAACGGAAACGGCTACACGATCGGCAGAACGAGTGAAATCAAGTCCCGAAATTGCTGTCTTTCCGGTAGCGTCCAGCACGGTCGGGTCGAATAACAAGCGCGGAATTCCACTTTCATTAATATAAAGTTTAAGTTGTTTTTCACCCTTCTTACGGGCATAGAAAAATTCTTTCTTTCTGCGAAAAAACGGTAATGAGCGAACATCGCGGTCAATCTCGTCAATAATGCGCTCCTTCATACCCGGAATTATCGGAGCAGCAACAGCGAGATAATCTATGGTAGCTTGATGTTGCCGTTGCGTCCATTCACGAACTTCCGGGCTTGTTTTGTCTTCTAACCAACGATAATTATCTGTAAGAGTATGCCCGAACAAAGTTTCAACTATAGGCTTTCTATTAGTTACGGGCGGTTGAAATTTTTCGACAGATTTTTCGGCTGTTTTGTTAGTCGGTTGGGCGGCAAGGAATTGCATAGATAGAAGCAACAGAAGCGGGATGCTGGCGAATTTCATTGACGTATCCCGTAAATTAGAAAATGTCGGCTATGGCCGATATGATTTTAATGCAAAAATATGAGTTTTTTGACGCTTAAATTCACAGCCGGGTATTCTCAACACTTGAATGTTGAATATACCATATTTTCGGATAAATCGCTGATATGTTTTTCTATGCATACTTTTCTGAATAATTCTCGCACGGGTTTAAAGTCGTTGTGAAAAGGGCATGGTCTGGTATCGTTACATTTACGCAACCCCAAGCCGCATTGTTCAAAAACATCATTGCCGTCTATGGCATAAATAATATTTATAAGCTGCTGATTTTTTTGTGTTTCCGTTATGTAGAAGCCTCCGTTTGGTCCTTTTGAGCTGTTGATAATCTTTTTTTTCACTAATTTCTGCAAGAGTTTGCCGACTGTATGTTCATTCTCATTAATGAACTCTGCAATTTCAATGACGCTTGGTTTTTTTTCTGCCTCCGTTTTTGAGCTAAGATAAATCATTGCTTTTATAGAGGCCTTGCAAGTTAAGCTAAGCATATTCTCATCTTCCTAAAAATTTTCTGCCTTCTTCCGAAATCATTGAATAGCTCCAATGTGGGTCAAAGGTTAAATTAACTTCTATTGTGCCGAAATCCGAAAATGACGACTGTAATGCCTGGCGAGTATTATCTACAATGGATTCGCCCATCGGACAATATTCGGTTGTTAAAGTCATAACACAAATAATTCGCTTTTCCTCTTCCATAAAATTTACCGCATAAATCAGGCCCAAATCAACTATGTTCAGGCCTATTTCAGGGTCAATCACCTCTTTCAGGCTTGTGATAGCTGCGGTACATTTAGTATCGTCATTAGACACTATGTTCATGGCATTGTTACGGCTTTATGATTAAACACTTTCAGGACATTCCAATTATACAGAACCGATGTGGATATTAAAAAAACAGATCCCGATTTCAGAAAAATTATTTGCGAATCCATTATACCGAAAGTAAACAGAGTAAATCCGACAAGATATAAAACCCCCATTATCTTAAAAATTAAATTATCGAATAAATCCTTCGGGTTCGGAGTTTTGCCGGCGGCCGAGCGTTGGCGGTATACTTTATTCCATACGATAAAGGGCATAGTTTTAAATGTCATTCCGAGAATAACAGCGGTTAGCCAGCCAAAGAAAACGACAAAACCGTAGCCGAGTATAAGATTGCTTTTCACTCCTGATGCGGCAAACGACAAAGCAATAATTACGAATAATAAAATAATCGGGAGCAGGAGCATAAAAGCCGACAGCAACGATATTCGTACTTGCTCATCTACTTGCCGGCGCAATCGTTGCTTATAGGCTTGGTGACAATAAAAAATAAATAAAACGGCTGCGGCCAATACCATACCGACGGAAACAAAAGCCGATATTGTATTTGGGAAAATAAAAAATATGACAATATAAGATAATAATGCGCCGTTAATTAATGCGAATATTAACCAAAGCAATCGCACATTTGTATATTTTGAGATTAAAAACATAGGTATTAAACGCGAAGCAACTCCTATAACCAGCAGGAGAAACCAGCCGATTATTCCTATATGTGCATGAACTGAAAAATAATGAAAAGAATTTTGCGGCAATAAATCGTAAGTAAAGTTATAAACTAATGCTAAGCCTAATAATGCAGTAATGAGAAGCCAAGCCGTCGCGGTAATTACAAACACCGAATGAACATTTTTCCTTTTGCTTTCCGCCGCGCTTGCAACAACATTTATGAAATAAGCGATTATTGCAAATACGACAAATCGCCCGCCCCATTTTGCGGGCATGTTCATATCGAAAAAATAAAATCCGTGAACAAGCAGGGGTATTCCAACGGCGGCAAGTGCAAAAGAAGCGTAAGCGAGTTTATTGCTGTAAAGTTTTCCCTCGATAAGCACCGGAACAAGCTGATGTCCGGCACCGATAATAATCATTGTAGCCCATCCCAAAGCCATTATATGCGTGATGGCTAAAATTTGTGGATGGAAGTAATGATTCAGAAAAGCCTCGCTCGAAGCAAATAAGAAAATAGTTGCGATTAGGAACGAGAAAGAGGCATATAAATAAAACGGCAAAACAACCTTGTAAGAAGTTGTTTTTACAGCATCTGAATTTAGAGAGGGCGCAAACATTTAAGGCTTGAAAATTAAAAGGTGAACTTCGCTGTCGCTGATTTCTTTAATCCTGTATTCAAATTTGCGCTCTTGCAATTCCGGCAAAAGAAAAACAGGTATGCGCTTGTGATATACGTAAAGTGCCTTCCCGTCGGGCAGATTTTCTAATGAATCGAGAATCGTAAGCATCGGAAGCGGCATCTCCAAAGCCCGAACATCAATTGTTACAATTTTGTCCTTGAACCTATCTGAAATGCCGTCCCAATCCTCGTCGGAGCCGAGCCGTTCTTGTTCATAAGCCGGAATTTGTTCGCTGTTAAAGAAATATGTAAAAACCAAATCTGCATTAACGACTTCCGAATATGTTTTATATCCTTTTTTTTCCAATAATTGAATAAGCGGAATAGGCTCGAAGCTATTTATAAGTTTTAGAACTTGTTTTGCTTTCAGACGCTTGATGTGTTCAAGTATTAAGTTAAACGGATCCTTGCCGGATTCCAATATTTCGCGAACGTCTAATTCTACAATGTCATCGGCCGAAATATTAATTAGAAACTCGGGCACCGTACTCGGTGCGGACATGTCGTCAGCCGCAATAGTTCTGTCAATAATAAATCCAAGCGGCTGTAATTTGTCGAAAAAATCATTTGCCGAACATCCGCCGATTTTGCTTGCCATGCTTATTGACGTTCGGGAAGCCATAAGTCGTCTTAATAATGGATTGCGAAGCTTATTAAATTTAGGCGAAATACTTATTATTGCTTCCAATGCATCGGGATGCGACCTAAGAATATCTGCAATTTTTGTGTCGGAGTTAATGGTAGTATTCATAAGCCGGTGTCAATATCTTTGATATTTCCAACCAATAACAGACATTCGCTGTCGCAATAATTGCGAATTGCGTGCTTCACCTTTGACGGAAAGACGTAGAATTCATCGGGCTTTGCCGAAAACTCCTCTTGGTCTATCTGAAAATTCGGGAAGCCTTTAAGTACATAAACATATTCTGTTCTGTCGGGGTGAATGTGTTCGGGATATATGGCCTGCGAAACAACCCTTACTAATTTCACCGATCCATTATCCAAAGACAGCAAATCCTTACCGAAAAAGTTTTTTACTCTTCCTTCTTTCCATTCGGTTCTGCCAATATAACCTTCCATAAGTCATAGTTTAAGAATTGCAAAAATATACGCAGTTAAAGGTTCTATTCGGAAATACGTTTGATTTTCAGAAAAATTATTCAATAAAGATAAAAGCGCGCTAATCGGTAATTCTAACGCGCTCTCATCAATAAAGAACAACTTGAATCCGGCAGAGTCAATGTGTGCCTATGTCGGCGCAGTTGCTACAACTCTTTTTCCAATTTAACGGCTTTGGGAAAAAGTATGTTGTTTTCTAAATGAATATGCAAATGCACGTCGTCCTCCATTTCGTCGAGCATTCTATAAAGCAGGCTGTAGCTGGCGCAAGCATCGGGAGGCAACGTATATTCGTTGGTGCATTGGCGCAACTCATCTAAATAATCGCCCACCATTTTATGCTCATGTTCCATCATGGAAACCGGGTTTTGCACACTTCCGAACGCACCTCGCTCAAGCTTTTGCGTACCGTTTTTTACAGATGTCAAATGCTTGATAAACGGAAACAGAATATGTTCCTCTTTTTGCATGTGTGCAGTCAATTCGGAGCTTATATCTTCCGTTAATTGATATACTTTCAGCAATTCCGGATGATTCGCTCCATGTACTCGCATCACCTTGTAGGCATACGCTTTAATATCGGGAAGATTTTTCTTGAGATATGCATGGTGCATATTAACGATATAGTCGGCAAGAAAATCGAGTTCCCATTCATTATAAGGCAAGGGACGTGCATTTTCGACTTTATCGGCTTTTTGCAATTCTTCTTCTACTGTTTTTACGTCCAAACCTTTTTCGGCACACGCTTCTTTTACCGTTTTTTTGCCGCCGCAACAAAAGTCTATTCCGTATTTTTTGAAGATTTGTGCTTTGCGCACATCTTTGGCGGCAATTTCTCCGAGAGTTTCTCCGCCTGCGCCCATTACGCGCTTGCTGATTTTTACTTTCCACCATTCGGGGCCTTGCTCAAGATATTCCCAAGTGAAAATATCGCCGCGCTCGCCTAATAATTGATAATATAGCGGCTTAGGGTCGTGGTCGTTATGAATGGTCAAACTTTCGCCTTCGTTCAATTCGTCAAAACGGGAGAAAATTGTGGGATGCTTGAACCTTGGTTCAATCAAGGTTACATTCAAGATGTTCTCTGTGGCTGTTTCCATCGGGTAATTGGAGTTAGTTGGTAAATGAATCGTTTTTTTTGTTTATAAACGATTCTGTTTTTTATTTATTCTTGCTGATTTTCACTTTCCACCATTCGGGGCCTTGCTCAAGATATTCCCAAGCGAAAATATCGCCGCGCTCTGCAAGCAATTGATAATATAGCGACTTAGGGTCGTGGTCGTTATGAATAGTCAGACTTTCTCCACCGTTCAATTCGTCGAAGCGGGCAAAAATAGTGGAATGTTTGAACCTTGGCTCTATCAAGGTTACATTTAGTATGTTTTCCGCATTGGTTTCCATAATGCAATCAAAAATTGATGAACAAAACGAACATTATGGTACAAATATAAGCATAATTTTAACAATAAAAGTAATTGAATACCTTTTTTTAGAGATGATATGATGAAATATGACTGTAAGCCATAATCTAATCTGCTTGATAAAAAAAATGTACAATATCTTCCAACTTGCCGTATTTTTGTAATAAGACAGAACTAAACGGGGGAGGGGGAAATTACTTCTGTTGCACCAAACGTATAATGTTAATTTAAGAACGATACGTTAAACCATATATTGCCTACATTTTGAGGAACACCGATGTTTCGTTGGTTCCGTTCGTCGCTAACAGTACAGTTAGTAACAGTCAGCACTCTTGTTCTTTGTATCCCCATAGTTTTCGGATTGACGTATTTTCCGTCACAACAGAAAAAGTCTGTAATGGCGGGCATTGAAAAATACGTTGAGAGCAAGTGCAATGCCCTGGCCACCTCTACTGCTTTTGCTCTTAAAAACTCCAATTTCGATTTGGTTAATTACGCTTTCCGCGATGCTTTGAAAGATACTTCGGTAGTATATGTAGCAGTATTGGACGAAACAAATACTATCATTGTAGACTCGGCTGTCAAATACTCCATTGATAAGAAATCTGTCGGTAAATCGCTTGGGGCGAGTTCGGACGGACGGACTCTGACCGTTGCAGTCGATGCGAAAGCCGACGGTACCAAATACGGTCGTGTAGCGGTTGTTTATTCGTTGGAAGGGACGAACAACACGTTGGCATTGGATGTGCGCGACGGCGCATTGATGAATATAATAATACTTGTTGCAGGCGTAGGTATTATTCTTCTTATTATGCGTAGAATAGCGGCACGTATACATAGCGAGGCTGCCGCAGAAGGAAAATATCTTGATATATCGGTTAGCCGTATGCTGGAAGAAATGGAAGCATTCGGCCGTGGCGAAACTACACGGGAGCTCGTAGCCGAGCGCGACGACACTATAGCCAAATTATACGGTGCGTATAATGTGTTGGTCGACCGCGTACATTCATTGCTTGACCAAGTGGAGAAAGCGCGCGAAGTTTCGGTGCATCAGCAAGAATACCTTTCGGACAGCATCAATGAAATCTTGGCGGCTATGGAGAAATTCGCGCTTGGCGATTTAGGTGTTGCCGTTCCGGTTAATAGCGACGATGAAATCGGGCGACTTTTCGATGGTTTTAATCGGGCTGTAAGCAATATTCGCAATTTAGTGTTGCAGGTCAATAGTGCCATTGAATCTGCTGCAAGCGTAGCTACTCAACTTAGTGCGGCAAGTACGGAAATGGCCGCCACAGCCGATGACCAATCCCGCCAATCGCGTTCGATAGCCAATTCTGTAGTAGAAATGTCGCATACGATTACTGAAAATACCAAGCAGTCAATAAAGGCGCGCGACCAAGCTAATGAAGCACTCAATGCGGTGAAAGCATCAGGAGAACGGGTTGCTTCATTGGCGCAAAGCAGCGAAGAAATCGGTGAAATTATCTCACTTATTCGCGATATAACCGACCAAACTAATCTGCTTGCTTTAAATGCCGCTATTGAAGCGGCACGAGCGGGTGAAGCAGGGCGGGGCTTCTCGGTAGTTGCCGATGAAGTGCGTAAACTTTCCGAGCGCACTCACGAAGCCACAAAGGAAATCCAAAATAAAATACGCCAAATACAAAGCGAGTCGTCCGGCACAAGCGAAACGTTGCAAGTAGTAAGCGAACGCACCAATAGCGTTACGGCAACTATTCTGACGGTTTCGCAGGCTTCGGAAACGCAGGCATGTACCAGCCAAGAAATTGCTATCAATATCGAGGGATTGTCGTCTGCGTCTATCGAAATGTCGGGCAGCATAGGAGAAATCGCCCGCACTATCGAAGATTTGAACAAACTTACGTCAGATCTGCAAACTATTATCGGTAATTTTACTGTATCGAGCGGGGGGTATTCCGCTCAAACAACGCAGCATCAACTACGAGGGCGATAGCTGTTAAACAAAAGATACTCTGCGGTGTTCGTTCCGCAGCATTTTTTTATTTTGTGGAGGTAAAGTATGAAGTCTTTACGTTTTCTTGGCGTAGCCGTTATGGCAATATTATGCGCCGTTCCATCATTTGCTCAAAGTGACATCGAAGTTTTTGGATTTTTCCAAAGCTTCGCTACGCATTCGTTTAGAACGCAGAAGCAAACCCTGCCCATGCCCGGAGCGGTAACGCAGGAGATGAACATTGATAATAGCGTGTTCTCGTTGCAACAAGCGAATATATTTGCCTCGAAAGATCTTGGCAATAATTTCGGCGCATTTGTCAATCTTGAGTTCGTTAATTCGTATTCGAGCGACCGCGGCTGGGGAAGTTTGAATTTGCAAGAAGCTTTCGTAAAATATGAAGGTTCAAACTCTTTCAACATCAAGGCGGGATTATTTCTGCCGCAATTCAACAATTTATATGAAATATACAACCGTATGCCGCTATTGCCGTATATCATAAGGCCGTTTGTATATGAAACTTCGTTGAGCGGCTTGCTCCCTCCCGAAGACTATTTGCCTTCACGCGGACTTGTCCAAGCGTATGGATTCTTTCCGGCTGGCGACTCCAAAATTGACTATGCCGTATATGTGGGCGAAGCCGAAGATTCCTATATTGTTTCGGATAAAAAGCCAATGGAATTCAGACCGGACGCTACCGGAACCAGCCTGGTATCCCTTAAAACTATCGGTGCGCGCGTGGGTGTTCGCTCCGGCGGTTTGAAATTGGGTGCTTCTTTAACTATGGATTCGGATAATCATCGCGCAGACACTACGCTTAACAGCCCAGGCGTAGGTAACGGGGATATTCCTCGTATGCGTGTCGGTGCAGATTTATCCTATTCAACCGGCGGCCTTACGCTTAACGCAGAACTTATTATGGTTAATTATACTCTTACAGATGCACAGTTGGCCGTTATTAAAGCAAATCAAATGCTCGGAGGCGATATGAATAAATTATTCTATTTTGCCTCGCTGCAATACGACATCAACGACCAACTCTATGTATACGGAGTATTCAATTCGTTTAAGGACAATTTCAGTTCTGTTCTTAAAGAGAATCTTGTCGGAATTTCCGGCGGCTTCGGATACCGCGCCAATGATAACGTTGTTCTCAAACTACAACTGTATCGTACACAATTAAGCGCGAAATTCCCCAATGCCGAACCATTCAAGACCATGGGAATAGACGGTAAACCGATTTACGACCTTAGTATCTTCTCCGTTTACGGTGGAGTCAGCGTCGCATTCTAATATATTCCAGAAATAGGAGCAAACCTTATGAAGTATTTAAAGATATCCTTAGTTGCGGCAATATTTGTTGCACTTGCGTTCGTAACACCGCGTCTTTCGGGGCAAACTATGGCGGTTATTGCCAATAAATCTGTTGCAGCCGGTTCTATTGACGCCGCTACGTTGGCAAATATAGTTATGCTTGACCAGAAGCAATTCGGCGGATCTACCGTTGTTCTTTTCGACCTGGGCGAAGACGGTGCCGCAAAATCGAAATTCTACTCTTTTGTCGGAAAATCGTTTGCCGATTGCAAAAAAGTTTGGCTGAAAGCAAAACTTACAGGTAATGGAAATCCGCCGGCAACTATTGCGACAGAAGATGAGATGATTAAGAAAGTTGCCTCTACGCCCGGTGCCATCGGATACGTCAGCGTCGGGAAAGTAACCGGCGATGTAAAGGTGCTGGCCAAACATTAAAATTGGGGAGAAGAAACGTAATCGTTTCGTTATCGGAAATTGCAACAAAGCCGCTTTCAAGCGGCTTTGTTGCAATTAGGCTTATTCGTGATGATATTTCTCGCCGCGCAGTATTGTCATGGCACGATAGAGTTGCTCGGCAAAAATTAATCTGACCAAATCGTGCGGAAAAGTAAGAGCCGAAAGCGAAACTCGTTCGGAAGCACGATGCTCAATTTGCGGCGAGAATCCGTATGCACCGCCGATGAGAAAACATAGTCGTTTTGTTCCCGTATTGGCAATTTTTTGTATGAATCGGGCAAATGCGGGCGAATCGAATTGCCGTCCGGCCGCATCGAGCAAAATCACTACATCGGAAGAAGTAAGTTCGGCAAGAAACGCTTCGCCCTCTTTTTGTGCAAGAATTTCCGGAGGCAATGAGGCTTTATTTTTAATATCAGGCAAGATATGCCATGAAAACGAGCCATAATGCCTCAAACGGTGGGCGTAATCGGCACAGCCGTCGGCAACGTAGCCAACAGCCGTTTTTCCGATACAAAATACTGCATAATTCATTGGCAAAAAAGCAACTTGGCTTCTACTTCAAAAAAAACGGCAATTCTTTGAGCGATGATACGGTTAAGTCTGCCGAGTTACCGTTTTCCGCTTTGTTGCCATGATTTAGCCAAATAGTTTGCCAGCCCGCGTTTTTTGCTCCTTCCACGTCTGTTTCGTAAGTGTCGCCTATATAAAGTAACTCGTTCGGACTTCCTATTCCGGCTGCATTGCCTGCAAATTCAAAAATAGCTCGTTCGGGTTTCATCGCGCCTGCATCGGCGGAAAGCACTACGGCCGCAAAGCGATTCTCCCAGCCGAAATGACGTAATTTACCGTATTGTTGCTCGGGAAAACCATTGGACAATAAACCTGTCGGAGCTATGTTTTCTGCGGCTGTAAGTGCTTCCTCCGCACCGGCGAAAAGTTTCCAAAATTGACCGTAATGCTCCAAAAAAGTTTTGCTTAATGCTTTGCCTATTTGATTGAACGACTCGGCGCGTTCTCCTGTCAAATGTGCAAGTGTTCGCGTAAAACGCTGTAATTTAACGTCTTCGGGAGTTAGTTCGCGGCGTGCCATAGCCAGCCATACGGCACTGTTCTCTATTTGAAATCGCTCGATAAAAGCATTGAAAGGAATATATCCAATATCACTCGAAAATTTGCTGTGTGTCTCCTGCAATGCACCCGCCGCCGCCGCCGCATGGTCAAGCAAAGTATCGTCAATATCGAAGTAAATAAATCGAACGGAAGATATGTCCATAGTTTGAAGGTGAACGGAATAAACTTACCGGTGTATGACGGCAATTAGTGCAAAGAACAATTATCGCAAGAGTTCTGTTCGGAAAACAGAGCGGACTCAACTTGAAGAGTAGAATGTTCCAGACGAAATTTCCGCAATAACATATCGCGAACTCTATCGAGTATTATTTCAGAACTTTCGTTTCCGGTGCGGACAATATGTGCGCTTACTGCCGATTTGCCCGGACTGACTTCCCAAATATGAACGTCATGCACGCTTTGTACTCCGGATATTTCCACAACCGAGGCTGTAATGTCGGCCGAATTTATACCTCGAGGAGCAGAGTCCATCAGCACTATTCCGGCAGATTTAACAAGCCGGTATGCACTGCGCACAATACTTGCCGAGATGATTATAGAAATCACGGGGTCAATCCATACGATATTGGTAAAGCGCATTGCAAGTCCGCCTGCTATTACCGCTACTGATGAAAGTAAGTCGACTAATACATGTAAATACGCGCTTCGTGCGCTTAGATGATGCGAGCGATGCAATACCATGGCACTGATTCCATTGGCAATTAATCCAATGGTTGCAGTTATCATCATAGTATCAACATCTACTTGTTCGGGTGAGATAAGACGCTCTACAGACTCTATAGCCAAAAAAACACAAATACCCAATAAAGCAACACCGTTTACGAGAGCAGCCAATACTTCAAGCCTGCGAAACCCAAAAGTAAATCGTTTCCGTTTTTCCGCGTCATTATGCGACCGTTCATACATTTTGAGCGCGAAAAGAGCGATGCCCAGTGCCGCTACATCGGACAACATGTGTCCGGCGTCGGACAGCAGTGCCATACTGTTTGAAATATATCCGCCGACAACTTCGGCTAAGAAAATCAGCCCGGTGCAAGCTATGGCTATAGTCAATGCACGCGCGTCGCCCGCTATATGCGAGTGATGGTCATGGCTGCAATGGTCATGGCTGTGATGTTTGCTGTTCGCATTGTTATGTGTGTGTCGGTCGCAAGAATTATCACCGGCCATTATTTTGTAAAAATTATGTATGTAAAAGCACTATTTTATAGAGAATCTACGGCAAAATTACCAAAAAAACGCACGACTGAACGAAAAACAAGCTCTAATCGTCTTTGTAAGAAAGTATTACAACATAATAACGCAATGGCGGCAATGGACAAATTGCAGCAACTTTACCAGCAAGTTATTCTCGACCATAATAAAAATCCGCGAAATTTCGGAAAACTTGAGTCCGCAACTTTTTCGGCCGACGGGGTAAATCCGTTGTGCGGCGACCAAATCCACGTCGACCTTACTATTGAAAGCGGAGTTATTTCCGACATAAAATTCAGCGGTGCCGGCTGTGCCATTTCCAAATCTTCCGCTTCGATTATGACTACTATGCTCAAGGGCAAAACGCCAGAAGAGGCCGAGCATCTTTTTGAGGAATTCCACGAGCTTGTAACCCATGACGGCGACGAGCCCGTTGACGAAGAAGTAATGGGTAAATTAGCGGTTTTTTCGGGTGTTAGAGAATTTCCTTCTAGAGTGAAATGCGCCAGCTTGGCTTGGCATACCCTTCGCGCCGCTTTACGCGGACAGCGCGAAGCATCTACCGAAGATAAAGTAAACTGAATAATCGGATAAAAATCCGTCTTTTATCAGCATCAAAACGTAAAAAATATGTCTGAAGACAATATACCGTCAAATTTACCCGATGCGCAGCCGGACGCACAAGAAGTGACTGATTACGATAAATTGCGCGACTGTGTAATTGAATCAATTAAAACTGTTTATGACCCGGAAATTCCCGTTAATATATTTGAACTCGGTCTTATTTATTCGGTAGTTGTGTCGGGTGATAATCACGCAGAGGTTGTTATGACGCTTACCTCGCCGGGTTGCTTTGCCGCAGGCATGATTCCGGGTGAAGTGGAGGAAAAAGTCCTTGATACACCGGGAATTAAAAGCGTACACGTAGAATTAACTTTTGAACCGCCGTGGGACCAAACTATGATGAGTGAGGAAGCGCGTTTCGAGCTTGGGTTTTGGTAAGATTAACTACCTGTAAATTACAGACTTAAATAGAGAAGTTGTTCGGGAATTTCTATTTGGCTGAAATATGGTTTGCCAATGTTTGGTTTGGGGCTTCTGAATCTCCGCAATCTATAATTAATTCGGCGTAGTATTTCTATTATTCGAAAAACAATCTTGAACAGTTTTTATTTATCAGTTTTTTCCCTTCTGTTTATCAATTTCATTGCATAACCAAATCCGAGACCGAATATAATATAAATCGGAATTCCTATAAGAACTTTTCTTAATGTTATGCTTTCCCCTGCCATTATCGGGAATATCAAATACGTAAAAATATACGAAGACATTCCCCAAAATAACCCGGGCACAATCCATCTGCATCCGCCAAACGGATACAGAGTATTTGCCGAAATCCGCATTTTAAATCTGCGGCTTGTTTCCATGTTCAAATTATTCATCTGTTCACGAATTCAAGTAATACATAAAAAGCCGAACATAACGTTCGGCTTTTTTGTGGGCCCAGAGGGACTTGAACCCCCAACTAACGGATTATGAGTCCGCTACTCTAACCAATTGAGTTATAGGCCCTTATATTTATTCTGAATTTAATTGAACAATCCCAAAAACAGTCCGACCTGGAATGTAAGTCCGTTAGAATTAATTTCTTTCGGCACATTAACAATTTCGGTTTCGGCTCTGTCCGCCCGCCATGCTCCCATAAATCCGAGCATATATCCTGCGTTTATTCTCAATAGAGATACGCTTGTAACGCTGTATTCTATATTGAGATTCGGCTGTACAAAAGCGAAGCCGCCGGTCATTTTACCATAGAAATTATTGGTATTTGTCGGTGTACCAAGTTCTGTGGTGTAATCGCGTTTGCCTACGGTTTGTCCTGTTTCTATTGTAATTGTACCGCCGCCTATATTCAGGCCGGGCAGAATGGTCAATTTTTTCGTTACTTGTACCGCGTAGTCAATCGAGCCGCCGGTATAGCCCAAAGAATAATTCAAAGTTCTTATCGTATCGCTTGATGTTGCGGAAACCTGCTTGCCTCCGGCGGCAGCAAATACTCCCACGCGGAAATTGGGCAGATATGGAATTGCCACAAATCCTGCACCGCCACTTAAGAATACGGGTGCTTTCATATCGGCACTTGCAAAGTTATCAAGCCGCGTATTCTTGTGAATTTCATCGAAATTCGAGAAATGCCACGTGGCTATAAATCCGCCGCCAATAACGAAATAAGGTGATTCTTGGTCGACGAGCGGGGTTTCCTCGAAAGAAAGTTTGTCCAAGTCTTCATCTTGTGCCGAAACCGACGGTGCAGCAGATAAAATGAAGCCCGAGAGTAAAAGCAAACCCAGCAGAAATTTCATAGTTTTTTCAAAAAGGTGCAAACTTAGAGTGCAAAGATAAGGTTTTCTTGGAAAAATCGAACAGAATAATGAACAAAACAATCAAAAAAACAGACGACAGATTCAACAGGTTGCTTCAACGTTCAATTTCAACAGCCTGTAAAAACATTGGGAATACTTGACTTGCTGTTCTGACATTCGGAACTTTTTGCTTTCTATTTTCCTGCCATGGTTGCGCACTCTAATCCGCAAGCAACGACATTATGCCGCCGATTCGCGATAACCAATAGTCGGGTTTGAAGCCTAATCCTATTTTTTAATTATCTAAACCTTTGCACTTGACCGTTGAATTCAAGATTTACAAAATTTCTTGGTTTTGCGTAATATTGTATGGAAATTTAAGAATTACAGTATTAAATAAGGTGGCAGATTCTAATATTCAATTTCAATTGACTGTTAGATGTTTGCATATCCGAAACATTATGCTCGTCGATTCGTGATAATCTTTGGTCGAGTTTGGATCCTAATCCTACTTTTTAATTATCTAAACATTTGCTCTTGGCCGTTGAATTCGAGTGTTGAAAAAAACAACGAATTGCAAACAATAATGCGACTAATTAAAAATAACTCAATTCGAGTGTTGAAACCGTAACAATATAATTAACGGAAATTATGAAATGGCTTTCTTCACTGTTCGGTTCGAATAAGCCGAAATCGCCTGACGCATCTGTGTCGGTTGCGCCCACTGAGATTGAAGAAAAAAATGCATCTACCGTAGTTTTATGCGCGTGTTGCCTTGCAAATTATTCGCCGAAAGAAAAATACGGTGCGGAAACAATATGCCCGCATTGCGGTGCCGATGCAACGCTTCGGCTGGTGGCGGCAGTTGTTCGTTATTCGTCGCGACTTTTAGCGAACGTGGGGCAAACCGTTCTTTTAATCGAGCCGCAGGAAGCATTGCTACGTCAATTCGACGCAACTGACGGACTGCGAGTAATCGAGTTCGGTTTTGCCGATATAGTCAATTCCGAGAAAGCCGATTTACTCGAAACGCCCGATGCCGTAATTATGTCGCGCTATGTAACCGGTTCGCCCGAAGAATGTGATGCAATTCAGAATATCTACGGACTGTTGCGCCGCGGCGGTTGGCTGCTGATGCGCGGCGTAAGCGGGTATTTTGCCGAACAAGCGGGCTTTGCTGTGCATGATAATACATTGGCGCGAATTGCACAATTACCGTCCGCCGCCGCAGCAGGGCTTAATCCCGAAGAAAAAGTGCTGTTCTGCCTTAAACAAAGCGACACCGGCCGTACAACCAAAGCAGTCGACAAGGAACGCGCCGAGCTTCGTGCCAGGTTTACGCCGGAATAAAATCTGTTATTTTCTGTTTTTCAATCAATTACGACGGTATTGCCGTAACTTGACTATATTGATGTAGCGTTGCGAACTTATAGCAACAACCATGCATATAGCATAACCTGCATTGTTTTTTTGCGCTAATTTCCGTACTTTTGCACCCCGTCGAAAGCAACTTACCTTTAATCTTCAATCCTTTCTTTTTTTGAATCTCATGGCATACGTAAAACTTGCAGCACCGCAAACAGGCCGCAAAATAACCGTCAATGAAGACGGCTCGCTGAATGTTCCGAATAATCCGATAATACCGTTTATAGAAGGCGACGGCACAGGGCCGGATATTTGGGCGGCATCGCATAAAGTATTCGACGCTGCCGTACAAAAGGCATACAACGGCGCAAAATCTATCGTATGGTTCGAGATATTCGCAGGCGAAAAATCCAATGTAGTCTACGGCGAAAATACTTGGTTGCCCGATGACACGCTGGAAGCCGTAAAAGAATATGTAGTAGGCATAAAAGGCCCGCTTACCACGCCGGTCGGCGGCGGCATACGTTCCATAAACGTAGCGTTGCGGCAGTTGCTCGACCTATATGTTTGCTTGCGTCCTGTGGTATATTTCAAGGGTGTTCCCTCGCCGGTAAAAAATCCGGAAAAAGTAGATATGGTAATTTTCCGCGAAAACACCGAAGATATTTATGCAGGCATAGAATTTAAAGCCGGCACGCCGGAAGCGCGAAAAATGTTGGATTATATGGCGGCGGAATTTCCCGCACTCGCAAAAAAAATACGCTTCGGTGCAAGCGAACCCGATGAAATCGGTATAGGCGTAAAACCCGTGTCCAAACCCGGTACGCAACGGCTTGTCCGCGCTGCTTTGAAATATGCTTTGCGCCAAGGCCGCAAGAATGTAACGCTTGTGCATAAAGGCAATATCATGAAATTTACCGAAGGTTCTTTCCGTGATTGGGGCTACGAACTTGTGCGCTCGGAATTTTCCGATGTTGCAGTCGGTTGGGACGATTGCGACGGTGCGTCGGGCGATAAATTATTGGTTAAAGACGTTATTGCCGATGCATTTTTGCAACAAATTCTGACGCGCCCTGCGGAATACGACGTAATAGCCACGCTGAATCTGAACGGCGATTATATTTCCGATGCTTTGGCCGCACAAGTAGGCGGTATCGGCATTGCTCCGGGCGCAAATATCAATTACGATAACGGCTACGCGATTTTCGAGGCTACGCACGGAACTGCACCCAAATACGCAGGGCTCGACAAAGTAAATCCGGGATCGGTGATTCTTTCCGGCGAAATGATGTTCCGATATCTTGGCTGGAACGAAGCCGCCGACCTGATAATCAAAGGCATGAACGGCGCAATAGCCAATAAAACAGTTACTTACGATTTTGCACGCTTGATGGACGGTGCAACGGAAGTTAAATGCTCCGAGTTCGGCGACGCAGTAATTGCGGCTATGTAAAATTGTAGAAATATATTTTTCCTCATAAAAAGAGGCGTATGCTATGCGCCTCTTTTTTACTGTTTTTGCGAAGTTTTGTTCGGAATAACTTCGCTGTCAGTCCAATATTTGCACAACTTAACACGCTTCCATATTTCGAGGCGATTATGCCCAAAACAAAATACATTTTCATTACGGGCGGTGTCTTGTCGTCGCTTGGCAAAGGCATCGCCTCGGCATCTATCGGACTGCTGCTGAAGCAACGCGGGTTCGGCGTAACGATTATAAAACTCGACCCGTATATCAATATTGACCCCGGTACGATGAGTCCGCATCAGCACGGCGAGGTATATGTAACAGACGACGGAGCCGAAACCGACCTTGATTTGGGACATTACGAGAGGTTTCTCGGCGTTCCGACCACACGCTATAACAGCGCGTCCGCTGGTCAAGCATATTTCGAGGTAATTACACGCGAGCGCAAGGGCGGCTATCTCGGAAAAACCGTGCAAGTTATTCCGCATATAACCGACGAAATAAAGCGCAGAATGACGCTGTTCGACAAGCAATACGATTTTGTGATAATCGAAATAGGAGGCACCGTAGGCGATATAGAATCGTTGCCGTTTTTGGAGTCTGTTCGCCAGATTTGCTTGGAAAAAGGAGCACGAAATACGCTGAACATACATTTGACCTACGTGCCTTATGTGCGATCCGCCGGCGAGCTTAAAACCAAGCCGACGCAACACTCGGCTAAGGTGTTGATGGAAAACGGAATCCGCCCCGATATACTGCTGTGCCGCACGGAGCAGAGATTAAACAAGGAAATACGCTCCAAAATCGCTCTTTTTTGCAATGTGGAGGAAGATTCGGTTATAGAAGCACTTGATGTGGAAACCATTTACGAAGTTCCGATATTCTATTCAAGGCGCAATTTAGACGATATTATTCTGCGGAAAATGAATGTGCGCTCGCCGGAGTCCAAACCCGATTATCCGCTGAATATGGAAAATTGGTCTAAATTCGTACAACGCATCAAAAATCCTAAACACGATGTAACTGTCGGTTTGGTAGGAAAATATATGCAAACGCAAGATTCCTACAAAAGTATTGTTGAAGCGTTTATACACGCCGGTGCAATAAATAATGCACGGGTAAATATAAAATGGATTAACTCGGAAGAGGTTACGCGAGAAAATGTCGCAGAAATGCTGCAAGAGCTGAACGGTGTGCTGATTGCGCCCGGATTCGGCAATCGCGGCATCGAGGGAAAAATCGAAGCAATAAAATATGTGCGTGAGAATAATATTCCGTTTTTCGGAATTTGTTTGGGAATGCAATGCGCGGTAATTGAATTTACACGGAGCATATGCGGAATTGCAGACGCAAATTCAAGCGAATTCAAAAAGACTAAAAACAGCGTTGTCGACTTGCTTCCCAATCAAAGACAAATCGTTGATAAAGGAGGTACTATGCGCTTGGGAGCGTATCCGTGCATATTAAAGAAGGACACGCTGATTCATCAATTATACGGCCGCGAGTTAATATCCGAACGCCATCGGCACCGCTATGAGGTTAATAATGCGTATAGGCAAATTCTCGAGGAAAAAGGCATGGTTCTAAGCGGACTTTCACCCGATTCAACGCTTGTGGAAACAATAGAGTTGCCAGGGCACCCATTCTTTGTTGGAGCGCAATTTCACCCTGAATTGCAATCGCGCGCCGTTACCGGACATCCGATTTTTATCGGTTTTATCAAGGCTGCGTTGCAAAATAAGTGTGCAAAATAAAGCAGTTTGTTGCGCCAGTTAAAAACAGCCGCAATAATCGGGGAACGCAAGGCAACGTAGCAACACACATAGAAAATACGTGCGAAAACACTAAAAATACGTATCTTTGTGCCTAAATTTCGTAGTGTTACATGCCTTTTTTCAAGGAGTAGTTTAAGATGTCGAACGAAGAATTTCTTGCGAGTCTTGACTCCGTAATCGGAGAACGACATTTATTGCACCACCCGTTCTATCAAATGTGGAGCGAGGGCAAACTTGACCTGAATATGTTGCGGCATTATGCGATGGAATATTATTGGCAAGTTTATTATTTCCCGACCTACGTAAGTGCAACTCATGCTAATTGCGAGGATATGGAAATTCGTCAGATGCTTCTTGAAAATCTGATTGAAGAGGAGCACGGGCCGGATAATCACCCTGAGCTTTGGAGGCGTTTCGGAGATGCTTTGGGCGTAAGTCGTGATGAAATGGCGGCGCGGAAATACTTGCCCCATACTAAGGAATCCGTAAGAATACTGAAAGACTTGGCAGGGCGCAAAAATCCCGTTGAAGGACTTGCCGCACTATATGCCTACGAATCGCAAATACCGGAAGTCAGCACTACAAAGATAGAAGGATTGAAAAAATACTACGGCTTAAATTCGGAAGATGCGCTGATTTTCTTTGAAGTTCACGAAAAGGCCGATGAAATACATCGCACCGTTACTCGCGAAGCACTTATACGGTTATGTGAAACCGATCAGCAAAAAGAAGTGGCACTTGATGCGGCTCGCGAAGCGGCCGATGCCCTAAATCTGTTGCTCGACGGCGTATACGAAACATATTGTGCCGAGCGGGCGGCTGCATGAGCCTTTTGAATAACGGCTTGTAATCCGTTCGACCGGCCGCGTCGGGCGGATTTTTTATTATTTTGCTGTTGGTTAAGCGGGCAAGGTTTCGTAAATTTAGCCCCTCTCACTCGGAGGTTGTCAAATGTGCCGTTTTATTGCCTATATCGGAACGCCGGTTATAGCCGACGATTTGTTGTATAAGCCTAAATTTTCGCTTATAAACGCCCAAAGCGTAAATGCCGGAGAAATGTCGGTTGCCGTTAATGGCGACGGCTTCGGAATCGGTTGGTACGCACCGGAAATTGATAATGAGCCTTGTGTGTTCCGCAGCATAAAGCCCGCTTGGAGCGACCATAATCTGCGGAGTCTCGCCAAAAAAATTTATACGCCGCTAATGTTTGCGCATATACGAGCAGCTTCGCCCGGCATGGTAGTCGAAGAGTTCAACTCGCACCCGTTCTCATGCGGCAAACTTATGTTCATGCACAACGGCATGATAGGCGGGTTTAAGGAAATTCGACGTAAACTGTTGCGTGACCTGAACGATGTGGCTTACGATGCCATATTGGGATCCACGGATTCAGAACATTTTTTCGGACTGTTCCTCAATCATATCGAAGACCCTTCGGGTGAGGTAAGTTGTGATGAAATGGTGTACGCGCTGTACCGTGCCATGGAAGACCTAAGCGAATTGTTGATAGAATGTGGCGTTAAATCGCATTCTTATTTGAACGTATGCGTTACCAACGGAACGAGCTTGGTTTCGATGCGCTATACTACAAATCCTAACGTACAACCCGCAACGCTTTATTATATGTTCGGGCGTGAATATAATTGCCAAGCCGGTGTTTGCCAAATGGAACCGGCATCAAACGGCCGCCCTACGGCTATAGTAGTTGCTTCCGAACCTATAACGCAACGGCGTTCGGACTGGATGAAAGTAGAGCGCAACGCAATGATGATAATTGACGAAACAATGCGGATTCAGTTCCAAAATGTAGAAATTGGTTTTGAGCGTGAAGTTTTTGCCGAAACATAAAAGCTGCGCTCGTGAACTTATCTTGAAAACAGAAGCGTGTATATTTACGCACTTCTTACGTGGAAAATACAACAATGTATGTATAACTAAGCCTATAGAGTTATGCTCGACTTGGCGTACCTTATTCCTTTATTTCCGTTAATCGGCTTTTTGATAACGGGATTTTTCGGTAAAAAACTTAAGAGCGAGGCTCTTATCGGCGGAATAGCAAGCGCGGCCGTAGGACTGTCGTTTGCCGTAGCCGCAACGCTGTTTTTTACGCTTACAGGCCTGCCCGCAGACGCACGCTCTCACACTACATATATATTTTCTTGGCTGGCCGCCGGAAACTTCAATGTAGATGTTGCCTATCAGGTTGACCAGCTTTCAATAGTGTACGCACTTATTGTCACGGGCATAGGAACGCTGATACATATCTATTCGATGGGCTATATGCACGGCGATAAAAGCTATCCGCGTTTTTTCGCCTATCTGAATTTATTCATTTTCATGATGCTTAACCTTGTGCTGGCAAATAATTTCCTGCTGACATTTCTCGGCTGGGAGGGCGTAGGATTATGCTCGTATTTGCTTATAGGCTTTTGGTACGACAGAAAATTTGAAGGTGTAAATATCAGATTTACCGGCGATGCCGCCAATAAAGCATTTATAGCCAATCGTATCGGTGATTTCGGCGTACTTATTGCCATGTTCTTGATTTACAAGACGTTCGGAACATTAGAATACAATGCGGTCAATACAGCTGCTGCCGTTGCGCCGCCCGACGCGGGTATAATGACGGCAATAGCTTTGCTTCTGTTCTTGGGCAGTACCGGAAAATCAGCACAATTACCTCTTGCCGTATGGTTGCCCGATGCAATGGCGGGACCGACTCCGGTTTCCGCGCTTATTCACGCGGCTACTATGGTTACGGCCGGGATTTTTCTTGTTGCTCGTAATGCCACGCTGTTTGCCCTTGCGCCGGACGCAATGACGGTGGTTGCAGTTGTGGGAGTAACTACGGCTCTTGTGGCGGCAACAATCGGCATAGTGCAAAACGACATAAAGAAAGTTCTCGCATATTCTACGGTAAGTCAATTAGGCTTTATGTTCGCAGCACTTGGCGTAGGCGCGTTTACCGCCGCCGTATTCCACGTAATGACGCACGCATTTTTCAAAGCCCTGCTTTTCCTTGGTTCGGGTTCGGTAATTCACGGAATGCACGAGGAACAAGACATTCAAAAAATGGGCGGACTGAAAAAATATATGCCCGTAACACACAGAACATTTTTAATTGGAACGATAGCAATTTCCGGTATTCCGCCATTAGCCGGATTTTTCTCCAAAGATGAAATACTTTGGATGACATTTGAGCATGGCGGACACGGCCCGATGTGGATAATTCTGGCTATAGCTGCTTTCTGCACGGCGTTTTATATGTTCCGTCTGTATTATCTTACATTCGGCGGCAAGGAGCGGTTCGACCACCATCGCCTGCACCCGCACGAGTCGCCCGTTACAATGACATTGCCGTTAAACGTATTGGCATTCTTATCGGTGGTAGGCGGTTTTCTCGGCGTGCCGTATGCATTGGGCTTTTTTGCAAGTGACCATCCGAATTTGTTGGAAAATTGGCTTGGCCCTATTTTCTCGCAAGCGAACGGAATACTCGGCCGCGGCGAACATCACAGCATTCATGCCATTGAATATGTGCTGATGGCGGCTTCGATAGCAATAGCAACAGCCGGAATTCTGCTTGCCTCGAAATTGTATAAAGAAGAATCGGAAAAGCCGGCCGAACTCGCCCGAAAATTCAAAGGTGCTTATAATCTGCTGTTGCATAAATATCGCATAGATGAAATTTATCAAGCACTTGTCGTTTCATTTATTTATCAATTTTCCGAACGATTTCTCTGGAAAGTGTTCGACGTAAAAATAGTAGACGGCTTGATAAACGGTGCGGCAAAAACAACGCAAAGTGCCGGCGAGTCGCTTAGGCGTATCCAGTCGGGCGTAACGCAAAACTATGCACTGCTGATGATTGCGGGCATTGTGGTTATACTTACGTGGTTAGCCGTTGGATAAATTTTCGTTATCCCGTGCGTGGAATGAAAAGAAACGGAAATTTCGGAGTGTTATCGAAAAAAGATTCGGGCGGAGCTGCCCATCGTTGTAAAATCTCGAACGAAATTCCGAATTATCCGTTTGTAAGAAAAGCAATTTACAGATAGTACAGAAATATCCGAAGAAGATTCCGGCGATTTGCGGTTTCCGTAATTACTCGCGCTCTAACGGTCTTCGCGCAAATGCACAACAAACATATTTTAGGATGAATATATGGGCATGTTGCTCGTTACATTGTTTTTGCCGTTGCTCGGCTCGGCAGCTATGCTGTTTATCAAACGCGACCAAAGCAAGGCGTTGCGTACGACAGCATTGTCTGTGTCGGTTCTGTCATTTTTAGCATCGTTGCTTTTAATACCGGAGTTCGACCGTTCTAATTCCGGCTTCCAGATGGTGCTGGATGCAACGTGGATTCCGACTTTCGATGCCGGTTTCCGAATTGGTGTTGACGGTATGAGTATGTTGCTTGTTTTGCTCACTACGTTTATCAGCCCGATTGCAATTCTCAGCTCGTTCGGAGCAATTAAAAAACGCGAAAAGGAGTATTATTTTATGATGCTCCTGCTGCAATTCGCCATGACGGGCGTTTTTATGGCTCTCGATACATTCTTGTTCTATGTGTTCTGGGAATTGATACTGATTCCCATGTACTTCCTTATCGGCATTTGGGGCGGAAAAGACAGAATATACGCTGCGGTTAAATTCTTTATTTACACGATTGCCGGCTCGCTGTTTATGCTTGTGGCAATTATAAGTCTAGGCATACTTTACGGCCATGCCCACGGCGGACAATTTACGGCGGATTTAATTAAGCTTCGCGAATTTGCACCTGCAATTCCCGCCGATATTCAAGCATGGCTTTTCCTTGCGTTCGCATTGTCGTTTTGTATTAAAGTGCCGCTGTTTCCATTACATACCTGGTTGCCGGATGCTCACGTGCAAGCACCCACGGCCGGCTCGGTTATTCTGGCCGGAGTATTGCTTAAAATGGGAACTTACGGACTGATACGCTTTAACTTGGATTTGTTTCCGCAGGCTGCTTTCGAATATGCCGTCCCGATTTCATGGTTGGCCGTGATTGGAATTGTATATGGCGCACTCGTGTCCATGGCACAAACCGATATGAAAAAATTAGTGGCGTATTCTTCTGTCAGTCACTTGGGATTTGTAGTGCTCGGCATATTTTCAATGACTCCCGAGGGCGTACAAGGCGCGATAATTCAAATGGTCAACCACGGACTTTCAACAGGTATGCTGTTCTTGTGTGTAGGCGTACTCTACGAGCGTCGTCATACGCGCGATATAGCGGAGTTTGGCGGTATTACGAAAGTTATGCCCAAATTCGCCGTGCTGTTCACCATTGCAATGTTCGCTTCGGTCGGTTTGCCCGGCTTGAACGGATTTGTAGGTGAATTTCTTACATTGCTCGGCGCGTATAAATCGCAATTTCTGAACAATCCTTGGCTTGCGGTAATCGGTACAAGCGGCGTTATCTTTGCGGCCGTATATCTTCTGTGGTTGTTCCAGCGCGTTATGTACGGCCCGCTCGAAAATCCGGCCAATACCACATTGAAAGACCTTTCCCGTGCCGAATATTGGCAACTTATTCCTATTACTGTATTTATTGTTTGGATTGGTGTTTATCCGAAAACATTTATGGGAATGTCGGAAATGTCTACGCAGGCATTGATAGGCAAACTCGAAACAATAAAGTTCGGCAAAACTTCCTTTCCGTTAATTCAGAAAAATCCCGAAGCTATGAAGTAAAGAATAAAGCGCATTATCGGTATAGCATAACAAGCCGCAAATGATAAAAGCCCGAACGATTACATTCAGTCCGGGCTTTTTTATTTTTTCTTCTTTCGGTTGTTTTTTGTTGCCGGCGTTTTGATAATTTCGGTACGGGCGGCACCGTCCGTATCCGGCATTGAAACGCCTAAAAGAGCCGCAAGAGTCGGAGCAATATCGGCCGGGTCGGCTCTGCTGTCTATGCGTTTTGCTGAAATTTCACCGCCTAAAAACGCCATCGTTGCAAAACGGTCGTAATCGTAGAATGTGCCGTGAGAACTCGGTTCGTCGCCGTAAAGCCAATACTGTCCGGGAAATACTACTAAATGCCCGGAACGCCCGGGGTAAATGTCGTTGCGCATAAGCCGTGCAAATTCTTCCGGCCAGCCTTCTGGTATCTTACCTGCAACAATTTCGGCAACCGTTGCCGTATACGCCAATTCTTTCACCGAGCGAACGGCTTTTAGGGCTTCGGCCGCGGCTTCGTCAACTTTTATCCCGGCAGATTCAAGAACTGCTTCGTTCAAGTAAATATTCGGCGGGTCAAAAAAACGTACCCATTGCGTTCCGTTGCTTTGCGGGCCGTATATCGAATCAAAACGATGCTTTATGACATCGGTTGCTATTGAATAAGATAATCTTCCGGCATCAATCGGTTGGCTTCCGAACTGTCGAATCAGTTCAGGTATAGGGGACACCCCATGGTCGGATGCAAGAACCAAAACGTAATTTTCACGCCCTACGCGCTCATCCAAAAATTTAATGAACGACGATAGAATCAGGTCGCATTGAACGTATAATTCTTCGATTTCGCGGCTGTCCGGCCCAAAATTATGCCCTATAAAATCGGTTGTCGAAACTCCTACGCAAAGTAAATCGGGTTGGTCGTCAATGCCGAGCTTTTCTTCTATTATTGCAGATTTTGCCGCATCGAACAGCAATTCTACCGCACTTGGCGTATGCAGAAAGGCTTTAACAAAGTTTTTATCGGTAGTTTTTTCGGGAATTTTATGCGGGAATACGCGCCCGCCGCCGGGAAAATCTGCTTCAAACTCCACGTCGTCCTGCTTACCGTCGGGCAGAGTTGCCTGCCATTGCCGGCCGGCGTAACGATTGCAGTTATAGCGGCGATTAAACGACTCCATCCAGCGCGGCAACGTATAATAAGTGGAAGTTGTAAACTTGCCGATGTCGGGTTCAAACCAAAGAACAGTTCGTGCTTTGTGGCCGGCCATCAGAATAGCGGCGCGGTCTTTCATAGCAACAGCCGCCGTTTTGCTTCCGGGATATTTTGCAATGAGTAAGTCGCCGAGAGCAGGTACGGCAAGAAGAATCGGCGAGCGTCCTATAGGGCTGTCAATGCCGTAAATTCTTGCTGTATCATCGGCTACGCAATAGCGCAAACAGTTGCAGGAATCATCAATAAAATCATTGCCGGCAATACCGTTTTTTTCGGGATTACAACCGGTTAGCAAAATAGAATGTCCTAAAGCCGTAATGTTTTTGGCGTGCGAGAAATATGTCGAAGCAAAAAAAGCACCTTTGTTCCGCAGTAAATTAAAGCCGTCCGTACCAAAATTTTTACTCCAACGGTCAATGTAATCGCCGCGCATCTGGTCGTATGAAATTACAACTGCAAGGCGCGGACGTGCTACAGCCGTGCATATAGCAAATACCGATAAAAACAGTATGATTACAGCTCGAAATCGTTTCGTCATAGATTCAGACAAGTAATAAACAACACTTCACATCTTAATTCCGCAAAACTACCCGTTAAATTTCATTTTTTATGCCGTATAGGTTGTAAGTTGTTGTATTAAGTTTATGTTATACGACATATAAATTTCTGTTTTTCAATAGAGATATTCACTTGTTTGCTACTCGCGGCATTATTTTGTCAATATGCTTTTCTATGGTATAGTTTGTAGTTACGTGTAATGTGTAAAACATCGTTCGATAACGACTTTTTCGGCCGTGTTGTAAAAAAAACGAATTTACAGAAAAAAAATTTCCATAATATTCGGAATTGCCGTAAGTTACGCTTAATTCTATTGACTTGCTTGAGTTTGAGTACGGTAAATCGAAAATAACTATGCCAATTGACGGTGCGGCCAATTTTCGAAATTATGCTAAATCGCCATTTTCTACTTTTCCTTTTTATCCTTGTTTTGTTTCACTACGGTTACAGAGCGCAATTATGAAGCGTTTCTTTACTTTTGTTTTTAGTATTGCCATTATCGCGCTTATGGCTTACTATTCATCGCAAGCGCAAGAAAAAAGAGTGCTTATCGAGCAGTACACCGGTGCTTGGTGCGGCTGGTGCGTAGACGGCTCTTACATTATGGATAATCTTCTTGACGCAAATCCCGGCAAAGTTTTCGGCGTTAAAGTGCATCAGGGAGATGATATGCAAACCGTTGATATGGATTCGCTGTCAGAGTACATAGCAGGCTTTCCTTCCGGCGGTATAGATAGGTTTAAATTTGCGGGCGAGGGGAACTTTGTCATTTACCGTGACCAATGGGCTGCTCGCGTAGCGGAACGGCTCAACGCTACTGCAACAGCAGATGTTGCGGTATCCGATGTTACATTTGACCCGTCAACTCGCAAAATGACGGCAAAAGTAACTGCAAGTTTCTTTGCCGATGAAACGGGCGATTTGCGCCTGAATTTGTATGTTGTGGAGGATAGTGTAAGCGGTACAGGCTCGGGCTACGACCAGCAAAATTATTTATCCAACAGAGCAGGCTATGAGAATAATCCTTTCTACAAGTTGCCGTCTGTCATAAAGGGCTATCAGCATCGCCATGTAGTACGCGCTATGCTTGGCGGTACATGGGGTACGGCAAATGTTATACCTGCCAGCGCGGCCAAAGGCTCGTTTTACTCATACACATATTCCTATACGGTTCCGGCAAATATAAAAGCCGACCAAGTTACGCTTTTGGCTACGGTTACGCGCGGCGGCGATAGCGGCACCGAAGTGCTTAACGTAATAGATACCAAATTGACAAATCTTCCTCCGGCAGTAGGGCTTGCTTTGCTTGCCGAAAACGGCAGCTATACAACGGCAAAGTCTAACGGCACGACAACTCAAAAATTTACTTTGAAAAACACATCGTCCGAAGCATTCCAAGCACGGGTTTCGGCCGGCTCAAAACTGCCTGACGGTTGGACAGCTACTGTTTCTCCGGAAGTTGTTGAAATACCGGCCGGCGAGAGTGTAGAAGCTACTCTGACTTATACCGCACCCGAAAAATCGGCATTTGTTTCCGCAGTTTTAGAAGCCTTTCCTATTGTTCCGAATAAAGTAGGACGCGGTGTATCTACTACGCTGTATGCTTTATCCGATAATACAAAGTATGCCGTTTACGGTATTAGCGGTAACGGCTCCACCATTCAATATGTCGGGTTAAGCTCATCTTCCACCTATGGAAACAGCACGGCCATTATACCCTTCAACACAGAAGTACTCAATATATATCCGGCCGATAAATTCGACGTTGTTTATATGGACTTAGGCGGTAATCCTCTGGATTATTCAGCCGGTACATGGCCGGTTATGTCCACTATTAACAAAGTATTGAACGCAGGTAAGAAAGTTTTTGTTTCCGCATATCAGGGTGCTTGGTCAACTTATGATGCAGCCGCAAATGCAGGATTCAAAACTGCCGCAGCCAAGTCTTTCTTCAAAGACTTCTTGGGAGTAGAATATATTCGCCGCCAGGCACGAAATGACGGACAGCGCTACACTTCCTTTACAATTCAGGGATTGGATAATAACGAGATATGTCAAGGAATTTCCTTTACGGCAAATCTGCTTAATCCGTATCTTGTTCCATTTACCGATATTGTTCGTCCTTTGCCGGGCAGTAAATCCCAACCTATTATGCAGTACGACAATGATGAAAGCAGCATTGCGGCTGTTCGTTGCGACCAAGGCGACGGCAAGAAAGTGCTTTACTTCACAACGTCAATGAACGCTTTCTGGCAAGAATCGGATTACTCGCAGATTATGGACAAAGGAACCGAATGGCTACTTTCGACGGGCGGTACCGATGTAAAAGAAGAATCTGTAATTGTAACAAATGCTGCTGTTTCTCCTAATCCAATTACTAACTCTGCTTCGTTGCAATTTACCGCCGCAAATGACGGTAACGCTACTGTAAGCATAGTTAATGCTCTCGGCGTGAAAGTGGCTGATATAGGCTCGTCCGCAATTAAAGCCGGTTTAAACAACATAACGCTTCCAACCGACAATCTTACGAGCGGTACATATACTGTGCTAGTAATTTCCGGCGGCACCACACAAAATATTCCTTTTGTAGTAGCTCGCTAATTTCCATTGCAGTAAGGATATAACAAAGAAAGCCCGCAATTTGCGGGCTTTCTTTGTTAGAGTTCAAGCGTAGCAATAGTCGCTTGGTAAAGTGCCAATCAATTATGCTTCAACGATTTCTCTAGGAACCTGAGGGTTTCGGTAAAATCATCGGGAAACTCTTGCTCAAAAAATATATCGCGCTTTGTAACAGGGTGCATAAACCCTAGGGTGCGGGCGTGAAGAGCTTGGCGTGTCATCAGTTCCAGACAATGTTTGGCTACAGATTTTTCTTGTGAAGAGCGAATACCTGACCATGCGATTACATTGCCGCCATAGAGTTCGTCGCCGAGCAAAGGGTGTCCTATGTGAGTCGAATGAACGCGAATTTGATGTGTTCTCCCTGTTTCCAACCTGAATTTTACCAGCGTAAAACTCTCGAATTGCTCCATAACTTCATAATGTGTAACGGCATGTTTCCCGCCTTGTTCGGTTATGGCAAACATTTTGCGGTTGCGTGGCGAGCGCACTATGTTGCCGATTATTGTTCCGGAATCAGATTTTAATCTGCCCCATACTATAGCGTTATATTCACGCCGGGCAGTATGACCGCGAAATTGAGCAGCAAGTTGAGCGTGTATCTCGGGCGATTTGGCTGTTACGAGCAGGCCGGACGTGTTTTTGTCCAAACGATGTACAATTCCTGGGCGGACATCGTCGGAAATAAGCGCGTTCTCATCGTCTTCGTCATCTTCGTTCTGTTCTGCAATAGGAATCGCTTCGCGTTTGCCCAGATGATACAGCAGAGCATTGACAAGTGTGCCGTAACGATTGCCGAATCCGGGATGAGTAACCATTCCGGCCGGCTTGTTTACTACAAGCAGAAAATCGTCTTCAAAACATATATCGAGCGGAATATTCTCGGGCAGAAGCTCTAGCGGCGGCGGCTTGAGCAATGTACATATAATTGTGTCGCCCGGTTGAATTTTTCGCGATGATTTGGGAATTGCTCCGTTCAGCATAACATTGCCCGCCTCAATAGCCGTTTGTACTTTGGCACGAGTGGCATTGGAGATAACTGCGGTTAGAAATACGTCCAAACGTTCGGCGCGTTGTCCGTCGGGAACTACGAACGCGAATCGCTTTTCGATATAGTCCGGGTAATTACGGTCAGTCATTCAAAAAATATAAATTTATTTTTGACAGATTCCGGACGATAATATCTGAAATACTGTTACTATAATCTGCTGTTGCGGCAATGTATATTACCCGTACTGATTGCAAATATTTCACGCTTGCTCCGAATTTGCTCTAAATTACGTATTTATACGTATTGTAAATAAGATGTGGAACTATTATTTTGGATAATTGTTGTGAAAGTCTTTCCAAATTTCAATATAAACAAAATATAAACAGATGCCAAAATATACGTATATTTCATGCTGATATGTGTTCATACACACATATTTCTATATTTTTGAAATATTATTTGCAATATTTACGACAGTAACCGATACGAAAGTTTTCAGATTCCAATTTTTAATCTGTAAGATATTTTATCAGAAATCATATTTCCGTTTTTTTCATAAATCAGGAGCAGCGCGATGAAGCGTCGTTTGTTTACTGTTTTACTGTGTGCCATGATTTTTGGCTTAACGCCTCTATCGGCGCAAGTACCCCGTTCAATTAGTTATCAAGGCATACTAAGCGATGCTGTCAGCGGCAAGCCTATAGAAGGCAAGCATACAATAAGCGTGCGTTTGTATGATTCACCTGCCGCTAGCAGACCTTTATGGTCAGAAGAGCATTTCGTTTCGATGAGCGGCGGCTTGTTTAACGTAATTTTGGGTGAGAAGGTACCTCTTGCGATTAAATTTGACCGTCAGTATTACGTAGCCATAAGCGTAGACGGCGGTTCGGAGAACGTTCGCGTAGCGTTCGCGGCTGCTCCTTACGCATTGTATGCCGCCGAAGCCGAAGCATTGTCTAAAGGTGCAGTAACGTCTCTTAACGGTGGTGTCGGTGAGGTTTCTTTGGTAGGCGGCAGCGGAGTAAAAGTAGGCGGCGGTGGCGGAGTTATCCGCGTAGAATTGGACAAGGATGTTATAAGCAAAGGAGAGGAATTTCAAGTTCCCCCTACCGGTGCAGCCGGCGGCGATTTGTCCGGCACATATCCGAATCCTTTGATAGGTTCATCTAAGGTTACAACTACGAAGATAGCAGACGGGGCAATAACGGCCGGCAAGCTTGGCACGTCCTCTGTAATTACCGTCAAGGTATCGGATAACGCCATAACTACCGCCAAGATAGCCAACGATGCCGTAACTACCGCCAAGATAGCGGCTGGTGCGATAACCTCTACGGAGATAGCGAATAATGCAGTAATTACGACGAAGATAGCAGACAATGCCGTAACTACGGCAAAGATAATTTCTAATGCCGTAACTACCTCTGAATTGGCTGATAATGCAGTAACAGCGGTAAAGGTAGCCAATAATGCAGTAACAACGGTAAAGGTAATTGACGGTGCGATAACTACGCCCAAATTAGCCGACAAGTCTGTAACTCCGGCTAAGATAAGCACTACGGGCGCATCTATCGGCGATGTTTTAACGTATAGCGGCAGCTCTGTGGTATGGGGTACTCCTGGCGGCGGCGGCGGTAGCGTAAGTTTCAGCGGCAGTGTTCCCATGGATAATATGATAGCCCGTTACGACGGTGTAACCGGTGCTTTGATACAGAACAGCGGATTAGTCATAGATGACCTTGTTGGTTCATCGGTTCAACTTCGTGCCGCATCTCCCAGCCTTACCAATATGACTTTTGCCGTCAATCCGAAAGGTTCCGGTGCATTACAGGGCAATTTAACTGGCAGTATACGTGGTGCTTATGCGACGGATTGGCAGCGTGCCCGAGCCGTTACAGGTCAAGTCGCCTCGGGCGATTACAGCGTTATCGGCGGCGGTCTAAGCAATTCAGCCGGCGGAGACTACGCTGTTGTTTCCGGCGGTAATACAAACAGTGCGAGCGGCATTAGCGCAAGCATAGGCGGCGGCACGTCAAATACGGCAAGCGGTCAGCATTCTGCTGTTGCGGGCGGCAATGGTAATATGGCTAATAGTCTTGGTTCTACGGTTGGCGGCGGCATCAGCAACACCTCTTCCGCTAATTATACAACGGTCGGCGGCGGCAACAGTAACACCTCTTCCGCTAATTATGCAACGGTCGGCGGCGGCAATGGAAATATCGCCTCGATGATTGGTGCAACAGTTTCCGGCGGTTCAGATAACAAATCACAGGGCAGTTATTCTACTTCGGGCGGTGGCAGCGGCAATACCGCATCTGGTAACTATTCGCTTGTCGGCGGCGGTTTTAATAATACGGCTTCCGGTCTTAACAGCACTGTATCCGGCGGCAGCACCAATCGCGCCACACATACCAATAGTTTTATCGGCGGCGGTTTGAATAACTTGTCGAGCAATATATCAAGCACTGTAAGCGGCGGTCAGAATAATATAGCGAGCGGTATTACAAGCACTATCGGCGGCGGTACGGACAATACCGCATCTGGCAATAACTCGACAATCGGCGGCGGTATGCAGAATTTGGTGGTAGGTAATTTCAGCACCGTCGGCGGCGGCTATCTCAATAAGATATACGATATCTACTCTACGATAGGCGGCGGTCGCTACAATGAGGTACGCGGCGAAGAAAGTACTGTCGGCGGCGGTGATAAGAACTTTATCACCAATACCGATAGTGCGACGATAGGCGGCGGTGCTAAGAATACGATAGAGACCGAATCTGATGCTTCGACCATCGGCGGCGGTATGGACAATACCGTAACGTCAAATTCACTCGTTGGGACCATCGGTGGCGGTCGCGGCAATACAGTCAATAACACAGACAGTGCAACCATCGGCGGCGGTGCATTTAATTCTATACTTAACGAGTCGGACGGCTCAACTATCGGTGGCGGGCATGATAATACCATCAATGCAACCACTTCAAGTTTTATCGGCGGCGGCGGCGGTAATACTCTTCAAAATAACGGTTCGTATAATGTAATCGGCGGTGGAAATTCGAATACGATTGACAATACCGACAGTGCAACGATAAGCGGCGGCACCAAGAACATCATATCGAATGAGTCCGATGGTTCGACGATAGGCGGCGGTTCGGATAATACAATAGCGACCACATCATTGCTCGGCACCATCGGCGGCGGTTGGCAGAATAGCGTAA
>JAANMT010000568.1_pt1 | contig 39675 bp, 35 predicted proteins | sample 7279711 | NCBI WGS metagenome assembly JAANMT01 (sample SAMN14094538, study PRJNA606508) | bioreactor metagenome | isolation source: A lab-scale SPAN reactor treating ammonium-rich wastewater day 1 | place: Ireland: Galway | collected 2017-01-16 | reverse complement strand
CTGGATGGCGCGGATGTGGTCTACATGCTGCGCATTCAGAAGGAAAGGCAGGGGTCCCATTTCTTCCCGACCATCCGGGAGTATTACCACCTTTTTGGATTGACCCCCAACCGCTTATCTCTGGCCAAACCGGATGCGATTGTGATGCATCCCGGCCCGATGAATCGCGGGGTTGAAATCAATGACTATGTGGCGGATGGGCCGGCCTCCAGAATCCATGACCAGGTGACCAATGGGGTCGCCATCCGCATGGCGGTCCTGTTTCTCCTGGCGACACAGCATCACCCGCAGACCGCCCATGAGCTGGCGGCTGAAGAATAACCCTCGGGAAGAAGAGCCTGGTTGGCTCTTCCTCCCGGTCGATTGATCCATTGTTATTACTGGATTTCCCCCGCGGGCCGTTTGATCACCTTGGGTGGCTCCTGTCGATGATCAACAATCGAGGCAGGATCGATCTCAGCGGTGAGCAGCTCGGGGGTGAAAGTTTTCTCGTCGAATGTGATCCCGATCTCGAACTGAGAAATGGTGTAAGTGGTTCGGCGCGCCACTGAATCCCCCTCGAATGACTCCCGAACCACTCTTTGTGGATAGTATCCGGCTGGATGCCGATCGGATGGTTTGAACTCGGAACAGGCAACCTTCTGAATCACCTTCCCATCCCTGCCGAACAGGGTTGATGCGACCACCGAATAACCGAGGTCCGGATCAACCAGGAATTCGGCCTTTTGAATCTGTCCGGATGGATTCCCTTTGGGAAGGCATGATAGAACAATGCATTCATGGTCCTGGCCAGGGAGAGTCCTTTCGGTGATTGCAAAATCGAAGGGGGCTGTGCCTGCCCCGTTGATCCATTCTTTCGGGTGAAAGTCTTCAGATATTATCGAGGAGCAGAGGCTGGTTTTTACTTCATGGGAGAGGCTTGTTACTTTTTTCTCGAATTTTCCTGTGTCGTCGGCATTATAGATACCAAGGCTCTTGTTCCCTCCCTGGTATATATACAACTCCTCACCATTCTTTAAGTAAATCTGGTTCACTGACCGGGTGCCGGGGTTTGAATCTGCATCGAGAACAACCACATCCTCATCGAGATCCATCCGAAAATTATTCGACTCGCTCTGTTGTGACCAGGTAATATGAAATTGTGGCTTTTCCAGATCGGCTGGTTCCTGAGGAGTCTCGTTTTCTCTGGTCCATGACATCCGGGTTTGGAAATCCCCGGAATCCAGAACATGATAAAACTGGGTTGAATTGTCCGCTAACCTTTGAAAGAGGAGGACCTTCCCATCCTGAGAATCTCCGGCGAAAGAACTCGCTGAGAGTAAAAACCAGCCGACCGCGATGCAACCAAGTTTCCTCATGGCAGCGCCCTCCCTCTTGAAAAAAAGATCCTCTTCCATAGGTTTTATCCGCTCCTTCTGAGTGTAAGAGGTAAATAACCACTGTCAAGTTTTTTTTAAATTTTTTTTTTTCGCAAATCCTCCTCCTGCCCTCGTTACCGGAGTGGAAAGCAAAGGCTTCCAGAAAAAACAAGAGGAGGATACGAAAATGATTACAGCAACAAGAAATCTGGTATTGATCGCCCTGGTGGCAATGGCAGCATTGGTGAGCGGAGTTCAGGCTCAGGGGTTTTATAACAGTGGCTTTTCCAATTCATACACAGCCACTCAGGCAGGCGGGTTTCAGAACAGCTACGCAAACCCATTCGGCAGCAGCTCCAACTGGGGCAGCTACTCAAACTCACAGACTTCTTCCAACTGGGGAAATACCTCCTACATCCCCACCGGTTTCCCGGTTTCCAGTGGTGGCTACTACAACTCACAAACTGCTTCCCAGGCCGGTGGATATTCGAACTCCTATGCGACCCCCTTCGGCAACAGCTCCAGCTGGGGCAGTTATTCCAGCAGCAGCACCTCGAGCTCCTGGGGAAGCTACGGCCCGATTTTCTGAGAATCCCACAACCAGTGACTCCGCCTATCCCATACATCCAACCCCCCCCGCGCACCCTCTCTCATCACTGGGAGAGGGTTTGCGGCATTTTCAGTTCACAACAAAACACCCGAATCGCCTGCCCCGGAGGTTCACCGAACGATCGGCAAATCCGGGGCGGATTTTCGTTAGACAAGGGGAGGGAACGCCCCTCCTTCCAGCAATCTGAAGAAAACAGGAGGTTTCATCCAATGCTGTCAACAAACAGGCTCACAAGTATCTTCTGCCAGGCCATGCTTTTTCTGCCCATCAGTGTTCTCCCGGTCATGGCTCAGGCTGATCTATCCATCAGCCTTCCAGAGAACCCCGGGCAGGCTTTTAAAACTCAGGTGACTCCCCATGCCGGTTATTCAGCCACCCGGATGATCGATTCCGCCACGAGCACACGCATCCACCTGAAAAAATCGAATCCCACAGCATCGGGAGAAGGGACCCTGGAGTACCAGTCCATCCGGAATGAAAACAGCAGCCGCCTCAAATGGTCCGGACACTCGCGAGAGGTGAACACTTCAGGCGCTCCAGCAACCCCGGGAGCGGCTTTTCCGCCCGGATTCCCGATGCCACAAATGCCGGCACTTCCTCAGATCCCCATGCCGGTTCCACCACCGCCATTTCCGATGAAAATGGAGTTTCCCATGCCACCAATACCGCTCCAGGCGCTCCCGGTCCCACCCGGCTTTCCGCAATCCTTTCCGCCAGCGATGCCTCAGCCATCTGCACATCCGGGCCTGGCCATGCCTCCAATCCCCGCTCAGGCACGTACAGTGACCTCTGCAACCGGGACTGGTGATATCGACTACTCTCAAAGCCCCGATGGGCGCAACCGGAGCCTGAAGTGGAACAACAGTTCCTCGGTTTCAACCTCAACCGCATGGCCGCCGCATACACAAGGAGCCTCGGCTCCGAAATCCAACACGCACAAGGGAACCCGGAATCGATAGATCCCTTTCGAAAAAAAGGGCTTGACGATTCCCTGAGGATGCCGCATACCGATAATGCCATGACAAACTCTCACAGTGATCTCATGAGTCTTTTGCCCTGGCTGCTCCGGGAGAAACGGGAGGCCGAAATGAATTCAGCCTCCCGTTCCCGCGCAGTCGAAAACGAGGAACTCTTTGATCTGGTTGAAGGCAGATTGTCAGCGACTGAACGCGAAGATCTCCTCGAAAGGATTGCCGATTGCCCCGAATCCCTCAATGCACTGGCTGATATTCTGGAGGGAATGGCACTCGAAGAGTCGGCCATGATCCAGGAGGCCCGCAAAGAGGCTGTTCCGGCGATAACCCTGTTTGATCGGGTCCGCTCATGGTTTCGCCCGGAGGTCCTGATCCCGGCGATTTCCCTGACTCTTCTGCTGCTGGCAGCCCTGCCTCTTTTTCAAAGAGGCGACCTGCAGCCTCCTCCTGGAGTGGAAGTCCGTTCAGTCGGAGAAGACCTGTTTCCAGCCGAACCCACACCAACTCCCACCTCCACCCCGGCAGCGGGCGGGCCAATTCAGGCAGCCACCTCGGAGGTGGATTCAGCAACACAGCCGATTCAATCGAGAGGGCGATGATCGACGAGGGACCTAAGCAAGTCTCGCCTGTTCTGCACTCCTCCAGAGGGCCTGGACTGGATCGGTTCACTGCCGAGCTGAAACAGCTCTTCGAATCTCCCAGCCAGGTCTGGCGTTCACCTTCCTGGGATTTCGATTTATTCGCACAAAAATGCCTGAGGCATGGATTCAGCCGCACATCGAAAGAAGATCAGGTTGAATCCCTCCTCAAGCGCCTGGAAGACCACCCCGAGCACCACCTCTGTCTGGGGTTGATCGACTCGCTGCCCGATGCTCTTGCTTTCGCCAGCCATAATCTCCAGAACCTGCTGATGGAGAAACAGGCCTCCTCAAAAAGTGGATTTCCCATCCCGGATGTCTCATACGATGATTTCTCAACCCATGTCCTCAGGAAAGCGGCCCTGGTGTCCATGAACCAGATCCTCCCTTTGAAATCGGTGATCGAGAAAAAGATGCGCTTCCCCGATTTTTACCTGGCCTGCGCGGTATTCTCCTCAGAAGAAAGGGTGGCCCGGAAAGCGCGGGATGTCTTCACCAGCCTGTACTATGAAAAAGTGATCAGGCCCTATGCGCGAAACCACTGGCAGACAGTCAGCATGACCGATGATCGGATCCAGGATCTGTTCTTCTGTGTCCTGTTTGAACATTTTCCCTCCGAGAAAACCGGCCACAAAGGACGCCCGGAGGAAAAGCGCCCGCCGCTGCTCTGGGACTACCGTGGGGAAGGACCGCTGGGGGGCTGGCTGACTTTGACATTCGGCAACATGATTCGGGACACCCTGCGGACAACCATCGAGGATGTGAGCCTGGATGAGGAACGCGAAGCGGATGAAGATGGTTCAATGGTGCGAAGGATCGAACCGGCTGAAAAGGCGAATCAGCCGGATCATCTGGACCGATCCCCCTGCCTTCGGATGCTGCACGAGGGCCTTTCACAGGGATGGAAAAAACTCAAGCCGCGTGAACGCCTCACATTGATTCTGCAGACACTTCACCAGATACCTCCCTCGATCATCGCCAGAAAGATTTTTCAGGTTCATGAAGGGACTATCACCAAATACACCTCAGCCGGGCTGGAAAAAATCCATGATTCCATCCTGGACTTTGCGCAGTCAGCCCTGCATTTCACCACGAATGAAGTGGAGGATTGTTTTCAGTTTGCACGGGATGCATTCCCGGAAACCGAGACCCTCTCAGGTGGCATGATCTCCCATGCCGCTCGGGGAGAATCAGCCTGAGCCAGTGGATGGCCCGGGCAGTTTTACCGGGCAAGCTCCGGAAGCAGATTCGGAGTGGGTTGCAGGCTGAGTTCTTCGAGTGTCAGGGTTGGCCCTGGAAGCGGGGTTGCAGTCGGGACAGGACGGTTTTCCGCCACTGAGGCTTGTGTCAGATCGGCTGTGGCCTCTTTGATCCGTTCATGGCGGTGGAAGAACTCCGCGCGCAGCCGGAGCAGCCTCGGGTCATTCGGTCCGGCCGAGTCCACCGCCCGGTTCAGGTCTTCAACTGCATGCCCCAAATCCCCTTTGAGCTCAAAGACCCGTGCACGGTCCGCAAGAACCGCTGGATCATTCGGCCGGAAGAAAATCTCATCTTCGACATATTTCAGGGCGCTGGCCAGGTCCGCTGTACGGCTGGCTTCAAGGCCCTGTGATGCGGATAGCACAGCCTTTTCAATATAGACCTGATACCTTTCAGGCTGCAGCCTGATCGCCTCATCCAGATCCTGCCGTGCTTCAGTATATCGTTTCAAACTGCCATACACCCGCGCACGCGCAATGCGGAATGGGACCATGTGATTCGCCAGCGCGATCGCTTCGGAATAATCCTTCAAAGCATGAGTGGAATCCCCGATGGTTCGATAAGCATCTGCGCGGACAAACAGCAGATAGGGTGATTTCTGCACCTCCAGGCCAGCGGTGTAATCCTCAATCGCCTCCTTGAAATTTCCCTTCCTGAAGGAAATCTCCCCACGATAGAAACGGCTTGTGGAGTCGCGCGGGTTGTCCTGGATGATCTGGCTCATTTCCCTGTGGGCCTGGTCGAACTTGCGCAGCGACAGATACGCCATGGCACGGTTCATCCACAAAGGCCTTCCCTTGATCCCAAGTTTTTCCGCCTGGTTGAAATCATCGAGCGCCTTTGTGAAATCGGAAACCAGGCGGTAACAGATCCCGCGGTTCAGGTAGACATACGCATTATCCTCACTGATCGAAAGGATGTATGAATAGATCTTTATATTTTCAAGCGGATCGGGGTGGGAGTTTGCCTGTCCGGAAAACATCAGGCACCCCACCCCGGCCAGAATGATAAAAACCAATGATCGAACCGAAAGAGCCGTTCGCATTCGCAGCCTGTTACTGTGCTTTTCCTTGAAGCCAGGCGGCACGATCTTTTTCGGGAATTGACTCCGGGACTCCATCGAATTCCACTTCGATCACAGAGGTATGCGGATTGGGGGGATCTTTCGGCAGCCCGCACAGTATCAGGCGCCCATTGGATTCATGGCGGATCAGAACCTTTGAGCCTGTAGTCAGCAGCCGTGCCGATACCGCCCGGGTTTTAACACAGGGGATGACAGCCTCCTCGCCGGGCCAGCGGAAAATATGCAGATATCCTTTGCTGCCTTTGGCTGTCCAGACTCCCAGCATCCCGCCACTCAGGCGTGCACGCCCACACCCATAAATCGATGCCCCATGGGTTTTCATCCACTGCCCCATGGCAAGCATTCGCCGTTGCTCTTCAACCCGGACCGATCCATCCGGTTTGGGGCCGATGTTGAGAAGGAAATTGCCATCCCCTGAAGCTGCGGTGGACAGATGCTGCAGGAGCTGGGTGACAGTCTTCATGTTCGGATTGTGATGGATGTATCCCCAGCCACACTGATCACCGACAGTCATGCAGGATTCCCACCCGCGCCCGGCAGCTGATGCGACCACATGCTGTTCGGGGGTGTCGAGGTCTTCATCCAGGCCGCAACGGTTGTTGATGATGATGTGGGGCTGAGTTTTTCGTGCCCAGGAATTGATTTCCTTTGAACGCCAGAATTCGGCCAGGTTCATGTCGGGGGCGGAGTGCATCCAGTGGCCATCATACCACAGCACATCGATATGGCCGTATTGGGTGAGCAGCTCTTTCACCTGCGCATGATACTGGCAGACCATTTCTTCCGCGCTGTCTTTGCATTTCTTCGGCTCCCAGTAACCCGGAAACCGCCAGTCCAGCAGGGAGTAATAAAAACCGACCTTCAGGCCGGCTTTGCGGGCCGCTTTGACATATTCACCGATAAAATCCTTGCGGGCGGCTGTCTTCACTGAGGTGAAATCGGATACCTGGCTGTCATACAGGCAATAGCCATCATGATGGCGTGTGGTCATCACGACATACTTCATCCCGGCCTCGACCGCCAGCCCGGCCCAGGCATCCGGATCGAAACGGCGCGGTTTGAACTGGTCGGCCAGGCGCGCATATTCCTCTGTGGGTATCCGTTCGACATACATCACCCATTCCCCGCGCTGCAGCAGCGTGTACAACCCCCAATGGATGAACATCCCGAATCGCGCCTCATGGAACCACTTCAATCTTTCAACCTGCTTTGGATTGCACCTCATGGAATCATCCCCTTTTCAAAGAAAAAATGTCTGATGGCAATAGAGGAAAGGTAACAGCTGGAGGTGCTTCTGTCCAATTGATCGAAGAGATTTGGCGTTTTGATATACGGCTCTCGCAGGGGCACGGCATGATGACCATTGACCGGGAGCGTCACCAGCGAGGCCTCGAATGTCCCGTAGGGGCACGGCATGACGTGCCCTTTCGGAAAACGGGTGATCGCCTTTTGTCATTCCCAACCCCCAACCCGTCATTCCCGATCCCCCAATCCGTCATTCCCACTTTCGTGGGAAAGGCGGCAACACCACCCGGGAGGAACTGCGAAGCCGTGTCACTGGAGTCTGCGATCTGGGTTGCTTCAACATTTATGGCCCACCAAGACAATCTCCCAGCCAGCCCTGGATTGCTCCCCCCCGGAGGTTGATATCCGCCTGTGCTTCTCATAGACTTCCTTATCTGGGAAGCCTTTCATCAATTCCTTGCGCCGCAGTCTCACGGCATGATCTGTCTGGTGCGGGCATCTTTTGTTTTTTCTTCCCACACTCACAATAAGGAGCAGATCATTTCAATGGTTGAAGATCAGGAAGTTTCCCAGCACCCGGATGGCGAAGAGCCGGAACAGGAATTGAGTTTCATGGATGTTGTCGGCCTGTTCGTCAACCAGGCTGCAATTGCCCTGGGTGCGGCTCCCCATCCACTGACCGGCAGCCTCAGAATCAGCTTCGAGGAAGCCCAGTATCACATTTCGATCCTCGATGTCCTCAAAGAAAAAACCAAAGGCAACCTCACTGACGAAGAAGACAGTGTCCTGGCACGGCTGATCGATGAACTCAAACTGGCTTTTGTCCATGCCATCCGTGACCCGAAGGTTCGTGAGATGGCGGAGATGTCCGCTCAGAATGACCAGCAGCAGGCCAGCCGCATTGTCACCCCGGATGGGCGTCCCGCAAGCGCAGGAGACAATGGACCCAGAATCATCATTCCCTGATGACGAGCGGAGCGCCTGATGCGTGTTGTCATTCAACGTGTTCAGGAAGCGAGTGCCACTGTTGAGGGGCGCATCACCGGCGAAATCGGCAAAGGCTTCTTAATCCTGCTTGGGATCCATCGCAGCGATACCGCCGAAGAGGTGGACTGGATGGTTTCGAAGGTTTCCCAGCTGCGGGTTTTCGAAGACAGGGAAGGGAAGATGAACCTGTCACTGATCGATGTGGGTGGGGCTGCGCTGGTTGTCTCCCAGTTCACTTTGTATGCCGATTGCCGGAAAGGGCGGCGCCCGAGCTTCATCGATGCCGCACCACCGGAGCTGGCTGTGCCATTGTATGAGTTGTTCTGCGATCGTTTGAAGGTGGAAGGAATCCCGGTTGAAACCGGAGTTTTCGGCGCGAAAATGGCTGTTGCCCTGGTCAATGATGGCCCGGTTACTGTGATAATTGATTCTCCACCACTGATGGAATGAGGAGCTGTTCCAGATGGCGGATCCTTCCCAGCATGGCTCTCAGAACCTGCCCCCCGATCCTGCCCCTGAACCCCACCGCTTTCATTTCGAAAAAGGGGAAATCCTTCTCCTGTCCAGCCTGATGCTGCTGATCGTCATCGGGAATATCCTTCCACGCCTGTTTCCGGACAAACCCGCCTACCGACTCCAGGTTTCCAGAACTGAATCCACGAAAAACCTGCCGACTGTGAACTGGCTGGCCACTCCGGTTCCAGAAACGATCCGCCCCAGGGATCTCAACCAGGCCAGCCGCGGGGATCTGATCGCTCTGCCAGGTATCGGGCCTTCGATGGCTGAAAGCATCCTGGCCTTTCGAGAGGAAAAAGGCTCATTCTCATCTGTCGAGGAACTGGATCTGGTTCCCGGGGTCGGGGAATCAAAACTAAAGATGCTGAAAAAATATCTCTTTGTAGATCCCCCTTCCGGGCCGGCTCCAGCATCCACACCCAACACGGTTCCCATCAATTCAGCCGGGGGAGTGCCTGCTGGATCGAATTCGTCTCCCGCCGATTCCATCATCGACCTGAACACCGCGACCCTCGATCAGCTGCTGACACTGCCCGGGGTCGGCCAGGTGTATGCCCAGCGGATTCTCCAGCATCGCCAGAGGATCGGGCGCTTCAAATCCTGGAATGACCTGCTGGCGGTCCCCGGCATCGGGGCGAAAAGGCTGGAAAACCTGCGTCGCTACGCTACAATCCGATAACTATGGTGCGCAAATCACAATTCGATAACAAAGAACTCAATGCGATCCTCGAAGCCGAGAGGGAAGCGATCTTTTCCATGGCTTCGCAAGAGAGCCAGCCAGGTTCCGAGGGCAATGGAGAAGGGATGGTTGCCTTTCCAACCCCGGAAAGACTGGATCGATTTCCCCATCCCATTCCAATTCATGGACTGGATGCCCCACTCGGTATCCGGATTAAATCCCGGCTGATCGACTATGTCATTGTCGGAGTCCCCCTTTTCCTTATGGATGGCTTGTTTCACCTCACCCGGCTGGCCAGGTTTTTCTTCGGGGATCTTCACCTCCCGGAAGATATCTATGGCAGCCCGGTTCTGCTTTCACCGGGTGTCTGGAAAGCCCTGCTGGACCACCCCTATGCTCTGTCTCGAGTTTTATTGTTCGTGTTTTCGTTCCTGCTGCTTTACCGTCTGATTTTTTACTGGTTTGTTCGCCGGACACTCGGGCACCTGATCACAGGTGTGATGCTGACCACAGAGAATGGCCGATTCCCTGGAACCGGCTCGCGCCTTTTCAAAGCGGTAACATCCACCCTGGCCGATATGACTTTTGTGGGGATACTGGTCGATGTGCTGCTCTATTCAATATCCTCACCGAAAGCAACCACGAGCGATTCAGTCGCCGGGATTCGCGCGGTACGCTATGATGACTGGGCCAGGCTGACCTCACGCCTGCTGGATCGTATGAACACCTTGCGCAGGGATGGCCTCAATAATTGAAATTTCCCCCGCCGGGCGATGATCTGTTCCAGCTCGCCGATTCGACAGATCGTGCCTTCACCATCACCCAGATCACCGAAGCGATTCGAGGTCTTCTGGATTCCGAACTTTCCAAAGTCACGGTAGAGGGGGAGATCTCATCCTGGAAAGTGGCCGGCACCGGTCATGCTTATTTTTCATTGAAAGATGAAAATGCGCTGCTCAAAGCGGTCATGTGGCGCTCACGGCTGGGCAAACTGGCAAACCCGCCGGCCGAGGGGCAGATGGTCCGCGCAACCGGGTCGATCACTGTTTATGCTCCACGCGGGGAATACCAGCTGGATGTGGTCAGCATTCGGCAGGCCGGCATGGGAGCCTTGCAGAAACGTTTCGAGGAACTCAAACGCCGCCTGGAAAAGGAAGGCCTGTTCGATCCATCCCGCAAACGGAATGCCCCGCTCTTAATCCAGCGGGTTCTGGTAATCACTTCGCCATCCGCTGCCGCCCTGCAGGATTTTCTGACCAATCTGGATCTGGAAAACACCCCGGTCGAGGTGCTGGTGCTGCCTGTGCGGGTCCAGGGAGTCGAAGCCCCTGCTGAGATCGTCAATGCGCTTCAGGCTGCGCCAGAGCATCATCCGGATCTTGTCGTATTGACACGGGGCGGGGGATCACTCGAAGACCTGTGGGCCTTCAATGAAGAGGCGGTCGCACGTGCCATTGCCGCCTGCCCAGTCCCGGTTCTCTCGGCTGTCGGACACGAGGTTGATTTTACCATCGCTGATTTCACCGCCGATATCCGTGTCTCGACACCCACTGCGGCGGGGAGGTTTCTTGCGGAGCAGGCCGCCAGGCTGGTCTTGGAAATCGATTCGCTGCGGGAGCGCCTGGTTGAGATTCTGGAGGATGACCTGGCAGGATTCAGGCAATCCCTCGAATCTCTCCAGAGGGAGCTTGCTGCACGCAGCCCACAGGCGTTTCTCCCCTTTTACCACCAGCGGATTGATGACCTGCTCGGACGTGCCGCTCAATCGATCCGCCAGGAGACCATCGATCAGTGGAATCGCCTGCGTGAAATCAACCGGCAGCTGGTGACAACCCTCCAGATGGATCTGCTTTCATGGAAAGGGCGGATGCAGGCTGAGACACAAAGGCTGATGGTTCTGAATCCCCATTCCACACTCGCAAGGGGGTATGCCCTCTGTGAAGGAATTGAATCCGGGCAGGTGGTACGCTCCAGAAGCACGATGCCGCCGGCGGGAGACATCCGCATCCAGTTTGTGGATGGCAGTGTCGATGCAACCCCGCACCTGGACCGCTGAAAACAGGCCTCTCAGTTCGTATCTTGCTCGATCGTCTCTGTCGAATCCCCCACATCCTCTGAGGATGATTCCGGTTCATCAGGCACCGCATCGACTTCCGGGGCCTGGGAGGCAGCCTCACGGATGTCGGCGGCGGGAAGGACCATCTCGCCAGCATTCTTGAGGTATTCCATCAGGGAGTCCGAGTCATCGCCTGAGGAACCGGGTGTCGACAGATTGATGCCCAGAATCCGTCCATCGAGATCAAAAACAGGGGCTCCGGATGTTGTCCCTTCCACCAGGTAATAACGCCTTGGCTTTTCGACAACCGCTTTTACACGTCCGGCGGTGACATGGGGAACCCGGTCGTAACGGCTGGTCATCCGATCCAGGCATAATGTTTCATCCAGCAGCTCGAGAGTGGCATCCTGTGTCAAATCGATGGCTGCCATGGGTTCGGCAGGCTTTTCCAGCGGGCGGACAAAAGCCAGATCGAGATCTCGATCCCGCAGGACCACCTTCCCGGAGATCTCTTTGCCGTCATCGAGGATCATTTTCACATCAGTCAGCTCGCTCTTGAATTGAATATCCATTTTCTTTCCATACTTGCTGCTGGAAAGCAGGCTTCCGATCTGGCCATAGGGGTCTGTTTCAGAGAGGGGAACCACAGTCAGTCCATTCGGATCGATCACCACACCGGTGGCTTCTGTCTTGGATTCTTCCTGGTGTGAACCCATTCCCTGGAAGGACATCCCTCCCTTGATGATCATCCGGACCACAAGGATGGCATTCCGATTTTTCTGGATGATCTCACGCCCTCTTTCAGAGAAGGAATCGGCTTGTGAAACTTGATTGAAACTGACAGCGGCAAGTAAAAGAGAACAAAAAACTGCGGCACGAGAATTCATGGATTTTCTCCTTCCAGCATACTTTCCGATCACTTCGAAGGTGTCTCCCATTCAGGCTCAAGCTCGAGGTAACGTTGATAGATCCCACGGCGTACCAGCAGGGTGACCGTCCCAGGCTGTTCTCTGGCGACTTCTTCGAGGCGTTTCTTCATGGATTCCACATCGGTGATCGGGGTTCCGGCAAACTCCAGCACCAGATCACCGACATTCAGTTTTCCGACCGCAGCCCATCCACCGGAAATCACCTCGATGACCAGCACTCCAGGCTGATCTGCAGGCCAGTCCTGGTCGGCTTTGTCCATATAAGCCAGGTCGCGGACTGTGAACTCAAACAGGCGGTCGATATGCTTTTTCAATTCCCGTGGAGGCTTGGGGGTTTCAGGCAGCTGGATGGCAACCTTCAGTTCTTCTGTTCCCCTTCGAACGCTCAGGTCGGCTGTGGCGCCGACTTTGTATTGGCGAACCATGGCTGGAAAGACATCCGTCTGGCCCGGCTCGGATGCCGGGATCTCTTTTCCGTCGATCGCAAGGATCAGATCCCCGACCTGGAGATCGACATCCTTGAGGGCTGGATGATTATAAATCCGGGTCACACAAATTCCCTTTTTCCCCGGCACACCCAGCCGGGTGGCCAGGTCGGTGGTCAGCACCTGGGTCGAAATGGGAATGAAGGGCTTGCGGACCTCACGTCCGGTATCTTCGATATCACGAATCCCGACCTTCACCACTGTCCTGTACTTTTTGTTCTCACGCTCAAATTCGACCAGAGTGGGTGTGGGTTCCTTCTGTCCTTCCCGCAGCCGTGATGTTTCTGTGATCAGCTCCTCGAGGCTGTTGATCTTTTTTCCGCCGACATTGGTCAGGATGTCCAGATCCTGAATTTCCGGTTTGGCATCCCCGCAAGGGCCACCCGGGCGGACGGATGTGACCAGCACTCCCTCCTGAGACGATCTTTTCCGTTCTCGTGCCGCTATAAATGAGATGTTGGAGGCGGTGATTCCCCATTCCTTCAGTTCTTTCTCCCTGGGGACAGCCTCTTCTCGGAGCACGGGTGTCAGCTTCAAGTGAACTTCCTGGCCATCGCGAAGAATCACCGCCTCGGTTTCCTGGCCGGCAGGGAGCGATGCGGCAAACTGGTTGAATCGAGGAATTTCTTCTTTGAACTGGACCTTGACAGGCTGGCCCGCCAGACGGAGGAGGCGGTCACCGGAACGGATGCCCGCTTTTTCGGCGGGGGTATCCCGGATCACACCTGAGATCAGGATCCCCTCGGATCCCCGGGCCGATTTCAACTGGGGCTGGATTTCCGCTCCCAGCCAGCTGCGTTCCACTTTCCCCTTTTTTATCAGCTGATCGGCAACTTCTCTGGCAAGATTGGAGGGTATTGCCCCACTCAGCCCCATTTCGATCTCATTGATGCCGATGGTCCTGCCTTCCAGATCAACCAGGGGGCCTCCAGAATTCCCGCCAAAAATGGAGGCATCATGCCCGATCCAGAGAACGATCGAGCCGACATCTTCTCCATCCAGAGTGAATTCTCCGAAATCCCCGAAAAAGTCCGGCATGACCATCTCGGCATTGCTGACGATGCCGAGTGTGACAGATTGTGAAAGGGCCAGCGGGCTGCCCATCGCCAATACCGGATCACCCACTTGAATCTTTGAGGAATCTCCAAACTCCGCCACCGGATAACCTTCAGTCCGCGGCTCGAGCTTGATGACTGCGATATCCGAAAGCGCATCGGTGCCGATCAGCTGCGCCTCAACTTCGCTGCGGTCTGCCAGTGTGCAGAACAGACGAACTGCATGGCCGGCAACATGGTGGTTTGTGACCACATAGCCTTCTGGAGAGATGATCACCCCGCTCCCCGAGCTTTCCGATTTAACTTCACGGCCCCCGGAGTATTCGGTTGATACCACGAGGATCCGGACCAGGGCTGGCTTTACTTTCTCGATGGCCTGTTCGACTTTCGAAAGCAGTCCGTTTGGAACCTGAGGCTGGCTCTGGCATGGCACAGCCGAAAAAATGATCATGGCACACAGGAGCATCAGCACTGATTTATGAGAAGGGGCTGCCATCCATTATCTCCATTTTATGGTTTCCAAACTGCCTCGCAGTCTATATTGTTTTACCTGTCTTTGGAATTGATCCTCAATGGGAATCCCGGGCTTGATTCAATCCCAAAGCCTGTGAAGGCCTGGTCTGAGAATGAAAATATCCGAAACCATCCGGCCATTTATCCACCTGCTCTTCCCCCCGGTGTGCCGTGCCTGCGGGAAACTTCTGAGTGGAGATCCCTCAGCCATCTTGTGTGCGCGCTGTGCATCACAGGATGTGTCACTCAAACTCCCTGTTTGTGATTTATGCGGCCTTCCTGTTCCAGCTCCAGCAGACCCCTGCTCCTTTCCATCCTCCAGTCATGGTTGCATTCCATTCAAACCCGCCTTTGATTGCATCCGAAGTGCTGTGGCCTATGAAAACCCTGTTCGTGAGCTGATCCATCAATTTAAATTTCAAGGGAGCCGCAGGGTTCGCCCTTACCTGCAAAGCCTGTTTGCCGATGGGGCCGATCGCCTGCTTGGAAATTTTCATCTGGATGCAATTGTCCCGGTTCCTTTGCATTGGACACGTCATTTCTCAAGGGAGTTCAACCAGGCGGATTTCCTGGCACAGTCCCTCTCCAGGCACTCGGGGATTCCGGTCCTCGCGGATGCGGTTCGCCGTTGCAAACGCACCTATCCTCAAAGCCGATTGGGGGGCAAATGGCGGGGGAGGGGATTGGAGGCGGCTTTCTGTCCTGGAACGGATGCTGTCAGTGGGCTGGATCTGCTGCTGGTGGATGATGTGATGACCACCGGACAGACCATTTCAGCTTGTGCGGCAGCACTCCGCCAGGCGGGAGCGCATCATATTGTCGGGTATACCCTCGCACGCCGGATTTGATGGCTCCTATTGTTATTCAATGCCCAGCTTCTGCATCTTCCTTAAAAGATTCCTTCGGCTGACTCCCAGAAAGGTTGCTGTCTGGCCCCGTTTCCAGCGATTCCTTTCGAGGGAAGCCAGGAGCACCTGCTTCTCGACCAGACCCAGCTCCTCATCCAGCACATCCTGGAGGGAGGATCCCTCCTCGATCTTTTTCATCAGGTCGCTGACCGGAGATGCCCCCCGGTGCTGGTCATTTCCGGCGAACAGGTCGATGCCCGGATTCACCTTGCCATCAAATGCACCTGTGGGTTCGATTCCCGAAGAACGGAACCCGATGGGGAGGTCATTGGCTGTGATCAACGAGCCATGCGACAGGATCACCGAACGTGTGACGACATTCTCCAGTTCACGGACATTTCCCGGCCAGTCATAACTGAGCAGCTGTTCCATGACATCGGGCGATATCCCAAGTATCGATTTCCCATACTGTGTGTTCGCCTTTTTCACAAAATGCTCGATCAGCAGAGGCACATCCGCCATGCGTTTGCGCAGAGGCGGAAGATAGATCGGGATGACATTCAGCCGGAAATAGAGATCTTCACGGAAGTTCCCTCTGGCTGCTTCCTGGGCCAGATCCTTGTTTGTCGCCGCAATGATGCGCACATCCACCTGAACATTGCGGTTGCCGCCAACCCGCTGGAACTGGTGGTCCTGGAGGACTCTCAGCATCTTGGCCTGCAGGAGGGCATCCATGTCTCCGATTTCATCCAGGAAGATGGTTCCGCCATTCGCCTGCTCAAACTTTCCGAGCTTCTGGGCATGGGCGCCTGTGAAAGACCCCCTTTCATGGCCAAACAGCTCACTTTCCAGAAGTGTCGCCGGGATGGCGGCGCAGTTGATCGGAACAAAAGGTCCATTGCGCCGTTTGCTGTGGCGGTGAACCGCGGAGGCCACCATCTCCTTTCCAGTTCCGGATTCCCCCAGAATCAGGACAGTCACATCCTGGACAGAGATTTTTTGAATGAGGCGGTAGATTTCACGCATTTCTGTGGTCGAGCCGATAATCTGGTCAAACCCGAGCGTGGCATCCATCTGTCGGGAAAGGATCAGCAGCCTGTTGCGCAGCAGCCGCTTTTCGAGCGCACGCCGAACCACCACACGCATTTCTTCGATATCGAATGGCTTGGTGAAATAGTCATACGCCCCTGTGCGCAATGCTTCCAGCGCGAGCTCCTTCGAGCCGTAGGCAGTGACAAAGAGAACTGGCACTTCGGGATTGATGGCATGGATTTCCTTCAGGACTTCGATCCCATCCATTTCCGGCATCCGATAGTCCAGCAGCACCAGATCGAATCGATTCGACTCGAATTTCTCGACCGCTTCCCGTCCTGAACCCGCTTCAGTGCAGATGCACCCCATCGGTTCGAGAGTCTCGCGCATGGCGAAACGCACATTTTCTTCGTCATCGGCCAGCAGGACCGGAACCAGAGGCGATTCTTCTTCCATCATCCTTCTCCTTGCGGATCTGCCTGAACTTCATGAATTTGACCTGAAGGCGGAGGGCTTCCCGTTTCTGCTGTTTGCGCCGGAATCTGAATCGTGAAAACAGTTCGATTCGTGCCGCTGTGAACCTCGACTGTGCCTCCATGATCCCGGACAATGGAGTCAGTGATGGTGAGCCCCAGCCCGGTTCGCTGGTCTTTGGTTGTATGAAAGGGCAGAAACAGGTTATCCAGCTCGCCGGGTGGTATCGATGCCCCCTCATTCTCAATCTCGATCGTATACCCTCCTTCAGCTTCCCCTCTTCCCGTAATCCAGACCCTGCCCCCTTCTGGAGCCGCTTCGATTCCATTGATGACCACATTCATAATGGCCTGGGTAAAATGCTGGACCCTCAATTCGTATGCCAGTTCCGGCTGGCCTGTTTCCTGGATGATCTCGACATGCCGTTTCCGGGCGCCATGGCTGGCCATCTCGATGGCCGAATTGATCACCTGGCCGATTTCTGTCCGAGTTGGTTCTTCTTCCTGTGTTGAAGCCAGCAGTGACAGGCGATCGATCACCCGGTTGACACGATCCACCTCGCCCAGAATCACCTTGGTGTAGGATCCCACTTTTTCGCTGGTCACCTTGTCGGAACTGTTGAGCAGCTGCGCCAGCCCACGAATCGAGGCGAGCGGATTCCGGACCTCGTGAGCGATCCCCGCAGCGATGGTCACCAGCGAGCTCATCCGCTCTGCGGTCTTCAGTCCGGCCGTAATGGCTTCGAGGCGGGTCAGGTCCTGAACTGTCAGAACCAGTGAAACCGGCTTTCCATCTCCATCTCGAACCCATGCCAGACGCACGCCCACCGGGCGAACCTCCCCGAATCGATCTGTGAAACGCACCGATTCCTGCGGAAAGTCGGACTGCAGCTCAAGCGCTTTGCGGACAGAGGCTTCAAGTGCCGGCGAACGGGTAAAAATCTCCTCAACTTTTTTCCCTCGCAAACGATCCGGTGATAATTCAAACAGCCTCGAGGCCATCGGGTTGGCCCAATCCACCTCTCCCGCGGAGTTGAACAGCACAACCCCGCTTGAAAGGGTATCCAGCAGTGCTTGAGTTCGGGGAGGAAGATGCTTTCCCATCTCCTCCAGAAGCATGTTGAATGTCTGGGCCAGCCCTGAAAATTCCGATTGATGATCCACTTCGAGAGGTTCACTCTTCCCCTGTTCGATCAGGCGGTTTAACTGAATCTGGTAGCGTTTGACCGGCAATAGAATGACCCAGGCCCAGGCGATCCCAACCCCGATTCCGACCGCCGCAAACACCCATAAAAATTTTTGTGCTGCCTGAATGGCTTGCCACACATTCCCGCGCCCGCTGTCCCAGCCGTTTTCGATCCATGCGATTAAAAACCAGCCTTCCATGAGAGCGAAAAGGCAGAAAAATATCGGGAGCGCCACCACCAGGGGGAGAATATAATTGCGGTTCCGGGTTAGGTCTGGCCGAATATGTGCCATATATGCTCCATAAATCGCCATGATCGGGGCTTTACAGATGAATCATGCGCCAATAAGATAAAGAATGTCAAGCATAGTTTGAATATAATGTAAATATAATAGATAAAAGATACAGCCGGATTTGCCCCCGGGATCATTCAGGAACGGACTTATCTGAGGAAGAGGTCAGCGTGCCCCGGTCGAGGCCATTGTGGCGGTTCTGATCCGGAAAGAGTGGAACTGGGCGAGATCCCTGAAAACCACACCCTCCCTGTCTTTGAATTCAAGAAATGGGACCTGCACTGTTTCACCACCTTTGACATTTCCTGGATAGGTGTGGCTGTAGGCTCCATTGATGGTAAAGACCGGATCCGGCCAGGGAAAATCATTGGTGTTGGTGACCTGAAGCCCATTCTGGTCCGGTGAGACTCGTGATTCGAAACGGATCGAGTACTGCACCGGTGGAGGACCGCTGGTTTTGATGCTGACCGCCACGAACCGAACGATCATCACCACAACCGCAAGAAACAGCAGAGTCTGTATAATCTTGCCGAGATTCATCGAGCGTGCCAGCCGGTTCTGCTTATTCCCCCGCGATCGGGCGGCTCTTGTATTTGAGTTGTGAACGGACTTCAGCCCGGTAGATTTTCAGTTTTGGAATGTTCGGATCGAGCTCTTCAGCCATGCTGTAGGCTTTGTCGGCGGCTTCCCAGTCACGGTTCACATGGTGGATTCGGCCAAGCACGAAGTGAAGTGTCGGACTGTTCGGATTGTACTGTTCCGCCTTGCGCAGCATCTCTTCAGCACCCACGAAGTAGGAGTGGTCATAATACCGGTAGGCCAGCTGGGCGTATGTTTCAGCCAGTTCCCGCACAATGGTCCGGCGCAATTCTTCCCTCGGGGCGGTCGGGAGCAGCTTCTCATAGATATCGATGGCCTGGACCAGGTTGCCATCACGCGCAATTTCACGAGCCTCCTCGACACCTGCCTGGCAACGGGTGATTCGCTCCGACAGGACCACCAGATCGAGGCGTGCCTGGATCTCCGGGTCACCCGGTTTCAATCGCAGTGCCTCCTGGTAAGTCTCCAGCGCACGCTTGATGTCTTTCCGCTGCTCGAGGTAGTAGTCCCCGCGTTTCAGCATATAGGCCACGAAAGGCTCTGTGCGGGTGCGCTCGATGTCGTTGTTTTCCAGGGTCAGCGTGCTGCCTCCCAGCAGCTTGACATTGGTTGTCGAACGTCCGCGGCGGACTACATGCCCATCCAGGCGCCGGTCCGAACCGAAATAAATCACATCGGCAAACGAAACCTGAGCGGTGATGAAACATAGAAAGATAACTGCAAAAGGACTGTTTCTCATTGGCATTCTCCTGGCAGATTGAGTCCTTGTCATTCCTTACCCGATCCGGATCAATGGCTCATATAACCCGGGAATCATTTTTCAGGTTCTTATTAACTATAGCCACATTTTACCCGGAGGGGCAGATCAAAAAAGGGCGCACCATGGTGCGCCCTTTTCGCTTCGTCCAGTTGTTTGTGAAAGACCGGGTTTTCAGATTGCGTAATTGGGTATCTTGAAAGCCTCGATCAGTATTTTCGCGACTTCCGGCCGGGTGAATTCCTCAGGTGGAATCTGCCCTTTGGAAAGCATCTCTCGAACCGCGGTCCCGGAAAGAATGATGCGCTCTTCGGGATCATTGCTCGGGCTGGTTTTGAAGGAGGCCATTCCACGGCTGCGCTTGCAGTAGAAGGTATGGTCGAAAAACAATGGGGTGATTTCCATCTCTGATGGCTCGAATTCATCGAAAATATAGTGGGCATCGAATGTCCCGTAATATTTTCCGACACCCGCATGGTCGCGCCCCACAATGAAATGGGTGCACCCGAAATTCTTCCGCGCAATTGCATGAAGGATGGCTTCACGAGGGCCGGCATAGCGCATCGCAGCCGGGAATACCGCCAGCACTGTACGGTCTTTCGGGTAATAATTTTCCATCAGAAGCTGATAGCACTTCATGCGGACTGAAGCCGGGACATCATCGCTCTTTGTAGCGCCGACAAGCGGGTGGATCAGCAGCCCATCGGTGATTTCCAGGGCGCATTTGGTGATATATTCATGCGCGCGATGAATCGGGTTTCTGGTTTGAAAACCGACAATTCGGCGCCATCCCTTTTCGCGGAACAGAGCACGCATCTCCGCGGGTGTTTTACGGTAATCGACAAAGTCATCATGATGGGGCAGCTGCAAAACATCGATCGGCCCTGCCAGCAGAACGTCTCCGGCGTCATACAGCGCTTTGACACCCGGGTGCGCCTCTTCATCGGTTCCATAGACCAGCTGGGCTTCACGAACTTTGTCGTGCTGAAACTTTTCTGCAACTGTCAGTATCGCCAGGCGGTCTCCATTTTCGGAGCTCAGCACAACCTGGTCATCCACCTTGATCCTGGCGGCGGTTTCTGTGGATACCGCCAGGGTGATCGGGATGGTCCAGGGCAGGCCATTGGCCAGCCTCTTGTGATCAACCACCTGGACATAATCCGACTGTCCCATGAATCCCTCGAGTGGGCTGAATCCACCGATGGCAATCATTTCGATATCGGCCTCGACCCGCTCATTCACCTTGATTTCGAGCAGCTTGCTGGCTTTCTCCAGGAGATTCTCACGGTCACTTCCTTTGGCCAGTCTGTCGATCAATATCCCCCCATGGGGTTTTATTTCTTGTGGCATTTCCTCGATGTCCTCTCAGTTATTCCTTGATTCTTGTTTTTCGGCCTGGTTCCTGGCAGACAAGCGGTTCGAATCTTCCCGTCAGGAGTCATGCAGCGGGGAGCAAGTTTCCCCTGTGTCAACTTTATGCAACCACCTGGGCTACCGGTGTGAGATAACCCGCCCGTTCGAGGTATTCGACGATCTTGCTGGCACTCTCCTGGACTGTCTCGTTGTGTGTCTCGCACACCACTTCCGGTTTGAGCGGTGGCTCATAAGGATCCGAAACACCTGTGAATTCCTTGATCTCTCCCGCCAGCGCTTTTTTGTACAGGCCTTTGACATCCCGTTCAATGCACACCTCGAGCGGTGTAGAAACATGAACCTCGACAAAGTCGCCGATCATCCTGCGTGCATAGTCACGAATTTCACGATAGGGAGAGATGGCCGCGGCGATATTGGCAACTCCATTGCGTGTCAGCAGGTGGCACACAAAAGCGATCCGTTTGATGTTGGTGTCACGGTCTTCCTTGCTGAATCCCAGCCCTTTGCTGAGATTTTCACGCACCACATCCCCATCCATGATCTCCACATTCGGCACACCACGCTCGCGCAGCATGCGATCCAGCTCCTCGGCAATGGTGGATTTGCCGGCTCCTGACAGTCCTGTGAACCAGACTGTAAACCCTTTACGACAATACATCTTGCATTCCTCCTTGGTCTTTAACCTGTTTTTAATGACATCTTATAATTTTGATCCCCGCACAGGCAGGTCTCGTGTTTGTGGAAGGTGTTAAATGTAATACATCGGTTCTTTTCTGTTATGAACCCTTTCAGTGACATCCGCCAGCGAGTAGGAGTCAAACACTTCTTTGACACGGTCCCGCAGCTCTTTCCAGAATGAATCCAGTGCCGAGCAGGTGTCATTGAGGCCAGCCCCCTCTCCACGCTCATTCATCGGGCTTGGCAGAATCTCCCCCTCGACACTTTCGATGATCTCGCTCAAGCGAATGCTTTCCGGTGAGCGCGCCAGCTGGAAACCCCCATGAGCACCACGCTTGGATTGTATCAGGCCGCTCCGCTTGAGTGTCTGGAAAATCTGAAGCAGAAATGTCTCTGGAATGGGGTGCTGTTCCGCGATCTCTTCCAGCCGGGTCTGGTTTTCCTGTCCCAGGTTTCGTGCCAGTGTTGTCAGGGCCAGAATGGCATAATATCCACGCAGAGTAAGCTTCACTTCGATTCCTTACAAACATGACCATCTTTGTAATGTATAATCAGAATCTTCAGGTAAGTCAAGGCCTTGTGGGCCAGCGAATCCCATCTGGATCAGCTGGCCTGTATCTACCGTTGCATAATGCCATCTCTGTCTGATGGCAGCAGGTCCTGTATCATGGTTGATGAGGAGATCAAGAAAGCAGGTGATAAGTGATAGAAATGAGCGGGAAACGACTGTTTGTAGCGCGAATTTGCATTCTCATCGGACTGTTCAGCCTGGGGCGGTGTGAGGCCAGCTCCAGGCTGGACAACGGCGCTGTGGCTGGAGATCGATACCGAGTCATTGTCTCCACCGACATTGGGGGATCGGACAATGACGACTTCCAGTCCATGATTCATTTCCTGATTTACGCTGATTTATTCGATATCGAAGGCTTGATCGCTTCACCACCCGGGGCGGGCAGGGTGGAGCATATCCACGAATCCATCGATGCTTACGAACAGGATTACCCGAGACTTCTCCTCTATTCCAACCTTTATCCAACACCCGGCCATCTTCGCAACATCGCCAAGCAGGGCGCGATCAACCCGGCCCCAGCACCGGGGTATTCAGAGTCTACCGAAGGTTCCCGCTGGATCGTGGAGTGCGCCCGCTCAGATGCCCCCCGTCCGCTTTATGTGCTCGTTTGGGGAAGCATCACGGATGTGGCGCAGGCGGTGCACGATGCGCCCGATGTGAAGCCCAGGTTGCGCGTCTACTTCATCAGCTCATGGAACCGATCCCAGGATAAGGCGGCACGGGACTATCTCTACGAGCACCACCCGGATCTCTGGCTCATCGAGTCAGACACCACCTTCCGGGGAATGTATGTCGGAGGCGACCAGTCAGGTGATTTGGGAAACAGGGCTTTTGTTGAAATGCACATCCGCAGCCATGGGGCGCTCGGGGTCCTGTTTGAAAAGAAGCTTCCCGCAATCAAGATGGGAGACACCCCTTCAGTCCTCTTCCTCCTCGCAGGGGACCCCGATGATCCGACAGGAGACCACTGGGGAGGCAGTTATGTTTCCACCGGCCATGGAGACTACTATTGGACAGACCGGCAGGATATCGAGTTGAAGGAGGGAAAATACCCTGGTGCGAGAACAGTCAACCGTTGGCGGACAGACTTCCTGCGCGACTGGCAGGCCCGTATGGAGCGGTTGGCCCCGGAAGGATCCTCGATCAGGCCGGATCCATAAGTGCTGCATCGGTATCCCATCGATTGACTGGATGAGAGGCGGAATCTCGCCTGATCGACAGGTCCAGTTTTTCCCGGGCAGCTCACAGCGCCCGGCTCTTTGATATATCTTGAGCAATCTCAAGGGATAATTGGGGCTTTTTAACTGCATGTGGCTTTTCTTTTACAACATCATGGTGCATATCGCCTTTGTCGCCTGCCTCCCGTGGCTGGTGTGGAAAGCCTGGCGCACAGGGAAATTCAAGGAAGGCTTTGGTGAGCGATTCGGCCATCTTTCGGTCGGCTGGGTTCCTTCGAGCGCAGCCAGGAGGCCAATCTGGATTCATGCGGTCTCTGTCGGCGAAGCGCAAATGCTTCCTCCGATTCTCGAACGCCTCTCGCGGGTTTATCCCGATGTCCCAGTGGTGGTATCCACCAATACCGTGACAGGCCAGGCGGTTGCCAAATCCTTGCCTCGGGTGGCGGGAAGTTTTTATGTTCCACTCGATCTCAGCTGGGCAGTCAGGAAAGTCATCAGGCTCCTCCGGCCGCGCCTGCTGGTGATCTTCGAAACCGAAATCTGGCCAAACCTCATCGTACAGAATACCAGGTCGGATATCCCTGTCATCTTTCTGAATGGACGGATTGGCGACCGTTCGTTCCAGAAATACCTCAAAATCAGATTCTTTCTCCGCAGGATTCTTCAATTCCCCAGGGTCCTCGGAATGCGCAGCGATGAAGATGCCCGCCGGATACTGGCTATGGGAGCCCCACTGGATCGAGTCAGGGTGCTTGGAAACCTCAAATTCGAAAGCGCTTTTCAGCTGGTCCATGAACAGAACCTTCCCACACGCCAGGAATTGGGGATATCGGATGAGGCTTTGCTGATAGTGGCCGGGAGTACCTTCCCCGGTGAGGAGGAGATGCTGCTTGCGGTTTTCAAACAGCTGCATCCCAAAAATCCCCGATTGAGGCTGCTGATCGCCCCGAGGCATCCCGAGAGGTTTGAGGAAGTGGCACAGCTGATTGAGGCTTCGGGGTTGCCGCTGCACAGATTCAGCACCCGCTCCCCCGGAACCGTAAAGCCGCAATCCGATACCTCCCCGATCCTCCTTCTCGATGTGATGGGTCAGCTCAAAAAGATCTATTCACTGGCGACAGTTGTTTTTATCGGCAAATCCATGGGGCTGACACCCTCGGGATGTGGAGGCCAAAATCCACTGGAACCGGCCGCCTGGTCAAAACCGGTTGTGTGCGGGAAATCCATGCAGAATTTTCAGGAAGTGGTGGATGCTTTAAGCCACGAAGGCGGCCTCTGGACAGTCGATTCGCCGGATCAACTTGCTGAGGTGCTTGATCACCTGCTGTCCCGGCCGGAGGAGTGCGCACGGATGGGGCAGTCGGCATTCAGGGTCATCGAGCGATCACTTGGCGCAGCGGACCGTTGCCTTGAAGTCATTCAGGAAATCCTGCCAGTACAGCCGGGAGAACCCTCCGCCAGTCCAGCCAGCCCATTCGCCCCTTCAAAGAAATGAACCTTTCGCTTCCGGATGAAGTCGACCTCTGGCGGGTATCTGTTTCCGAGGCAGCCATTTTCAGGAATGTGTTTCAGGAAACATTATCCAACGATGAAATCGAACAGGCTCAGCGCTTTCGGTTCGACCCGGATCGTGAACGATTCCTTGTGGCGCATGGATGTCTGAGGCTTTTACTCAGTGGTTACCTGGGTGTTCCTGCCAGTGACATCACATTTTCCAGAACCACCCATGGAAAACCATTTCTTCAGGAAAACAGCCCCCTGCATTTCAATCTGAGCCATTCCGGTGCCTGGGTTCTTTTTGCCTTTTCGATCCAAGGGCCGGTGGGAGTGGATGTGGAGGAGGTGAGGCCGGTCAAGGATTCCCTTGGAATAGCCAGGAGGTTCTTTTCATCCGAAGAATTTGAGCAGGTCAGAACAGCTGCCGAGGGGAAGCGGGATGACTGTTTTTTCCGAATCTGGACACGCAAAGAAGCCTTTGTGAAAGCCATTGGAAAAGGGATCTCGGTCCCATTGAAAAGCTTCTCACTTCCCGTCTCTCCCGGCACAGTCCTCTGGGAGGGGCATTCATGGTGGATTCAGGATCTCCCCATGCCCGAGAACACTCTGGCCGCGGTGGCAAGCCAGAATCCACTCTATCAGCCTCAGATTCGCGATGTTCTTGAATACCTCGAGGGCTGAGAGGGATTAGTTCACTTCCGGGTCTGCCGAAGCGGGATGGTTTTTCAGGTATTCAGAAATAACCTCAGCAACTTTGCGATTCCCTTCCACCGTGAAATGAACATGGTCATAAAGAAAATCGAGTGTTTTCGGCACCTGGGTTTCGAGGTCAATCAACTCCACACCCATTTCGGTTGAAATTTGCCGGATTGCATTGTTGTATGCATCCATGCCTCTTTTCATGGAGGCATTGGATGGATTCAACTGATCCTCCTCAGGGAAGGGAATCCCGAGCCGTTCCTCAATTTCCGGTGGAAGGACCTCGGCATACAGGGAGCACTGGGTCACAAAGATCAGGCGAAGCCCCAGGCTTTTGGCCACACCCGCGATCATCTTCATATATTTCTCAAATGACACGATGTTCGGGAACTCAAAAATCTCCTTGCGCTCCAGATGCGCCAGTTTCTCCCGTTCATCGTGGATATGCGCAAGTGTGAAGCGTTTGGAATGCTTGCGGGTGAGATGCTTGTAAAACTGGTAGATGTACGGGTGGGGATCTCCCTCGAACTCCTCATAGGAGCTCTTCGCCTTGGAACGGGCGGTTCTCCGATCGGAGGCATCTTCCTCGTAATCCGGTGTGAGGCCGAGCGCAAAGTCATTCACTCCCTGCATGACAATCACACAATCCGGCTGCGCCCAGGAAACATTATAAATCAGCTGCGCCAGTGAATCTCTCGCTGCACAGCCATCCACTCCCGCATTGGCGCATTCGTAAGTGGCGGAAGCCCCGGCCGGGTTCAGATGGTCTTCAATCAGCTGGGGAAAGGTCTTCTCCTGCGGGAGATAGGTGCAGGCAGTCGTCGATCCCCCCAGGAAAAAAATACGGTAAACCCCCGGCTTCTTCTCACGCGACAGCACCGAATCGGTCCTGTATCCGATCGGGCCACCCTGGATATGGAATTCTCCACCGAATCCGGTTACTGCATCCCCATGATAGGGAAGATCCACTCCGGCACGGATATGCCTTCGTATAAATGGGTGGGAATAGTCATACAACCCCCGGGGAGGCACCCAGACCTGGCGAAGGATCATCTCAAACCCGATCAGGAAGACCGCGATGATCAGCACAAGAGTGATGAGAGGAAACAGAATTTTTTTCATGGCCACCTGAGGCAAAGGGCTGTCAATGACTCCTTTCATAAAGCAGAGGGAAGGCCTCCCCCTCGAGCTTCTGGCCATCAGGGATCCTGACGAACTGCTTCATCACATGATCGCCGGACTGGATGTAGAAGGTTTCCTCGGTCATATAATGGAAGGCAATGGCACGGCGGTGCCTGCCGCTCTGATTCGCATGAGAGCCATGCCATGTCAGGCTGTGGTGGTAATGCACTTCACCCTTGCGGACCGGGCAGCGGCGCACCTCGATGTCATGACCTTCCCACTGGCGGGGCATCGAAGTGTAATTCTCCAGCTGAGCCAGGAAATGCATCTGATTTCCCCACAGGTGCGACCCTGGCACCATGCTCATGCAGCCATTGCTTTCATCCACATCATCCAGTGCCACCCAGGCGGTCACCTGGACGGGTGGATCGATGACCGGCCACAAGGGGTTGTCCTGGTGCCACATATTCACACCGCCCCGTTCGGCTGGCTTGTACTGAATCTGGTCATGCCAGATGCGCAGCTGACTGGCCTGGGTGAGCTGCGCCACTTCCTCGAGAAGGGTTGGATGCTCCATCAACTTTCGAAATGGCTCACTGGCCTGCCAGATGTTAACAATCTGCCAGATGGGAGCCGTTTCATCCCGGGTCAGGTTGACGATATGAACCGGCTGGGGTGTCGATTGGTCGCGATTCGCGATCACCCTTTCCAGCTCCGAACGAAGGATCTCCACTGTGGCATCATCGGCGACATGACTCCCTTTGACAAAGCCATCCTGGTTATATCGAGACAACTGTTCTGCTGACAGCATGGAATTTTCTGCCTTTTCAGATTGGCGTTATTCGTGATCTCTGGTTCTGATCGGGTGCGGTTTCAGAAAATCACCGGACTCCATAAATGATCTCACAGGTCAGCTGATCCAGACGCTCATACTGCAGCCCCTTGGAAGCGATTCCCTTCCGGTCGAAGTTTCTGGCTTTGAGCGCCCTGGCTTTATCACTGCTGTAGCCCTTGCACAGGCTCTCCAGCTCGGGATCGGATACCTTGATCTCTTTGAGAAGCCCCTGTATTTCCGCATCCTTGTTCCAGCGTTCCGCCTTTTCCTTGAGGATCAGATAAGTCCTCATGCACCCAGCTGCAAAGGCTTTCACCCCATCGAGATCCTCAGTCCGATAGGCATGAGCATCGAAATGGCGCGGGCCATCATAGCCGCTGTTTTCGAGCAGCTGCACCAGGAAGAAACAGATCTTGAAGCTTTCAGAACCGAAACGGAAATCCTGGTCGTATCGGCCCGGACGCTGATCATTCAGATCGATATGGAAAAGCTTCCCGGCTTCGATGGCCTGGCCGACTGCATGGAAGAAATTCAAGCCGGCCATGGTTTCATGGGCCACTTCCGGATTCACTCCTACCATTTCGGGGTGAGCGAGGGTCTCAATGAATCCGAGATAGTTTCCTGTGGTGGGGAAATAGATATCTCCCCGTGGCTCATTCGGCTTGGCTTCCAGAGCGAATTTCATCCCATATCCCTGCTCGGTTGAATATTCACAGAGGAAATCGATGGCATCCCGGAAGTATTTGATTCCATCTCGTGGATCTTTGGAGGCATCCACCTCAGTTCCTTCGCGGCCTCCCCAGAAAACATAGGTCTTCGCCCCCAGGCCTGCCCCCAGGTCCATGGCATTCATTGTCTTCTGCAGCGCATAGGCACGCACCCGTGCATCATTCGATGTAAAAGCCCCATCCTTGAAAATCGGATCGCCAAACAGATTGGTGGTCGCCATCGGCACCTGGACATCATAGTCCGCAAGAGCCTTGTGGAAATCTTTCAAAATAGCCTCTTTTTCCGAATCACTCGCATCGATCGGGAGCAGATCATTATCATGAAAATTAACTCCATATCCGCCCAGCTCCCCGACAATCTTGACGATCTCCCAGGGTTTGAGTGGTGAACGGACCGGTTCCCCGAAGGGATCCCTGCCGATATTTCCGATTGTCCATAATCCAAAAGTGAATTTGTCGGATTTCCGGGGCTGATAGCTGGCCATCTGGTTGGACTCCTTTTTTTTTATAATCCTGTTGCTGCGGGATTTAGGGTATTCGCTCTTTCTCTGGTGTCAATAACCTGCCGGATGCTCAGGGGCCACCCTTTGGGGGAACTCGAAATCGATTGGCCTTCTCCTCAGCCGCTTTCGCTTCGGTTTCCTTTCCGAGAACCCTGAGGATTTGCGCCTCTTCATCATAAAAACCTGCCCAGCAGGGGTTATATCTTTCCATCCCTCTTACCGCTGCAAGCATCATGGATGGGTTGTGCAGTTGTTGCCCGATTTCCCGCCAGACCTCATACAGTGCGGTGCTGTGGCGGAAGTGCGAAGCCATTTCCAGCGAAGACATGGCACCAGGAATGTCATTCGCCATCATCCGGGCGCGTGCCAGATAAATCCAGCGGTCATGTGTCTCCGGGAGGGGATATTGGATCGCAGATAGAGACCGGATCGAGGCCTGAAGGGACTTCTGTTCCGAATCTGCATCCCCCGCCATACGGCTTCCCAGAAACTGCTCGAATCCGCGCTTTAACAGTTGCTGGTCCCGCAGTCCCGCCAGACTGCTCAGGATCAGCAGAACTCCGAGAATGGCCGGCAGTATCGTAGGGAAGCGGATACGCCACTCATGGCAAGGCCCGGGAAGCGACAGCAGCGCGAGATAAATGACCGCCAGAAAAACCGGCTGAGGCTGGCGTAGTGGAAAATCCACCAGGCAGTGAAAGAAAATCAGGCACAGGCCGGTGCCTGCAATCCAATGCTCCCCCCACATTTCCGGATCGGCTTGGGCTTGCCGCAATCGCTGGAACCACAGACGGAGGACAGCTCCAACCAGCCAGAAGAATGCAACCCCCCCCGCAATCCCGGATTCAGCTACCACCTGGAGAGGGTCGGAATGCGCCTGTGGCACCAGTCCGACTGTGGGGCGGTCATGCGGGAGGTTTCGCTGGCGGTACAGTTCTCCCTGATAAAGCGCATGGACTGTGTAGTATCTCCCCCAGCCGATGCCCCGGATCGGATGATCCTTGATCATCAGTGCGGTTGTGGTCCAGATAAAACGCCTGGCTCCAAAGCCCCCCTTCCAGCGTGGTGATGCCAGTGCCTCGGAAACCAGGCCTTCGGGATGGTTTGGAATTCCCCAGGGGAGCATCAGAAATCCCCACACCAGGAACAATCCAGTGAGTGCCGCCGGAATTTTCCACCAGGAAGCATTGTGCAGGAGCCTGTATCCAGCCAGGCTGGCCAGAGTGATCACGACAACTGCTGAAATCAGAAAAAACAGGCTTTTCTGAATCGGCAGATTTTCATTCAATAATCCCTGCAGGATCAGGAAGCACCCCAGTGAGGCTGCAGTTGCGGGGACCACCTCCGGCCTGGTTCTGACCCAGCCTGTGAATCTCCTTCGCCTCTCATCGGGCTTCGTGGTTCTCCTCGATATCCCAGCCAGAACTGATAAAGGCAGAATGATGAACAGGCCCAGCCAGGCCCCCACAGTGAAAACTGTGGTCAGTGCATACACCAGCAGCAAACCACCGATTGCAGTGATCCATCCACTCCATCGACTGGAGCGATCCCCAAGGAACCATCCTGCCAGCACGATCGGAGTGAGGTAACACAGATATCCCCCCACCTCATTGGGGTTTCCCAGAGTTGAGGAAAGATTAAAGCGCCAGTCTGAAACCGGCTCACGGCTCCAATGGTAAAAACCCCAGTCCTGCAGGATCGCCACCAGCCCGACGAGAACTCCTCCCACAAGGCAGCTGGCCAGAAGGATTCGAATGCTGCGCTGCCTCTCGAACGCACTCTGCCGCAGCAGCCAGGTGAACATCAGGCGGTATGCCAGATATGCCACCACCAGGCGAAACAGGAACATGAAGGCCACCTGGTGATCTTCCGCTGTCCAGCGAAATGCCAGCGTAAAACAGATCAGGCACCCGAGCAGAGGCGGATCGAGCTGAGAAAGCGGATTCAGGACCGGCTGGGCATTCCACCAGCGCACCAGCAGCAAGAATCCCACCCAGCAGGACAACAGCAGCCATTTCGGTTCATGAAAGCTGTCATAAGCCTGGCTCCAGAAAAGAAGCGGAAAGCACAATCCCCAGCAGATATAGAATGGGCGTTCCGGGATGAGCGGACGCCTGCTAGGCTTTGCTGAAAACAATTCAGGTCCGGTATTCATGAATCCAAAACGACTTTCCTTGCTGCCCGTTCGTTTTCTGGCACTGCTGGTGGGTGTTGTTTTTTCCCTTCAGTGCCTGGCGAACCAGCCCAATGGGACACCCACAAAATTCATCCCCGATCAGGGGTATCTGGCATGGAGGCAGAAACTCCTCGATTGCCTGACCCCGCTCCGATTGATGTGCATCGCTGCACACCCCGATGATGAAGACAGTGAGACTCTGGCATTCTACAGATATCGATATGGAGTAAGAACCTCCATTCTGCTGGCCAACTGGGGTGAAGGCGGACAGAACGAAATCGGCCCGGAACTTTATGAGGAACTGGGTGTTATTCGTGCCCATGAAACCATGGAGGCTTCCCGCCTGGTCGGGACCGGCAGGATTTACTGCCTCAACCAGAAGGATTTCGGATTCTCGAAATCAGCTTCGGAAACCTGGTCCTTCTGGGACCATGACCGGGCGCTGGAAGAAATGGTCCGAATTCTGCGCATCGAAAAACCCGATGTTCTCATCACGAACCATCGTTTCGGCACTGGGCATGGCAACCATCAGGCCATTGCCGGGCTGGCGGTGCAGGCCATTCCGATGGCAGCATCCCCTGAATGCTTTACCGGACAGATCCGCGATGAAGGCCTGCTCCCCTGGAAGGTTCAACGTTTCTTTCAGCAGGTCCGCCACCATGAGGGCCTTCCCGGAGAACCTTTCGATGCCAGTGTGCCGGTTGGCGAAATTGATCCCCTGCGGGCTGTCGCTTACCAGGAAATCGCATCGGAAGCCCTGCTTCGCCACCGTTCCCAGGGGGTCAAAGGCATCTGGAACCAGGTGAATCAGGCCCGAATCACCCAGCCGGAGAATTTCTTCAGATCCGTCCTCGATAAAGATTTTTCTGAACCTCTTCGCGATCTCTTTGAAGGCATGAAGGGTGCCTGGTGGCTCGAGAGCGAAGAACCGGCGGCTGCTTTTTCGAAGCTCCTGCCTGCTTCGGACACAGCGAATGGCCCTTTTCAGTATGCGATCCTGGATGCCATGAAATTTCTGGGGCAGGACTCCTTCCGCTTCGAGCACGCCCTGAACAGGGCTGTGGAAATTCTCTCAGCCTCCCCGGACAGCAGCACAATAAAGCCTGAAACCCTGTTGGAGATTCCAGGGGAAATGTGGGGGTTGAGCCTGGAGGTTCACTGTTCCGATGATCCACTGGTTCCTGCCCAGGAATCGATATTCAGCCTGATTGTCCACAACCAGGGGCCAGCGATGGTTGTTGTCGACAGCTTCGATCTGGCTGTTCCGACCGGGTGGCTCCTGACACCGATCAAGCAGGAGTCCGGCTCACTCGGGCCATTCAAACAGGCTGAAGCCCATTTCCTTGTGAAGCCGGCATCAGATGCATTGCCCACTCAACCAGGAGTGGTGGATCTCTATCGCAGCAGGCAGCCTTTTCAGCCTCAGATTCGAGCACGCGTGATGGTCCGGAAGGATGGGAACAGGGGGGCTGTTTCCCTCGATAAGCGCATCGAAATCGCAGCCCCATGGGAAATCAGGATCGAGCCGGCAGTCAGCCTTGTGCCTCTCCCGATGGCGTCATCCCGAAAAAAGACACCGCCTGGAAAAAATGATCCATCCGCTCCATTTCGGATCGAAGTGACCCGCCATGCCGCGGCTGGAACCACCGCGGAACTGGTGGTCCAGCTGCCGGATGGAACCCAACGGCGCACTGAACTTGACCCTGGCCAGGCGCGGCGTGCATCCACCCGGGTGGAATGGACACCGGATTCAAAGATCAAGCCGGGAACCTATCCGGTCAAAGCGGTATTGAATTCCCAGGGGAATTCCTGCGAAGCCCAGGCCAGTGTTGTTCTCGCAGATGTCCGTGTTCCTGAATCTCTCGAGGTGGGAGTGATCCAGTCCTATGATCAGACACTGCCCGATGCCCTGAAGGCTCTCGGGGTCGATTTCTCACTCCTGAATGAGGCGGATCTGCTCCGTGGAGATTTCACCCGATTCGATGCCATCCTGGTCGATATCCGGGGTTATCTCGAACGAAAAGACCTGGTGGCTGCAAACCCCCGCCTTCTGGATTATGTCAGGCAGGGGGGGCGTCTGGTTGTGTTCTACCATAAATCCTTCGACTGGAATGATGCCGATCCTCCCTTTGCCCCTTATCCATTGAAGCTGGCCGGTTCCAGAGTGACTCGTGAAGATGCCCCGGTCACTGCGCTCAACCCGATGCATCCCCTTCTCCGCTATCCGAATGTGATTGAAAAACAGGACTGGGCGAACTGGGTTCAGGAAAGGGGGCTTTATTTCCCGGACACTTATGACTCCCATTACCAGGAGATCGTATCAATGTCCGACCCGGGGTCAGAACCGCTCAAGGGGGCGATTCTGTATGCCACCTATGGCAAGGGGGAGTATATTTACACCTCTCTGGCGCTCTATCGCCAGCTGAGAGCCTGTGTTCCGGGTGGTTTTCGTTTGTTTGCCAACCTGATCAGCCCGAAGGATCTCGTCCCTTAATCGTCATTTCGGCAGGGGCACGGCATGACGTGCCCCTTCGAGGCCCTTATATCAAAACGCTGGATCACCCCAGTTAATCTAGTCATTTCCTTTGGTAGACAATATAGTAAGTTAAAGGAAGATGGTTTTTTCTTTTGTGCTCCGTTAGATGGGAAATTGGAGGGTATCTGTATGTTTTTTTCAGGTAATCGAGAAAACTGGAAAGGCTTCACACTGATCGAGCTGCTGATTGTCATTGCGATCATCCTGATCCTGATCTCCATTGCGCTTCCCAACTTCCTTGAGGCCCAGCTGCGTGCAAAAACCACCAAGTCCTATGCCGAGATGCGCACCATGGCGACTGCCACAGAAGCCTTCCGCATGGAACGGGGGGTGCTTCTGGTGGATTTCTGGGATGCTGAAACACTCGATGGAATGAATCGTGTGAAACAAAAATTCAACAATGTGGGCAGTATCATGCCTCGTTGCTCCCCGGTTCATCCGACTGGAAGATCGATGGAATGTGTCCTTTACCCCCTGACATCACCGGTCAAATACCTGAGCAGGATTCCCGATGATATCCTCGCTCCGGCTGCAGGCGAAAATAGAACCGGCAACCTCGGCCATGATGAGCATATCAACCTTCCAGGAAACCGGACCTATCTGTATGCCGACCGGGATTCCAAAATCAAATACAATGGGGCTTATGGAAATGGAGACTGGAATGGCAGCACTTTCCCTTATCCGCCGGTCCCGGTCGCTGGAATGCTCCGGCCGCTCAAGATGGACGAATTTGTCTATTCCGGCTTCGGCCCCGGGGTTGAAAACAGTGTTTATGGTGGGTCGGTCCGGATGCCGGTGGCCTATTCTCCAACCAATGGAACAGCCAGTGTGGGTTCCCTGTATTACCGCTCGACAACAGGATCTGTGAATCCATAGGACAGATTGAATTCAAACCGGAAATTCACCCGGTCCCGCCACCCGGATCGAGGAGAGACCTGCGCCAACCGAGGAGAAAAACCTTTCGGCTGGCATTTCTATTGATACACTGTCAGGCAAATACATAAACACGGTAGAGGTCATGTCTGGAAATCGTTTCTCATACCTTCTCGTACTCCTGCTGGCGTTTTCAATTGGCAACAGCCAGGCTCATTCGGATGAAAAACCGCGCCTGTTCGATGCGACCGCAGCCCTCAGGGACTTCCGGCTCAAGCATGACATCCCATTGTTTGAACTGCCGGCCGATCGGGATCAGACACGAAAAGAACTGAAAGGAACAGTTCCAAAAATCAGACAGCTGGGTGAGATGGAAGTCTTCTGGATAGTCGATTTCACCAACTTCACGAACCTTGGATATCTGTCCCCCAATGAGGACAAAACCTACACCTTCGCGGAGCTGGCCCGGATCAGTCCCCATGCCTATCTGTATGTCGAAATGGGCCTCGGCATCGATTCCGACCTGCTCGACCAGATGGTCAGCGAGTTCGAATCCGCCATCTATGGAAAAATGACCCCGGTTTTCGGGATGCCTCCCGATGCCCTTGATGAAGACCCCCGTGTCACCATCCTCATTGCGACTTTCCTTGGCACTTCAATGTTCGGTGCAACAGCCGCCGGATACTTCGATGATGCCAACCAGTACACGGATTCCGAAGCCTTTTACATGAACCTCGGTCACAGCAATGAACAGGAAATGATCTATATCAATAAAGATTTCGTTACCCGTAATATGTTTACCAACCAGCTCGATCCCCTGGTTCTGGGGCTTTTCGCTCATGAATACCAGCACATGCTCCACTGGGCGCGTGACCCGGTCGAAGATGTCTGGATCAATGAAGGCTGCTCGGAATATGCCATGTTCCTCAGTGAGTTCGATGATACCACCGACCAGCATAAGGAGATGTTCGCGATCAGCCCAACCGACAGTTTGACCTCCTGGGATAACACTCTCTCGCAATATGGCGGATCCTATTTTTTCATGCGTTACCTCGGGGATCACTATGGTGGAAATTCAGCGATCGAGGCGATCACTTCCAGTCAGTTCCGCAGCCTCGAGGGCATTCATTCTTTCCTCCAGTCACATTCCGGGGTCACCTTTCCTGAGGTCTTCCACAACTGGGGCATGGCCAACATGCTGGATACCAGCAGTGGTGATTATTCGTATTCCTTCGAAAAATCCCCCCCCTACTGGCGCATCCTGTATGAAAGTGTCGGGCTCCAGGACCTGATGCCGATCTTTTTCACACTCCGCCTGAAATCGTTCAATGTCCCGGAGTTTGAAGCATTCCTTCCGGTCTGGACACATGAGTATTACCTCCTGCAGAGAGCAGCTGGAGAAGCAGGCCAGCCCTTCCATGGAACCATCGAAGTCGATGGGGACTATCGAGTTCGAGTCACTTATGCGGCCCTGCAGCAGGTCGGCTCATTCCCGGATGTGACCTACAACCTGCTCCGCGAAGACCTGGTCCAGCTCAGTCCGCAAGGTTTCGGGACATTCAATATCCCCGGGGGTGATAACCATGCGGCGCTGATAATCAGCTGTCTGTCATCCGGGCATGGGCCATCCATTACAAATGCAACCATGACCTACAGAATCCAGACATTCCCTGGTGCCGCCGGCGCCCTTGTTCAGGATGTGACCGCTCCAGCCGGAGTCGATGACCTGTTGATTGAGTCGATTGTCGATGACCGCATGACACTGTCCTGGACCGCTCCCGGCGATGATGGAATGAGCGGGATGGCGAATCTGTATGATATGAGATATTCAACAGAACCCCTGACACCAGATAATTTTGCCACAGGAATTCCGGTCAGAAACCTGGCGTTTCCCCGATCCCCCGGAACTGTTGAACAGTTTACACCCCCAGACCTCCCGGCTGAAACAACCCTGTATTTTCTCCTGAAGATCGAGGATGATGCGGGACACACCGCCTGGTCAAATTCGGCCAGTGGCATCAATGGCCCGGCAGATATCATCCCGCCAGCTTCAATCACAGACTTGCGAATCCAGTCGGTCGGAAACCTGAGAGCGGCCCTGCTTTGGAGCGCGCCGGGCGATGATGGCGTGGATGGAACTGCGAAGTCCTATGATTTCCGGTGGTCTCTGACCCCGATCACCACCCTGATGGAGTTCCGCCAGGCCCAGATTGTTCCCGGGCCGAATCCCGCCCCAGCCGGCACTCCTCAGTCCGTTCAAATCGATGAAATTCCTGAAGACACTGAAGTGATCTATGCCGCTTTGCGGACTATCGATGATTCAGGGAATGTATCGGGCGTCTCAAATGTTGTACAAATTCCTCTTGGCACCAGTGCGGTATCCGAGGAATTGTGGGGATTGTACAAGTAGCGACAGATCGAAAAACCTCTCGTCGAAAGTTCCTGCAGGGTGCGGGGGCTTCACTCCTGACCGCCACAGCCAGTGGATGCACCTCCATGGGGCTGCGCAAGTCTCCTTTTGTTTTATCACGGAAACAGCAGACCGAAGCCAGCAATGTTCTGGTCTTTATGTCGGATGAACATAACCCTTATTTCTCCGGCCTTGGCCGTTATCGGTTTGTTGAAACTCCAAATCTTGAAAAACTCGCCGAGCGTGGAGTCGTTTTTTCCAACACATACTGCCCATCCCCGGTCTGCCACCCATCACGCTCCGCATTCTGTGCCGGGCAGCGGGTTCATCAGATACAGACCTACAGCAACTGCAATCTTTTCAAAGCCACCTTTCCCAGCTATGGGCACATTCTCGCACAGGCGGGTGTGCATACTGTCAACATCGGGAAGACCGACTTTTACAATGATGGCGTCCGCCTCGGCTTTTCTGAGGTGATCTCGCCTGGAGAACGTCTCCAGCCGAACCCGTATATATCCCGCCAGCCGCTGGCAATTAACCCTGGAAGCCCCGTGGCAGCCAGGCAATATGGGGTGGATCCGAAGAATTTCGAATATGATATTCAACGTGTGGATGAGGCGATTCACTGGCTGCGGGAAACCGCTACGTCTCTCACACAGCCCTGGGTCTGTGTCGTGAATGGCATTCGCCCCCATTTTCCCCACAAGGTCACTCAGGATCTGTGGGATAAATACCAGGCCCACCACGACCTCCCCAGATATGATGGCACAGTGGATGCCGCCAACCACCCCTATGCTCTCGACCTCCGCGCTCATTTCCAGACTGATCGATTTACTGAGGATCAGGTTCGCGGATTAAGGCAGGGATATTATGGGTGTGTCACTTTCATGGACCAGCAGGTCGGCCGATTGCTCGCTGCCCTCGATGAGTCCGGCCTGTCTGATCAAACCATCTTTGCCTACACATCCGATCATGGAGAGATGCTTGGGAAGTTCGGAATGTGGTGGAAATGCTCCCTGTATGAAGATTCGGCCCGAATCCCGATGGTCGTGGCCGGCCCCGGGTTTCCGAAAGGCCAGGTGGTTGAAACACCGGTGGATCTGCATGACCTCCAGGCCACTTTTTTTCATGCTACCGGAAAACTTCGTGAACGCCCCGATGGGTGGCAGGGAACTCCGCTCCCGGAAATTCCCGTCAATGATCCGGGCCGGGTTGTTTTTTCGGAGTACCATGGCCATGGCACCCGCGCCAGCAGCTACCTGATCCGCAAAGGGGATTGGAAACTCCACCTTTTCCATGAGGAATGGCAGCTCGACGGCGGCCGGAACGGCCTTCCCGGAAACCATGCCGTCGAACTCTACAACCTCGACGACGACATTGGAGAACGGCATGATCTCGCCGCGGAGGAGCCGGAGAAGCGAGAGGAACTCCTCGGCGACCTGCTCGCTGCGGACCACGGACTGGGGATCGTAGAGCTCCTGGGTCTGCTCGCGCTGCGTGAAGTCGAGCACCGCGGTGACCGTGGTGCGTACCCGCCCGCTGCCCAGCATCGGCACCAGCAGGTTCTCGATGCGCTCCACGTAGCTCGTTTCCACGCGCCGCACGTGATCGAGCTGGCGGGCGCTGAGGCCAAGATCCGACGAGTCATCCGGCGAGCTCAGCAGCCGTCCTGCCTGGTCAACGACCGTGACCTGGCTGGGTTCCAGGTCGGGGATGCTTGAACTCACCAGATGGACGATCGCCGCCACCTGCGCGTCGTTGACGGTGCGGCCCCCGTAGAGCTGCAGCAGCACCGAGGCGCTCGGCCGCTGTTTCTTGCCCAGGAACACGGTGGACTTGGGCACCGCCAGGTGCACGCGCGCGCTCTGCACCGGCTGCAGGCTGCCGATGGTGCGCGACAGCTCGGTTTCGAGGGCGTGGTGGTAGCGGGCGCCCTCCATGAACTGGCTGGTCGCAAAGCCGTTGGCCCCCTCGATGATCTCGAGGCCGAAACCGGCGCTCTTCGGCAGACCCTGCTCCGCCAGCTTGAGCCGCGCCTCGTGCAGCTTTGCCCCCGGCACCTTCACCGCGCCGGAGTTGTTGTCGATCTGGTAGGGAATGGCCGATGTCGTCAGCACGTTGACGATCGCGCTGGCCTCCTTGTCCGAGATGTTGCTGAAGAGCACGCTGTAGCCCGGATCCTTCATCCAGAAGGCCGCCGTCACCCCGATGGAAATGCTGGCTGCCAGTCCGATGAGGACCAGCAACTGGCGCATGCCCGGCATCGCCGTCAGGGCGGCGAAGGGGTTGGCGAACTGGTTTTCCGTCGTGGCCATGGAGTGCTCCTGCTAATCCGTGCTCCCATCCGTACTCAGATGGGCATGTTCATGATTTCCTGATACGACTCGATCAGCTTGTTGCGCACCTGGGTCATGGCGGTGAACGACAGGCTGGCCTTCTGCATCGCGATCATCACTTCGGCGACACTGGCGCTGGTGGTGCCGGTCTGGAAGGCCGTGACCAGTTCGGTGGACGCCATCTGCTGCTCGTTGACCTTGCTGATGGACTGCGCCATGACCTGGCTGAAGTTCTGCACCGACGGTCCCGCAGGGCCGGGCGTCAGGCTGGCGGCAGGGCCCTCCAGCGAACCCGACAGGGCGCGCATCTGGGTCAGGACCTTGTTGATTTCCATCGAGCTCATGTCCGGTCTCCGTCAGCAGTGGGCCCGCGCCGCATCCCGGCAGTGGGGGATGCTGATGCCGACGCTGCGCAGGCGGGCAATCTTGTAGCGCAGCGTGCGGGGGCTGATGCCGAGCAGCCCGGCTGCCTGCTGCCGGCTGCCGGCCCGGGACAGGGCATCGAGGATGAGCCGGCCCTCCACGGCGTGCAGGTTCTCCTGGAGCAGCGCGTCGGCACCGGCGCCGGCCGATGCTGGTGC
>JAANMT010000565.1_pt1 | contig 39835 bp, 34 predicted proteins | sample 7279711 | NCBI WGS metagenome assembly JAANMT01 (sample SAMN14094538, study PRJNA606508) | bioreactor metagenome | isolation source: A lab-scale SPAN reactor treating ammonium-rich wastewater day 1 | place: Ireland: Galway | collected 2017-01-16 | reverse complement strand
CATCGAGGTGACGGTTCCGCCCAAGCTGCTGGGCGACGCCGTGGAGCTGCACCCCGTCACCTTGCTGGTGGGTGTGTTCGTGATGAGCAGTCTGTTCGGCCTCTTTGGCGCGTTGCTGGCCGTGCCTCTGACAGCGCTGGCCAAAACGCTGGGACGGGAATTCCTGCTGCCCTACTTCAAGAGCCTCGCCGAAGAGCAGTCCCCGGAAACCAGGAACACCAGGGTCATCGCCAAGACATGAGCCGACCCAAGGAAAAGCTCGACGCCCACGCCGACAGCGTTCCCGGTGCCATTCGCGTGGCGGCGCGCGCCATGATCATTGAACACGGCCGGCTCCTGGTCATGAACTACCGCGACGACCAGGGCCATTGGTGCGTCACCCCCGGTGGAGGCGTTAAGAAGAAGGAAACCCTCAAAGCGGGATTGAGGCGCGAAGTCGAAGAGGAACTGGGTCTCAGGCTGGACGTGGGCGACATTGTTTACGTTCGCGAGTTGCTTGGCGCCTCGGCCAAAGTTCTGCACGGTGGCATCACCGAAGACACCCACCAGCTCGAGGTCTTCTTCCGCTGCAAACGCCTCAACGAGCCGCGTCTGGGCCCCACGCCGGACAAATACTGCACGGGCTTTGAGTGGGCCCCGCTGGATGAATTGCCGCGCCGTCACTTCTTTCCGGAGGCACTGGCCGAGCGTCTGGCGGCTGACGTGGCCTCGGGCTTCAAGCCCATCAACAACTACCTGGGCGACGCATGATCGGCACGCTGGCGCTAGGGATGCTCGATTTGCTGCTGCCCCGCCACTGTGTGATCAGCGGCCGGCCCCTGACCCACGAAGAACCGGGCTGCGTGGCGCCTGAGGTGCTGCGCCAGGCGAAGCTGACTTCGGGCGACTACTGCTCGCGTTGCGGCGCCCGCCAGGGTGAGGGCGTCGGCGTGATTCACACCTGCGGGCGTTGCGAGGAATTCAAGGAGGGTTTTGGCACCCGCGAAATCTGCGCCGTGGGCGATTATGAGGGCGTGTTACAGGGCCTTTGCCTCGCGCTCAAGTTCGCCGGAGAGCGCGCCGCCGTCGCGCCTTTGAGCCAGTACCTCATCCAGCAGGTCTTTGACCGCGGGCTTTCCGAAAAAGTGGATGCCGTCGTGCCCGTGCCCCTGCATCCCCTGCGGCGGTTTCAGCGCGGCTACAACCAGGCCGAACTGCTGGCGCGGCCCCTGGCCCGCGCCTTGGGCAAGCCCCTGTGGAACGATGTGTTGAGGCGGCGTCGAAGAACCCAGGCACAAAGCGAACTGTCAGCGGCCCAGCGACGCAGCAATGTCGAGGATGCCTTTGAAGTGCGCCCACGCGCCGTCGCGCGTCTGGAGGACAGGTCCCTGCTGCTGGTGGACGACGTGATGACCACCGGCGCCACCTTGGCCGCTTGCGCCAAGGCCCTGAAGCGGGCCGGGGCCAAGGCAGTGCTGGGTGCCGTGATTGCCCGCTCCACGGTCGGCATGGACTCCTGACTTCGGCCTTCAGGGTCCGGTAACTTGAATACTTGTGCCCCGCCCGGCACCTCGCCGCCAGTTTTTCTCAACTGTCTTGCCCCATCCTGCCGAAGAACGAAGGCGGCTCAGTGCCGCTTCACTTCTTGACTCGACGGGTGGGTGGATCATGGCATCACGCAGAAGCGGAAGAAGGGGTGCGGGCGGACGGGGCTTCCTGATGATGGGCGGCGCCGTGTTTCTCGCGGGCGCCTGCCTGGGCGGCTACTTTCTCATGGGTTCGCCCAACGCGGCGACGGCCGACGCTTCCATCGCCGGGGCTCTTCCCGGCCCGGCCGGAGAGCAGGGAGCGCCGGGAACGGCAGCCCCTGTCGTCAGTATCTCCCAGATTGACCGGGCTCTGGCTGAAGTTCAGGGCTCCATCGCCGCGAGTGAAGGCGACGCCCGAGAGAAGTCCCTGCGCGATGGCTATGCGCGGCTGGTGAGCCTGCTGGAAGGCCCCCTGCCCGTGACCGAGCGCGAGCGGGTGATCCAGGCCTTTCATCCCGTGACGGACGAGCTGTTCTTGAGCTCCGTGCACAACGAGTTCTCGGTCAATTACGTGGCCAGGAGCGGCGACAGCTACGAGAAGATCGCCCGCGGCGCCGGCGTTTCGCTGAACCTTCTGACGGACCTGAACAATCTGCCGCGGGGGGCCAAGAACCTCCAGGTGGGGCAGAATCTTAAGCTGCCCAAAGCGCCGCCGCGCATTGTGGTGCGCAAGACGGAATACTGCGCCAGCGTCTATTTCGGCAACTGGATGGTGCGCCAGTACGTGGTGGCCCACGGCAAGAACAACAACACCCCCGTCGGCAAGACCACCATCAAGGACATGGGCATTGACCCCGAGAAGAGCGCCCGCGGGCCCAACGACCCCGTGGCGGAAATGAAACTGCGCTGGATTGGACTCAACAAGTACAACGACCGCACGGGCTTTGGTTTCCACGGAACCCAGTACCCCGAGAGCATCCCCGGCCAGACCTCCAAGGGCTGCATCCGCATGCGTGACGAAGACGTGGTCGAACTCTACGACATCGTCCGACCCGGCAACGAAGTCGAGATCCGGGCCTGAACACCCTTCTACTACAACTTCCCTCTCCAGGAGTCCTTTCATGAAGCGCGTATCCCTGATGCTGGCGTTTGCCCTCTTTGCCACGGGCTGCACAGTGACCAAGTCCGGACAAGTGGTCCAGAACGAGGAAACCTCGCCGCTGCCCCAGCCTGCCAAGGTTGTCGAGGCCGATTCTGCCGAGCGCGGCGAACACCTGGGCGACCCGACCTTCGAGCGCGAGGTAGTCAAGGACGCGCCCCGTGAGGAGGCCGCGCAAATGCCGGCCAAGGCGGTGCGCGACCCCGAACTCGAGCGCGGCATGCAGTTCCTGGCCGCGGGCGACCTGCGCAAGGCTCGCATGGCCCTGAGCATCGCCATCACGCGCGCTCTTCCCGCGGCGGAGGAGGCCGAGGCGCTGGATGCGCTGAAGCAGATCAACGGCAAGATCTTCCTGAGCACGGGGGACATGGGCGATTGTGAGTTCTATGAGGTGGTGGCCGGCGACACGTTGAGCACCATCGCGCAGCGCAAGGGCACCACGGTGGAAATGATCCAGCGCCTCAACGGGCTCAGCGGCACACGCATTGCCATGGGGCAGAAACTGAAGCTGCTCAAGGGCACCTTCACGGTCACCGTATGGAAGGACCGCTTCGTGATGGACCTCAAGCTGGACAGCGCCTTCATCCGCCGTTACCGCGTGGGTCTGGGCGTGGACGGTTGCACGCCCCTGGGCGAGTTTGTGGTCAAGAACCGCATTCCCGAGCCCGCAGACGGCAGCTACCCCTTTGGGCACGAGAAGCACCGCCTGGGCAACCGCTGGCTGGGCCTCAAGAGCGACGCGGGGCACAAGGGCTACGGTATTCACGGCTGCAGGCCGGAGGAAGAAGGCTCCATCGGAACGGAATGCTCCCAGGGTTGCGTGCGCATGGCCAAAGCCGACCTCGAAGAGTTCTATGACATCGTTCCTGTCGGCACCAAGGTCGTAATCATCGAGCGCGGCAGCGGTCCGCAGGTATCCAAGTAAGTCACTGAGGCGTAACCAGAAGCAATCGCAGGCGGCGCCGGCAGAAGCCGGAGGCCGCCTGCGCAAGTTTTTCGCCCTTGGCATGGCACGCGCATGGCAAACTGGTGCCATGTCCGAGAGTCCCAAAGCTGTCCCGCCTGAGCGCAAGGCAGCCGGCCGAGCACTGCTTGCGTCGGGCTTGGCTTTTGGGCTGCTGTTTGTGCTGGGGCTCAGCGGGCTGGCGAGCGTGACGCTCTTCTACATCGAGATGGATCCCGCCATCGGCCAGGGTGAGCTTGAGGACGCCGTGAGTTCGATTGTGCGCTTCCTTGATGGCTGGGGTGAGGGTGGACAGCGTCTGGGCTTGATCACGCTTGCGCACAAGTACGGTTCGTATGCCGCGTTGGTGCTTTGCGGCTGGGCTGCCTTGGAGTGTTTTCTGGCTGGCGGCGCTCTCAAGGCAAGCGCCTGCGATGGCGCGCGGCAGGCCGCGCGCTGGGTGCGGCCGCTGGCTTTGGTGGGGGGGGCGGTGCTGCTGCTTTCGGTTGGCGCGCAGATTATCGCCGGCGCGGCTGCGCAGCGGGCCATGAGCGAGCTGCGGCTGCCCACGGGCACGGACTCCCCGGCCTCACTGGCTGAGAGCGACCGCATAGCGAAGTCTCTGGCTGAGATGGGCGGAGGCTCGCTGCAGTCCCGTGATGAAGCGGTCGTGACGCTTCACATGCGGGAAATGAATTATCCCCTGGGTTTTGGGGCCATAGTGCTCTTGTTTGCGGTAGCGGCCATCCGGCGGGCCGTGATTGTGCTTGACGCTGAACCGCGCAAAGCGGTAGACGTTTCCGGTTAGTCTCGCCCCCGACAGAGTCCCCATCATGCGCCTCAACCTGACGCTGTCGAGTCTGATTTCCATTGCTGCAACGGTCGCGGCGGGTCCTCTGCTCGCGGCAGAGAATGGCCACCACGGAGTCGACGGTGCCAAGCTGGGCCTGTGGCTGGTGATTCCCTTCGCCGGGCTCCTGCTTTCAATCGCGCTCTGTCCGCTGTTTGCGCCCAAGTTCTGGCATCACCACTACGGCAAAGTGTCCGCGGCCTTCGGCCTTATTGCCGTGCTTCTGATGATTGTGATCGGAGAGAGTAACGGCGGCGGCTTCATGCCCACGGTGCAGAGCGCCGCCCACGTCTACCTGCTCGATTACGTGCCGTTCATTGTGCTGCTGCTGGGCTTATTCACGATCGCGGGGGGCATCTACATTCGCGGTGATTTCCGCGGCACGCCCCTCACCAACACGATGTTCTTGCTCGTCGGCACAGTGATCGCGAGCTGGGTCGGCACGACCGGCGCCTCCATGCTGATGATTCAGCCCGTGTTGCGCGCCAACAAGCATCGCAAGAAGAAGGTCCACATCATTGTCTTCTTCATTTTCCTGGTGTCGAACATCGGCGGCTCTCTCACGCCCCTGGGCGACCCGCCCCTGTTCCTGGGCTTCCTCAAGGGCGTGAGCTTCTTCTGGACCTTCCACCTGCTCCCCGAGACGCTTTTTTGCGCAATTTCTCTGCTCGTGCTCTTCTTTGTTTTCGACACCATTATCTACCGCAGTGACGCTCTGCCCGCCTCCGACCCCGCCCAGCCCAAAGAGCGCTTTGGCCTGGCCGGCGCACACAACCTTATTTTCCTGGGCGGCCTTGTGGCCGCGGTGGTCGGGTACGGCAGCCTCCAGAAGGCTGGGCCCTTCTATGACTCTGAAGCCTCCGAACACGAGAAGGCGGAGGCCGCCCTGCTGGAAGGCTACGCCGCGGAGGCCGAAGGCAAGAAGCTGGACGACCCCGTGGCCGAAGCCGAGCGCATCAAGGCATTGCTGGCCAAAGTGGAGGATCAGGAGTGCATTTGGGGCTACGCGTCCACGCTTGAACGCGAGGAAGCCGGTGAGGTCGAAGACCTCGCCCTGCATGAAGCTTCGAAGGATACGCCCAAGGAGGCGGAACTGCGCAAAAAGGTCCGGTCGGCGGTTCAACGCTTCCGTGCCGACATTGACGCCGAGTACCGCGATGTGGATGCCAGGCTGGCCCAGGCCGCCGCAGAACCGGCGACGGCCGCCAAGTCCCTGGACCAAGCCAGGACTGCCTTTGCCAAGACGCTGCGCGCCCATGCCAGCGCTGTGCTGGCTGTGCCCCGGGACAAGGCGGTCAAGTCGCTCCACCTTGGCTCCGTGGGGCACCTGCCGTTCAGCAACATCGCGCGTGAACTGCTGATTCTGGCCATGGCCGCCCTGTCGCTATACACGACACGCAAAGCCATCCGCGACCTGAACAACTTCAGTTGGGCCCCGATTCAGGAAGTGGCCAAACTGTTTGCGGGTATCTTTGTGTGCATGGTGCCGGCGCTCGCCATTCTGGCGGCCGGCAAGGAAGGCGCGCTGGCCTTCATCGTCAACAGCGTCGAGTATCCCTGGCAGTACTTCTGGGCGACGGGCGCGCTGTCGAGCTTCCTGGACAACGCGCCGACCTACCTCGTGTTCTTCCAGACGGCCCAGGCCACGCCCATGTCGGTCTTTGCCGTGCGCGGCCTGGACCCTGACCCGGTCAGCGCCCTGGTTAACATGCCGCACATCATTCTTGTAGCTATCTCGTGCGGCGCGGTGTTCATGGGTGCCAACACCTACATCGGCAATGCGCCGAATTTCATGGTCAAGGCCATCGCCGAGCAGAACGATATCCGCATGCCGGGCTTCATCGGCTACATGCTGTGGAGCGTGGGCATACTCGTTCCGTTGTTCGTCGTGTTGACCCTGCTGTTCCTGCGCTAGCGCTCTTTGCGGTGCCAGTTCGAGCCTCCCTTGGTGCTGTCCGGAATTCGCCGGGGTGTGGGCGCATTTCGATTGTGTTTGTTTCAAACTTCGTTATTTATTGCCCAGCCTCAAGGGAGGCTGCGGGCGGGGCAATGGGTATGACCCATGCTATTAGCGGCGGCATTAGCACCCATGGTACTGGCGGTGATTGCGCCGGCGCTCCATCGGGTCGCGCCTGAGCAGGCGGGGCGCGTTCTGGCGTTGGCCGTGGCCGCGCTGTTTGCCCTGTTCGCCCTGACGCCCCACGAAGCTGCGCCGCTGGTCTACGCGTGGGCGCCCTCCCTTGACCTGCATGTCAGCTTGCTGTTCGACGGACTGGGCAAGCTGATGGCACTCATCGTCAGCGGCATCGGCTCGCTGATTCTTCTCTACACCAACGGTTATCTGCACGGGGATGCGCGCTTGCCGCGGCTCTATGCCGCGCTTCTGGCCTTCATGGGTGCCATGTTGGGAGTTGTGCTCGGGGGCAACCTGCTGTTCATTTTCGTGTGCTGGGAACTGACGAGCGTTACGTCGTTCATTCTCATCGGCTTTGACCACGACCGCTCGGCCGCCCGCGCGGCTGCCCTGCAGGCCCTGCTGGTGACCGGGGCGGGGGGGCTGTGCCTGCTGGCGGGCGTTATCCTGCTGGGCGTGGCCGGCGGAAGCTATGAGTTGGTCGAGCTTGCCGCGGCTCCGGGCCTGCGCGAACACGGACTCTATGTGCCGGCGCTGCTGCTTATGCTGGCGGGGGCTTTCACCAAGTCTGCCCAGGTGCCCTTTCACTTCTGGCTTCCAGGCGCCATGGAGGCGCCCACGCCCATCAGCGCTTACCTGCATTCGGCCACGATGGTGAAGGCCGGCGTCGTGTTGCTCGCCCGACTTAACCCTGCATTGGGGGGCACTGAACTCTGGTTTGGCATGCTGTGCGGCTTTGGCGGCGCGACCATGCTGGTGGGCAACCTGGGTTCGCTGTTCCAGACGGACCTCAAGCGCGTGCTCGCCTATTCCACTGTGGGCATGCTGGGCACGCTGGTCCTGCTCATCGGAATTGGCACCCAGGCCGCGCTTGCCGCCTGCGTGACCATGCTACTGGCTCACGCGCTCTACAAGGGTGCCCTGTTCATGGTGGCGGGCGGCGTGGATCATGCCGTCCACACGCGCGATACGACCGTACTCTCCGGCCTCGGCCGCGCCATGCCCATCACTTGGGCGGCGGCAACTCTGTCGGCGCTCTCCTGCATGGGTGTGCTGCCGCTGCTGGGTTTCATTGCCAAGGAGAAGAGTTACGTTGCAGCCCTGGGCGCGCCGGAGTTGGCGCCCTGGATTGTCGCGGCTTCGCTGGCGGCAAACGCTGCGGCCTTTGCCATGGCTGCCATCGTGGGTGTTCGGCCCTTTCTGGGCCGCCTCATGGAGCAGAGCGAGCACGCGCACGAAGGTAGTTTCGACCTGTGGCTGGGTCCCTTGCTGCTGGGCGTGTGCAGTCTGGGGCTGGGCGTGGCAGCGGGCTGGCCCATGGCGGGGCTGCTGGAGGCCGCCGCGGGTTCCGTTTACGGCAGCGAGTTCGAGGTTGCCCTCAAGCTTTGGGCCGGGACGGAGGGCGTTTACGGCCAGGCCCTGCTGCTCAGCGGCGCGACAGTGGCCATCGGCGCCCTCCTGTTTGCTTTGCGGGCGCCCCTGAGAAGTCTGGCAGGCGGCCTGAGGTTTGCGGCAGCCCTGGCGCCGCAACGGGTCTATCAACTCCTGTACGAGGGCAGCCTCGGCGCGGCAGCGCTGCTCACGCGCCGTGTGCAGAACGGCCTTCTGAATTCGTATCTGCGCACGGTGGTCCTTGCCCTGGTAGGCATCTCCCTGTGGTCGCTGTGGCGCCAGCCGCACCTGATGGTTTCGTTCAATGTGGGAGAGATAAGGACTTACGAGATCGGCATCGTGGCGCTGATCCTGGTTTCCTGTCTGGTGGCGGTGCGCTCGGAAAGCCGCATGGCGGCTATCGTGGCACTGGGAGTGGCGGGCCTGGGTGTGACGCTGGTGTTTGCGCTGTTCAGCGGCCCGGACCTGGCCATGACGCAGATCATGGTCGAAACGCTGACGGTGCTGCTGTTTGTGCTGGTGTTCTATCACCTGCCGCAGTACGCCCGACTTTCCAGCAGCTTTGAGCGGGTGCGTGACCTCCTGGTCTCCTTGATCTTTGGCGGGCTCATGACGTTGCTGGTGCTGGCATCCTCGACGGACATTCTGGATGCGCCCTTGAGCGAGTTCTACGCGCAGAACAGCCTGGTCAAAGGCCACGGTCGCAACGTGGTCAACGTGATTCTCGTGGACTTCCGCGCCCTCGACACCCTGGGTGAAATTACCGTGCTGGCGGCCGCAGCTATTGGCGTGGTGGCCATGTTGCGGCTCAAGCCCGCCCGCAAGGAGGGAGCATGAATTCGCTCATCCTGCGCACCACCACGGGCTTCCTGCTGTCTCTGCTTGTGTTGTTTTCCGTGTACCTGATGCTGCGCGGGCACAACGCGCCCGGCGGCGGCTTCATTGGCGGCCTGACGGCGACTGCCGCGCTGACGCTCTACGCCTTTGCCTTTGATGTGGCGACGGTGCGCAAGATGCTGCGCATGGACCCGTTGTCGGTTGCCGGGCTAGGGCTGGTGCTGGCGCTTGTCAGCGGCCTGCCGGGGATGCTGGGCGGAGATGCCTTTCTTACTTCGCGCTGGGCCCTGCTGGCGCTTCCCGACGGAACAGAGATTCATCTCGGCACGCCGCTGCTCTTTGACTTCGGGGTCTATCTCGTAGTCATCGGCGTGGGGTGCGCGGTGTTGCTGACCATGGCCGAGGAGCGTGGCGAATGAATACCCTCATGGCCCTCCTCATCGGCATTCTGTATGCGTCGGGCATGTACATGGTGCTGAGGCGCAGCATGGTCAAGCTGATCATCGGCCTGGCCCTGCTGTCCCATGCTGCGAACCTGCTCATCTTTACGATGGCAACCTTGCGGCGCGACCGGCCCCCGCTGATTGACGAAGGCGAGACAGCACTGGCTGCCCCCTATGCCGATCCCGTGCCGCAGGCCCTGATTCTCACGGCGATAGTAATCGGGTTCGCCGTCTCCGCTTTTGCCGCCATCATGATTCACCGCGTGTATCAGACGACCGGCACAGACGACCTCGACCAATTGCACACTACGGACTCATGAACCTGCTCCTCGTCGCGCCAATACTGGTCCCACTGCTCACGGCGGCGCTCTGCCTGCTGGCGTGGAAGTCGGTGCGCGTGCAGCGCTGGCTTGGAGTTGCGGGTTCGGCCGCGCTGCTGGCTTCAGCGCTGGCGTTATTTGCGGAGGTTGACGGGCGGGGCATGGCCGTGTCCCATGCGGGCGAGTGGGCTGCCCCCTTTGGCATCACGCTGGCGGCGGATCTGCTGGGCGCGCTCATGGTGGTGCTGGGCGGCATCGTGGGGCTCATGGTCGCGGTGTATTCCCTGGGCAGCATCGATGAGGGCCGGGAACGTTTTGGTTTCCACCCCCTGGTGCAGATTCTGCTGATGGGCGTGTGCGGCGCTTTTCTCACAGGCGACCTGTTCAACCTTTACGTCTGGTTTGAGGTGTTGCTCATGGCCTCCTTCGTGCTCACGGCCCTGGGCGGCGAGCGCGCGCAGATGGAGGGCGCCATCAAGTACGTGACCCTCAATCTGGTTTCCTCGGCCATCTTTCTGGCCGCCCTGGGCCTGCTGTACGGCCTGACGCACTCCCTGAACATGGCCGATGTTTCACTGCGCCTGGCCAGGCTGAACTACCCCGCCCTGGAGAACCTGCTGGCAGTGCTGTTCTTTATCGCATTCGGCATCAAGGCCGCGGTGTTTCCGCTCTTCTTCTGGCTGCCGGCGTCCTACCACACCATGCCCGTGGCCGTGTCTGCACTGTTTGCTGGCCTGCTGACGAAGGTGGGCGTCTATGCCCTGATCCGTGTGTTCACTCTGGTGTTCCGCGACGACGTCGAGTTCATCAAGGAACTCATGCTGGTGGTCGCCTGCCTGACCATGGCCGTGGGCGTGCTGGGGGCCGTCGCCCAGATGGAGATGAGGCGCATCCTCTCGTTCCACATCGTGAGCCAGATCGGCTATATGATCATCGGGCTGGCGCTGATGACGCCATTGGCCCTGGCGGGCACGGTGTTTTATCTGGCGCACCACATCATCGTGAAGACGAACCTGTTCCTGGTGAGCGGGGCGGTGGCCCGCGCCACGGGCAGTTTCGAGCTGAAGAAGTCGGGAGGGCTCTACGCCGCGCAGCCTGGGCTGGCCCTGCTGTTCCTGATTCCCGCGCTGTCCCTGGCGGGCATTCCGCCGCTCTCGGGGTTCTGGGGCAAGTACATCCTGGTCAAGGCGGGCCTGGAGAGCGGGCAGGTCGTGCTTGTGGTGGTGGCGCTGGCCGTCAGCGTGTTCACCATGATCTCGATGATGAAAATCTGGAGCGAGGCCTTCTGGAAGCCGCACCCGTTGGGCCTGACCCCCGCGCCGGTGGGCCTTCTGAACGGGCCAATCGCCGCCATGGCCGCAATGACCCTGGCGATCGGCTTTGGCGTGGAGCCGGTGATGCAACTGGCCGAGCGTTCGGCCCAGCAACTGCTGGAGCCGCAGACCTACATTCAGGCCGTGCTGGAGGCCCGCCGATGAAGCCATTCCTCTGGAACATCGCGCTGGCCTTCGTGTGGGTGACGGTGACCTCCACGTTCACGCTGGAGAATCTGGCCTTCGGCGGCGTGATGGGCTTTGTTCTGCTGCTGGGCATCCGCCGGGCCCTGGGCGAGACTACCTACTTCGAGAAGCCCTGGGTGGCGCTGAAGTTCGTGCTGTTCATGCTCAAGGAGATCCTGATCTGCAACCTGCGTGTGGCCCTGGAAGTGCTCACGCCGCGCCACAACATGAAGCCGGCCATTATTGCCGTGCCGCTGGATGTCACGAGTGACGCGGCCATCACACTGCTGGCCAACATGCTGACCCTGACGCCCGGAACCTGCAGCCTGGACGTCTCCGACGATCGCAAGACGCTTTACGTTCACGCGATGTACGTTGACAACGCCGACGAGCTGCGTGCCTCGATCAAGCGGGAGTATGAAGCGCGGGTACTGGAGCTGCTGCGATGATACTGGCCTTGACGAGTCAAGATATCCTGGTGGTGCTGGTGGGCACGCAGGCCCTGGCGCTGGTGATTTCCATGGTGCGCCTGGTGCGTGGCCCGACCCTGGCCGACCGCGTGGTCGCCTATGACCTGATGGCGACGATCACGGTGGGCCTGCTGGCCCTGGTGTCCATGGCTTTTGACGCGCGCGTGCTGCTGGATGTGGCCGGCGTGCTCGCCCTGGTCATGTTCATTTCGACGATTGCCTTTGCCCGTTACATCGAGAAACGCTCATGAGCCCCCACGAGATCATTGCTCTGGTTCTGGCCGGCGTCGGCTGTGTGTTTACGCTGCTGGGAGCTATTGGTGTGTTTCGCATGCCCGATGTCTTCATGCGCATGTCCACCTCAGCCAAGGCGTCTACGCTAGGCGTGACTTCCCTGGTGCTGGCCTCTGCGGTGTTTCACGCCGAACTGAGCCTTACGGTGCGGGCCCTGTTTGTGGTCTGCTTCGTGTTCATGACCGTGCCCGTGGCCTCGCACCTGATTGGCCGCGCGGCTTACGTCAGCGGCGCCAAGCTCTGGCCGAGAACCGGCGAAGACGCGCTCAAGGGCAAGTACGACCGCAACACCCGTGTGCTGCGCGGCGACAGCGTGCGGATGCCGAAGTCAGGGAGCTGAAGCTGCTTCAGGTTCGGGGCCAGAGTACCAACCAGGCTACGGCGCCCAGGATCGCTATCAGGGCCGCGAGCAGCAACAAGGCTCGTGCCGCGCCGCGGTGGTTGGCGGCGGGAGCCGGGGCGCTGAGTCCCCGCGTGACGAGTTCGGCGCGAATGCGCCGCACGGTGGTCTGGGAAGTCCTGACCGTCGCTACTTCCTGCAGTGGCGGCAGGTTCACGACGTTGGTGTCCGTCGGATTTTCTCCGTGGATTTGCCGGGCCTGCTCGAGCTGTTCCTGGGGCACTTCGACTGTGAAGCGGCCCTGGCGCGATCCGACACGGGCGTCAATCTCGTTGGCTTCCAGAAAGGTGCAGACAAGACGCGCCGTGAGCTGGTCGTCCTCGGCGCTCAACACGGTCCACTCTCGCGTGTCGCGGGGCTCCCAGCGTATACGCTTGCTCTCCGACATACCGTGAAGTGTGCCAAAGGTTGCAGCGTCTGCCAGTGTGAAACCGCTTGGACAAGAATTGGGGCCTTCGACTTTTGGGGGTGAGGGTCGGACGGGTTGAGTCGAAGGCCCCATAATGCGCGCGCAGGGCAATAGGCGCCCTGCGCACTCAAGAAAGACCCGGAAGGGCAGGCAGTAGCGGGGAGCTCGCGCTGTGGGTGAACACAGTCGGTCGAGAAAGTCCGGGTCGTGAAGTTCAGCGCCTTGGCTTGCCTGGGTGTGCGTCATAGACCGTGCCTTGGCGCTTATGTCGTATTCAGTTGTCAATCACCTCGCCAGTAAATATAAAAGAGCCCAAAAGAAGTGCAAACATAAAAATAGAAAAACATAAAAAGTAATTCCGGCCCGGTCTTAACCGGGCCGGAATGCCTTGGCAGCCTTTCCTTACTTGTTTTCGATACGTTCCAGCGCCGCGGCGTAGAGCGCGCGGGCGGCATTATCCTGCGGGGCGAGCGAAATCGCCTGCTCGATGCTGGCGGCTGCGGCTTCAGCCTCGCCCAGGTGCAGGCGCACAAAGCCCAGCACCAGGAACTTGTCGGCATCCGACTCGCGCCGGGCGGACTTCTCCAGCTCTGCGATGTGGGCCTCCAGCATGGCCGAGTCGCGATAGAAGCCGCGAATGTCCAGCTTGCGGCCGGCGACTTCGGGGTCCAGTGCCACAGCTCGGCGCAGGCCAAAGGCCGCAAAGGCGTACTTGCCTGAGGCAAAGGCTGCCACGGAGAGGTTCAACTTCGCACCGACGTCAGTCGGGTCAAGGATGACGGCTTCCTTGAACGCGCGGGTGGCCTCCTCATAGTCTCCGGAGGCAAAGGCCGCCTTGCCACGCTGCATCTCGTAATTGAACTCTTCGCGGGCGTTGCCGCGCTCGCGGTCCTGGTCGCGATGGCGCTGGTCGTCGCGCTCAAGCGACTCGCGGCGGCGGCCATCGCGATAGGCCGAGGTGTCTTCGGCACCGTCCTCGTAGCCGCGGTCGTAGCCGTCGTCGTAACCCTCGTCGTAGAGGCGCTCGTAGATGTAGCGCGAGTAGCCGTAGTTGGAGGGGCGATAGTCCCACCAGTAGCTGTAGTCGTACCAGTAGGGGCGGTGCACCACGAAATAGTAGCCGTCGTGGCAGTAGCGGTGGCGGTGCCAGAGGCGCGGATAGTAGCAGTAGCGGCCCCAGTGACTGTAGCCCCAGTATCCCGGGTAGGCCACGATGGACCAGCTGTGGTGACCCGTCAGGTAGGCCAGCGCATGGACGCCAAAGTGAACACCCCAGCTCCAGGAGTGGCAGCCTGGCCAGTAGCCATGTCCGTAGCTGTAGTGGTGGGGGTAGTACCAGCCGATGGAGAAGCGGCCCCAGCCCCAGCTCCAGGTCCAGCCCAAGCCAAAGCCGATGCGCCACGCGCTGTGGTAGTGACTGCCGCCGTGGGAGTAACCGCTGTAACTCTTGGTCGTGTAGCTGGACGTCCGCACGCTGCCGGTGCTGTAGCTGGCCAGGGTGCTGCGCTCGGAGAAGCGCGGCGTGGGACCCGCAACAGCCGTCGAGCGGGCCGCGGCATTGGGCGAACCCACGCTGTAGCGCGAAGTCGTGCTGCGTTCCGTGATGGTGGAGCGCTCGTTGGTCGTGCGGCGCAGGTTGGTCGGCGCCTCGCCGCCACGATTGGAGTCGCGCGCGACCCTCGACGTATCGGGTTCGGCGCGGCGCAGGTCAGGAACGCCGTTACTCGTGCGACGCGCCGTGGGCGCGGGCTCTTCGACGTTGCGGCTGCCGGTGCGCGACGAAGGCGAAGGTGTCGACGGGGAGCTTGAACGAGGTGTTGAGGGCGAGCCGGCGCGCGGCGAGGGCGAGCTGGCGCGAGGCGAAGGCGCCGGTGAAGGCGTGCTCGAGCGTGGCGTCGAAGGTGAGCCGGCGCGCGGCGAAGGCGCCGGTGAAGGCGTGCTCGAACGGGGCGTCGAAGGCGAGCCGGCGCGCGGCGAAGGCGCCGGTGAAGGCGTGCTCGAACGGGGCGTCGAGGGTGAACTGGCGCGCGGCGAAGGCGTCGAAGGCGAACTGGCGCGCGGCGAGGGTGATCCACCGGACGAGCCTCCGCCGGAGCCGCCCCGGCCGATGGCTCTCTGGGCCTCTGAGGGCGTGGCCAGCACCAAGAGCCCGAGCAGCGCGCATCCCAACATTGTGGCGCTAGAGATTATCCGCATGGTTACCTCGTGGTTGTTCAACCGCGGGCCGTACGAAAAAGGGGCCCGCAGCCGATGATCCACATCAGCAAGGGGCCCCAACGAATTCAGTGTAGCCGCGCCTTGGCCCCATTCAACAACGTAAAGGCCTATTCGAGAGAGCTGCCAGTTTTCAGGCAGAGCTAGCCTCGGGCCTTGGCTTTCTGCCGGGGGTCGTGCCCATTGCCGTCGCTGATCTCACAGTCTGGCAGTGCTTTCAACATGCGGCGGCCGTAGGGCTTGCGCACAATTCGGCTGTCGAGGATTACGACCGTGCCGAAGTCGTCCTTGCGGCGGATCAGGCGGCCAAATCCCTGCCGCAATTTTATGGTGGCCTCGGGCACCATGTAGTCGTTGAAGTCGCTTCCGCCTGCGGCCACGATGGCTTCCATGCGCGCGGCCACCAGGGGGTCCGTGGGCACAGGAAAGGGCAAGCGCACCAGGATCACGGTGGTCAGGGCTTCGCCCGGCACGTCCACGCCCTGCCAGAATGTTTCAACGCCGAAGAGCACCATTTTGCTGCCGGCCTTGAACTTCTCGAGCATGCGCTGGCGCGAGGCACCGTCGCCCTGTTTGAGCAGCGTGTAGCCAAGAAGCTGCAGCCGCGCCGAGACTTCTTCATGCACACGGCGCATCTGGGAATAACTGGTGAAGAGCACAAAGGTGCCGCCGCGTGAACGGGTGACAGCCTGGATGACCTCTTCATTGATGCGCCGTTCGTACTCGGGGTCCCCGGCTTTGCCCTTGGGCGGCTCGGGAACGTCGGGCACGACGATCTGAGCGCGCTCGCGGAAATTGAAGGGGCTTCCGAGTTGCAGGGTCTCCACACGCTCGCCCTCAGGCACGCCCAGGCGCTGGCGGATGTAGGAGAAGTCGCCGGGGGCCGTGGCGAGCGTGGCGCTGGTGAGGATCACGCTCTTGCAACGCTCAAACAACGCCTTCTGGAGGATGGGGCCGACGTCAATGGGGGCGGCGCGCAGTTCCACGTTCTCGCGGCGCGCGCCCTGGGCGGTTTCCACCCAGTAGACCTGGTTTTCCAGGGCCTGGCTGTTGAAGGCCTCGATACCCTCTGCCATGTCGCGTACTCGCGTTGCGTGGCTCTCGATCTCGAGTCGGTCTTCCTCGCTGGCGGCCTCGAGGGCGCCCTGCTTGAGGGCCAGCGAGAGATCACGCAGGGCATCGGCCGCGGCGTTTTCAAACAGGCCGGCCTGCCGCAGGCGTGCGGGGCGCTCGTGCTGTTTGAAGGCCCAGCCCTCCACTTCATTGAACAGCCGCTCGCCCGCATCCCGGGCGCGGCGCAGAGAGTCATGGACCTTGCGCAGATGGTCAAAGCGTGTGAGCAGGCCCTTGTTCTTGCGCGCGTTGTAGATCTGCGCGAGGTTGTAGTTCACGCCCAGGCGCGAGAGCCGGATGCCCAAATGTTCGCTGGCGTAGTGCTCGAGGTCGTGGGCCTCGTCCACGATCAGGCAGCGGTAGTCCGGCAGGTAGTTGACGCCCTGCAGCTTCAGCGCGAGATCGGCGCAGAGCAGGGCGTGGTTCACCACGAGAATGTGGGCGTTGTAAATGCGTCGCTTGGCCCTCTGGTAAAAGCAGCGCGATTCGTAGTTGGGGCACTGGCGGCCCATGCAGTTGGTGCGGTCGCTCATGGCCTGCTGCCAGGCCTCGGCGGCGGGCTCGAACTCCATGCTTGAGCGCGAGCCGTCGGATGTTTCCTCACTCCAGCGCTTGATGCGCAGCAGTTCGCGCATTTCGTCGCTGGCCAGCACATTGCCCTGCTCCTGTTTCAGGGCCAGGTCCAGGCGGCGCAGAGACACATAGTTGCTGCGGCCCTTGGCCAGCACGGCCGTGAATTCCTCGCCCCAAATACTGCGAAGAAAGGGGATGTCCTTGCCCATGAGCTGCTCCTGCAGCGCGATGGTGCCCGTGGAGATGACGATGGGGCGCTCGTCGGAAGTGCACGTCAGGGCGCGCTGAATGGCGGGAACGAGGTAGGCAAAGCTCTTGCCCACGCCGGTGCCGGCCTCGACGCAGAGGTGCAAGTCGCCCGCCAGTGCGGCCTCTACGGCCTGAGCCATGGCCAGTTGTTCCGGCCGCTCTTCGTGGCCCGCCAGCTTGCGGCTGATGAGGCCTTCCTTGCCCAGGATCTCGTGAACGTTGGACATGAGAGAATTCTAGCAGGCCGTGCGACAGGAAAGGGCGCGGGCCAGGCTCGGCCCGCACCTTCTCCTCAAGCTTTGTCTTCGGGAGGACTGGCGGGCTTCTTGCGGCGCCGCTTCAGTTTCTTGGTGACGAACTTGGCCGCGGCCTTCAGGTTGGCCAGAAAGCCGCGCTTTTCGCTGCGCGCCAGAATCTGCTCGATGAGGCTGCGGGTGAGTTCGTCGTCGGGCGCGAGGTCCTGGGCGCGGCGGGCGAACTTGTAGGCGTCTGTCAGTTCGTCGTTTTCGAGCAGGGCGGCCGCGTAATTGGCCAGCAGTTCGGCGTCATCGGGGTTCTGGTCCAGGGCGCGCCTGGCGCACTCCAGGGCCTTTTCGGGCTGGCCGAGCTGGGAGTAAACGCCGGTGAGTTCTTTCTCGGCGGAGGGCACGCTGCGGCCGGTGAGCACCGCTTCGAATTCGACGCGCGCTTCTTCAAAGCGCTCCAGGCGCCTCAGGGCGATGCCGTAGAGCATGCGGGCCTCCCAGAAATCCGGGTGTTCGGCGGCCAGTTTGCCCAGCATGTCCGCCGCCAGCGCGACCTTCTCGGTGAACACATGCTCGGCGGCTTCCTGCAAACGGCTTTCCGTCTGGGGGAACTCGGCCCAGCGTCGCTGGCGCAGCATCAGGTCCTTGAGGGTGCTCACACCCGCGCACAACTCGGCCTGGTCGAGCGCCTTTCCCGCCTCTTCATGGCGCGACAGCGCGTTGAGCGAGGAGGCACAGAGCAGGTGGGCAATTGCCTCGCCGGGGTATTCCTCGGCAAAACGCCGCGCCGCCGTCTCCGCCGTTTCAAACAACCGGTTGTTGTAGAAGAACTCGGCCGCGTCTCCGAACACTTCGCGCGGCACCTCGCTGCCTTCCAGCACCCGGCCATACTGTTCGGCTGCTTTGTCGACCTGGCCCTGGTGGGCGTAGTACTGGGCCAGCCTGAGCCGCGCGACCACGTGGACCGGATCCAGTTCCAGCGCTCGCGTCCACAGGCGCTCGGCCACGACCCCCTCGCCCAGCCCCAGGCTGGCCACGCCGGACTCCACGATGGCTTCCACGCGCAGGGGCTCGTATTTCATGGCGCGGGCCAGCACCCGCGCGGCTTCCTCGTGGCGGTTGGCCGCGTTGAAAGAGCGTCCCGCGGCCAGCGCCGCGCGTCCGCGCACGTCTTCGCCTGGGGCTTCGTGCTCACCCTTGAGCAGCCGCGCGTAGTGTTTGGCGGCCTCCGCAGGCTTGCCCAGAGTTTCCAGAAGCTGGGCGCGCACCTGGATGCTGCGCCAGTTCGGTCCGACGAGCCGCGTGACGTCGTCGAGCGCGTGCAGCGCTTTCTGGGCGTCATAGCCGCGCTCGAACACCAGCACCTCGGCCAGCTCGCACAGGCGCTCGCGGGCAGCAGTGCAGGAGCGGTCAAGGCGCGCGGCCTTGATGGCGGGCTCAAACACATCCTGCACATCGCGGCCAATGGCGCCCACCTCGCCGGCGAGGCGCAGGGCGCGAGTCAGCATGAGCTGGTTCCAGGCAGCGAGGCGCTCGGTGCCGGGGTTGTAGCTCTTGGGCGGGCTGACGCCGGCGAGGCGCGCGCTCTCCAGAAACAGGCTGTTCACCTCGCGACCAAATCCTCCGGCTGTGATGCGCGCGTTGGTGCGGCCGCGCGCGTAGGCGCCGGCGGCGTCGGTAACCTGGACATCGACCTCGTAGTTCTCGCCCTCGCGCTTGAGGTAGCCGGAGAACACGATCTGGATGTCAGGCAGGCTGTCTGTGTCGTCGTCGGGCTGCTCTTCCTGGGCCATGTTGACGATCTCGGAGATCGTCGCGGTATCCAGGTCTTCGCTGAAATTGACCAGGCGGCGATGGTGCCCGTCATCATCCACGTGCGTGCTGGTGAGCAGGATGCAGTCCACCTCGGCCTGCTTGAGCCAGTCAATGAGCTCCAGCGCCAGGCCACGGCATACATACATGGCCTGCTTGTCGCTCTCATCGCTCGAGAACGGGATCACCGCGGCGCGCACGGGGCTGTCGCTCATAGCTTCACCAGCCTCGCATTGTAGAAGCCCCGGCGCGGCTTCTCGCGCTCGTTGATAAGTTCTTGAACACTCTCGACCTCCGGGGCGCCGGGCTTGAGGCTTGCGGCGCGGGCCAGAGCCTCGCGGGCCTCGGGTAGCCGGCGCTGCTCAGCCAGGGCGGCGGCGAGATTGATCCACGAGACGCGGTCGTGCTCGCCCAGGCTTTCCAGGGCCCGGCGCGCGCTGCGTTCAGCCAGGCGCGGTTCCAAAAGTTCGCCGTAAACGGCAGCCAGTTCCTTGTGGGCGTTGGGGTCGTCGCTCAGGCGCGCGCAGCGTTCAAAGGCGCGCATGGCCTCGTCGAGCCGGCGTTCGCGGCGCAGAGCAAAGCCATAAAAGAGCCAGGCTTCGGCCAGGTCAGGGTGGCGGCGCGTCAGGCGGTCCAGGGACGCCAGTGACTCCGCGGGCGCCACGGCAAAGAAGCTTTCCGTCAGCTTGCGGAACTCCGCGTCATCCTCCGGATGGCGCAACTCAAACAGCAGGCGGCGCGCGCGCACAGCCTGCTGCCGCGTGGAGGCCAAAGCCGCCGCCTGCTCGAGGTGGCGCTGGGTTTCTTCGTCGTAACCTTCGTCGTGCAGCCACTGGGCCATGAACAGATGGGCGTCGGGGTCCTGGGGGCGCAGGGCCACCATGCGCGCGCACAGTGTGCGCTGGGCATCGAGGTCCTTTTCGGCGCGAAAAAACTCGGCAGCCGCCAGCAGGGCTTCCCAGGAGGCATCCTGAGCGATGGCCAGTCGGTAGGCGGCGGCGCGGGCATCTTCGCTCATGCCCGCGGCCAGAGACGCACCGAGCAGAAGCTCGTCCAGCCTTGCGCTCTCGGGGCATCGGGCGGCGGCGCGGCGCTTGCGCAATGAGGCCAGGAGGGCGTGGGCCTGCCGGGAATGGCCTCGCGCGAGATAGCCCATGGCCAGGGCGCCACTGGCGTCGAGGTGGTCGGGGGCCAGGGTCAGCACGGCCGCCAGCAGCTTCTCAGCCAAGGGGTGGCGCAGCTCGCGGGCCCGGGCCGCTGCCTGGTAGAGTTCATCGGCAACTTGGGGCCATTGGGCGCAGGACCGCTCGAGCTCAAGCCAGTCGTCCGTTGAACCCGATGCCAGGGCGCGGCACAGGGGCTCGCGCAGGGCAGTCGGCAGGGCTTCAGAAATGGTGATGATGGCGTCTTGCACGGCGTCACCCTGCAATGGTGAACGCTTGGGGGCAACGCCTTGTTTCGAGAATCGGCGCGTGGGTTTTCAGGCCGCGCAGTCGACGAAGGACTCCCGGGCCGCCTCCACGGTGGCGTCGATGTCCTTGAACGTGTGCGCATTGGACACAAACCACGCCTCAAACTGGCTGGGAGGCAGGTAAATGCCCCGCTTGAGCATGGCCGCGTGGAAACGCGAAAAGCGCGCCGTGTCACTCTTCTTGGCGTGTTCGAGGTTACGCACGGGGCCCTGCTGGAAGAATGGCGTCAGCATGCTGCCGCAGCGTGCGAGGTAAAGCGGTACCCCCGCGGCCTCCGCGGCGTCGGACAGGCCGGCGGCCAGGCGCGCCGAAAGCACTTCAAGGCGCGCGTAGATTTCGCGGTGCGAGCGCAACTGGGTCAGGGCCGCCAGGCCCGCCGAGACGGCAACGGGGTTGCCCGAGAGCGTGCCCGCCTGATACACGGGGCCCAGAGGCGCCAATTGGTCCATGATTTCCGAGCGGCCGCCGAAGGCCGCCAGGGGCATGCCGCCGCCTATGATTTTGCCAAGCACCGTCAGGTCCGGCAGGACGTTGAACAGTTGCTGCGCCCCGCCCAGTGCCACACGATAGCCCGTCATGACCTCATCCATGATGAACAGCGCGCCATTCTCACGCGTGATGGCGGCGACGCTCTCAAGGAAGCCCCTGGTCGGCAGCACCACACCCATGTTGCCCGCCACGGGCTCAAGAATCGTGCAGGCGATTTCGCCGCCCCACTGGGCAAAGGCACGCTCCACGGCGTCCACGTCATTGTAAGGAAGCACAATGGTGTCCTGTGCCACGGCGGGGGTGACGCCCCCGCTGTCCGGGCTGCCGAATGTCAGGGCGCCGGAGCCCGCGGCCACCAGCAGCGAATCCACGTGGCCGTGATAGCAGCCCGCAAACTTGACAATCCTGCTGCGGTGGGTGAAGCCGCGCGCCAGGCGCAGCGCGCTCATCACTGCCTCGGTGCCGCTGTTGGTCAGGCGCACGCGCTCGCAGTTGGGGTAATCTTCGATGATGGCCTTGGCCAGCGCGGTTTCGCTTACGGTTGGCGCGCCGAAGCTGGTGGAAGCCCGCGCCGCCCGCGCGATGGCGTTGACAATCTTCTCCTGCGCGTGGCCGAGAATGTGGGGGCCCCAGGAGCCGACGTAATCAATGTACTCGCGGCCCTCAATGTCCGTGACCTTGCAGCCAAATCCTGACGCAAAGAAGACCGGAGTGCCGCCTACGGCGCGAAACGCGCGCACGGGGCTGTTGACGCCGCCGGGAATGAACTGCCGCGCCTCATCAAACGCTTCATGGTTGGTGGCCATGGCCGGACTTTAGGCGCGGCCATGCGACGTTTCAAGGGAAGCCGTCATGAATCATCCCCTTGACGCAGGAAGTGGAAGGGGTGCTCCCGCCCTTCTGGGGGAATGGTGCTTGGCCAGTCCAGCTTGATGTGGGTCAGGGGCCAGCGCAGGGTATCGTAGTCAAAAGCTTCGGGAGCATGACGGCGACCTCGCTCCCAGGCGCTCAGGTGGCGGATCATCAGGCCCACGCCCGGGTGGCGGGCCGTGTTCTCTGCTTCGGCGCGGTTGAGCAGTTCCAGCCCCAGGTCGCGGTCGCCAGACTCAAAAGCCTTGAGGGCCCGTGTGGCAATGTAGCCGGGCTGGTGCCAGGGCACCGCGGCATAGGCCAGCAGGCCACCCACGGCCACAAGCGTCAGCCAGGCTGTCAGGCGGTCAACGAAGGAGTCATCGCGGCGTGCGGCTCGCTCAAAGCAGATGCCCAGAATCAAGCCCGGCACAAAGCCTCCCAGGTGACCCAGCAGGCTGATGCCGGGCATCAGGCTGATGTAGACATTGATGCCCAGCACAATGAGCAGTTGGCGGCCCCAGGGCGTGGACATGACTCCCTGCCAGCTTCCCGTGCGGGAGTAGAGGTAGCCCAGCATGGCGCCAAAGAGCCCGAAGATGGCGCCGGAGGCCCCCAGCGATGGCGTGTTGGGGTCATAGAAGGCCAGAGCAAGCGCCGAGCCCCCCAGCAGCGCCAGGAAGTAAATGGCCAGGAATTGCCGTGTGCCGTAGAGCGGCTCGACAATCTTGCCCAGCACCCACAGCGAGTAGGCATTCATACCGATGTGGATCAGACTCGAGTGGGCAAAACCCGCCGTGAGCGGACGCCACCAGTCTCCGTAGTAAACATCAAAGCCTCGCGACCACATGGCGCGGCTCAGCATTTCGCCCGAAAAGCCGTCGACCAGCGCGATCAGCAGGTTGAGCGCCAGCAGCACCGTGGTGGCGGGCTCGCGCAGGTGGCGGGGGTTGTAGCGGTAAAGCGGCACGGTGCACCAGGATGTGAGACCAAAGGGCGCAAAGAAGCCAGAATCCGGCGCCCGGCGAATGGTTCGGCGGGGCAAGCCCCAGGCGTCAACTACCCAGGGGCTTGGACGAGAGCTTCAGCTTCTGCTTTTCGCGCTTCTCATCCTTGTTGGGCATCACGTCGAGGTCGAGGCCCTGGCGCCGCCCCTGCAACAACTCATGGAAGCCCAGCCCCGCCACCATCACCGCGTTGTCGGTGCAGAGCGGCAGCGGCGCGGCGGTGAACTTCGTCTTCTTCTGGGCTTCGCAGGCCTCCCCCAGTTTCTCGCGCAGCCGTTTGTTGGCCGCGACTCCGCCGGCCAGCACCACGCTCTTGCAGCGAGTCTTGCGTGTGGCGGCCAGTGTGGCGCGGATGACGATATCCACCGCCGCTTCCTGGAAGCTGGCCGCGATGTCGGCCAGCGGAATGCGCACACTCAGGGTCCGCGTAACGCTGCGTGTGTTGGGCTCGGGTGTGCGGGCGCTCAGGGCGCGGCCGGAGTTGCGTGCCGCGTCAATGACGAAGCCGCGCTTCTTGAGGTCGTTGAGCACGGCCGTTTTCAGGCCGGAGAAGCTGATCTGGGTTCCGTCAGGTCCGCCGTCGCCGCGAGGATAGTTGATGGCTTCGCGATTGCCGCCGAGGCTCGTGAGCTGGATGGCGGGCCCGCCGGGATAGCCGATGCCCAGCAGGGCGGCGACTTTGTCAAAACACTCGCCCGCGGCGTCGTCCAGCGTGCGGGTGATGGGCTTGTGTTGCGTGGGGCCTTCCGTCAGGAAGATGTCTGTGTGGCCGCCGCTGACGACGACCGAGACATAGGGGTAGGCCGGCGGTTCGTCTGCCATCTGGGCGGCGTAGATGTGGGCCTCGATGTGATCGACGGCGACGATGGGCTTGACCGTGGCCCAGGCGAGCGCCTTGGCCGCGGACAGGCCGACATAGAGAGAGCCCACCAGACCCGGCCGGTTGGTCACCGCCACGGCGTCCACCTGAGCCAGCGTGACCTTGGCCTGCTTGAGCAGGTCATCGAGCATGGGCATGAGCACTTCATAGTGCGCGCGGCAGGCCACCTCCGGCACGATGCCGCCGTACTTTTCGTGGAGCTTGGCCTGGGAACTGACAAGCGAGGCACGAACTTTCTTGCCGTCTTCGACCAGGGCCAGGGCGGTATCGTCGCAGGAAGATTCGATGCCGAGGATCAGCATGGTTGGAATTTACCATTCACAGTTCACAAGTCCCCATGGAACTGCCCGGCGGGCCCGCCCCTTTGTTTGAGGGACGCCGGCCCGTGCCGTCGCGCGGCCGGCCAGGCTGCTGACTAGACGCTTGGCGCAGTCTGTCAGTGCTTGCCGCGCGGCCCGATGCGCTGCTTGCCGATGCCGATCAGCGTCATGCCCAGTTCTTCAGCCTGCTTGCGATCCAGGCAGTTGCGGCCGTCAAAGATCAAAGGCACGCGCAGCGTGGCCTTGACCTTGGCCAGGTCCACTTCGCGGTACTGCGGCCACTCCGTGCAGAGCACCAGGGCGTCGGCGCCGCTGGTCGCGTCCAGGGGGTCCTTGGCGAAATAGACATCACTGATGGCGCGCTTGAAGGCGGGCATGGCCACGGGGTCGTGGACGCGCAGTTTGGCCCCGGCTTTGAGCAGGCGCTGGGCCAGCCACAGGCTGGGGGCCTCGCGCAGGTCGTCGGTGTTGGGTTTGAAGCTCAGGCCCCAGAGGGCGATGGTCTTGTCCTGAAGCACCCAAAGTTCATGCTGGATGGCCTCGAAGAAGCGCTCGCGCTGCTCGCGGTTGATCTGGCTGATGAGGCGGATCAGGGGCGCCTCGACGCCCAGCTCTTCGGAAATGGCCGCCAGGGCTTCCACGTCCTTGGGGAAGCAGCTTCCGCCGTAGCCGATGCCCGCATTCAGGAAGGCCGCGCCGATGCGGGCGTCCAGCCCCATGCCGCGAGCGACCTCGTGAACGTCGGCTCCGCTTTGCTCGCACACTCGGGCGATCCAGTTGATGAAGCTGATCTTGAGGGCGAGAAAGCTGTTGCTGGCGTGCTTGATCAGTTCGGCGCTGCCGATGCTGGTGACGACCATGGGCGCTTCAAACGGCGCGTAGATCTCGCGCAGCAGGGTTTCCGCCTTGGCGGAGTCCACGCCGATGACAATGCGGTCTGGCTTCAGCGTGTCGTCGATGGCGCTGCCTTCGCGCAGGAACTCGGGGTTGCTGGCGACGTCGAAGTGCGCGTCGCCGCGCACATAGCGCAGAATTGTGCTCTTGACCCTTTCGCCCGTCATGATCGGGACCGTGCTCTTTTCCACGATGAGGCGGTAATCCGTCATGGTCTCGGCGATGTCGCGCGCCACCTTCTCAACGTATCGCATGTCGGCCTTGCCGCTTTCGCCCGTGGGCGTCCCGACGCAGATGAAAATGACCGAAGCGAACTTCACGGCCTCGGCCGTGCTGTCGGTAAAGCGGAGGCGCCTGGAACTGTGGTGCTTCTTCAACAGATCCGGCAGCTTGGGCTCGAAGAACCAGACTTCGCCGTTGCGCAGGCGCGCCAGCTTGTCGGTGTCGTGGTCGACGCAGATGACTTCGTGGCCCTTCTCGGCAAAGCAGATGCCTGTCGTCAGGCCCACATGCCCCGAACCGATGATTGCAATCTTCATGAACTGGCCTCAATCTCGCAATTTCCGGGACAGCCGCCAGGATGAACGCTCCCTGGCCGCCCGTCCAAGTCGGGCCAGCTTCCACTTTCAGGGCCCGCCTTTCAAGCCGTTACCCCGGGGCGCCGCTGTGCCAATCAGCGCAGTAAGTTGCCCGAGCCCCCGGGGCCCGCGAATGTCGCGGCGAGGCTCACATAAAATCCGAGATCTCCCTGGCTGGCGTCGCGCACGAACACAAACCCGATGGTGAAGGCCTCGAGAATGTCCCGCGTCAATTCGATGCGGGTATCGCGGAACTTGCCAAGTTCCAGGTCGTACTCCTGCTGAAAGCGCACACCGTAGACCTCACTGAGCGTCAGCTCCACGTTGATGCCCACCACCTGATGGACGTCGCGCAGCAGCCGGTAGTAAAGGGAACCGCGGATCACATCCGTAAAGTCCACGTTGAAGCTGGCGTTGGCGCGGATGAAGGTTCCCTCGTAAAGGTCGAAGAAGCCCTGCGTGGCGATGGCAAAACCCGGTGCCGGCCGCCAGATTCCCGCCAGCTCCAGGGTGCCGAACACCCGGTTGTTGTTGTCGCGGCGCGGGTGGGGGTAGACGGGGAGTTCCACCATCAGGTCGAGGTAATCGACGGTGCGGCGATTCTCGCCCGAGCCCTGCCGCGTCTGGAGGCGGTTGCGCAGGCCCAGGCGCACTTCATGGAACTCGTCGAGCACGTCCACTTCATCAAAGGGAATGAAGGCGCGTTCGCGGATTTCGTCGAGGCTGTTGAAGGCCACGTTGGTGTAGCGCACGTAAGGCATCACGACGTGCCGCAGGCCGTCAATGCCAAGGCCGGGTACCCGCGCTTGCGGGAACACGCCCGTGAAGAAGGTCTGCGCGTGTAGCCCGAAGAAGGGCAAGAGCCGGTAAAGCAGGCCGGACCGGCGATCCACGCCGGGCGCCAGCCCCGGGAACGTGCCATCCGGCGAGAGGCCGGGCCGCGAACTGCCCTGGGGCAACGTCAGGAAGTCCCGGGCGACGGTGGCCCTTGCGCCGGCAAAAGGGTCCAGGGTGAACCAGCGCAGGTCCAGGGGCAGGTTGAACCAGTTGGCGCTGTCCACCCGCACGGCGGAAATGGCGCGGCGGGGGTCGTTGTCGGCGGGGCGAAAACGCAGCAGCGATACCTCGGTGTGGCCGGAAAACTGCAGCCCGAAATCACCCACGCGCGTGCGCGAAACATCAAAGCCCAGCGTGGGCAGGTACTCCGTGCGGTTCTCAAACTCGTTGATGCGCGGGGCGGCCAGCAAGAACGCGTTGAACTCGCCGTAGCGCTTGGTCAGCAGCAGAAAGGTGTTCGAGGGCAGGTTGGCGTCGTACTCATTTTCGTAGAACTCGCGGCGGAAGTTGCGGTCCGTGTAGTACCCGAAGATGGCGTCAAGCTGCCAGCCCGCGCCGAAGTTCTTGGTGAAGTCGGCGTGCAGGCGGCCGCGGCCCTCGCGCTCGAGCGGAAAGAACCCGAGGTCCCGGGCGCGTTTGCGGTCGTCGCCGCGGTCGCGGATGCCGTAAAGCCTCATTTCAGCGCGGCCGTGGTCCTTGAAGGCCCGAATGCCGCCCCACTCGAGATTTACGCCCAGGCCCAGCCCGCGTTTGGAGAAATAGTCCACCTGGGGGCCCAGGGCCAGGGGGTGAAAGGGCGGCTCGGGGTCTGCGAAGAAGTCATAGGCGGCCACAGCGTCCACATAGGTCCGCATGCCCAATCCAAAGCGGCTGTTGCTGACGAAGTCGAACTGCCGCACGGGAAAGATGCTGTCGAGGTCGTAGCGATACTCCTCGACGGGCAACGTCAGCAGCGGCCAGTCGAGAATGCGGACCGAGGGCCGCGTCGTGTAAATCGTGCCGCGATCTTTGCGAATCACGATGCGCAGGCGCTCGCTGGCCAGGGAATAGCTGGCGACGGCCAGCGAGCTGCTCGAGACGCTGCCCTGCTCCAGCTCGACTTCCTTCCGCTCTTCGCTGAGGCTGATGATGCGCAGGGTCTTGGCGCGCATGAACATTCTCTGGCCCCGCTCCTGCGGCAGGGCGCGGGCCTGGCCGCCGGGCTGGGGTGCGTCGCTCTGGCCGGGCGGAGCGCCGATGTCTTCCGGGGCGCCCCTGGCCTTGTCGGCGGCGTTGCCGGCGCCGATGCCCACGCGCACGGGTCCTTCGTCGCGCTCGCCCTGATCGGGACCGCTGTGGGCGCGGACGTTGTCCAGCTTGCCCGTAAGGCTGAAGCTGGTGACGCGGCCGCGCTCAAAATCCAGAAACACGCGGTCGGCGCGCAGCTTGAAGGACTCATCACCCACGGTGTACTCGAGCCAGACGTTTCCTTCGCCGTAAAACTGCACGCGCTTGACGCCTGAAGCGAGGGAGCCCAGGGGGTCGGCCTGCGCTTTTTCGGGGCTGTCGGGCGTAAACCAGACCAGGGATTGGTCGGCCAGCAGTTCGAGGCGCTTGAGCGGGGCTTTGCCGTCTGAGGAGGCGGGCTCGCGGTACTCCAGCCGCACGGCAAAGGGCAGCGCGATGACAAAGGGGCCGGGCGTGCCGTCGGCGGCGGTTTCGCGCCAGGTTTCAAACCAGGTGGTGGCCTCTTCCGGGGCCACGAAGGTCAATTGCATTTCGGGCGGCAGCCTCGGGGCCTCGCCGCCGGGCATGGGCGGCGGGGGCATCTTCGGCATGCCCTGGGCCTGAAGGCAGGCGCCGCAGAGCAAAAGCAGGAATTGGAGGGCGTGCCGGGCCATGGAGCCTGAAGGTCGGTACTTTCGGGGGTGCCTCAACCTAGCTTGGGCCCGCGCCGATAACGAGGGCTCTAAACCGGATAACGCAGGGCCAGCAGGTCGCAGGCCAGTTTCACGTTGGCGTTGGCGTCAATGCGCTCGCGCAGGGTCTCAAGCTGGTTCAAGGCCGTGACCAGGGCGTCGGCACTCCGGGCCTCGCGGTCCTGGCCGCGCGCCAGCGGCGCCACGCCCTGAAGGCTCAGAGCGGCCATGAGACGGTCGCGCAGGTGGGCGCTGAGCACGGCCATGACGTTGCGCAGGCGCTCACGCAGGCCCTCGGTGCCGAGCTCTGCGGGGAGGTCTTTGGAGAGCGCGGCTACCAGCTGCTCGGCGGCGCGGAAGGGGTCCGCTGCCAGGCCGGAGGAAAAGTTCTCGGCCAGGGCCGGCACGTTGAGGGTGAGCATCTCCGCCACGCGGCCGGCGCTGCCCTGGGCCACGCGCAGCAGCAGGTCGCGGTCTTCGGGGCGAGCCGGCAGATCCTCAAAGCCGGAAACGGCCCTGGCCAGGTCCGCGGCGGAAAGGGGCGAGAAGCGCACCATCTGGCAGCGCGAGAGAATGGTGGGAAGCAGTTGGGCGGAGTTGGCCGCCAGCAGGATGAAAACGAACTGGGCCGGGGGCTCCTCGAGGGTCTTCAGGAAGGCGTTGGCGCTGCTTTCATTGAAGCGGTCGGCATCGTCAATGATGGCGACGCGATAGCCCGGTTCGAGGCGCGAGAGCGAGGCGTCGTCGCAGATGGTACGCACGAGCTCCACGGGGAGGTCGCGGGAATCTTCGGGCTTGGCATAGCGGCGAACGTTGGGGTGCACACCGTGGGCGACGCGGGCACACTCGTTGCAGCGACCGCAGGCCCAGTGGTTCTGGGGCGTGGCGCAGCGCAAGGCAGCGGCGAACTCCACAGCCAAAGCCCGCTTGCCGATGCCCGCGGAGCCGATAAACAGGTAGCTGCCGCTGATACGCCGCGACTTCAGCACGTTGCCCAGCCAGGCGCGGACCTGCGTGTGACCCAGGGGCCTCTTGAGGTTGTCTTCCACGTGCCAAAACCCCGTTTCAAAGCCCTTGACTTGAGGGCGGCCGGTATCGACACTCTGCCGCCCTTACCGCACAGGCAAGACTATGGCGAAGACGAAGGAAATCCGCAATCGCATCCGCTCCGTGACTTCGACCAAGAAGATCACCAAGACCATGGAACTGGTGGCAACCAGCAAGATGAAGCGCGCGCAGGATCGCGTCAACGCTGCCGGCCCCTACGTTTCCAAGCTTTCCGAGATGCTGAGCGCCATTGTGCGCGGCGGGGTCAAGCTTGACCTGCCGCTGCTGGAGCGCCGCAGCCCCGTCAAGAAGGTGGCCATCCAGCTCATCACGGCCAATCGCGGCCTGTGCGGCGGTTTCAACGCCAACCTGATCCGCCTGGTCAAGCGCGTGGTGGCTGAACACAAGGAAGCCGGCCGCGAGGTGCGCCTGGATTGTTGCGGCAAGAAGGGCATCTCCACCCTGAAGTTCCAGGGCTACAGCCTGGCGCGCACGATCACTGACATGGGCGACCGTCCCAACTTCGATGACGCCCGGCGCCTGATCGACCCATTGATCGAAGCCTTCCTCAAGGGCGAGGTGGACGAAGTCTATGTCGTTTATTCGCACTGGAAGAGCATGGGCTCGCAGCCGCCAACGGTGCTGAAACTGCTGCCTATTGATCCGCCCGCCGGAGAACTCAAGCGAGACAGCAAGTACCTGCTGCCGGAGTTCATCTTCAGCCCCTCGCCCAAGGAAATCCTCGAAGATCTCCTGCCGCGCTATGTGACCCAGACGGCCTACACCTGCCTGGTCATGAACACGGCGGGCGAGCAGGTGGCGCGCCGCACGGCCATGAAGAGCGCGAGCGACAACGCGGAAGAAATGATCAAGTACCTGACACGCAACCTGAACCGGGCGCGCCAGGCGAGCATCACGCAGGAAATCAGCGAAATCGTGGGCGGCGCCGAAGCGTTGAAGAAGTAACTCAGTTTTCGACGGCAAAGGCAAAGTTTGCCGCCCAGCGGCATTATTTCTCCATGGGCACTCAAGACTTGGCAACCGTACTTCGGCGTATCCTGCCCGCGGAAGCGATTGCTGGGCCGCAATCGCAGGGGAGTGTAGACCGGCTCGAATCTGCTTTGGGGGTCCGCTTGCCCCCGAGTTACAGGGAATTCATCAAGACCGTTGGGGGAATATCCTCCGCGACCACGACTGTATCGGGTATTTTCGCCGAAGACGCCATAGGGGAGTACGCCGGTGGTGCATACTCTGACACAATGACTCTTCGCGCGGAAAGCGGATTGCCGGACAACTTACTTGTCATCTATCCTTCAGACGGTTCATTTGCCTGGTGTTTGGATCTAGCCCAAAGAGATGAGGTTGGCGAAACACCGGTCGTGCTCTACGAATGCGAGCAGGCTCGAATCACAAAAAAGCTATTTCGTTCATTTGCGGAGTTCCTACAGGATTTCATTCGAATTCGCGGCACCTGAATTGCTATTCCAAATGCTTCAACTTCTCGCGCAGCTTCTCACGCCCGCGGTGCAAGCGTGAGCGCACGGTGCCGGGCGCGAGGCCCAGAACTTCGGCGACTTCTTCGTAGCTCAGCCCTTGCAGGTCGCGCAGGATCACGACGCTCTTGTACTCGTCGTCGAGCGTCTCAATCGCCTCGCGCACGATCACGCCGATCTCGTTGGCTGCCACGTTTTCATCGGGGCCGCGCACCGTGGCGTCGGGCTCGGGCATGCCTTCGGCGTCGAGGCTGGCCTTGGTCTGTCCGCCGCCGCGCTTGAGCGCCACTTCGGCGCGGTGTTGACTCGTCAATAGGTTGAGCGCGATGCGATAGAGCCACGTCGAGAACTTCGCGCGGTCTTCGTAGGTGTGAATCGCTCTATACGCCTGGATGAACGTCTCTTGCGCGAGGTCGCGCGCTTTGTGCTCGTCGCGCACATGGCGCAGCAGCGTGGCAAACACGCGGTCCTGGTGCAGTTCCACGAGGCGCCCGTAGGCGTCGCGGTCTCCCTCGCGGGCCGCGGCAATCAGGTTCAGCTCTTGTCGGGCCGCAAAGTCGCTCACGGGCGCAAACGCTGCCTTGGGAGCGTTGCCGCTGTCAAGGGCTGTCCCGACCGTTGAAGTGCCCGCCACGTTGTTGCTCCAGGGGCGGGGCGGGCGCCGCCCGCAGGGGCAGTGCCGGCCGCGCCTCTCGCGCCACCTGTATTACCGTGCCAGCGCCGGATTTGTTCACGCCATAGCCGGAAATCTTTTCGAAAGCGTGAAACGGACTGGCTGTGTCTGCAAAGGTTCCTGATAGCTAGAATCCGCTCTCGGGTTCAAAGGGTGCAGCCATGTTGACACGTGACGATGCCGCCGCGCTGTGCAAGCGCGTGCTCAAACTCTGCGACGCCGAGGGGGCGGAGGCCATCATCTCCTCCAGCGAAACCAACTCGACGCGGTTCTCCAACAACGTGATTACGCAGAACGTGGGGCTGGTCAACCAGCGCCTCTGCCTGCGCGTCATCCAGGGCCGGCGCCAGGGCGTGGCCCGCGTCAACCAGTTCGACGACGCCTCCATCAAGCGCTGCGTGCAAAGCGCGCTCGCGGTCTGCCGCGTCTCGGCCGAGGATGAAAAACTTGAGCCCCTGCTCGACAAACAGCCTGATTACACGCAGGTCGATGCTTTCAAAGAAGCCACGGCCAAGTCCACTCCGGCTGCCCGCGCCGAGGCCGTGGGCAAGGTCCTGCGCGAGTACGATGCCAGGAAGGTCGAGGGCGCGGGCATCTTTGACGCCGACCAGGGCGCTGTGGCCTACGCCAACTCCCGCGGCATCTTCGCCTACAAGGCCAGCACCAAGGCGGAGTTCAGCATCAGCGCGTTTCTGGAGCGCGGCGAGATCGAGGGCTGGGCGGAGGCCTTTGGCCTTGATATCGGCAGGCTCGACGTGGCGGCGGCAGCCAGGCGCGCCATGGACAAGGCCGTGACGGGCGTGCAGCCGCGCGCTGTGGACCCCGGCGAATACACCGTGGTGCTCGAAGCGCCGGCCGTGGCGGAGCTGCTGTTGTTCTATGGTTGGCTGGCCGGCAACGGCCTCGCTTTTGCGGAGAACCGCACCTTTCACAAGGGCACGCTCGGGCAGAAACTGAGCGACAAGTTGACCTTGACGGAAGACCCCTATCACCCGGAGTTGGGCGGCACCCCCTTTGACATGGAGGGTTTTGCCACTCAGAAGGTCACGCTTATTGACAGGGGCGTGGTCAGCGCGGTGGTCCATGACCGGCGCAGCGCCAAGCTGTGCGGCCAGAAAAACACCGGCCACGCCAACATGCAGCCTGACGCTCAGGGCCCGGGCCCCGGCAACCTGGTGTTGAGCACCGGCGACAAGACCCTGGAGCAGATGGTTTCCTCCACCCCAAAGGGCCTGCTGATCACGAAGTTCCACTACTGCAACGTAGTGGACCGCATGGACCTGAGCCTGACGGGCATGACGCGCAGCGGCACCTTCATGATTGAAAACGGCAAGCTGGCTTACCCCGTCAAGAACATGCGCTTCACGCAAAGCCTGCTGACAGCCTTGGCCGATGTCGCGGCCGTAGGCAAGGAAGCCCACGCCACCGGAGGCGCGCTCTTTGGCGGCAACTTCGTGGTGCCGGCGCTCAAGCTCAACAAGTTCCGCTTCTCGAGCCCCACAGGGTTCTAGCCGGCTGCAACGGACTTGTTCAGCAGGCTTCTAGGCCACAAACCGCCCTGCAATCGCGGCGGCGGCTTCCTGCGTCGCCTCTGCGTTCCAGTTGAAGTAGTACTCGTCGCTCACGAAGTCGCCGGGCACGCCGATCTTCGCCAGCGCGGCCTCCATCTCCACTATCATCAATCCGTTGCCCACAAGGTGGAAGTGCGTCTCGCGTGGCCTTTCAATCAGCCCCGGCACGCTTTCCGTGACGCGGCCGCGCAAGCCCGGCCACGATGGCGTGGGCTGTGTGAGCGTGGGAGTCCAGCGGAAGTTGGCAAAGCGGGCGGCCAGAGCATCAAGTTCACTGCGCGGGCCGATGTCGGCCTCCTGCCGGAAGCCGATGAACAGGGAGCAGGGGCGGCTTTCCAAGCCGCGCTCCAGCACATAACGGAAGTAGCCGTAGAGCGGGCCCACCCCCGTGCCTGTCGCGATGCCGACGACCGCTCGCGCACCGGCGTTGACCTCGTGGCGGATGGGGTTGTGGTGCACGCCGGAGAACTCCAGCGGTGCACCCGCCTCAAGCAAGGCCAGCCGGGGCGTCATGCGGCCGTGCGGAATCACGCGGTAAATGATGTTGAACGTGCGTTCGTCGGCGTTGGCCCAGGTGATGGTGTATGCATGGCGCATCTGCCAATCGCCCTGGGTCATGCGAAGCGACAGTACATGGCCCGGCTCGTAGGGCAGGGGGTGCTGATCTTCGGCGTGGAGCTTGATCCAGCGCGAACCTCGCGCGATCTCGCGGTTCTCGATGACCCTGCAGGGTCGATAGATGGTCTGCCAGTCCGTCATGTCCCGCCCGTTACGACAGGAAACACCTTATCAATGAGCGGGTGAGAAGTCGGGACTCGGCGGCGCCTATTCGTCCCGCGCGCCGTCAGGGCGGACCAGGCCGTACTCCTGAATCTTTCGGTCCAGCGTGGGACGTGAAATGCCCAGCAACTGGGCGGACTCTTTCTTGCTCCAGCCCGTCTGGGTCAGCACCTGATCGATGTGCTTCTTCTCCAGCGCGGCCAGGCTCAAATCGCCGTTCAGGGGCGCGGCCGGAAGCAACTTGCCGGTGTCCGGTGCGAGGGTCAACAGCAGGTCGCGCGCGCGGATGATCTCCCCCTGCGCTGAAACGCAGCCGCGCTTGATCACGGCACGCAGCTCGCGCACGTTGCCGGGCCAGGGGTGGCCCTCGAGCTTGGCCAGGGCTTCGGCGTCCAGGCCCTTGACCTTGGTTCCCAGGCGCTCGTTGCACTCGACCACGAAACGTTCCGCCAGGGGGCGGATTTCCTCGCGCCGCGCCCGCAGGGGCGGAACATGGATCGTGAACTCGTTGAGGCGATAGAACAGGTCTGTGCGGAACTTGCCGCTGTTGAGCAGGTCCTCGAGGGGGCGGTTGGTGGCGGCGATGATGCGCACATCGGCGTGCAGGGTGCTCTCGCCGCCGACGCGTTCGAATTCCTTGTATTCGAAGGCGCGCAGGATTTTGGCCTGGGACTGGGGACTCATGTCGCCGATTTCATCGAGGAACAGCGTGCCCTTGTCCGCCAGCTCAAACTTGCCCTTGCGCAGGCGGTCTGAACTCGTGTAGGCGCCCTTTTCTGCGCCGAAAAGCTCAGCCTCCAGCAGGCTGTCCGGAATGGCCGAGCAATTGACACTGACAAAGGGTCCCCGCGCGCGCGGAGAAGCGTTGTGAATGCTCTGGGCGATCAGGTTTTTGCCCGTGCCTGTTTCCCCCAGCAGCAGCACGGCCACGTCGCGCGCGGCCGCCGAGGCCGCCAGACGCAGGCATTCACGCATGACCGCGCTCTTGAAAACGAGCGAATCAAACGTGACGCCCACACTGCGGTAGGCGCTGGTGATCGTCGGCTGTTCCATGGCGGCCATATTGGTAGGCTCTTGCCCCTGACGTTGTATTGAATGACCCGATGATGCGCAACGACTCAACGCCTCACAAATCAACGGGCACGCCCCAACGGGCATGGCCTGCTGCCCCCATGGCCTGGGCTGCGGAGCATCGTCTCTTGGGCCCAGTTAGCCTGTTGCTGCTGGCGTTACTTGTGGCCGCGCCCCTTGGCGCGGAGGACAAGAAGGCCGTGGTAATTGGGTACGACGCGCTTGACCCCAAGCTCATGCGGCAGTGGATGGATGAGGGCAAACTCCCCAACTTCAAGAAGCTGGGCGAGCAGGGCCAGTTCAGCGAGCTGCAAACTGGCTATCCGCCGGTATCGCCCGCCGTCTGGTCCACGATGACCACCGGCCTCAACCCCGGCAAAACCGGCATTTCGGGCTTTCTCAAGCGCCGCGAGGGAAGCTACGAGCCGACGCTCGCGCTCGTCGATGCCAATGAAACGCGCATCGCCGGCGGAAGCACGCCGGCTCGTGTGCTGCTGGCCCTGGCCTTTGGCCTGGCGCTTGTGGCCATCTGTGTCGCCCTGGGCAAAGTCATGCAGGCTGTGCTGGCAACCCTGCTGGGCGCGGCCCCCAAGCCCCACGTCGCTGTTCCTGCCGGCGCTACTCTGGCGGCCCTGATCGCCGGGCCCTTCGCCCATGGGGGGGACGCGCGGCAGGTGGCGGCGGTGTTTGGCGTCGTTCTGGTGGCCGGCGCTGTCTGGGGTTATGGCGCCGTGCGTCTGCACCTGAGCTTGCGCGCATGGCTGTTCCCCTATCTCGCCCTGAGCGTCGCCGTGCTGGCCTTCCTGCAACGCCTGCCCGAGACCCTGCCTGTGCCGCGCACGGCCCGCCACGGCGAGCTGTTCTGGCAGACCCTGGGCAAGCAGGGGATTCGCAGCAAGGTCATCGGCTCTCCCGTTGACTGGCCCGCCCGCCTCAAGGAGAACACCGAGTTCACCACGGGCCTCGCCACGCCCGATGTCCTGGGCACCCATCACACCAGCACGCTCTGGACGGCCGAGCACGACAGCCGCGCCGGAACGACCACTGAAATGGGCTGCCGCATCGAGCGTATGGAGTTCGAGCGCGATGTCGCACGCCTGGAACTCTACGGGCCGCCTGCCCGCTTTGACCGCTCCCGCTGGTCCGCTTTTGAGCAAGGCGAGCTGGCCACCATGCCGCGCGAGGTGATTGCCTTTGAACTGGAGCGGCAGGGCGCGGGGGTGGCGCTTCGCTTTGAGGGCCAGCCCTTGATCGAGGGCGAAGTGAAGCTCGAGGCCGGGCAGTGGTCGCCGCTGCTGCGCGTGGTCTATCGCATCGGCCAGTTGGCTGACCTCCACGGCACGGTGCGCTTCAAGTTGCTGGCGGGGGGCGCCACGGCGAGGCTTTACGCCACGGCCGTGAACTTTGACCCCCTGAACACGCCTGACCTCTTTGCTGTTTCGGCTCCGGCGGCTTTCGCCCGGCGCCTGGCCACGGATCACGGTCTGTTCCAGACCCTGGGGTGGGCGGAGGCGACGGCCGCGCTCAATGACAACCTGATTGACGAGGGCACGTTCCTTGACACTTGCGAGCAGAGTTTTTCCGAGCGGCAGGCCCAGGTGCTGGGCCTGCTCCAACGCTCGCAGGAGTGGGACCTGCTGGTGTGCTTCAACTACGAGATTGACCGCGTGTGCCACATGATGTGGCGTCATCTCGATCCTCTGCATCCCAATCACGAGCCCAACGCCCCCGCCCGATACAAGAATGCCATCCTTGATGCCTATCAGCGGGCCGACGCCCTGCTGGGCCAGATCATGGAGCGCATGCCCGCGGGGGCTTTGCTCATTGTCTGTTCCGACCACGGGTTTTCGTCCTTTGCCCGCTCGGTCAACCTCAACCGCTGGCTGCTGGATCAGGGCTACCTCGTACTCAAGAACCAGACCCGCGATGTCAGCATGAAGGACCTCTACTCGCCCCACAATCGCTACTACGACCCCTACGACTGGAGCCGCACCCGCGCCTACTCCATGGGGTTGGGCAAGATCTTCCTGAATCTCACGGGCCGCGAGCCGTCGGGCGTCGTCGCGCCCGGCGCGCAGGCCCACGCCCTCATCGAGGAAATCCGCGCCAGGCTGCTCAGCCTTGAGGACGACGACCCCCGGCCCCACTTCAAGGGTCGCCGTGTGTTCCACGAAATCAGGCGCGGCAACGAAATCTGGGAGGGGCCCTTTGTGCGCGACGACGCCGACCTCATGGTGGGTTTCAGCCACGGCTACCGCGTGAGCTGGCAAACGGCCCTGGGCGGTGCGCACGAGCAGGTGATCTCGGACAACCTGCGCAACTGGTCGGGCGATCACTGCACCTTCGCGCCCTCCCTGGTGCCCGGCGTTGTGCTCTGCAACCACAGGATCGAGGCCGCCGAGCTTCGGCTCATTGATGTCGGTGACAGCGTCCTGCGCTACTTCGGCGTTGAGCCATCGGCGCCGCGCGGACGCTTTGACGGGCGGGCCTGGACGTTCAAGCGCTAGCGCATCCGGCGCCGCCAGCGATACAATGCCGCCATGATTGCCGAGCTTCAGCGCAAGGCCGTTCCCTTTCTTGCCGGGGGTCTGCTGCTCCAGGTAGGGGGTTCCTTCCTGCGCTTTGTGAGCATCGAACTGTTTGTGGCCCTGGCGGCCGTGGGCGCTGCCCTTTTGATCGTGGGGTGCATGCACTACGCCCGGGCGCGCGGCTACAAGCGCGAGCTGGGCCTGTTGGGCCTGCTCAGCGTGCTTGGTGTGGTGATTCTTGTGCTGCTGCCGGACAGGGAGAAGAGCAGCCCCGAGGGGGCCGCCGAACTGCCGGCCCAGACGACCGAGGCCTTCAAGGACGACCCTGATGTAAAGGATGCCCTGGAGAGCATCAACGCCATGGGCTTTTCCGCGGCGCGCCGCGAAGTGGATGTTGATGACTCGGATACCGACGACCTCGACACCGGGCCCGACGAACTGGAACTCTCCGCCGGCGGCGGCCCCGCGGCCAAACCCCGCGGTCAAGTGCCGATGAAGGTGGCCACGAGTTCTAGCCAGGCCGCGCGCGAGGCGCTGGTAGGGCAAGCCGGAGGCGAGATTGTGCCTTCTCGCCTTCTCTATCAAGCGGGCGGCAAGCTCACCTTCACCTGCCATTGCGGCAAGCGCTACAAGGTCGATGTCTCCCGCGCGGGCGAACTGCTGACCTGCCGCTACTGCAAGAAGAACCTGCTGGTGCCCGTGCCGGAATTGAAAGCGTAATGCGTCTCGTCTGCATCTCCGACACCCACAACCAGCACGATGCCCTGCAACTGCCCGGGGGCGACGTGCTGATTCACGCCGGCGATTTCACAGGCATGGGCCGCGTGCAGGAGGTTGAGGCTTTCGCGAAGTGGTTCGGCGCTCAGTCGCACCCGCACAAAATCGTCGTCGCGGGCAACCATGATTGGCTCTTCGAGCGCGACCACACTCAGGCGCGGGCATTGCTTGCGCGCCATTGCCCCGGGGCCCATTACCTTCAGGACAGCGGCGTTGACATTGAGGGCGTAAAGTTCTGGGGCTCGCCCTGGACGCCGCTCTTCCTTAACTGGGCCTTCAACATCAAGCGCGGCCAGCCCCTCGCGGACAAATGGGCGCAGGTGCCCCTCGACACGCAGGTGCTGATCACGCACGGCCCGCCGCTGGGAATACTCGATCTGACGCGGCATGGCCTCAATGTCGGCTGTGAAGAACTTGCGGCCGCTTTGGAGAAACGCCTGCGGCCTGACGTTCACGTGTTCGGCCACATCCACGAAGGCTACGGAACGTACACGCGAAACGGCACGAGGTTCGTGAACGCCAGCAGTTGCACGGCCTTCTACGAGGCCATTAACGCGCCGCTGGCTGTTGAGGTGCTCAGACGCGACTGAATCGCGCCCCTACGAGCGCAGTTCCGTCAACAGGCGGCGCGCGAGCACGCCCGCCATCTTCTTGCGGTACGCGGGCTCCATGGGCACGTTGAGCTTGGGCTGGGCGGTGCGCGTGACGTGATCGGCGATCGTTTGAATCAGCGCGTCGTCGAGCTTCTTGCCAATCACCTCGGGCATGCCCTTGGTGGGCTCCGTGAAAATCGCGTTGCCGCGCTCGGCTTGCTTGTCCTTGCCCGAGAAATCGTAGAGCACCGGAATAGTCTCGCAGGCGCCCAGGCCGATGCGCAGGCTCTCGACGCGGCCGTCTTTCGCGAGGCCGAGTGCTGCGGCGACGCCAAGCACGGGAAAATCAATGCTGCGGCGCGGCGCGAGTTTCTTGTAGCCGCTGCGAATGCCGCTGGTGTTGGGCAGACTAACCTTGGTGAAGATCTCGCCGCGCTGGAGGTCAAAGCGGGCAATACCATCGCCCCTATAAAACTCGCTGAGTTTAAGGGTGCGCGTGCCGGCGGGGCCCGCCAGCGTGCAGGTTGCGCCCAGTGCCACGAGCAGTGGCGCAAGGTCGCTGGAGTGCGTAGCGACGCAGGTGAACGAGTTCGTGACGCTCTTGCCATCCTTCATGATCTTGGGAATGACGTGGCACACGTCGCCGTCGGCCTTGAGGCAATAGCCCAGCGTGCGGCGCCAGAAATAGCTCTGATTGAAGAAGTGGCAGCGCGTGTCGAGCATCAGGTTGCCGCCAAGCGTGGCGGATTCGCGGATCAAGGGCGACGCAATCTGCGACGCGGTGTAGGCCACGCTTGCGGGCACTTCCTTGCTGCGTTCAAGATCGCGAAGGCAAACCCCCGCGCCAATCTCGGTGGGGGAGATGGCCTTGAGTTCGGCGATGTGCGCCAGTGAGATCACGTTGGCGCTGGCATTGAGCCCGCACTTGTAGTTGGGCAGAAGGTCCGTGCCGCCGGAGAGGTAGTCAAAGTCGTCACCAAAGCCGCGCGCGAGGTCGAGCGCTTCTTTGAGCGAAGTCGGCTTGTGCAACTCAAACTGCGGAAGAAGCATGGTCATGGATTGCTCGTTCTACTTTTCAATCGGTTTGAAACCACAGATGAACACGGATAGACACAGATAGGACTGCTAGAAGGGAGGATCTCCTTCAGGGTTTGGCGAAGAACTCCGGGATGGAGGGCGGCCAGAATTTCTTTTCAGCGGAAGTTTGTCAGCGT
>JAANMT010000562.1_pt1 | contig 39875 bp, 26 predicted proteins | sample 7279711 | NCBI WGS metagenome assembly JAANMT01 (sample SAMN14094538, study PRJNA606508) | bioreactor metagenome | isolation source: A lab-scale SPAN reactor treating ammonium-rich wastewater day 1 | place: Ireland: Galway | collected 2017-01-16 | reverse complement strand
CAGTGCTGCCAGCGTCATAATCAGCGCCGCCTGAGTTGACGCATGGCGAGTTGGACTGCAGGCGCAAGTTGCCGCTGGCGTGATCCACGAACATCGGGGCATCGGTGATGTTGCCGACGCCACTGCCTGGCAATGGCGTGGTGCAGGTGTAATTTAACTCGCTGAAGGGGTCATAGTTGTCCGGCGCGTTGAAATAGGAGATGCAGTTGAAGAGCAAACTGCCTTGTGCCCCGCCGCCTGTACTGCCGGTCAGGGTACAATTTATCAACCAACCGCCCGACGTCGCACCTCCAGAATCGGAAGCTGAGTTGTTCTGCAACAAGCAGTTGAACATCAAGCTGTCGGCCGCGCCGCCGCTGGTGGTCGCCGAGTTCCCCATCAAGAGACAATTCCTCACGGTGCCGCCATACGCTCCGCCGCCTTGGAAAGCCGAATTTTGGGCGAGTGAACATTGATCCAGTATGCTGAAGCTGGCGCCGCCTCCCAGGCCAAGCGGAGCTGAGTTGTTCGTGAACCTGCAGTTACTGAATGTTCCAGCATAGCCGCCGCCTCCAATTTCCGCAGCATTGCCTGCCAATACACAGTTTGAGATGAACGATTCTTCCGATTGACACAACACTCCGCCGCCGGAAGGAGCGACGCCATTGGTCAAGGTGAACCCAACAAGTCTGCTACCATCCACAAGGTAGGCGCACCTGATCGCGCCGCCACCATCAATTATCGTGAACTGCGGGCCGTTGACACTTTGCACCAACACGACGTTTGTGACCGCCACCCGATTCGTTCCTGCGTCAGAAATGATCGTCTCACCGACGCTGTAGGTGCCATTGGTCACCAGGATTAGGTCGTCCGGGAGCGCGGCATTGATCGCATCCTGAATTGTCACCGCCGCAGTGGCCCAATTGGTGTAAGGCGGCGCGGGGTTGGCGCTGTTGACGTTTACATAGCGCACCGCCGGCGCCGGGACATTCGACAAATCCAGTTTAAACACGGTGCCGACATCCAGGCCTCCGCCGCGATACGTTGTCCCGTAAAGGGCTTCGCCGGCAAACGTCAAAGCGGCCGATGGCTCCGCGCCGTCCAGGCCGGTGAAATGCTTGAGCACTCGAAAGCCGGTGCCATCGGTGTTCAGCTTGAACACGGTTCCAGACTGCGCATCGCCGCCAGCTTCAGTCGTCCCGTAGAGCGTGCTGCCGGTCAGTATCAGTTCGGCGGAAGGATACCCCCCGTCGGAGCCTTTGAATTTCTTGAGCACGGCGAAGCCAGTGCCGTCCGTGCCCACCTTGAACATCGTCCCATACCCGGAAAGCCCCCCTGCACTCGTCGTACCGTAAAGCACGCTGCCGGAAACGGTCACGCCGGCAATGGGGTGCGCCCCATCGTCCAAAGTGAAATGCTTGAGCACCGTGAAACCGGTGCCATCAATGTTTAACTTGAACACCGTTCCTACATCAGCGCCGCCGCCGTTGAAGGTAGTCCCATAGAGCACTCCACCGGATAGCGCTAATCCGGCGGCAGGAGCGCCATCCGCTGCTGCGAGATGTTTGAGCGTTGTAAATCCGGTCCCATCAGAGTTGAGCCTGTAAATCGTCCCGGAATCCGAACTTCCGCCTCCAGATGTTGTCCCAAACAGCTCGTTACCAATCAGTGTCAGTCCGGCTTCAGGATACGCCCCGTCGCCGCCGGTGAAGTGCTTGAGCACAGTGTGACCCGTACCGTCGGTGTTTATCTTGAACACTGTCCCCAGATTTGAACTGCCGCCGATTCGCGTCGTTCCATAGAGCACGCTCCCGGACAGTGTGAGCCCAGCCGATGAACTAAAATCACCCGCCCCGTCGCCGCCGTTAAAATCCTTGAGCACGGTGTAGCCCGTGCCATCCGCGTTCACCTGATACACCGTCCCGTGGCCCGAAGCCCCACCTTGCAGCGTCGTCCCATAGAGCACATTGCCAGACAACGCCAGTCCTGCCCTTGGAAGCGTTCCGTCACTGTAGGCGAAATGCTTGAGCACCGTGTGGCCGGTACCGTCGCTGTTTATTTTGAACACGGTGCCGACGTTCGCCATGCCACCCGCGTAGGTTGTTCCAAAGAGGGTGTCGTCCGCCAAAAGCAACCCTGCGCTCGGATCGGCACCATCAGTCCCGGCAAAATGCTTTAACACCGCGAACCCAGCTCCATCAGTGTTCACTTGGTAAATCGTGCCATTATCGGAATCACCCCCTCTCGACGTGACGCCGTAGAACTTGTTACCGGACAGCGTTAGCTCGCGCGGTCCGGAGCCCTCGACTCGATTAAAGTGTCGGAGCACGGCAAAACCAGTTCCGTTGGTATTTAGTTTGAATAACGTCCCGGCGTCGGAATCGCCGCCGGAATAGGCTGCGCCGTAGAGCACGCCGTCGGACAACGTCAGTCCCCAATAGGGAAACCGTCCATTGGTGCCGGTGAACTCCTGCAACACGGCGTAGCCGGTGCCGTCGGTGTTCAGTCTGTAGATTGTGCCCGAATCTGAACTGCCTCCGTATGCAGCGGTCCCATAGATGACGCCGCCGGACAGTATCAAGTCACCGGACGGCCCTTTTAAGAACATTTGCAGCACCGTGAAACCTGTTCCGTCCGTGTTCATCTTGAACACCGTCCCGTAACCACCGCCGCCCGCGACGGTTGTGCCGTAAAGTACGCCATCAGACAACGTCAGTCCCGATTGAGGGGCGTAACCGTCACTGCCTGTGAAATGCTTGAGCACTGTGAAATCCGTGCCATCCGTGTTCAATTTGAACACCGTCCCAACCCCTGAACTTCCGCCCGAGAATGTCGTCCCATACAACACGCTCCCGTCCAGCGTCAGCCGTGGAAAAGGTTCTGCCCCTTCCATGAAATTCGTAAACCATTTCAGCACCATGAAGCCAGTGCCGTCCGGTTGAACTCTAAACACTGTCCCGCGCACGTTGCCTTCTCCATAAGACGTAGTGCCGTAGAGCGTGCCGTCCGGCCCTTGCACGAGCCGACTCTGAGGATTAAACCCCGTGACACTGGTCAAGATGCCGAAGCTCTTGAGGGTGGTGAAGGTTTGGGCATCTGTGCTGGCGCACGCGGCCAGGAGTCCGAGCGCGAAGGCGCAATACCGCAAGGTTTGGGCGGAGGGGTGTTTGAATGTTTTCATGGTTTTGTTTTACATCTTGGAATCCGTTTCACTGCGAGCGAACGCGATAAATACGACTGGGATGATTCGTCCATTCGGGATCGCTGAATTGAAACCAGCCGGAAGGCGCCAGCGAGTTGGTCGTAAGCGGAGTCCAAAAAGCCGTCGCCAGATCAGCGGAGGCTTCGACCACAACGGGAACATTGGTGGCCCACGAAACACGGAAACCGAACTGATTCGTTTGCACACCGAAGCTGGGGCTCTTCGTCAGAATCAGCGGATTCGGGAGCAGCCAGAGCGCGGTCGGACGACCAAAAAACGTTGATCCCCAACCCGTGGTTCCAGGCAGGTAGTAGATTGTTGCACTATTCTCACTAGGCAAAAGCGCATTACCGTTGGGACGATTACCCTTAAAATACAGCGTCTTAAGGTTCGTGCATCCAGAAAACGTGAAGTCGCCCAAGTTGGTAAGACGACTAGTTCCAAAGACAACATTGGTGAGCCTGGCACAGTCCTTGAAAGTGAATGATCCCATGGCGGTAACGCCGTTTCCTATCGAGACGTTAGCCAAGTTGTCGCAGCCAGCGAACACACCTTGAAGGCCCTCGCCGATACGGGTAACGCTATCGGGAATCGTGATTGTCGTGAGGCTGTCACATTGGTGAAAGGCTAAATCACGGATAAAGGTGACACTGTTTGGGATGGTGATGTTGGTCAGACTGGTGCAGAGGTTAAACGTCCATCCTTGTATGCTACGAATGCCGTTCGGCAGGCTGATGCCTGCCAGGCTAGAGCAACCCAGGAATGCGCCGAAGTTGATGAGTCTAACACTATTCGGGATGGTGACGTTCGTCAGGTTGGTGCAGTACTGGAAAGCATAGTTTCCGATGTAGTTGACACTTGAGGGGATCGTAACGCTGGTTATGGGGGCAGAGTCGAAAGCAAAATCTCCGAGGGTGGTAACCGGCAGGCCAGTGATGGTGGCGGGAATGGTCACCGCTCCGCCGGAGCCTGTGTATCCAGTGATGGTGATAGCGCCATCATTTGTCGTATAAGTGAATTGGGCCTGCATCACTGCCGGCAAAGCCAGCAGGAGCAACAGCAACAAGACGAGATGCTGCCTACTCCCCAGCGAGAACGGTGGTCGGATGACAGGCGTATTGTGTTTCATTTCAGTCCTCGCAGTTCTTTTTATCAGGCTCATGGTCCGAGTGATTCGTTCTTACCGGGTTGCTACAGGGATTCGGGCCGGGAGTTGCAGGGATTCTTCAATCCTGCCGCGCGGGAGACCAAAAGACAGCCGCTCAGTTTTCAAACTGAGCGGCTGTTGGGAAGGGCGCAAATGGGCCCGGGAGTCGGTGTCTCCTGCTTGCAGGGAAGTCTGTTGAGCAATCATGATCAATCGGTGTTTCCATTCGCGCGCTGAGGCGAGGTCCGCTATTTTCCAACCGTGATTTCAAGGGTCACGTCGTGCGGGAGGTCCAGCGGTTCATCCAGGAGTTCGCCGGCTTCAAAGTGGTAGGTGCCGCCGTAGTGGATGGTGTGGTGACCCTTCGGCAATTCCACCATCAGGAAATAACCGTCGCTCACCGCCGTGCCTTTTCCGCCAATCTCACCCCAGATCCACGGCGTGGGTGCGGTGAACTCGAATTGCGGACTGGCCGCGCGATAATCCCACAGATTGGGCACGGGCACGCCGTTGATCTCGCAATACACATCCACAATATGATCGGCGAACCACGCGGAATTGGCGCGCTGTTCCTCCTCGGTCGCGCCGTAGAACGGGGGTTCTTCCAGCGAGGAAGTTTCCACGTCGCGCAGGGTCAGGAACAACGCCTTGCCGCTGGGAAGCGTGATATGGCGCGTGAGCGGGCCGTCGGGTGCGCCCACAAACCACACGTCGCCCTTTTGTCCGGAGCTGAAGTCAAATTCCGGGGTGTCCAGAAAGAGATGCCCTTCCACTGGCTGGGCGAGGGCGTATTGCCAAAAAGCGGCCGACCATTCGCCATAGGTCTTGCCATGGTATTTCGCGCCCGGTGGCACGATCGTGACCTCTTTTTCATCCGCCACGGCCGCAGTCGCGCCGAGTGACACGATGGCGGCCACCAGCAACGCCGGGACGAGTCCTTTCCTGAGGGTCGGTTTGATTTGATTTAATGTTGAGCTTTTCATTGTTGCCTTTCGTTCAGGCGACTCGCGCCTGGTTGGGTTTGGTATTTTGCCTTGAACGAAAATAACCTCGAAGGCTTCACGTTTTCTGGCTTACACCTGCTTGCTACAACAAAGCCGAGGGCAGGTTACAAACCGATTCAAAGTTGTGCGATTCATCGTCACATTCGCGGCGAGCAAGCCACGCAACCGGCCCTGTATTCAGACCTTTCACTGGCACAAAGCCGTCTGGCATCAGACCGATGCGTTGGTAGTCAGGGAGCGTCTGGCATTTTCTCCGCAGCGGGCTGATCGAACTCAGCCAGTTTCATTTTCCAGGCCGCAACTTCATCTGGCTGGCCGGTGGCTTCGTAGAGTTGGACAAGGCGCTCGAGCGCTTCCTTGAGCCGAACCTTTCCGATTTCGGGTATGGTGGCTTGGCGCTGTTTCATGCCCTCGTAGCCGGAGCGCAGCAGGTGCTCGGATTGAGAGTAATTTTTCTGCCCAAGCAGGCTGCCACCGAGTTGGCTGCGGGTGTTGAAAGTTCGCCAGTCGTCGGGAATGAATTTCTCGCGCAATTCGAGGCAAGCACGGGCGGGTTGTTCGGCCTCGACCGGTTGGTTGCGCTCCAAAAACGACGTGACGGATTGAGCCAAGGTACTCGCCACAGCCAGCGCGTCGGCTTCTGGAGCACTCTTCTGGGCTTCGACAAACTCCCGCCACAAGGCTGCCGATAGGTCGGACTGACCCGCTTGTGAATACGCCACCCCCAGCCGGGTCATTTCGGTCAGTGTTGCGCTGGCGGTGTCACCATCTTGTACTTTGTAACGATTCATCGCCTCCCGCAACCGGGGGATGGCGTTCGACCACTGCTGTGCCTCGTAATAAGCAAAGGCGAGCCGATGCAAGTACTCAAGCGTAGTGGGATGGTCTTTTCCCAGCTTCGGTTCCGCCAGGGCAAAGGTCTGCTCGGCCATGTGAATCGCGTTGGAAAACTGGCCAACATCCTGGTAGTACACCGCCAGACTGCTCATGGACTTGAGCGTTTCAGGATGATCGTTTCCGAGCAGACTCAGCCGTCCCTCAATGGTGTCCCTCGCCATCGTGATAGCCTCGGGCAAGCGCCCGGCCTGGCTGTAAGCGGAAGCGAGGTTGTGCATGGAATAGAATACATCCGGATGATCTGGCCGTTGTTTCAGTCGCCGCAACCGCAGGGTTTCCTCGTGCAACGTGACTGCCGCCGCAGCGTTTCCATCCATCAGATACGCGGTTGCCAGATTGTTCATCGAAATCAAGGTCTGGGGAGCGTCGGGGCCGTAGATGCGTTGGCGTCGCTCAAGCACCTCCTGGCGCAGGGGTAAGGCGTCTTTGATTCGTCCGTCCGTCTGATACGCACTGGCCAGATTCCCCAACGAACTGAGCGTCATCGGATCGTCTGGGCCGAGATTCGTCCGGGCAATCGCAACCGTCTCCTCGGAAATGGCAATCGCATTCGAAATCTGGCCCAAGGATCGGTAAATCAACCCCAAGCCGTCCATGGAGGAAAGCGTGTGCGAATCAGCAAGCCCCAATGCACTTTTTCTGAAGGCCAGGGTTTCCATTTCCAATTCGAGCGCCTCCTGGTCGCGACCCATCGAGTGATATTGCAGGGCCAGACCATGCATGGTCACCAAGGTTTCGCGGGACTGGGTTCCAAAAAGTTCCCGCATCACCTTGACCGTCTCTTCCGCCAGTGGCAACGCTTTGTCGGACTGTCCAACCTCTTCATAGAGATTGGCCAGGTTGTTCATGGCCGTCAGTGTGTGTATTTCTTTGAGGCCCAGGTGCTCGCGGAACAACTCCAGTGCCCGCTCGAATTGCGGGATCGCCCGTTCGACATCGCCGAGGAATCCAAAAGTCTCGCCCATGGTCTCGCGCAGTTGAGCCTCCACCAACGGCTGATTGGAGAAAGTGTTGCTGATCTGTTTCTCGGCCTCAACCAATGCTTCCCGCACGGTCACATCACGGGAGATGGCATTGGGTTCGCCCTTGGGTCGGGCCACGGCCAGGACATGTCGCTGAAAGAACTCAAGGATCGCCGTAGCCTGGGCCTCTGCTTCTCTGGCCTCTCGCTCCTTTTCTTGTGCCTGCTTGCGCGACTTGGCCTCGCGAATGAACAGGATCGTGGATAGCCCCAAGCCAAAAATGAGCGCCGCCGTCACCGCAGTGATGGCAGCGACGACCACTTTGTTCCGCCGGACCATTTTCTGAAAGCGATAGGCCGCGCTCGGCGGACAGGCCACGACGGGTTCATTGTTGAGATGCCGCCGGAGGTCCATGGCCAAACCATTGGCGGTTTCGTAACGGCGCGTCCGGTCCTTTTCCAGGCACTTCATCACGATCCAGTCCAAATCGCCGCGAATGAACCGCGTCAGCTTGGCGGGTTCGGACTGGCGTTGCTGCGCCACCTCCGTGAGATCGGCGTCCGCCATCGTGCTCAAGCGCGTGCTGGGCCGCATCGGTTCTTCCTCGCGGATGCGCCGGCGCATCTCGTCCAAGCCCGCCTGCAACAGTTCTTTTGCGTCAAACGGTGTTTTCCCCGTGAGCAGTTCGTAAAGGAGCACGCCCAGCGCGTAGATGTCGCTGCGGGTATCAATGTCCAGCCCGCTCAGTTCCGCCTGCTCCGGACTCATGTAGGCGGGCGTGCCCATGAACTGACCGAACGCGGTGAACACGGTCTGTTCCGTGAGCACCTGCTCGGTCGCCTTGGCGATGCCAAAGTCAATCACCATGGGCACCGGCACCCCGTCATGCAATGTTACCAGGATGTTCGAGGGCTTGATATCCCGATGAATGATCCCCTTCTGATGCGCGTGCTGGATCGCCTGGCAGACCTGCGTGAACAAAGCCAATCGTTCCGGCGTGGAGAGATGGTTTTGGTCGCAGTAGTCGGTGATACGAATGCCCTTCACCAGTTCCATCACAAAATACGGCCGCCCGGTGGCGGTGGCGCCCGCATCCAGCACTTTCGCGATGTTGGGATGATCCATAAGTGCCAGCGCCTGACGCTCCGCCTCGAACCGGGCAATGACCTGTTTGGTGTCCATCCCCAGCTTGATGACCTTGAGCGCCACGCGCCGCCGCACCGGCTCGGTCTGTTCGGCCATGTACACCACGCCGCAGCCGCCTTCGCCGATTTTCTCCAGCAACTTGTATCGTCCGATCACCGAGCCGGAAGATTCTTCTGAGGCGCGGGCAGGTTCGGTCCCGGCTTGAGAAACGGTGTCGGGCGTGGCTTGCACCGATTTCGCCGCGTTCTCTTGCTCGAGGGCACATTCCATCAGGCAGGCGGCGCAAAGGCCATCCGGGGCGTAGCCGCTCAACGGCGCGCCACATTTGCCGCATTGCGGCGAGTGGATTGGTTCAGACATGGAATGGTTGTGTAGTTGGTTGCTACAACTTCTGTGAAGGAACGTTACCGGAATTCGCCAACCGATCGCGGATGACGGAAACCAGATAACGCAATTCCTCGTTGACCTCGGCTGGGGTGGATACCGTCTGTGCGACTTCAGCTCGCAACAGTTCGCCGTAACGCTGGCGCATGCGATGCACCGCGACCTTCACTGCGCCTTCGGTCATGCCGAGCTGGCCGGCCATCTCACCATACGGCAACCCGCTCTTCTCGCCCCAGACGAACCCCTTCAGCCGTTCGAACAATTCCAGCTTTCCCGCGTGCTGGAATTCCGTGCGCAACGCGGTCAACGCGCGATCCATCAGGACCGCCGCCCAACCACCGTCGTAAAGCGTGTCGGGCGGTTGTTCCGCGGAAGGCTCGGCTGAGAAACGGGTCTCGGCCATTTCCTCGTCCAGCGACAACACTTTCTGATCGCCACCCCGCTTCTCGCGATTTCCCTTTTTCCAATCGTTGATCAGGAAGCGTTTGAGGGAGGTCAGCAGGAACGTGCGGAAGCGGCCTTGGTTGCGGTCGGCGAGCTGGATGTAGTCTCGGGCCAGCAATCGGGCAAAGAATTCCTGAGTCAGGTCCTCGGCATCATGCGGGCTGCGGCCTTGTCTGCGGACGTAGGCATAGAGCGGATACCAATACGACCGGCATAACGTCTCAAGCGCTTGCATGGATTGCGCTGGATCGCCGTGCCCAGCTTGCAGGACCACGCTCCAATGGGTCGTGGCGAAGAGCTGTGCATTTTGCGCGACTGAGGTGTCTTCGGACGTCAGCATGTGCGTTTGGTGGGGACGGGTTACTTTTAATAAACATTAGCCGCTTTGGCAAGGGATTTGAGCCGGGATTTGAGCCGGGCCATGGGCGGATTCAACCCGACTTGTTGACTTGGTGTTGGGGCGAAGCCATCCGGCCGGAAGGCTTGAAACCAATTCCCGATCCCGAGTAAGCTCCTCGCACCGTGAGCTACACCCGCCACTACCTGGAATCCGAGAGCGCCGCGCAGGGCGTGGAAGTGAGCGTGTTGGTCAATTGCCTGGTGCAGGACGCCATCCGCCTCGGCGCGAGCGACCTGCACATTGAACCGTGGGAAAGTTCCATCGCCGTGCGCGCGCGGGTCAATGGAGTGCTCAATGAAGTGGTCCAACTGCCGCTGGATTTTCTCGACAAGATTTCCATGCGTTTCAAGGTCATGGCCAATCTCGTCACCTACCAGGCCGGCCTGCCGCAGGACGGCGCCGCTCTTGGCGGCCCCGAGCTGGATGACGTGCAGTTGCGGATTTCGATTTTTCCCACGACCCGCGGTGAAAAGGTCGTGGTGCGGCTGTTCGATCCTCGCGACCGGCGATTCGATTTGAACACATTGGGATTCGATGAGGCGACGCTGACCGGTTTGTTGCGGCTGCTCAAGCGGACCAGCGGATTGATCCTGTTCACCGGCCCGACCGGTTCCGGCAAGACCAGCACGATGTATTCATCGTTGTGTTATCTCATGCAACGCGACGGCGCGAGCATCAGCCTGAGCACGGTGGAAGACCCGGTGGAGTTCAACCTGCCGATGGTCAGCCAGACGCAGATCAACCCCGCGCAAGATTTCACTTACGCCAAGGCGCTACGCAGTCTGATGCGGCAGGACCCGGAGGTGGTCATGGTCGGGGAGATTCGCGATCCGGAAACCGCCGCCATTGCGGTGCAAGCCGGACTGACCGGACACTTGGTGATCAGCACGATTCACTCCGGGGTTTCGGCTGGCGCGTTCACGCGGCTGATCAACATGGAGATCGAACCCTTCATGCTGGCGTCCAGCGTGCTGGGCGTGTTGGGCCTGCGCCTGGTGCGCCGCAACTGCGAGCACTGCCTTCAGCCTTATGAACCGGAGCCGAGTCAACTCAAGGTCGTGCCCGAAGCGTCCTTGCCGGAGGCGCAATTCCGTCGCGGGTCCGGCTGCGAACGGTGCAACCACACCGGCTTCTCCGGTCGCCTGCCCGTAACGGAGCTGTTGGTCGTCGGCGAACCGTTTCGCGAAGCGGTCCTCAAGAAGCTGCCGACCTCCGCCCTCGAAGAAATCGCCATTCAGCAAGGCATGCGCACCCTCTGGCAGAATGGACTGCAACGCGTGCTTACTGGTCAAACCACCCTGGAAGACACCATCCGCGTGCTGGCAGCGGATATGATTTAACCGCGCTATGAACCACCAAACCGCGCGTCAGACTTCACGCCGCCAGTGGTTGCGCCTCAGTGCCGGGGCCTTGCTGGGCGTTGGCGCGTGGCCCGGCTGCGCCCGGTGGTCGGACCGTGGCCGTGGCGGCGACTTTGCTTTCGTGGTGATCAACGACGCACATTTTCAAAGTCCGCAATGCCCGGAATGGTTCGAGCGCGTGCGCACCAGCATCTACGCGCGCCCGGTGCGGCCGGAGTTTTGCCTGATGGTGGGCGACCTGGCCGAGCACGGTACCGCCGCCGAACTCGGCGGCATGCGCGACGCGTTGCGGTCCTTGCAGATGCCCGTTCATGCGGTGATCGGGAACCATGATTACGTTTCCGACACCGACCGTTCGGTTTGGGACAAGTTATTTGCCGGCAGTCTCAACTATGAGTTCGTTCATCGCGGCTGGCGGTTCATTGGTTTGGATTCGAGCGAAGGCACAAAGTGGGACAAAACACGGATTCAAACTGCCACACTGAACTGGCTGGACGACCGACTGCCAAGAATGGATCGCGCCATGCCCACGGTAGTGTTCACGCACTTTCCCCTGGGCGCAGGGATTCGCTACCGACCGTTGAACGCCGACGACCTCCTGACACGACTGCTGGATTTCAATCTGGTGGCGGTGTTCAACGGTCACTTCCACGGCTTCACCGAACGGCACGCCGGTGCGGCGACACTCACCACGAATCGTTGCTGCGCCATCAGCCGCGGCAATCATGACGGCACGACGGAGAAAGGTTACTTCGTTTGCACGGCGCGCGAGGGTGCGATCCGCCGCGAGTTTGTCGAGGTCCGGCCGGCCTGAAACGGACACACCTTCGGCATTACCTCCTCGGCATTTTTCGCTTGTGCCATTTGCCCGCAAACGCCATAACACGCTCGCCATGAAATGTAACAAGCTGACTTCACTCTCTCGTATAATCCCAGCATTGGTTCCAGTCATTTTTGCGGTTGCCGCGTCTGCTGCCGCGAACCCTTATCTCGGCGCGTGGGCGCTCACGATTCCCGGCGGCGGCGCGGGGTGGCTGGGCGTCGAGGAGCGGGACGGAGGTCTTCAGGCCAGCATGCTTTGGGGCGGTGGCAGTGTGTTCCCGCTCGAATCGGCGCGGGTCGAAGACGGCAAGCTGGTGGTGACGCGGATTCACACCATTCAGAGCAAGGATGCCGCGGGCAAAACCGTCAAAACCAGAATCACCGAAACGATTACGGCCATTGCCAATGGAGATGATTTGAAACTGACTTCGGTGAAGCCACGCGCGAACAGCCCGGGCGAAGACAAGGCGGAGTTTACCGGGAAACGCCAGCCGCCGTTGCCGCTCGCGCCGAACCTCAGCCGGATCAATTTTGGGGAACCGGTTTCGCTTTTCAATGGCAAGGACCTCACCGGTTGGCGGCTGCTTGAAGCGCGGTCCCCCAATGGCTGGCGCGCCAAGGACGGCCTGCTGGTCAACGAAGCGATTCAGGAAGAAGGCAAACCCCGAAAGAATTACGGCAACTTGCGGACGGAGCGGGAGTTTGAGGATTTTAACCTGAAGCTGGAAGTGCGGGTGCCGAAGAACGGCAACAGCGGCATTTATCTTCGCGGCATTTACGAGGTGCAGGTCTCGGATACTTATGGCAAGCCGCTGGACGCGCATAACATGGGCGGCATCTACAGCCGCATCAAACCCACCGTTGCCGCCGAACGGCCCGCGGGCGAATGGCAGACCTTCGACATCACGCTGGTGGACCGGCATGTCACGGTGATTCTCAACGGCACCAAGATCGTGGACAACCAGCCACTCGCTGGCTGCACGGGGGGCGCATTGTGGTCCGACGTAACGCGCCCCGGCCCGATTTATTTGCAGGGCGACCACACCAGCGTGGAGTATCGGAACCTGACGTTGCGACCGCGCCAGTGAACATGGCGCCGAGGTTTTGCAGCACGAGAGGTCGGGCGCGTCACTCCGTGCGCGCCGGGGCGAGAACGAACTCTGTTTGCGGCGCGCATGGAGTGACGCGCCCGACCGATGCTTGACGCGATGGAATCGGCCCCAAGGAAGTTCCTCAAAGTCATTGCCTGCGAAATCGCGTTCCGCGAGATCTGTTACGCGGCGGCGCGCTCGCCGAATCTGCATGATCTGGAGTTCCTGACGCAGGGCTACCACGATGTTCCGTGCCACGGACGCGAGGAGATTCAGAAGCGCATTGACGCCGTGCCCGCCGGGAAATACGAGGCCATCTTGCTGGGTTACGGCCTGTGTAGCAACATTCTCACCGGCCTCGCGTCGCCGCACACGCCACTCGTCATCCCGCGCGCACACGACTGCATCACGTTCTTCCTCGGCTCGAAGGAGCGGTACCAGGATTTGTTCAGCAACCGGCCGGGCAGCTATTACTTCACGTCCGGCTGGCTGGAGTGCCGCACGCGGCGCGGATTGAAGCCCGGCGATCCAGGCGGCATGTTCATGCCCGCCAACGCCAGCGCCAATCTCAACGCCACCTATGAATACTGGGTCAAGAAGTACGGCGAGGAGAAGGCGCAGTATTTGCGCGAAGTCATGGGCGAATGGGCCAACCATTATTCCCACGGCGTGTTGATTGATTTCGATTTCACGCAACCGCTCAAGCTCGACGAGCAGGTGAAACAGATTTGCGCCGAGCGTAGCTGGGACTTCGACCAGGTAGCGGGCGACCTGCGCCTGTTTCAGCGTTGGATGGACGGCGATTGGCCGGAGAATGATTTTCTCATTGTGCCACCCGGAGAGAAAGTGGTCGCGACGTTTGACGACAAGATTATTGGAGCGGCGGCAGCGCCGTCCTGAATTGCAGGACGGGCTTCAGGGGCGGATAAAGTGCGGCGCTTGGGTTTGAAAGAACTCCAGCCAGTTCAACATCATGGCGTCGCCGATGGTCCCGGCGACGCGACATTCCTCCGGAGTTTTGCCCCAGTAAAAGCCAGTCCACCCTGAAGCCACGTCCCGTGATTTGAACATAAACTCTTCAAACTCCTCCCGTGAGCAGCGCAACGGAAAGGTTTCTTCGATGACGACCGGCTTGCCGACGGCAAAACCGCGGAGCGTTTCGAGCGCCTCATCCACGGCGGATTTCTCCGGGTAGAGATGCACGCTGATGAAATCCAGGTCGCCGACAATTTTCTCGGGCACGAACCCGGAGGTCAGGCCAGGGCGATCAAGACTCCAATGCACGAGGCCAACCGTGATCAGGTGACGGCGGTCGTGCTTCCGGATGGCGGCAGTCAGTTGTTGAATCCAGGCGCGCGCAACGTCCGGTCGCGCCCGGCCCGCGCGTTCCAACGCGATGAACTGCACGAAATGTTTGCCATCGAAGGCGCCTGCCAGCCAGTCATCGCGCCGGCCATCGCCACCGGGCACGACCGGTTCATTCATCAGGTCGTAACAGAATATCGCGGGGCTGTCCGCGCACTGCGCCGCGATGGCTTCCCAGAAGCGCGCCTGCACGGCCCAGCGCTCCGTTTCCGGGAGCGCGTCATACCAGGCAGGAACGTCGGCTTTGTGATAACACGCCAGTCCCGTGAGATTGAGGTAAAGACCCGTGCGTTCGGCGAGCCTGACGAGTCGCAGCAGTTGGCCCAGCGCATGGGGATCGGGCTGCGTCGGGCCGCGCATGAATTTGCCAAACTGCAAATGAATGCGAACCACGTTTGCCCCCAAGTTCTTCATTTCGGCAAAGTCGCTCTCGATCTTCGGCCATTCGGCGTCCCAGTAGTCTTCAATCAACCGGCCTTGTTCATCGTGATCGTAATTGAAACCCCACGGCGTGAACGAGCGACCGGACGGTTCGCGCATGAATCCCTGTCCATCAGCACCAATGCCAATCCCTTCCATCGGTGGCGTGGAAGTTGAAACAGAACGGCAACTGCACGCAAAGGCGCAAAGCGTGAGCAAGGCGATCCAAACCGGCCAACCAGCCAGCGGTAACCTGCGAATGTTGGGAGTATGATGCCATAAGATCGGTCTGCCCGGGGGCCAAGCACCGCGGCGGGATCGTTTGCTTTCAGCCGAAACCATGAACGCGGCGAAGTTTCTAGAAGCTCAACAGCAGTTGCCAGACATACATGTTCCCGAATCCGTCAATGTCCTCCCAAATTTTGCGGATCAATTCCGGGCTGCCAGTGATCTCAGGCAGGTCCTTCACGCGGTCTGCCCAGGGAAAGCAAACCCCAGGCTTCACCCGCGGTTGCGGTCGGCCGGACATGCCGATGGTCAACTCCCGGTCAGCGAGAGACTCCAGCAGATCGCACGGTGGCGTCGCGTCCGGCGTTTTGTAGGAGCCGCTGGCATACCCACCCAACTCCCGCGTCGTTTCCGTGAGCACCCGTAAATTCTCGATGCTCGTGTCATCCTGCATGATCGCGCCGGCATCCATGATGTAACCACCGTCCCGCGCAACATCTTCGATGACGCGCTGGCAGAAGGCGCGGACTTCCTCGGGCTTGCCGAAGCTTAACAACGTGTTTGGCACGCCGCCGCTGATCGCAAACTTGTCGTGCAGCTTTTCGTGAACGTGAAAAACATCGTCCTGGTCGCAGTGGAAGACGATGCTGCGAGCCGGCAGTTCGCGGAACGAGTCGAGGTGATGCTTCCATTTGCCCTCGGCGTAGAACAGCGTTTGGTGACCGTGCTTCCAGAATTCCTCGATGATCGGCTTGAGCGTCGGCCAGTTGTGCGAATGAAAAGTCTTGGGGTTGATGAAGGGCACACAACCGCGGTGCATCCAGAAACCGATGGGCACTTGGTTCGCCGGATCGGCGGTGGTCAGGCCCACGTGACATAAATGCGGCATCAAAGCCTCGCACGCCTTCAGCACCTTGTCCGGCTGCGTGTGCATGTCCATCGTGAGCCCGACGTAGCCGCGCAGTTTGTCGGCGAGGATGTCAAACGGCGCTTTGAAAATTCCCGCGATGGCCGAAACCGTGCCACATTCCGTGCGCATCCGCGCGATCTGCGGACCAAACGCGTAGAAGTAGGACAGCATCGCCATTGCGCCTTTTACGAAGGAGAGATTGTTTCGATAGGTGGACGCTTCGCCAATCTTGCTGACCTCGGTCGAAACGCGCGGCAGCCATACATTGTAGAGAAAGGCCGTCGGATCATCAATGAGCGCGTCGTATTCGTCCGCACGCATCCATGCTTGATCCTCGGGTGGTTCGATGTAGTTAAAACCGGTGGTGTGCGGAATGCCGATGCCGGGAATGCCGTAATAGCGCAGCCCAACCGCCTGCGCGAGACCAGTCCAGACATAAACCATGTTCGGCACGATGGCGTCCCAATCAAAACCTTTCGCGGTCTTGATCGCCGCCTCGAAGGCTTTGGTGTAATCATGCGCGACTTCCTGGCAGGTGTAGCCCGCGTACTTGGCGGTAAATTCGGCAACGAAGGGCCGGATCGGAATCATGTCCGGCTTTTCATTGCGCATAGCGGTGACGTAGCGATTGAGCCGCCCCTCGTAGAGTTGATCCACATTCATAAGCCCGGCGCGAGGTTAAGCCCACGTCGGTGCGTGGACGAGAAAAATCACAACTCTCCGGAGTGCGGGCACGCCGACTTGCGTGTCGGCAGGTCCGTGTTCCGCTGGGTCGCAGTTTTGAACGGCTTGGAGCAAAGCTTGATTGACGAAAGGCGCGCAATCCGGCACTCATGGCGAAAAGCAAATCGCCATGCGCATTGCCACTCTTGAATTGCTCCACGCGGCTCGCGGTCGTTACGCGCTGGGCGCTTTCAATGTGTGCAACCTTGAACAGTTTCACGGCCTGTTCCGCGGCGCGGCAGCCGCCCGCGCGCCCATCATTGTCCAGTTCACCCGCGTGATGCGCGACTACGCTCATCCGCTCATGCTCGACCAATTGCTGCGCGGCGCGGAAATCATTTACCCCGAAGTTACCTTTGCCGTGCATCACGACCACGGAGACGAAGCCAGTTGCGCGGAGGCCATCGCTTCCGGTCACTACAGTTCGGTGATGATTGATGCGTCCCATCTGTCGTTCGAGCAGAACATTGCCGTCACACGCCGCGTGGTTGTGCGAGCGCACCAGCAGGGCATCGCGGTGGAAGCGGAGTTGGGCCAGCTCAAAGGCGTCGAAGACGAAACGCCCGTGGAGACAGAGGTCGCCCTGCTGACTGAACCGGCCCAGGCGGAAGAATTCGTCGGACGCACCGGCTGCGATAGTCTGGCGGTGGCCATTGGAACGAGTCACGGCGCCTACAAGTTTTCCGGCAACCAGCGGCTGCATCTCGAGGTGCTGGCGGAAATCCAACGCCGGCTCGCTGGATTCCCTTTGGTGCTGCATGGTGGTTCGGCGGTGCCTCCCAACGAAGTCGAACGCATCCGCAGGGCCGGAGGCGGGATTGCCCCCTCCGCGAGCGGTGTTTCCGAAGCCGAACTTTCCCAGGCGATTGCGCTGGGGGTCGCGAAGGTGAACGTCGCCACAGATGGCCGGCTCATCTGGACGCGGGTGCATCGTGAGTTCTTTCGCGATCGCCCGGGTGAATTTGACTTTATGCAGCCGGGCCGAACCTACATCAATGAGTTCGCCAAGCTCGTCGCGCATAAATGCGAGTTGCTTGGTGCCGCCGGAAGGACGCCGGCGCTCACGACAGCGAAGCTTTCGCCAAGCGGCGGAGTAAACAACGAAGCGCGGACAGCCTTGTCCGCGAGTCCACAGCCCCCGCACGACAAACACGCGGACAAAACTCTCCGCACGCCGCTCGAATCCACACGATGAAAGACCGCCTTTCTCCAAGCTCACCTCTTTTGATTCGCCCGCAAGCGGCGCAGGGCGAATATGTCCGCATCACACCGGAATCGGCCGGCTGGGAACACCTCCATTTCTCGGCACGCCGCATGAAGCGCGATGAGCAATGGCAGGCGAGCACGGGAGATTTCGAGTACGGCCTGGTGATTCTCGGCGGCGTGTGCGCTGTTCAATCGTCACGCGGTCATTGGCCGAAGCTTGGGCGTCGGCCCAACGTTTTTTCTGGCATGCCGTACGCGCTTTATCTGCCGGCGCACACCGAGTTCACCGTGACGGCGTTGACCGGGGAACTGGACGTCGCTTGCGGTTGGTGCAAATCCGAGGGCAACCACCCGGCACAACTCGTCACCCCGGAACAGGTCGCCATCGAGATTCGCGGCGGTGGAAACGCGACGCGCCAGATCAACTCCCTCTTCCCGCCCGGCTTCAACTGCCACCGGCTCGTCGCGGTGGAGGTCTATACGCCGCCAGGCAACTGGAGTTCTTATCCGCCGCACAAACACGACGTGCATCAAGTTGACGCCGCGGGCCAACTCATTGAAGCCGACTTGGAGGAGATTTACTTTTACAAACACGACAAACCCCAGGGCTACGCCATCCAGCGCGTTTACACCACTGACGCACGACTGGACGAAACGATTGTCGCGCACGACAGCGACGTGGTACTCGTGCCGGAAGGTTATCATCCCGTCGCCTCCGCCCACGGTTACACGACGTACTACTTGAATTTCCTGGCCGGCAGCGCGCAATCGCTCGCGAACACCGACGATCCGGAACACGCGTGGATCAAGCAGTCGTGGAAAGACACCGACCCGCGTGTGCCGGTCGTGACGCTGGCGATGGAAAAGAGCTGACCGTCAACCAAACCTGAACCATTCTTCGGCATGCCCGACCACTCGCCAACCTTCGACCTGATCACCATGGGCCGCTCGTCCATTGATCTTTACGCGAACGACGTCGGCGCGGCGTTTGTGGACATCCAGTCCTTCGCCGCGTACGTCGGCGGTTCGCCGACCAACATCGCCGTCGGCGCGCAACGCCTGGGGCTCAAAACGGCGGTGCTCACGGCCGTGGGCGAGGACCCGGTGGCGGATTTCATTTTGAAGTTTCTGGCCCAGGAAGGTGTGGAGACAAAGTTCATTCCCCGCAAGCCCGGCACGCGCACCAGCGCCGTGCTGTTGGGTATCGAACCACCGGACAAATTCCCGCTGGTTTATTACCGCGACAACTGCGCGGACAACCAGCTCTCAATTGATGACGTGCTCCAGACACCCGTTGGCAGTTGCCGCGTGTTTGAGTTTTCCGGCACCGGCCTGAGCCGCGAACCCAGCCGCAGCGCGAACTTGTTCGCCGTGGAACAGGCCAAAGCCGCGGGGGCGACCATTGTGCTGGACGTGGATTTTCGCCCCAACCAATGGCACGACGCGCGGGCGTTCGGCGTGGTGGTGCGGTCGGTACTGCCGTTGGTGGACATCGTTCTCGGCACGGATGACGAGTGCAAAGCGGTCACGCTCACTGACCCTACGCAGGTGAATGTAACGCACTCGCAGATTTCCGGCGCGCACGTGACCGGCGATTTGCACGCGGCAGTTCAGGCAATGCAACGGCGCGGGCCGAAAACCATCGTTGTGAAACGCGGAGAAAAGGGCGCAACACTCTTCGAGGCGGGCGCCGCGCCGATGGACGTTCCTGGGTTTCCGGTGGAAGTCCATAACGTGCTCGGCGCGGGCGATGCGTTCGCGGCTGGCTTCATCTACGGACTGGTCAAGGGCTGGGACTTCTACAAAGCTGCGCGCATGGGCAACGCGGGCGGGGCGATTGTCGTCACCCGTCATGGCTGCGCGAACTTCATGGCTTACGAGGACGAAGCGATGAATTTCATTGCCGAGCACGGCGGATTCTAAACTGTGAACATTCAATTTGTCTTTATTTCCGGTTGCACCAGGAATCAGAAATCAACTTCACCATGAAAACCAAACGACTCACCACAGCCCAGGCCATCGTCCAGTTTCTGCTCAAGCAACAAGTCGAACGCGATCGCCGGCGGCAACCGTTCTTCGCCGGTTGCCTGGGCATTTTCGGACACGGTTGCATCGCGGGGATTGGGCAGGCGCTGCTGCAATATCCACGGTTCCGTTACATCAATACCAAGAATGAACAGGCGTCCGTCCATATCGCGACTGCGTTTGCCAAGATGAGCAATCGCCTGCGCACGTACGCCTGTGTGAGTTCCATCGGTCCGGGCGCAACGAACATGGTCACGGGCGCTGCGACGGCCACGATCAATCGCATCCCCGTGCTGCTGCTCCCCGGCGACATTTTCGCGCGCCGCAACGTTGGTCCAGTGTTGCAGCAACTGGAGCATCCCGGCTCGCAGGATGTTTCCGTGAACGATTGTTTCCGACCTGTCTCAAAGTACTGGGATCGCATCAACCGGCCCGATCAACTCATGAACGCGCTGCCCGAAGTCATGCGCGTGCTCACGTCGCAGGCCGAAACCGGCGCCGTCACCCTCGCCTTGCCGCAGGACGTTCAGACCGAAGCCTTCGACTATCCGATGGAGTTGTTTGCGGAACGTGTCTGGTACATCCCAAGACCTGAGCCGGAGAAAAATCTTCTGACCCGCGCAGTGGAATGGATTCGGGCGAGCAAGAAGCCGTTGATCGTTGCCGGCGGCGGCGTGCTGTACAGTGAGGCACATAAGGCGGTGGCAGATTTCGCCGCCGCCACCGGCATTCCCGTCGGTGAAACCCAGGCGGGCAAAGGTTCGTTGCCCTTCGATCATCCGCAGAACCTTGGTGCGATTGGTGTGACCGGTACATTTGCCGCAAATCGGGTCGCACGGGACGCGGACCTCGTCATTGGCATCGGCACACGCTACAGCGATTTCACGACCGCGTCGAAGACGGCGTTCCAGAATCCGAAAGTGAGGTTCATCAACATCAACGTCGCCCAGTTCGATGCGTTCAAGCACAGCGCGCTGCCAATGGTGGCGGATGCCCGTGCCGCGATTGAGACGCTGGGCAAAGCACTGCGGAGTTGGCACGTCACCGCGGCCTATCGCAGTCGGACCGAGAAACTGAATCGCGCCTGGGATCGCGAAGTAAATCACCGTTATCACACACCCACTGGCCTGCCGGTGAGCCAGGCGGAAGTCATCGGCGCGGTGAACGATTTCGCGCGGCCGCGCGACGTGGTGATGGGCGCGGCGGGCAGCTTGCCGGGCGATTTGCACCGCCTCTGGCGCACGCGCGATCCCAAGGGCTACCATCTGGAATACGGTTACTCATGCATGGGCTATGAAGTCGCGGGCGGCCTTGGCATCAAACTGGCCGCGCCGGATCGTGAAGTCTATGTCATGGTCGGCGACGGCTCGTGGTTGATGATGTCGAGCGAATTGGCCACCGCCGTGCAGGAGGGCATCAAGCTCACCGTGGTGCTGCTCGACAATCACGGCTTTCAAAGCATCGGCGGTTTGTCGCAAGCCATCGGCAACCAACATTTCGGCGTCTGCTACAAACAACGCAACCCGAAAACCGGCCACTTGGACGGAACCAACGTGCCGATTGATTTTGCCGCCAACGCCCGCAGCCTAGGCGCGCACGTCATCCCGGTTCGCGATATTCCGCAATTGAAATCGGCGCTGGTCGAAGCCCGCCGGCAGAAGCGCAGCACGGTAATCGTGATTGAAACCGACGCCGAGAAACGCGCTCCGGGCTATGATTCCTGGTGGGACGTGCCGATCGCGGAAGTCTCCAGCCTGGTCTCGGTCAAGAAAGCACGGAAGGCATTTGAGCAGGCGGTAAAGAACGAGAAGTATTTCCTTTGAGCAACCCATGAGCACACCCATTCCCAACTATATTGCCGATGCCTGGCAGGCTTCCGCCGCGACGGAAGTTCTCGAAGTCACCAATCCGGCCAAGGCGGAAACCATCGCGCGCGTGCCCTTGTCCCCCACCGCGGAAGTGGACCTCGCGGTCCAGGCGGCGGCCGCGGCTTTTCCCGAATGGCGGCGAACCCCGGTCACGGATCGCGTTCAGTTCCTGCTCAAGCTAAAGCACGAAATGGAATCGCATTTCGAGGAGCTGGCCCGCAGCATCACCATTGAGTGCGGCAAGACACTGGCGGAATCGCGCGGCGAAATGCGGCGCGCCATCGAGAATGTCGAGACGGCCGCCGGCGCGCCCGCGTTGCTCCAGGGCCAGTTTTCCGAGGACATCGCCAGCGGCATTGACGAACTGATGATCCGCCAACCGCTTGGCGTTTGCGCCTGCATCTGTCCGTTCAATTTCCCCGGTATGATTCCGTTCTGGTTCATGCCTTACGCGCTCGCATGCGGCAACACCTACGTCGTGAAACCCTCCGAGCGCACGCCGCTGACGATGCAACTCATAGCCGGTTTGATCGCGCGAACCGGCCTTCCCAAAGGCGTGTTCAATCTGGTCAACGGCGGACGCGAAGCGGTGGATGCGCTGCTCGACCATCCCCTGGTAAAGGCGGTGAGTTTTGTTGGCTCGACGGCGGTGGCGAAGCACGTCTATGCCCGGGCGACCGCGAACGGCAAGCGCGCCCAATGTCAGGGCGGCGCCAAGAACCCTCTGCTCGTCCTGCCGGATGCCGACCCGGAGAGCACGACGCGCATCGTGGCCGACAGCGGCTTTGGTTGCGCCGGCCAGCGTTGTCTGGCCGGGTCGCTGGTGGTGACGGTGGGCGAGGCCCGTTCCTGGTTTCCCGAGTCCATTCGCGAGGCGGCGGCGAGCCGGGTGGTAGGCAACGGACTGGATGAGCAAGTGCAGATGGGACCAGTGATCACCTCGCGGAGCAAGGCACGCATCGAAAGCCTGATTGGTCAAGCAGTCAACGAAGGCGCCAAACCGCTGGTGGACGGACGCGATCCCAAGATCGCAGGGTGCGAACGCGGATTCTTTGTGCGGCCAACCATCCTGGACGACATGAATCCAAACGGCGACGTGGTGCGCACGGAGATTTTTGGCCCGGTGCTCGGATTGATTCACGTGAATACCGTTGACGATGCCATCGCCTTCGTGAACCGCGGCGCTTATGGCAACATGGCCTGCATATTCACCGCGAGCGGCGCGAGCGCGCGGAAGTTCCGTTACGAAGCCGAGGTCGGCAACGTCGGCGTCAACATCGGCGTGGCCGCGCCGATGGCGTTCTTCCCGTTCAGCGGGGCGCGGGAGAGTTTCTTCGGCGATTTGCACGGGCAGGGTCGGCACGCCATCGAGTTCTTCACTCAAACAAAAGTCGTGATTGAACGCTGGCCAAAAGAGTGGTCGCGAAGATTCTGATTCAACGAAATCCCAGACCATGAATCCGTCCGACTCAATTCGCATCGCCAACGCCCCCTGTTCGTGGGGCGTGCTGGAATTTGACCTGCCGGGCAAGGCGCTGGGTTTTGCCCAGGTGCTGGATGAAATCCGCGACACCGGCTATGCCGGAACCGAGTTTGGCGATTGGGGCTTCCTGCCCACCGAACCTGTGGCGCTGCGCGGCGAACTCGACGCGCGCAAGCTGGCCATGGTCGGCGCGTTCGTGCCCGTGGCGTTCGCGGATTCCAACGCCCACGCGGCCGGAGCAGAGGTTGCCGTCCGCACCGCCACATTGCTGGCCGCAGTGGCAGGTGAATTCCCTTTTATCGTGCTCGCCGATGACAACGGCAAGGATCCCCACCGCACCCAGAAGGCGGGGCGCATCACGAACGCGGACGGCTTGACCGGGACGCAATGGAAGACCTTCGCTCAAGGCGTCGAGCAGGTCGCTCGCGCGGTTCGCGAACAAGCAGGACTGCGTTGTGTTTTTCATCACCACGCCGCCGGCTTTGTCGAGACGGCGGACGAGGTCGCCCGTTTGCTCGAACTCACGGAACCAAACCTTGTCGGCTTGTGCTTTGACACGGGCCATTTCCGTTTCGGCGGCGGCGATCCGCTGGCGGCATTGCGCCAACATCGCGACCGTATCTGGCATGTGCATTTCAAGGATTGCAGCCCCGCCGTGCATCAGCAGTCGCGAGCTGAAGGCTGGGATTACTTCGAGTCGCTCAAGCACGGCATCTTCTGCGAACTCGGCAAGGGCGACGTGGATTTCGCGGCAGTGATTGAGGAATTGCGCCGCACGAACTACACCGGCTGGATCGTCGTCGAGCAGGACGTACTGCCCGGCATGGGCGCGCCGAAAGAATTTGCGCAACGCAATCGTGATTATCTGCGCCAGCTTGGATTATAGGAGAGTAACATGGCAAATCGAACATTGAACGTCGGCGTCATCGGCTGCGGACGGATTGGCCGCATTCACGCGGAAAACCTGGCCACGCGCATTCCGAACGCGCGCCTGGTGGCAACGGCGGACACGGCCATAAGCGCGGCGCAGGAAGTGGCCACCCAGCTACACGTCACCAAAGCCACGGCGGATTACCATGAACTCCTCGTTGATCCTGCCATTGATGCGGTGGCGGTCTGTTCCTCCACCGACACGCACTCCAGGATCATTCAGGAAGCGGCGGCGGCAGGAAAACACATCTTCTGCGAGAAACCCATTGACTACGACCTCGCCCGGATTCGCGCCGCGCTGGCGGCCGTTGAAAAGGCGAAGGTCAAGCTCCAGATCGGTTTCAATCGCCGCTTCGATCCGAGTTTCGCAAAGGTCCGTGAACTGGTTGCCGCCGGTGCGGTGGGCCAACCGCATGTCATCCGCATCACCAGCCGCGATCCCGGGCCGCCGCCACTCGATTACATCAAAGTCTCTGGCGGCATCTTCCTGGACATGACCATTCACGACTTCGACATGGTGCGTTTTCTCAGCGGCAGCGAGGCGGAGGAGATTTACGCGATTGGCGACGCACTCGTGGATCCCGCCATCCGCGACGCGGGCGACGTGGACACAGCCATTATCACGATGCGGCTCAAGAACGGCGCACTGGCCACGATTGACAACAGCCGCAAGGCCATCTACGGCTACGATCAGCGCATCGAAGTGTTCGGCTCGAAAGGATCGGCGGCGGCGGGCAATCGCACGCCAGACGCGCACGTGCTGACCGACGCAATGGGCGTACATGCCGCCAAGCCGCTGCACTTCTTCCTTGAACGCTACGCGGAAGCCTACGTCATTGAGATGCGGGCATTCGTGGACGCGGTGTTGAAAGATCAAACGCCCCCCGCAACGGGATTGGACGGACTGCAACCGGTCATCATGGGCCTGGCAGCCACCCGGTCATTGCGCGAAGGGCGTCCGGTGAGGTTATCGGAGATTGTAGCTGCGGGCGTCTCACACACTTGAGATGTTTCCGTTGCGAACCTACGGCACCACCACTTCTGCCGAAGCGCCGGCTAAAGAATTTGCGCACGATGCCGCCAGCCTCACCAACCTCCAACCGTCTGCTTGGTGTGCCAGTGTTAACAGCCAATGATATACATGCCGCAGGGACTGGGACGCATCTCGCTTTCTGGCAGTAAAGTTGCGGAGCAACGGCAGGCAATAGCCCAAGGCGTCAGCCTTGGGAAAACAGAGAAAACGATCAAAGCCCCGGCAGGGGCGGCAGCGGCAACCGGCGCGTTTCAACACCTCAGCCCTGTTCCACCGCCGCGCTGCGGCTGATTCTCCTTCTCCCAACGGCCCCACGGCTGACGCCGTGGGCTACTGGCTGACGCAACTCCGTTGCTGAAAGGGGAACAACCACTTCACCATTTCCGCGCAAGAAACTGAGAGGCGCTCGGGGGAACCCTGGCGTCTGGGGAAATTCATCTTTCACCGGGAGGCGATGATGGAATCATGTGTCGTTGTTCCCACGCCTCGAATCCTTCCTCCGGTAGTGCCTTTATTTCCGAATGGCCATCGGCAAATCCGTAAGCTTTGACCCATTTACCGTTCAGGAAAGAGGCCTCCTTTTCCCGGATAACGATCGTTGATGCAGGTGAAGAGACATTGGTTCTCGCTCCCGAATAGACGATCTCGAACTGGTTCAGATTAGTAAGGGCTGGATTTTTAGCATCGCCAAAGTATGGAACAAGCACCTCGAAAGTGTTGGGAAACCGGTCGGCATTGTCACCGGCATAGAGATGCATCCCCAGCACGAATTGCTTGGCGTCGTTGAGTTTCATTATCCCAATTGCTTTATCTCTTTCTTCCGGGGAATCAACTGCCAACGACTGAAGGCTCTGCTCTTTGGCGGCCAGCGCGGCGCGAAGCTGAACGTTCTCGGTTTTGAAACTCTCGAGTTCTTTTGCCTGTCTGCGCAATACGCCGACTTCGCCTCGCAACCGTAACAATTCAAGCTTGTCCTTTTGCACGCGGTCAAGCTCGTCACTCTTTGCCGCAGCAGCGGACAAGGCGAGATCCCGCTCGCGCACCAGTTCCTCCTGTTGAACGATCAAATGTTGCTGCTGCTCGCGCAGACGGCTTGTCTCGCGCTCCTGCACGAGAAAAGTGCCGGTTCCGGCGGTGATGGCGGCGGCGGCGATGGCCGCGATGGATTTGAGGTTGATCCAGTTCATGGTTACTTGGGTTGCGGTTGTGGTGGTCATGAGCGTTGTTCCGGCAAGGGCAGCAGTCGCGGAAATGGAAACGGCCAATCCCACCGGTGCGGCCTGGATGGCGTTGGCCGAGACCACTGCGACCAGTCCGCTCGCGCCGACGCTGACGCCGCGTCTGGCGAAGAACTCGCGCAGGCGTTCCACGGCCCGGCTCAAGCGCTTGCGCGCGGCTTCCTCACTTGCGCCAAGGGTTTGCCCGACTTCGCGCAGGGATTTGTTCTCGAAATAGCGGAGCAGGACGGCGGTGCGATCAGTTTCATCCAGCGCGGACATTGCGTCGTCGAGCAGTGGTTCGATATGCGTCCAGTCATCGGCGGTGGCGTTCATGGCGTTCATTTCGGTGGCGATTTGTTCGCGCAACTGCCGGCGGGCTTCCCGGCGGACCACATCAATCGCAGTGCGGCGCGTCACTTGGTAGAGCCAAGCACTGAGCACGGTGTCGGACTTGAGTTTTGCAGCGCAGCGGGCGAGATCGGTGAAGACGGATTGCGCGACTTCCTCGGCCAGTTGCGACGAACGAACCTGCCGGAGCGCGGCGGAAAAGACGAGATTCAAGTGGCGGTTGACAATCTCGGCAAAGGCGTCTTCGGCGTGCTGCCGGTGGTAATAACGCGCCAGCAATTGCACGTCGCTGTCGTTCACGGTTGCGCTCATCTTCAGTAGTATATCGCCACGCGCGATGAAACCGGACACAAAAACTGCCCCAACGGAAATGCAGCGGTCCCGGCGGTTCGCTGACTGTGTTCGGCGCTGAAGGCCAGGCGGATGATGCCGCATCCGATTTTGCCTCCGCAGTGACGTCCTTCAGCATCTTCCGATCTGGCAGATTCTCTACAAGAGCGCAGCGCGGCGAAACCGCAACCACAGGAGCGCGGCTGTGTGCATAGCACCAGGCGCAGTACTCTGCCAGCAAAGCTAATAACAGGTAATCCGCGGACCAAAACCTTGCGAAGCGCTGCGGCTGATCTTCCAGATACAGCCGCGCTCTGGAGAATCCTCGCGGCCCACGAAGATCTCGGAGCGCGGGTGGTCCCTGCCCGCAGCATCCCCGCTCGCAGTGAGACGCCAGGATTCCCTGACGATCTCCGGACTGCCAACCCGCTGCGACCGGGGTCCGGTCGCGCTCCGCCGCGCTGTGTTCCTTCGCGCCAACCTCCGCGTCCTCTGCGTTAGAGAATGTTCTCAGAATTGCACAATGGTGGGAGATTGTACCGCAGAGAAGCTTTGCCGATTGCGGTCGTGAGTTGATAACGGGATATTGGGACATGAAAACGATACGGTTGGTTAAGCGAAGGGAGTTTCTCCGAACCACCGGCGCCGCCGGAATGGGCGGCTGGTTGAGCAGCGCGGCGCTGATGCCCAGTTTCGATGCTCACGCCGGAGCGGCGTCCGCCAAACCGGAACCGGTGGAGAAGCTCATGGCGCAGTTGAAAGCCATCAGCAGTCAATATCCCAGTGTGCCGCAGGAGGAGGGCCGCTTTCTGAATCTGTTGCTGAAGGCCACCCGCGCCCGGCGTGTGCTGGAGGTGGGCACGGCGCACGGTTACACCACCATCTGGCTGGCGCTGGCGTTGGAAGAAACGGGGGGAAATCTGACGACCATTGAAATCATGCCGGAGCGGGTGGAACTGGCGCGGAAACATCTGACGGAAGCCGGCTTGTCACACCGGGTCGGTTTTCAGCAGGGCGACGCGCATAACATTGTGCCGATGCTCGACGGCCCGTTCGACATTGCCTACCTCGACGCCGACAAAGGCGGGCAGGTGGACTATTTCAACAAACTGTTTCCGAGTTTGCTGTCGCCGGGCGGACTGCTCATCGCCCACAACGCCATCATGCTCGCCGACAAGATGCAGGATTATCTGGAGTTGGTTCGCAACCACCCCGACTTCGACACCGTCGTGCTACGCGCCGTGGAAGACGACGGATTGGCCGTCAGTTACCGCAAGCGGCAGAGGGCCTGATTCGAGTCAGTGCCAGCGAGCGATCCAGGCTGCGCAGAACGATCTCCGCGACTTGAATCCGCTGGCAAAGCGGTCAGCACTTCGCGCCGAAGTCCGCTTTGAACGCCTTGGCCAGCTTGGCGCCCCAGTCGTTGAGCGATTTCATTCGGCCGAAGAAAAAGCGCAGCACTTTTGGCTCTTCCACAAATTTCAACCCGCCCACCAGATCCCGATGTCGGTAAAGCCAGGAGAGGCGGTCCACCGCGTATTCAATGTGGGAAAGCGAGTATGTGCGGCGCGGCAGGGCCAGGCGGATGAGTTCGAGATCAGCCGGCACGTCGTTTCCGCGCTCGTCGCGATCCATCGAAACCGTGCCGCGTTCCATGACGCGCACGCCGGAACTCAAATAAACTGCCGCCGCCAGGGCGCCTGCTGGATACTGGGTTTGCGGCAGATGCGGCAGGAATCGTTTGGCATCCAGGTGACATCCCAGCCCGCCACCCGGCGTGACAGCCGGCAGCCCCGCTTCCAACAGCCGGCTCACAAAGTATTCGATGAACTCGGGCGAAGCGCAGGCCACATCGTAATCCGTCATTTCGCGAAGACCGACACTCATCGCCTCCAGTTCCTTGATGGACATGCCGCCGTAGGTGGCGAAACCTTCGTAAACCGGCAGCCAGGCCAGGAGGCGGTCGTAATACGACTTGCTGTTCGTCGCGATCATGCCGCCGCGCACGCAGGTGCTCTTGCGCGCCGACAAATACAGAATGTCCACCAGGCTCATCATTTCGCTGATGATCTCGGAAATCGTCATGTGCTTGCACTCAGGGTCGCGTTCCTTGATGAAATAGGCGTTCTCGGAAATGAGGCTGCCGTCAAACACGAGTGGAATCTTGTGAGCCGCAGCCAGCTTCTTGACCTCGCGCAAGTTACCGAGCGAGAACGGCTGCCCCCCAATCAAATTCGTGGTGGCTTCCATGCGGACGAAGGAGATCTTCTTCGCGCCGTAACGCTTGATGCAATCGCGGAACTTCTTCAGACACAAATTGCCTCGAAACGCGTGCGTGCTTTCGGTGTTCATGGCTTCATCGGTGAAGATCTCGATGACCTTGCCACCGGCCAGTTCAAAGTGCGCCTTGGTGGTCGTAAAGTGATAATTCATCAGCACGACGTCGCCCGGCTTGACAAACACCTTCGCCAGCAAATGCTCGGCGGCGCGTCCTTGATGCACCGGCATGGTGTACTCGAAGCCGAGGATTTCCCTCACGGTATCCGCGAGGCGGTAAAAGCTCTCGCTGCCGGCGTAGGCATCATCCGCCACCATCATGGCGGCAAGCTGGTGATCGCTCATGGCATTGGTGCCGCTGTCGGTAAGCAAATCCAGGAAGACGTCCTTGGTGCGGAGCAGGAAGGTGTTGTAACCGGCTTCCTGAATGGCTTCCAACCGGCGTTTGATCGGTTGCAGGTTGATCTTCTGCACAATCCGCGTCTTGTGCATTTCGACCGGAATGACTTTGCCGTTGGATAGAGTGATTCTCATGTTAACCGCCCTGTTCTGTTATGACTTGGTTTGAGCCTTGTATTGCTACTCGTGCGCATTCGTGAAATCCGCCTGGTGGGAACCCTGATGCCCGCGGCCTCTGCGCGAAGGCAGACTGCAATTTGAACCACGAGATCGCAAGTCGAAACTCGCGGCCGCACAGTCTCTGCCGCACCTTACCAATCAGGCGCTGTCAATCAGGCAATGACCAAACGAAAAGCCGGCCCCGCAGAAGCGAAGCCGGCTTGGCAAAAAACGGTTTACCCGCCAGTGAATTCAGAATTTGTAGGCGATACCCGCTATCAGCCGCAAATCATTCTTCTTGCGGCCGGAAGCCGGCTCGCTGTCGTGGGTGCCCTGCACCATCGTGCGGAGGCTCAATTTCTTGGTGATGGCAGTGTCAATACCCACTTCGCCGATCAACAGGTACTTCTCCGTCCACCGGTCCAATTGCGGAATGTATTCCAAGGTCTGCCAGATTTTGGTGGTGTCAGTGAGCTTGTGTTCGAAACGCTCGCCGAACCGCGCCGCCACGTACGTGTCCGAGGATTGACCCTCAAGCTTCTCGAAGACCAACGAAGGACCAGCCTCCAGCGCCAGTGTGGTCTTTGGTTCCTTGATGACATAGTAGCCCAGCAACGGGCTGATGCGAAACCGATAGTCCACGCCCGCGATGCCGTCGTACTCGCCGTCCAACCGGAGACCGCCGTACAGCCGTTCAGTGAACAGCCGGTTGTATTGTCCGAAACCGCGGACATACTCGGTGTTGGTCTGCTTCTCCCCATCCACCTTGGCCTCGCCATAGCCCCCACCCACGCCGAACGCGGCTTCGTCCCGTTCCCATTTCCGATTGGTGTCGAGGCTGACGGTGCCGAGAAAAGTTTCGCTGTTGCCTCGCGTGAGCGTGGCGCCGGCTGCCGCCGTGGTTTCCCATTTACTTTTCTCCTCCGGTTTGTCCTGAGCGCCGAGGTTGCCCGCCCCAAGACCCAACGCGCCTGCGGCGATGAAGGCAGCGAATCCGCGGACGGCACCGTAATTCCATTTCTTCTTCATTTGATGGTTCTGTTTTCCTGCCGGGGTGCGGGAATCACCAGCTTCTGAAGACAATCCTCCCCACAGGTTGCCCCGAAGGGGGCGCGCACAAACTGGTGCGTGCCCGGAAGCCCGTCCTCGCACTGACAGGACGCGCAAGATAGCCGAATCTCCATTCAGCGCAACCACCGGATGGCTTCGACCTCTGAAATTTTGCGCTGTCCTGCTGCAAGCCGCTGCCGAGTCAGGATCATCCAAACATCATCGGGCAGAAGCATGGGAGTGTGCAAAAAGGAGTGTGCAAAAAGACTTTGCGGGATGTGCCGCCTGTGGTTTGCTTCCCACCAATTGAACAACCAACCGGCACTCCCGTCCATGTTTGAACTATGAGAATTCCAGCCAGTGTGCTCCCGGCGCTGCTCATCGTCTCCCATCTCACCCCGGCGGCCGAGGCCCTTCGAACGCTAGAGTTTAACTCGACTACCAAGCGCGAAACCATCGCGTGGCAGCAGCAAAGCCGCGAAACACTTTTTGCCCTGATGATGGGCGGTGAGAAACCAAAGCCGGTACCGCTCGATGCCAGGATTCTTCAACGCATCGAAATGCCTGCGGGTGGTTACGTGCTCGAAGAAGTGTCCCTGCAAACCCTCCCGGATCGCCGCGTTCATGCCTGGATGACTGTGCCCAAGGAGCGAAAGGGAAAAGTCGGCGCGGTGCTGGCGCTGCACGGGCATGGGGGGACGGGCAGTCAAATTGTGCGCGGAGAAAGTCTCTACTGGTATGGCCGCGCGCTGGCCGAAATGGGTTATGTGGTGATCTCGCCGGACATCGGGCAGCACGACTTACAGCACACGAACTGGACGCTCATGGGCGAACGCGTGTGGGATGCGCTGCGGTGCGTGGATTATTTGGAAACCCGGCCGGAAGTGGACAAGAAACGGATGGCGGTGGCAGGCCTCTCGCTCGGTGGCGAAGCCGCAATGTATGTGGCAGCCATGGATACCCGGCTCAAAGCAGTGAACAGCAGTGGCTGGCTCACCACGATTGACAACATGAAGCGTGGCCACTGTCCCTGTTGGAATTTTCCTGGACTGGAGGAGCACTTTGATTTCGCCGACATCTTCTCGTGCGTGGCGCCACGTCCGCTGGTGCTGGAAATTGGCGAACGCGAACGAGCACCCGGCGGTTTTCCCGTGGACATCGCGCGGAAGGCGTTTGAAGAAATCAAACCCGCCTATCGAGTCCTGGGCGCGGAGCAAAACCTCATTCTCGACATACATCCCGCGGGCCATGTGTTTCGCGGCACAGAATTCTGGCATCCTTTGCAGACAACCATAGGCACGCCATGGCCCTGGAGTAACAGCCAACGCGAGAAGACGACAGCGGACGAATTGCTTCGCCGCGGCGAAATTGCGCGCCGCAACTTCTCCCGCTCCCTCAAACTCCTGGACGGCTGGTGGGCCACGCGCGATCGCGAGACCGGACTTTTCCCCCGTCGCGTGGATCAGCCGGTCTGGGCACCGCAGGACAATGCGGCGGACATGTTCCCGTTTCTCTCACTCACGGCATACTTCCTCGCGCCGGAACGGTTGGACGAGATTCTGCAAATCATTCCGATTGAAAAGAAACTCACCCAGCGTCTCGGCGTGCTGCCGGACTGGTATTCCATCACCAATCGCGCCTTCGTTCACACCAACGCCGACCTGCCACGCCTCATCTTCAACGCCGCTGAATACTGCAAGGACGGCCTGCTCCCGATGACTGAAGTCATGGGGCGCGGGCCGTGGTTTGACCGCATGGTCGAGTTGACCGACGCGATCTTCGAGCATGCGGCGGTGCAGAGTGATTTCGGTTTGCTGCCCGCCGATGATTCGGAGGTCAACGGTGACATCCTCCAAACGCTCGCCCGGCTTTATGCAATGACGCGTAACCCACAGTATCTCGCCTGGGCCGAGCGCATCGGCGACGCCTACTGCTTCGAGGTACTCCCGAAGAACGGCGGATTGCCCGCTTACCGCTGGGATTTCACAAAGCATGAAGTGCTCAGAGATTCGTTGAACCTGAACGACCATGGCAACGAACTCATTGGCGGCCTGGCGGAACTGTACGTCGTCACGCGAGCTTTCAATCCGCAGAAGGCGGATCGCTACCGCGCGCCCCTGGCGACGATGTTCCATCGTCTGCTCGCCAAAGCGCGCAACCCCGATGGGCTTTGGTACAATTTGATTCGCGCCTCCACGGGCGAACCCTTGAACCCGGCCACGCCCGACACTTGGGGGTACGCCTTCAGTGCGACCGCCACGTTCGGCACGGCCACGGGCGACCCCGTGCTGCTCGAAGCCCTGACGAACGCGTTGCGCAACATTGACCAACCTCGTTATCTCCACTGGAGCGACGCCGACGCTTACGCTGATGCGATTGAAGGCGCGCTGTATCTGTTGAATCGTTTTCCCGTCCGCGCAGGGTTTGATTGGATGGAGAGATTGTCGCCGTTGTTCCTCGGCAAACAACGCGACAACGGCATCGTGGAGGGATGGTACGGTGACGGCAACTACGCCCGCACGGCGCTATTGGCGGCGCGTTATCATACACAAGGAACGATCTGTCGTCCTTGGCGCCCCGATTTGCGCTTCGGCGCGATCCGCGAGGGCGACAAGCTGAAAATCGCGCTGACGGCAGAAAAGGATTGGGAGGGTAAGATCACTTTTGACCGGCCGCGTCACCGGCTGATTCTCAACCTGCCCAGCAATTACGCCCGACTCAACGAATGGTCGGAATGGTTCACCGTTGAATCCAATCGCCGCTACCAGGTGAAAGCCGGCAACGCGCGACCTGCGGTGCGGACGGGTGCGGAGTTAGCCCAAGGATGGCCGCTCTCGTTCAACGCGGGCAAAGTGGTCAGATTGGAAATCAACCCCTTATGAGCGATCGCGACGAAGGTATCCAGGCAGTCCAACTCCATTCAGTTCAATGAACGGTCCGCATCCGCAACGAACCCTGGCAATCGCATTGGCACTTGGGTGTTTCGCGGCTGACTCTCCGCGTATGCAGGCTGAAACCGCCACGGCTCATCTTCCAAACATCGAATGGCTCACGGCCAAAGCTCGTGAATTGCTGAATGGTTCTCGCGTGCCTGCCAATGACGGCACCTGGCTTTACACTCCCGATGGCAAGGGCAACTACCGCGCACTTTGGACTCGGGACTTTGCCTACATGGTCGAGAACGCGGGCGACCTGATGCCGCAGGCAGAAGTGGAAGCTTGTCTGCGCTATCTCATCAAGGGTATCCGCGCCGACGGCGCCGTGCCTGACCGCGTTCAGCCCGATGGCCTCGCCGTTTATGTTGGCGGGCCGGTGGATCAACCGCTCGGCGAACCGAATCTCGACAATCCGCCGTTCCTCGTCATCGCCGTGGACAAATACCTGAAGCAACAGCCACACAAGCACGCCGCAGCGCTTTTTCGCGAATGGTCCGCTCCGCTGGATAGATCAATGGAATGGGTGCCGCGCGCCGCTTCAGGCCTGGTTTACAACGATCCGATCAGGCCGCATTCGCCCTATGGTTTTACCGACACGACTGGCAAGACCGGGGAGTTGTTCTTCGAGTCACTGCTCTACTGGACAGCCAGCCGGCGCATGGCAGACTGGCATCGCCGTGCCGGCAACCCCGCGCGGGCGAAGGAATTTCTCCGGCGCGCAAAACTGATCGAACAGAATCTCGGAACCCTTTGGGACCAAAAAGCCGGAGCGTTCCTCGCCGCCACGCAGGACTGCCGGCAACTTGACATCTGGGGAAACGCTTACGCCATCTGGCTCGAGATTCCATTGGGCCCGCGGCGTAAGCGCATTCTAAACTTTCTGCATGACCATTACGAGCGCTACGTCTGGCGCGGCCAAGTGCGGCATCTGTTGAAGAACGAACATTGGCAACGCCTGCTCGCACCCGTGCAACCAGAGCGATATCAGAACGGCGCTTACTGGGCCACGGCGTCGGGTTGGGTGGCGTGGGCACTGGCCAAGCAAGACCCGAAGCTCGCGCGCCGGATGTGGAACGACTTGATCGCGGATTTTCGCGCCAACGATATCTGCGAATGTGTGAACGAAGATTATCGGCAATTGCCCAGTTACGTGGTGAGCGCCACCAATCCCCTGGCAGCGGCGCGACGATTGAAATACTGAACACGATCTGAGAAGGGGGTGAAATCGGGCATGCAAGATGGGCTTTTCAATGCTGGTCCGGGACGCTAGACTTCAGCCATGAGTGATTCCAGCGATGGAGTTGCCTCTTCGTCGAAACCGGCGGCAGTGTTTGCGACCACGCACTGGACGGTGGTGCTTCAAGCGGGACGCGGCGCGTCTCCACAGGCGGATGAGGCGCTGGAAAAGCTCTGTCGCGCGTACTGGTATCCCCTCTATGCCTACGTGCGGCGGTGCGGCTATTCGCCGACCGACGCACAAGACCTGACCCAGAGCTTCTTTGCGCACCTGCTGGGAAAGGATTTTCTGCGCGCCGTCGGGCCGGAGAAAGGAAGATTCCGCTCTTTCCTGCTGGCGTGTCTCAAACACTTTCTCGCGGACCAATGGGAGAAGTCGCGCACGGCCAAACGCGGCGGGGATTGCACTGATTTGCGTTTGAATTGGAACCACGCGGAACAACGCTACGGGCTGGAGGCACGAATCGAAGCCGATGCCGACAGCCTCTACGATCGTCGTTGGGCTTTGGACCTGTTGGACCGAGTGCTGGATCGGATGCGTCAGGAAGCCGTGCTGGCCGACCGCGTAGTTGTTTTTGATCAACTCCAAGGCTGCCTTTTGGGGGAGTGGCTCGCGGAAACATACGCCCAACTGGGCGCCCGGTTGGGCCTGAGCGAATCGGCCTTGAAAGTGAAGGTCCACAGATTGCGACAGCGGTATCGTGCATTGTTGCGCGAGGAGATTGCGCATACGGTCAAGCACCCTGAGGAGATTGAGGAAGAAATGCGTTATTTGTTCAGGGTCGTCAGTCGCTGAACGAACAGCACGTAACCTTTGCAATCCATTCCCGTTGGAAGGAACGGAGAGAATGGTGATGTCCGAGAACAACACTTGTCCGAGTTGTGGCGCGGCGCTTCCATTTGACGCCCCGAAAGGGATGTGTCCGCGTTGCCTGTACCGCATGGGCTTCGGTGAGGCGAGGGACGAGGGTCGCGCGGCCGGACCGGATTTTGCGGGCGTGCCCCCCGTCACTCCTTACGCGTCTCTGCCGCGCTCCTTCGGTGATTATGATCTGCTTGAGGTGATCGCCGAGGGCGGTATGGGCGTCGTGTATATGGCCCGCCAGCGCAATCTTGACCGCTTGGTCGCCGTCAAGATGATCCGGGCCGAACATCTGGCCCGGCCCCAGGACGTGGAGCGATTTCACCGGGAAGCCACCGCCGCCGCCCGGTTGCAGCATCCCCACATTGTTGCCATCCACGAATCCGGCACAATCGAAGGCCAGCACTTTTACGCGATGGACTGCGTGGCGGGCCGCAGCCTTGCGGCGGTGGTCAGGGAGCATCCGCTGCCCCCCCGCCGGGCCGCGGCCTGCGTGCAGACCGTCGCGAAGGCCATCCACCACGCGCACCAACACGGCGTGCTGCACCGCGATCTCAAGCCGTCAAACATCCTGATTGACGCCGATGATGCGCCGCGCGTGACCGACTTCGGGCTCGCCAAGCTACTGGAGAGTGGTGCCGACGTGACACTGAGTGGACAGGTAATGGGCAGCCCGAGCTACATGGCGCCCGAACAGGCCGTCGGACATGGCCGCACCGCGGACGTGCGCACCGATATCTACGCGCTGGGTGCGATCCTCTATGAATTGGTGAGCGGCCGGCCGCCGTTCAAGGCCGACACGGCCCTGGAAACCCTCAAACTCGTCGCCGACAACGAGCCGGTGGCGCTGCGGCTCTTGAATCCCCGCCTGCCGCGCGACCTTGAGACCATCTGTCTGAAGTGTCTCGAAAAAGAACCTGCCCGGCGCTACACCACGGCGCAGATTCTGGCCGAGGAACTGGGCCGCTTCTTGGACGGCAAGCCGGTACAGGCTCGACCGGTGGGCACACCGGCCAAAGCTGCGCGCTGGTGCCGTCGCAATCCACGGCTCGCGTGCCTCACGGGCGGTTTGGTGCTGGTGTTCGCGCTCGGTTTGACCGGCCTGCTGTGGCAATGGCGGCAGGCCGAGACGGCGCGTCGGCAGGCGGTTGAAAACTTGTGGCACTCCTGTCTGGCTCAGGCCCGGGCAAACCGCTGGAGTGGACGCGCCGGGCAGCGCTTCGACAGCCTCGCCGCGCTCGCCCAAGCCGCTGCGATTCGTCCGTCCCGCGAATTGCGCAATGAAGCCATCGCCTGTCTGACCTTGCCCGACGCACAGCCTCTCCGCGAATGGCCACTTTCGCCAGGACACGGTTTTGACTTTGATGCGCGGCTCGAACGCTACGCCCGGGCCGACCTGAATGGTGAAATCGTGATTGGCCGGGTTAGTGACGGGGGCGAACTATTACGCCTCCGCGCCACCGGCCATGAGATGCCGGAAACCGTCCGACTCCGTTTCAGTCCTGACGGACGGTTACTGGCGGCCAAGTGGTATGGTCACCGAACGAATCACTTCCAAGTTTGGGACCTTGGCCGGCGAAAGGTCGTCCTGCAGCCGCCCCTCGCAATCCATCAGTTTGTGGTCCAGTTCTCGCCGGACAGCCAACGTCTTGCCGTCGCGGAAACCAACGGAACAATTCATCAATATGACCTGGCCATGGGCGTGGAGCTTCAGACGATTTCCGTACCGCAACCGCCCAATGAAATCCATTTTGATCCACAAGTCACCCGGCTGGCCATTTGCAGCGAGTTGGACAGGGTCGTGCGCGTGTTCGATTTGACTTCGGGTGAACTCATCCAGTCGCTCCCACATTCTTCCGGCATGCAAGCCCTGGCTTGGAGCCAGGGCGGTCGGCAACTGGCCTGCGCGGGCAACGATGGATGCGTCTATTTGTGGGATATGACGACGAGCAAACGCCAGGCGGTTTTCGAGGGACATGCTGGTGCCGTCACCGGGGTTCTCTTCAATCATCAGGCCGACCTGCTGGTTTCGGCAGGATGGGATGGCAAGACTTGGTTCTGGGATCCGATCCTGGCCCGCCCATTGTTCAGTCTCACCGGACGCTACGCATCAGCGTTCAACGCGGAGGACTCAATGCTGGGGTTCGTCAGGTTGACTCCGTATGCGACTGCGGCCGGACTTTGGCGCGTGAGTTCCGCACCCGAGTGTCGCCGGCTGGGCCGCTTGGGTCTGGCGGTGCCGGGCAACGCCGCCGCCTTCAGCCCTGACCAGCGTCTGCTGGCGGTGGCCGGGCGTGAAGGCGTGAGCGTTTGGAATCTCGTCACTGGCCAGACACTCGGCATTGTTCCGGCCGGAGACAGTCGCTCGGCGGTCTTGCTGCCCGATGGCGTATTGATCACCAGCGGCATCTCCGGGGTAAAACGCTGGCCACTGGTGTGGGATTCTGCGCTGGAAACACTCGACCCCGGCCCGCCGGCAGTGCTGTGGTCGGGGGTGGCAGAGCATGCCGCCCTGACGCCCGACGGCCAACGGTTGGTGGTCGTCGGTCTGCAGTCACCGGACGCGGATGCGCTGGTGATTCCTCTGAGTGACGCCGCACCACCGCGGCGGTTGAAGGGCCACCGCCCCAGCACTTGGGTCAGCATCAGCCCCGACGGCCGCCAGTTCGCTTCGGGTAATTGGAAAGGTCAGGGTGTCTGCGTCAGGAATCTCGACTCCGGCCAGGTGATCACTGAGCTACCTGTGGGCCAGAACGTCAATGTCGCCTTCAGCCCGGACGGCCAATGGCTTCTGACGGGTTCGCCCGACGAATATCGCTTCTGGAATACCCGCTCCTGGCAGGCGGAGCGGTCACTGCCGCGCGAACTGGCCGGCGATTACGTGGGCGCCATGGCGTTCGCGCCCACTGGCACGCTCCTGGCCGTGGTCCACCAGCGCGATTCTCAGGTGAAACTTTACGCCGTGGCGGACGGCCAGGAGTTGGCCACGCTGGAAGCCGGCATCCCGCTGGGCTTCAGCCCCGACGGCCAGCGCCTCGTCACGCTCGCCGAGGATGAACGGACGCTTCTCCTGTGGAACCTGGCGCTGATTCGCCGGCAGTTGGCCACCATGAACCTGGACTGGCACTGAGCCATCTCGAAAGAGGCGGTTCTTGGCCCACCCTCGACCCCGCCGAGACTTCGGTCTGGCCGCGGTCAGTCGTTGATGGTCCGCCTTGGCAAAGGCCGGAACATCCCCACCGAAGTAGTGTAACCCTGCGAGAATTTTCCCGTTGGAAGGAGATTGACGGCCGGGTGTTTCACCTCAAACGCAGGACTTGCCGGGCACACGGATGCGCGCCAAACAGCGCCATTCAGTTCCAGCAGGTTCGGCCAGGCGAGACACGAACCGGCCCGAAACCAACAAGTGAAAGGCAGAACAACATGAAAGCAGTGACACCCATACTTCTACGGCGAGCCGCCATTGGCGTCGTAGCCGTCCTTACCCTGGCGGCCGCGCTGACCGCCAAGGCGGACGCCAAGAAGACTTATTTCACCGGGATCGAAGGGAATTACATCCTCGAGCCGGGACAGTGGTTTGGGGACGGCGCGAACCTCGTCGCGTTCCGACGCGCGTGCGACGCCGACGAGGACATCACGGATCCGCGCCTCAAAGGGCTGGGCAGTTGGACGTACTCGGTGGACGCCGTGGCGGGCAAGTTCTGGGGCTGGGGCCGGATTGTGCCCGACCAGGGGGGCGGAGAATGGACGGGCTACTTTACCGGCACCATGACCGCGGGGACGACCCTTCACATGACCCTCACTGGCAGTGGCGATTACGCCGGTTTGGTGGCCCGACTGACCTACACGGACGGTCCGCAGCCGCACACACTCGCGATCTCGGGCTACATCGTGGAAGCCAAGAGAGGTCCGGGCGATCGCCCACTCAAGCTAATTCTAATTCGCTTTCAAGATGAGACTAAATGTGGTAGGGTTTCGGCATGGCAAGACCACGCCGGATAGATCCGCACATTGTGAAGCGGGCGCAA